>Ga0193753_10001498_pt1 | contig 19863 bp, 13 predicted proteins | sample H1c2metaG_FD_144925 | JGI IMG/M metagenome (GOLD analysis project Ga0193753, IMG submission 144925) | Soil microbial communities from a riparian zone of the East river system, Colorado, United States - H1c2 | ecosystem: Environmental > Terrestrial > Soil > Riparian zone | place: USA: East...
GGTCGAAGCTCTCGCCGTATGCCTTCGCGCCCCGGTGCGCCAGAATCAACAGGTCCCTCGGAAGCTTTCTGACAATATCGCGGACCATCCAATACTTCGGCGATACCGCTCGCCTCTCGCCGCGGTCTCGCCGCAATTTTCGCGCCAACCCGACCAACCCAGCCTTCCGGTACTGAGCTACCCAACGTTGAAGGGTACGGACGGAACCGGACGTAGGCGAGAATGGTAAACGGCTGCTGAGAAGGGGATAAAGTAGCGCCTCCACTTCGCCATAAGAATTCTGCTGAACACTCTTGGCATTTGGCACTTTTCTCTACGGTCCAGCAGGAATACGCCATAGGTTTGATCGATGTTTTCTCCTTGGGTACTCGTCAATCCAAACGACTGAGCGTTTATCTGGGCTCCAATCTATTACCTCATTGTTACCATTTGTGGTATCTTTAGTAATCAGAAATTAGGTTTCTTCCCCAATTTCTGTACTACCTCGCACGTTGGGTGGAGGTAATACTCAGTGCAAAAAGCAGATAAACAAGAGTCGCCTGCATGCCATGATTTAGCGGAAAAAGTAGAGCCGAATCATGATGTAAATGCTCTTTTTTCAGCGCTGAGGCTCGATCAAACGCACTACCAATCATTTTCCCGTCGTAGGAACGTTAGCCCGCCCGAACAGATAGCGAAAACAGAAAACATAGCATTCCAACGAGAGGGTCGGGTGCACATAGGTGTTTTTTCGCCAATGGGTGGCTCGGGGAAGAGTACTCTTTCCACCAGCTTGGGCAGCATGCTTTGCCAACTGGGCAGACGGGTTCTACTTGTGGATACATCCCCATGGCAGGTCTTAGCCTTCCATTATGGAGCGACTGAAGCACGTCCTGGTAAGCGTTCCTTCTTCGCGCCAGGTGGTCGAGATTCCGCGGTCCACATCCTTGCGCGTGATCAAAACGATGTAGGCGTTCCTGATCTAGATAGTTTTGTTGCTACCACTCCTGTGGATTGTGTCTTCTTCGATCTTGGAGGCGTATTGGGTGAGATACTGCTTGCTTATCTTCGGGAATGCGATGTCGTTTTAGTTCCGTTACTGCCGGATTCATCTGCTGTGCGGCTGGCGGCAGCTGTCAAGTTGCTTCTCGGCAAGCTTAAACCTTCTCCTGTACGCGTGATGTTCGTTATTAATCAGATGGATGACTCTCCCATAGCAAAACGGGTGCAGACGCTTCTGATGCAAGCTCACGGAGAACAGCTGTTCTCTTCAGCCATATTCCGGCAACCAGAGGTTCAACAAGCTCTGGCTGATGGCGTCGTATTGCCTTTCTACGCTCCAAAGTCCCAGGCCATATCCGTCTTCGATGAGATCGTACGGTGGCTTCAGATTCCGGAGGCAGCCTCAACGAAGACAGTGCAACGGTGGAGCGAAGGATGAAAAGGCTTAGGTCATTGTGGGCGGTGTTTGGTGCCAGCGATAATATTGCCGGTCGCTTGAGCCGTGTCGCTCTGTACATATTCTTTGGGGTATTGACCTATCAGTGTGTGACCTTGCGTTTCGGCTGGAAACAGCAGGCAGTCGTTGGATTATTGACGCTGGTTTTGGGGTGGGCCCTCTATACCTTCTCCCGCGCTTATGTTGCCACGCTGATGCTCATTGTTGCTTCCATGCTTACGACCTGCCGGTACGCCGTTTGGCGCGTCTCGCAGGTATATCAGGCTGTGATCGACCCGAGCAGCGATCTGCACGTATCTGAACTATTCTTCATGTTCCTCCTCCTGGCTGCCGAGATGTATGCGTTTTCCATTTTGCTGCTCGGCTTTATTCAAATGATTTACCCGCTACGACGAACTCCGGTCCCTCTTCCGTCCGACGTTGAGGCATGGCCCGACGTCGATCTACTGATACCTACTTATAATGAACCGCTTTCCGTGGTGCGAGCCACAGCCTTGGCATCAATTAATATTGATTATCCAAGCAACAAATTGCACGTTTATCTACTCGACGACGGCAGGCGGCAGGAGTTTCGCAAGTTCTGCGAATCGATTGGCATTGGCTATATCGCCAGGACTGACAATCAGCATGCAAAAGCCGGCAATATAAACAGTGCACTCAAGGGTCTGACATCACCCTTGGTGGCGATCTTTGATTGTGACCATGTTCCGACGCGTAGCTTTCTGCAGGTCACGGTCGGCTGGTTTCTAAAGGAGAAGAAGCTTGGGATGCTGCAGACCCCACATCACTTTTATTCTCCCGATCCCTTTGAGCGAAATCTAAAGAACTATCGTGTCGTACCGAACGAGGGAGAGCTCTTTTATGGCTTACTTCAGGATGGAAATGACCTGTGGAATGCGACGTTTTTCTGCGGATCCTGTGCGGTCTTACGCCGAACCGCACTGAACGAGATTGGCGGCATCGCCGTGGAAACGGTTACTGAGGATGCTCATACATCGCTCCGCATGCAAACTCGTGGATGGAACACTGCGTATATAAACACTCCTCAAGCTGCAGGCCTGGCGACTGAGAGTCTCTCAGCTCATGTAGGCCAACGCATTCGTTGGGCCCGAGGGATGGTTCAAATCCTACGAACTGACAATCCGCTCTTTGTGCGCGGACTTAAGTTCTCGCAACGGCTCTGCTACTTCAATGCAATGGTGCATTTTTTGTATGCATTACCTCGGCTAATCTTTCTTACCGCTCCACTGGTTTACATGCTGCTTGGGATGCGTAATATTCCGGGGCTGTGGCTGACAATTGCTGCTTATGCTCTGCCTCACCTGATTCTTTCGACAATGACGAACTCTCGCCTCCAGGGAAAATATCGACATTCGTTCTGGAATGAGATTTATGAAACGGTACTGGCACCGTACATCTTGGGCCCCACACTTCTGGCGTTGATTAATCCCAAGCTCGGAAAATTTAATGTCACTGCGAAGGGTGGAATCGTAAAAAATCGTTACTTTGATAAAGCGATAGCGCGACCATACCGATATCTTCTCCTGCTCAACTACATAGGCTTAGCTGTGGCTCCGTGGAGATTCTTTGTCCACAACTCGGACCACAAGGGCGCCGTTCTGATGAATGTCTTCTGGATTCTGTTCAATTGTGTGATCTTGGGGACAGCGAATGCTGTAGCGGTAGAGGCTCAACAGCGCCGGAGCAGCGTTCGTCTCGACCGACGGATGTTGCTCTCGATTCGATCTATGGAGGGGATCACCATTCAAGGTGTATCTGTCGATCTTTCACTTGGCGGAGGTGCATTGACTTTAGCTCACAGCGCTAACCTTGAGCCTGGTTCTCTGATCGAGATCGTCTATCCCTGGGATGAACAAATAATTCTTCCGGCCCGAGTTATCCGCAATGAAGGAACGAGCCTTCGTTTCGAGTATAGGCATCTCTCCTTGATGCAAGAGGAGTCTCTGACTCTGATTCTCTATTCTCGTGCTGACGCATGGCTGACTGATGAGCGTCCTCCCGATCGCCCGTTCAAGAGTCTCGCTACAATTATACGGCTTTCCTTGCGCGGTATCCGATACTCCTTTACAGGCTTCCTCCCGAATAGCAGATCAAAAGTGTTAAGTGCGGATGCTGAGACCGCGGCGACTTTGCTGATTTGTTTTCTGCTCTTGTTTCCAGCTACGTTACACGCACAGGGACATGTTGCGACCGATTCCAGCCACCCCTTTCGTTCTGTGGTTTTGCTATCCGATACAGGACTAAAAGACGGCATGATGCTTCGTGGCGGAGAAACATCTGCGAACACACTGCTTGTTCTGAGTGAATCGCAGGTTGCACAAAGCGGTATATTGCATCTGCGATATCGTTTCTCTCCTGGCATGATTCCTGAACGAAGCCTTCTGACCGTCTCGTTCAACAATACGGCGCTCGTAAACCTCGTGATGCCATCTGCTTCTGTAACGGAGAGCGCCTCGGTTCTTAGCGCAGACATTCTTATCCCTAGCGAACTGCTCGCTACCCGGAACACATTAGACGTCCATCTTCGAGGCCACTATGCCGCAAAGTGTGAAGATCCGGGAGATGCCCGTTTGTGGGCACGAATAGAACCTACATCAGCTTTTGAACTAACAGGAGTCTTGCTCCCGATTGCAAATGATCTTTCAATGCTGCCCCGTCCTTTCTACCAGAAGGAACAGAGCATATCTTCAACTAGTATTGCGGTTGCGTTTGGGACATCACCGTCTGCCGCATTGCTCGAAGCGGCGGGAGCAGGTTCCTCATGGTTCGGTGTACAGGCAAATTCTCACCATCTGACGTTTCCCGTGTCCATTGGACATCTACCTTCGGGTAACATTGTCGTCGTTGCCCGCAACGATTCGCCGATACTAGCTACCCTCGGTCAGCGCACCCAAGGGCCTCATCTGACAATCGTCGTGAATCCGACAGATGGCGTGAGTAAGGTTCTTGTAGTAAGCGGGGATGACGATGAGCAAGTCCTAACGGCAGCTCGTACTCTAGCAGCAGGAGAAACATTCTCGGGCAATTCTGCCAGAGTCGAACCGCTTCCACTGCTAGCCGCCCGCCGCGCAGATGACTCTCCCCGCTGGGTGCAGACAACACAACAATCGTCACTATGGAGCTACACGGAAACGAATGAGTTGCGCAGTGACGGATCGCAGCCCATCGCGTCCTACGTCCGCATACCGCCCGATCTATTTTTTGGTGACCAGGACTCGATCAAACTGCGATTACAGTACACAAGCGAGCATCTCTCCCCGTCACAAAAGGCATATCTCCGGGTCACAGCGAATGGAGCTCAGGTCAGCTATCTTCCGCTCACCCATAAGGGCGGAAGCAATGCGGTGCAAAGTACTGAGGTTCCCGTCCCAGTCAGCTATCTTCGTCCCTTTGCGAATACGCTTCTCTTCGAGTTTCTTTTTCAGCCTCCGGCTCAGGACTTTTGTCGTCCACTCCCACCATCCAATTCGACGGGAGCACTACTTCGCACATCGAATCTGGACTTGCATGGACTTCCGCACTGGGTAGTGTTACCGAATCTCGAACTGTTTGCAAACGCAGGTTTCCCATTCACGCGTTTTGCTGGTCTTTCGCAGACAACGGTCGTGCTACCGGAACGGCCGTCTGAGCGGGAGATCGCGACGATGCTTAATTTGCTCGCATATTTCGGAGCGCAAACCGGATACCCCGCGCTTCGCGTGCAGGTTGGTGATTCACGAAGTTTTGATCAGGATCGGGACCTACTAGTAATTGGCAGCGGTGGCGACATTCCCACCACTTCTGTCTTAGAGTCCAAACTTCCAATCCGCTTTGATGAGGGCGGCCTTGTGAGGCGTTCAGACACAACACTTGTTCTAGCGAAGCGACTTTGGACAAGAATATCCCATCTCAATCCGGATTCCTTTTCTGATCTGGAGGGAGCTCAAGAAGAATCAAAATTTGATCGTAGCTTGAGTGAGCCATTCGATTCTGTGATCGAGATGACGGAGTCCTCCTCGATGCATAATCGGTCAATTGTCGTCGTAATGCTCGGTAGAAGCACGAAGAATCTCTTCCCGACATTTTTAGACGTCTCTTCATCCACGCAAATTCATGGAAATATCTCCATACAGCATGGCTCCCGTTTTGATTCTTTCTCAATCGGTCCGGCTACCTATTACGTCGGTCACATAACCGCAATTCCTAGAATTCGCGCATGGATGCATCAAGAACCGTGGGCGGGCGTTTTTTTCCCATTCATCATGGGCTTGCTTTGCGCGCCTTGGGTTCATGCGCGATTAAAGGATCGTGCTGAAAAGCGATTAAGTGGAGATCTGATATGAAAGCTCTGCTGATTGCGATATGCTTGCTGCTCGGGCCAAGCTCAGCTTTGCAGCCGTCCTGGCCTCTATGGACGCATTATGTGGAACACTTTATGCAGCAAGATGGTCGCGTAGTCGACCATGATCGCAATGATTTGACTACCTCTGAAGGGCAAAGCTATGCGATGTTCTTCGCCCTTGTTGCGAATGACCGAGTTAGGTTTGATCGCTCCTATCTATGGACCGTCAAAAATCTTGCGGACGGGAACTTAGAACAAAACCTTCCGGCGTGGAGTTGGGGACGCAAGCAGGATGGAACATGGGGGGAAAGGGACACTAATTCTGCAAGTGATGCAGACCTGTGGATTGCCTACGACCTTATGCAGGCAGGACGGCTTTGGCAGCACCCCGCGTACACAATCGCTGGAGAGAAACTACTCAAGCTAATCGCGGATAAAGAAGTTTTTCATAGCCACTCATTCCCGGTTTTGCTGCCTGCACAAACCGGTTTCGAGCACGATGACAAGATCGTAGTGAATACCAGCTACATGCCTTTGTTCCTCTTTCAAGCTGCATCCAAGGCGCAGCCCGCAGGACCTTGGGTAGCAATGACGGCTTCCTTGCCAGCCCTTGTTCGCGGAGCGACGATCACCGGTTTTGCAGCAGATTGGGTCGAGATTGCTCCTGACGGGACGATGCGGCCCACTACCTCTCTAAGTAGCGACGCAGGGCAGGCGACCGGAAGCTATGATGCCATCCGCGTATATCTATGGGCTGGCATCACATCTCCGTCGACACCGGGACGTAATGCCATCCTGAAAGATCTTTCCGGAATGACGTCGTATATGAAGGTGCACTCGTTGCCCCCAGAGTTTGTTATGGAAAACCAACCAGCCACTCGAGGTACAGGACCTATCTCTTTTTCCGCCGCGCTCATTCCGTTTCTGCAAGCGTCGCAGGCATCTGAGTCCGCTGCATTGCAGGAAAAACGCCTCAACTCTGCGTGGTCGAGGCAGTCGGGCATGTATGGGCAGCCACCCCACTACTACGACCAGAATCTAGCGATGTTCGCACTCGGTTATATAGAGCATCGATATCGCATCCGGAACAACGGAGATTTGGAAGTTTCATGGCAAAGATGAGCTCTCAAGTATTTGGGAAAATGTTGTTGGTCGTGGTCTGCGCAATTGCTATTGATCCCGCTCATGCAATTCTAGCGGATTCGTCAACGATTAAAATTCTATTGAGCCGAGCGCAGGCTCAAGCCCAGAGTGGGCACCTGGATATTGCGGCATCAACGTGGAAGCAAGTTCTTGCGTCTGATCCCTCAAATACGGAGGCTCTGCGTAGCCTTGCAGCGGCGGAGGTACAGTTGGGGCATCAGGCGGAAGCTGACGCCTATATTCAGCGCCTACGCAAATTGGGCGCGAGCGCGGCAATCATAGGGCAACTACAATCGCTTCGCACGGGTCCTTCCAGCGCAGATCTTCTTCGGCGGGCAGCCACACTGTCAAAGTCAGGCCAATACATTGGGGCAATGGAGTTATATCGCAAACTCTACGGAAACAATCCGCCAGCGGGCGATATAGCTCTCGTTTACTACGATACCGAGTCTGCGCTGCCGGCCGACCGAGCTCGAGCTGTAGAGGGTCTAAGAAAGCTCGCTAAACAATTCCCGGCAGATGAAAGATATTCCATTACCCTTGGGCGAGTGCTTACCTACGACGCGTCTAGCCGACAAGAAGGAATGACGATCTTGCGACGCTATCCAGGCAATCTCGGTGCGGACGATGCGCTCAAGCAAGGAATGTTATGGGACGAACGCCCCCAGGGTGTACAAGATGTTTCAAATGTGCCTTCTCAATCGGCTACTCCACGAACGCCGACTGCATCTGAGTTGGCCGCGGGATTTCGCGCACTTAATAGCGGCAACCTGTCGCCAGCTGCTCAGCATTTTCGTGCCGCTCTCGCACATGAAGTAACACACGGCCAAGCCAATGCAGGTTTGGGCTTTGTTAGTATGCGACAACAGAACTTCAATGAAGCTGTGCGGGAATTCGAGCAGGCCAAGGCGGACGGTGATCGGGATGCAAGCGTCACGCAAGCACTCGCAACTTCACGGTTCTGGCGAGCCATGGGCGGAGCGCAAAGCGCTCTAGATGCCGGCGACATGGAAGTCGCCATTACGGGCTATCGTAGCGCTCTCACATTAAAGCCTGAGAGCCAAGATGCTCTGACTGCTCTTGGAGGGACGTTCCTCCGTGCTGGCCGCCCCAGAGATGCTATCCCTTATTTACAACGCGCCATTCGCGCTGATGCTCGGTCACAAGCGGCGTGGCGAGCACTCTTCCTTGCTCAGTCCCAATCCACGGAACGAGCAGATGCGGTCAAAACGGCTGAGCTTATCCCGACGGACCTTCGAACTAAACTTGAAGCCGATCCGGAATTCTTAGGATCACTCGCAGCTGACTATGCCGCCATAGGCCGACAGTCACAAGCGGATCGAATTTTAAAGCAAGCTTTAGCCTTGCTACGGGCTGATAATGACAGCGATTCTTCAACTGCAAAACTTCTGCAGTATGCGTCTCTCCTGCTGGTCGCAAAGCGCTACAACACCGCTGTCTATAGTTATCGACGAGTACTTGCGACAGATCCTGACAATCCAGACGCCTGGCGTGGTCTAGTGACGTTAGATCACCTAGCAGGTCGCGACGCGGAAGCTCTCCGCGAATTTCGACAGATGCCCGTATCGGTTTCTGCCAGCGCACAAACTGACACGAGCTTTTTATCGCTGCTAGCAGGCATTTACCAATCACAATCACAGTTGGAGGCGGCGCGCGCGACTCTCAGGCGAGCAATCGAGATTTCTCCTTCAACTTCCCTCAGGTTGCAACTAGCATCCTTGGAGCTATCCGAGGGGGACAAAGCATACGCTGCGGAACTATATGAGCAGATTGCGGACGAACATCCTGAATCGAAGGAAGCTTGGATCGGATGGGTTCGGGGACTTCATGCCACGGGTCAGGATCGTGAAGCACTTCGACAGATCGCGGAGATGCCAGGGGATGTGCGCGATACTTTGCGAGAAGATCCTGAATATCTGCAGACCGTTGCATCCGTCTATAGTTCAACTGGAAGCAGAGACCGTGCAGCGGACGCGATCGAACAAGTCAACGAGATCTACGCGCGACAGGGAATCAATCCACCTGCTGCCGTTCAGTTGCAGCAAGGCTGGCTACTGCTGCAGGCAGGCCAGAATGAACGGCTAGCCCGTGTGATTCAAGAACTAAGTAATGATGATCTGACGGAGGACCAACAGACACAGCTCACTCGCTTATGGACAAGTTGGTCCCTGCAACGGGCCACTCAATTGAACCGACAAGGTAAGCCCGCCGCTGCTGTGGCTGTATTGTCGGCCGCGCTTCGTGCCTTTTCTTCTGATGTCTCAATCAACAATGCACTTGCCGATGCCTATCTCGCAAATGGCGATCCTAAACGTGCCATGGCCCTCTATGCACGACAGGATATTTCTCAGTCGGACCCCTCAGTTTGCGTTGCGGCCATCAGAGCGGCACTCGCCGCAAACAATCGCAAGCAGGCTCAATCGTGGTTGCAGGCGTCCCTCGACCGCTTCGGACGAGATTCGAAGTTGTTGGAGCTTGCCGCTGAATTCGAGCAGCAGCGAGGGGATTCGCGTCGAGCGGCAGCGTATTATCGGGCAGCTTTGGATGCTGCAGGACCACCAAGCATCAGAGAGCTAACCTCTTCGCGGTCAAGTTCAACTGACGAGAGGACAGAAGCATCCGCTACCCAAGAGCTGCTTCGCTTGCTCAGTTCGTCTGGCGAAACCTCTGGGCAAAATCAAAGGTCTCAGACGACGGACAACATAGATGGCAATTACCAGGAACCTCTCTGGCCTGCTCACTCAGAATCAAACCATAGTACTGACGCCATCGCGCGTTCCAGTAACACAGAACGAGACTACGATTTGTCTCTACCTCCTATGAGGACAACCACCTCTAGAGGACATAGTCTAAATGACGCCTTAGCTACTTCAACTAAGACAGACAACACCTCTGAGCAAGGCCTTGATTTGGTTCCACTAAATAAATCTATAGCAAAGGATGCAGAACCAAATACACAACACGCAATGTCCCGGGGAACCAAACATCCACACGTGGAAGCAGATTCAGAATACGGTTCGCTGGCAATGGGTGACGCTGGCATTTCTCACTCCAAGCCCTCACGTTCTCTCGCAGGTCGCGCTGCTCGCCAAGAGCCGCAGTATTTTGCATCTCCAAATCCTCCCGCAATTGCAGAGGGCGCAACATCGGATGAATCTGCTCAGCACGTCACTCAGCAGAGCGTGCTGCGAAGGATGGCCACTCCAAGCTCCCTTCAGGAAATCCAACCGATCGATCCTCCGGCATCAATCGCGATGCTTGCCCCTCTGCCACGGCAGCAGTTGGAGGTGCTACCTCCTTTGATAGGTACTCCCAGCACTGTAAAGCTGCCACTGACACCGCGGCAACAGATGCAGGAACACTTGGATGCCATCGAAACTGGTTCCAGTCCATATCTCGGCGGAAGTTCGTCTGTGGGTTTTCATAACGGCCAACCTGGGTTCGACCGACTCACTATCTTTAGCGCCGACATCGAACAGTCAGCGATGGTCGGTATGGGGGCGCGAGCTACGTTGTTCGTACATCCAACACTATTGCAAGGCGGAATAGCGGGCGCGGATGCTACGTTTCAACTAGGAACGCTCCCCATGGGGACACCGTCCGACGCCCAGACTGCCGCAGGGGTGGGCGGCGAATTGCAACTCCGAGCTCGAAGCTTCGGCGCTGCCCTTGGCTACACTCCGCATGGCTTCCTCGTAGAAAATGTAACAGGGCGCCTTTTAATTCAGCCGGATGCCGGACCAGTTATTTTGAGTTTTGAGCGGCAGCCTATCGAAGATTCGCAACTGTCCTACGCCGGCCTACGCGATCCTGGTTCGGTTAGCCCAACCTACAGTGGCAACGTTTGGGGTGGAGTTATCAGTAATGCAGCTTCACTACAGTTCAATCGTGGAGATGCTGCCTCGGGATGGTATATGCAACTCGGCGGTCAGTACATCACGGGCCGACATGTTGAAACGAATCGTCGTATCGACGGATATGCAGGTGCATACTGGTCGATGTGGGATAAGCCTACCTATGGAAAACTCACGCTGGGGGTAAATTTTTTTGGGATGCACTTTGCAAACAATCAGCGTTTATTCACCTATGGCAATGGAGGCTACTTTAGCCCCGGAGCCTATCTACTAAGTAATCTACCGGTCACATTCAACGGCCATTACGGTTCGAGATTTCACTACCGGCTTGCAGGGTCGCTGGGGATCCAGGCTTTTCAGGAGGATGCGAGTCCTTTCTTCCCGCTCGATAGCTCACTCCAGATTGCTGCGAAGAACCAGTATTCCATTGAACGAACCAACGTAGGAGCAAACTATAATGCGGAAGGGGATGGATCATATCTAGTAACAGAACACTGGCATGTTGGTGGTTTCTTCAGTCTGGATAACTCTCGCGGATATAACAATGATCGTCTTGGATTTTATCTACGCTACGCATCTCACCCGCAACCACTGGATTCGCCAATCGGACCTACTGGCTTAAGGAGCCGCGGTCTGCGCCCTCTATTGAATCCATAATATTTAGGAACGCTCGATGTCGAGGGCTTCGCCTCAACGTCCGATATTGCTTACCTCAATTAGCAACTAGATTTAACGCCAGCGGCCATGAGTCGCGTCTCTTGCTGTCAGCTGAAGACAAGCTCAAGCTGTCGTTGATTGCGCTGCGCAGTCATTTAGAAGCCAACTTTCTTGCCGCAGGCAAGATCTCGAACGACAACCAGAGCAACAGCTAGGTTCGCCAGCATTCTGGGCGTGGTGATGCCCACAACGAAAAAGATTTCAGAGAGTGCCAACATCGCAGCTTCTTTGCCGGGCGGGAGGGCGAGTATGCCGGTTAGAGCCGTCATACCACATGCGAAACTTATCGCCGGCTCGAAGTTGCTCTTGATGGCAATCGAAACGCCTGTCCCGATAGGCTTTGTGCAGGCCAGCAGGTTCTTACTAAAAGTTTCGGGAGGCCAAAGAGTTTATTCCTGTCAGCCATATCGATCACATACGGCTGAAGTTTCATTTCTCAGATTCTCCACAGGAGGGAACCTACCTGCCGTGTGTTGTGAAGAGATTGAGCTGTCACATGATCAGCTTACCTTTCTTCGCTTGGGCGAGGCTCTAAGATTCCAAGCCCGATTGTCCGTTTCACTACCTATAAGATCAGTGATCGGTAATAGGAGATCAGTGTTGAAGGAATCATTAACTTGGTGTTAACATGAAAAAGATTCGCACTCTTTCCATAGGAACCGATCACTCTGAAGCTGAACGGCGGGAGCACTCCGTTTCGGTTGATCCAGAGACGCCGCTACTGTTTGTGCTGAATGACGATCTCGGCTTGCAGGGGCCCAGGTTTGGCTGTGGGATGGCGAGAGGCGGGGCTTGCACGGTGATTTGTGTGGGTCAGACTGTGCTCATGCGTGATGGCCGGGATGAGATCACGCCCCTTGAAGGGCTAGGTACAATGTCGAAACCTCATCCGATCCAGCAGGCATTTATCGACGAAGGAGCCGCGCAGTGCGGATTCTGTTTGAGCGGCGTGATCCCTAACGTCAGAGGCTGCTTTGGATGTCAATCCACAAGCCACGAATCAGGAGATTCATGAAGCGTGGACGGAATGCTGTGCCGCTGCTTTACCCACGCTCGCATGTTACGGGCGATCAAAAAATATGTCGACACGAGGAAGCATGAACCCATAACGGCGTGACTTCTCAAAGGTGCGGGTGTGGTCATGAGCTGCAGCGACGTTTATCACGGAGCGAACAGGGCATCTTTACTGCGCAGACGCAGCTAGTAGCCGAAGAACGGCGCGTCCCACTGGAACGTGTGAAGCTGATTCAGTGCGATATCGCTGTGAATCCCGACCAAGGCACCACATCCGGGAGTCAATCGACGTCGACGAACTTCAACATGCAGAATCTGGCGCTGGCGCGGCTACAGCGCGAGAGGCCTTGGTCAAGCTTGCGTCAGAAAAGTTCAGTGAGCTGGTTGAGACATTGTCCGTCGTGAACGGCGTCGTCTCTAACAAATCCAGGTGACCGGCCTCGGTGAGGCGGGCGCTGCGGCCCCAGCGGTCGAAGAGCTTGTGCCCAAAATCTTCATCGAGTTTGAGAACCTGCAAGAGTGAGGGCTGGCGATTTGGCAGTCCTCGGCGGCGCGGCCGAAACTGCCTGTATCCGCGATAGCACAGACGTTACGTAGTGGTAAACTCCATAGATGATGCCTATGCTTCGGATGGAGGGTATCTGTTGGAACTATCCCTCTCTATGATGAGACATTCATTTGGTCGAGACAAACAACGCTGGCACTGCGCATGTTTTTTGTCGCGGGGCTGGAGGGAATGACTGCAGGAATGTAGGGGGTGACAGCGGACATGGACCGACGCGCGTGCAGCACCGACAACCCAATGAGAAGCTGACATTTCATCGATGCCATGAAGACAAACACGCACTGATCGATGGCTAGGTTCCAGCGGATCTGGTATTTGAACTCAAATAGCAAAGGAGAAAGCGCATGTCAACCGAAACGAAGTGCCCGTTCCATCACGCCGCAGGCGAAGGCACATCGAACAGTGACTGGTGGCCGAACCAGTTAAAGCTGAAGATCCTGCATCAGCACTCGTACCTGTCCGATCCCATGGACAAAGACTTCAACTATGCCGAAGCGTTCAAGAGCCTCGATCTGGCAGCTGTGAAGAAAGACCTTCTGACGGTGATGACTACTTCACAGGACTGGTGGCCGGCAGACTTCGGCCACTACGGCCCTTTGTTCATTCGCATGGCGTGGCACAGCGCCGGAACATATCGCACCGGCGACGGGCGAGGCGGTGCCGGATCCGGCCAGCAGCGCTTCGCTCCTCTCAACAGCTGGCCTGACAACGTGAGCCTCGACAAGGCGCGTCGGTTGATCTGGCCGATCAAGCAAAAGTATGGCAACAAAATTTCATGGGCCGACCTGATTATCCTTACCGGCAACGTCGCCCTGGAATCTATGGGCTTTAAGACCTTCGGTTTTGGCGGCGGACGCGAGGACGTTTGGGAGCCGGATGAGGATGTCTACTGGGGCTCCGAGACCACATGGCTGGGTGGCGACCATCGCTATGGTAAGGGAAAGCCCGCTGAGGAGGGCGTAATCGTGGCCGACGAGGAGTTGCATGGCACCGAGAAAGATCGTACCGAGGGCGGCGCCAATGAGCGCAATTTGGAAAATCCGCTCGCCGCAGTGCAGATGGGCCTGATCTACGTGAACCCGGAAGGCCCTGATGGGTACCCGAACCCTGTCGCCGCGGCCCACGATATCCGCGAGACCTTTGCCCGCATGGCGATGAACGATGAAGAAACCGTCGCGCTGATCGCGGGTGGCCATACCTTCGGCAAGACTCACGGCGCTGGCCCTGCGTTCCATGTGGGGCCTGAGCCCGAAGCCGCTGGCATCGAAGAGCAGGGCTTTGGCTGGAAGAACAGCTTTGGCATTGGCAAGGGCGGCGACGCGATCACCAGCGGCTTGGAAGTCATCTGGACGACCAAGCCGACAAAATGGAGCAACGAATTCTTTGAACACCTGTTTGGCTACGAATGGGAGCTGACCAAGAGCCCGGCCGGGGCGAATCAGTGGAGGCCGAAAGGTGACGCAGGCACCGGTACCGTGCCGGATCCGCACGACCCGTCAAAACATCGCACGCCGTCCATGCTGACCACGGACCTTGCTCTGCGCGTCGATCCTGCGTACGAGAAAATTTCGAGGCGCTTCTACAAGAATCCAGACGAGTTCGCCGATGCATTCGGCCGTGCGTGGTTCAAGTTGACGCACCGGGACATGGGTCCGCGCGAACGCTATCTCGGTCCGGAAGTTCCTGCCGAAGAGCTCATCTGGCAAGATCCCATTCCCGCGGTCGATCACAAGCTGATTGATGAGCAGGACATTGCCGCCCTCAAGGGCAAGATCCTGGCTTCGGGCTTGTCCGTCTCTCAGCTGGTTTCCGCCGCCTGGGCGTCGGCGTCCACCTTCCGAGGCTCCGACAAGCGTGGCGGCGCGAACGGCGCTCGTATTCGCCTGACGCCGCAGAAAGACTGGGCCGTCAACCAGCCGGAGCAGTTGGCGAAAGCGCTGAAGACGTTCGAAGGTATCCAGAGCGAATTCAACGGCAAGCAATCCGGCGGTAAGAATGTCTCGCTCGCCGACCTGATCGTCCTGGCCGGTTGCGCAGGTGTCGAGAAGGCGGCGAAGAATGCCGGCCATAGTGTGACCGTTCCCTTTACCCCAGGGCGCACGGATGCCTCACAGGATCAGACCGATGTGGACTCCTTCGCAGTGCTCGACCCGATCGCGGACGGCTTCCGCAACTACCTCAAAAAGAAATACAGCGTACCGTCCGAGACGTTGCTGATCGACAAGGCCCAATTGCTAACGCTGACCGCACCTGAGCTGACGGTGCTCGTTGGCGGCCTGCGTGTCCTGAATATCAACGTCGGACAGGCAAAGCATGGCGTCTTTACCAAGCGGCCGGAGGTACTGACCAACGACTTCTTCCTCAATCTGCTCGATATGAGTACGGAGTGGAAGGCGGTTTCAGACGCCCAAGACGTGTTTGAAGGGCGTGATCGTAAAACAGGTGAACTCAAGTGGACCGGCACACGTGTCGATCTCATCTTCGGTTCAAATTCCCAACTCAGGGCCTTGGCCGAAGTCTACGGAAGTTCGGACGCGCAGGAGAAGTTCGTCCATGACTTTGTAGCGGCCTGGAAGAAGGTGATGAACCTTGATCGTTTCGACCTTGCGTGATCTAGAAGAGTTGGCAAGAGGCTTACGCCGCTCAAACCTCGACTAATACCGGCTTATCCCGGACTAGGCCGAGGTTCGAGCGGCTCCTGTTTGCAAGCACGCGCCACAGCAAGTTCACGAGAAAATAAAGCCTGTATCCCGGAAGCATCACGGCCCGGATCGAAGATTGTCACCGTCATCCCCGCGCATCTCCGATTGTGAACAAGCAATTGAAGGACCGTCAGCTTATCCGGCTCGATGTAGGGCTTCCGGAGAGTCCACTGCTGACAGAATCTCCTGATCGAGAACATCGATATCTCTGGAAGATGAACAATAAATCACATTCAATGGACACTCGCTCTCAGTGGCTTAATCCAGAAGGGTGCTGCTATTCGATATCTAGAATCATGCCAGCTGTTGTTCCAGGTGCAATGGATTTAGCTGACCGAAATTTGCAGATCATACTGTCGCTTCTGCTGGTTATTGATGACAGGATGTGTTGTTGATGAGCTGCTTTCTTGTATTGGTGTGCAAGTAGCTCACAAAGTTTCACGGTTCCTGATGGATAGAGAAAATCTTTCAGGTGAGGGTACCGTGGGAGTGCATGCTCTGTAGAACCAAGAGCGAATATGTGGACGTTCAGGAAATCCATTGATATGCTGACCTTTTGTGAAGGCTCGCCGGTATCTGTCATTTCGAATGATGTAAGCCAGTACATGGGACACAAAACTTTCCGGTCTTGGAATGCGCAAGCCGGGTTTTGAGATAGGGTCTATGAATATCAAAGCCGTGGCAAAGCTCGCCAGAGTTTCGACTGCCACGGTCTCACGTACCATCAACAGCTCTAACAAGGTAAGTCCAGAGACTGCGGAACGTGTTCATAAAGCGATCACAGCGCTTAATTTCGTGCCAGACACAAATGCTCGTGCACTCGGTTCTGGTCGCAGTAACCTATTGGGGCTCATTATTTCGGATATCACGAACCCATTCTTCCCTGAATTAGTCAAAGCTTTCGAAGACACGGCAATTGGACAAGGGCAGGAGATTCTGATTGCGAACACAAACTATGAATCTCAACGAACCAAGCATTGCGTTACTCGACTGCTTCAGCGCAAAGTCGATGGCGTCGCAATCATGACCTCGGAGATGGATGAGCATTTGATTGACATCTTTGGCCGAAGTCAGATCCCGGTTGTTTTTTTGGATAGCGGAACGCCAGGTATTGGCGTCAGCTGCGTTCATATCGATTATTCAACCGGTGTTGAGATGGCGATGAGCCATCTCATCGGTCTCGGACATAAGCGAATTGCCTTCATTAGCGGACCATTGACATTGAAGTCCGCATGTACGCGATATCGGGCCTTCATGGAAAGTACCGCACACGATCATCTGAATGCCAGTCCCGAGTTTGTGCAGGAAGGGAATCACCGGCCTGAAGGCGGGTACCAGGCGATGCTCCGAATTCTGGCTTCTCGAGACAAGCCAACAGCGGTGCTGGCATCGAACGATCTAACAGCGATCGGTGCACTGGGAGCCATTTTCAAGTGTGGGCTACGTGTTCCCGATGACATCTCGGTCATCGGCTTTGATGACATCCAACTTAGCGCCTACACGTCACCACCTTTAACCACCGTGCATGTGCCCCACGCCGAGATTGCGAAGGCCGCCGTTCATGCTCTGCTTGGAACTCGACAGGTGCGTGGGAAAAAAATGTCGCAGGGTGGAGAGCATAATATTCGCCCAATTTTTCTTGAACGGCACTCCACTGGTCTCGCTCCAGACAAGCAGTTTTAATGGGTTATAGGTGCGGGTGCAGTTGCAGCGGTTGTACCATTTGTGCCGATAGACCGATTTAGTTTGCGCCAGTCCTCTAATGTACCGGCCTTCTTTTTGTCATCGCGCTCACGCAACCGCTTGTAGGCGGCCAGTGTCCGCTGCACGTCCTCAGTCTTATGCATCTTGCGGTAGATTCGCGCGAGTTCATAGTAAGCACGTTTCCCGACTTCGCCATCCGCATCTTCGTGCGCGCTATTTTCGAGGATCTCTGCGGCCTCGGTATCCTGTCCACTTTCTGCGAGTCCCCGGCCAAGATAGTACTCCGCATTTGGTGAACTGCGATAGATTTTCAGCATTGCTCTCAACAGAGGTATTCCTATCGCGTAATTACCAAGATCGATATTAGTGCTGCCGAGGTTATACATAGCGATGGGGTTCCCGGGCGAAATTTCGAGTTCCCGCAAATAGGCCTTTTGGGCTTCTTCAAGTTCGTTCAAACGCCGATGAGAGTCACCCAGTCCTTCATAGAGGTCCGGATTGCTGGTTTCGCGGATCAATGCAGCCTCATACTCCGCAATTGCTTCGCGATCTTTGTTATCGGACGAGTAAAGCTCGGCTCTTACCTTGTGTACTTGCCAGGCGTTTGGATCCAGTTGGGCCATACGGGCGTAGCTGGCTTCCGCTACCATGCTATGGGCTCGTCCGCGATATTCGAGCAGGTTGAGATCGTCAGGAGCCAACTCCGAGGCCGCATCAAGCGAACTGACGGCCAGCTCAGGCCAATTCAATGATGCCAAGCCAAGACAACGCTTCTTTTTTGGGGAAATTAAGTGCGAGTTCCTGATGCAGTGCTTCGATCGACGCGTCCATTTGTCCAGTTTGATATTGAAAGATACCCAGAAACATATGAGCTGAATCCAGTTTAGGATTAAGCTGCAATGCTTTCTGGATCGCCTCGATCGCTTCAGCCAATTTACCTTCTCGACCCAACACCAATCCCAGATCCAGATAAGCCTCCGCCAGCTCTGGGTCGAGTCGTATTGCATTACGGAATTCTCGTTCCGCGTCGGCCATCCGCCCGTCATGTAATGCGACTGCGCCGTGCTGAAAGGCTACCTGTACTTCAGCATACTGCGCCCGGAGCACAGTTCCGGCAACGAATCCCACCGCACAGATCGATCCGAGAACCAGTCTGGATGAACGTTTCATGATCAATTATTGAAGCCTAAGCCTTAACGTGTCGTGCTGTCTATTGGGCTACCGTTCCAAGTGAGGGTGGTGTAACCGGTGCATCGTTGCTTCCTGAGCGTATATTGTGTGGAGGTTGATCGTACTTTCGTCATTGAATCAAGCTTTATGACGTTTCTCTCTCAACTCGCCCTGGCTCTTCCAGCCGTCATGCTGTGTGGAACAATGAACGCTCGGCAGACGGACCGCTGGTCAGAGCAAAAAGCGGACGATTGGTACAACGCTCAGCCTTGGTTGGTCGGGCCAACTCCATTCCTTGGAACGCAATCAACGAATTAGCGATGTTCCAGGACACAACTTTTGATGTTAAAAAACGATCATGAGCTTGCTTCGGCGAAATCAACTGGCGACTGTTTGCCGAACAGACTCAGACCTATCTGCCCATGGGATTCCTGGCAGCGCACCTACGTGCTCAGCCAGCCTACGGTTTCGTTTCATGAGGTCTTCCACACTGACGAGACAGCCTATCGTTCTCATGAGGTCGTTCTCATGAGGCAGCTGGCCGAACGCGGAACCAAACCTGACGCACAGTCAACCTCAGTCGAAGGAGCTTCTCGATGATCTGTGTCGGGAAGTGGTCGGGTTGGCTAAAAGCTAGCATTGCACTGTTCGGCATGTCGCTCACAGTAACTGGGCAAAATACAACGGCAAAGGCAAACCCCACTGAACAGTTGCCGAGATCCGCACCGCTGACTCCGCCAATTTTGGCCAAAGACGCTGTTCCCGGGTTCTTCGTCGATACGGCGCCGAAGCTTGGTCTGAACTTCAAGGGTTTCGCGCAACATACACCGACAAAGTACCTGATCGAAACGATGGGCTCGGGGGTCGCTGTATTCGACTATGACAATGACGGCTTACTCGATATCTTTTTGGTCAACGGAGCGAGCGTCTCGGATCCAGCGAAGAAGGGTACGGTCCCCAGAAAGACAGGACCAGCGGAATGGAATCGGCTCTACCATCAGCGCAAAGATGGTACATTCGAGGACGTCACCGAAAAGGCCGGCCTTCAAGGCGAAGGCTACGGAATGGGTGTCGCTGTTGGCGACTACGATAACGACGGCTTTGAAGATCTTTATGTCACTTCATACGGTGGCAACCATCTGTATCACAACAACGGAAACCTAACCTTCACTGATTTGGCAGTGGCCTCAGGA
>Ga0193753_10001499_pt1 | contig 19857 bp, 16 predicted proteins | sample H1c2metaG_FD_144925 | JGI IMG/M metagenome (GOLD analysis project Ga0193753, IMG submission 144925) | Soil microbial communities from a riparian zone of the East river system, Colorado, United States - H1c2 | ecosystem: Environmental > Terrestrial > Soil > Riparian zone | place: USA: East...
CAAAGTAAAGGCGATGGCAAAAATGTGTGGGAATATCCTTTTATCCAATAGCAAAAACGTCGCCAGCCGCACTAAGTTGTGTAGTCTACCAATGTCCCCAGTACTGGATCAATAATCAATTTTATTAATTTGCAGAATATGGGATTGCGCTCGAGCCTGGCTAAACCGTTTGCTGCCTTCATAGCATCAAATACAAGAAAATGGTCTCAGGATCCATTCCGTTTTCAGCAAAGGATCTTTGATTACCTCATCCGCGAGGCATCCGGCACCGCTTTTGGAATGGATCACGACTTTAAATCGATCAGAAATTACGAGGACTTTAAGCGAAATGTTCCGGTTCGTGACTATGAGCAATTGAAACCCTATTTCGACAAAGTTGTCCACGGCGACGAAAATGTACTCTGGCGTGGAAAACCTAAATACCTGGCAAAGACATCAGGCACAACGTCGGGAACAAAGTATATCCCCATCACGGCCGATTCAGTATCAAATCATTTCAACAGTGCCCGGGATGCCTCATTAAACTATGTGCACGAAACCGGGAATGCATCGTTTCTGGATGGTAATCTTATCTTTTTATCGGGAAGTCCTGTCCTTTCTGAAAAGGCAGGCATAAAGACCGGAAGATTGTCGGGTATTGTAAATCATGAGATCCCTGCCGTCATCAGAACCAATCAAAAACCAAGTTACGCGGTGAACTGCATCGATGATTGGGAAGAAAAGTTGGAGCGAATTGTAGATGAAACGCTTGGTGCCGACATGCGAATGATCTCTGGGATACCACCCTGGGCTCAAATGTATTTTGACCGCATCCAGGCGCGCACTGGTAAAAAGATAAAGGACGTGTTTCCCAATTTTTCGCTCTTTATATATGGCGGCGTTAACTTTGAGCCGTACCGGGCCAAGCTGTTTGACTCGATCGGTAAGAAAATAGATTCAATTGAAACATATCCGGCGTCTGAAGGATTTATTGCGTATCAGGATTCGCAGACGCAGCCTGGACTTCTTCTATTGGTGAATACCGGGATCTTTTATGAATTCATTCCTGCTGACGAATATTTCAACGATCATCCGACAAGATTAAAACTAGAGGATGTAGAGCTCGGAAAAAATTACGCCATTATTCTCAATAGCAATGCAGGCTTATGGGGCTATTCTATCGGCGACACTGTGAAGTTCATTTCAAAGCTTCCTTACCGCTTGATCGTTACGGGGCGATTAAAGCATTTCATTTCGGCCTTTGGAGAGCACGTAATTGGGGAGGAAGTTGAAAAGGCAATGCAATTCACGTTGGCGCATTTTCCAGGAGTGGAATTGATTGAATTTACTGTCGCACCACAGGTCACGCCACTAGCGGGGTTACCGCATCACGAATGGCTGATTGAGTTCGCTTCGGTACCACATGATATGGATGCATTCTCTAAAGTGCTGGATGAACAAATGCGTAAGCTGAATGTTTATTATGACGATCTGATAGCAGGCAATATCCTTCGAACGCTGCACATCAGCAGCATGCGAAAAAACTCTTTCATAGACTATATGAGATCAAAAGGAAAACTTGGCGGGCAAAATAAAGTGCCACGTTTATCTAACGACAGAACGATTGCCGACACACTCTTAACTCTATAACATGCGTATTCATCTTAATACCATTATACGTTGACAGCTTCGAAAAAACGCATCGCCATTTTGGGATCCACGGGGTCAATAGGCACTCAGGCATTGGAGGTCATCGCCGCGAATGTTCATGCTTTTGAAGTAGAAGTGCTGACGGCAAATCACAATGCTGAATTGTTGGTTCAGCAGGCCAGGCGATTCAAGCCCAACGCCGTTGTGATCGTCAACGAAGAGCATTACGCATTTGTGAGAGAACAACTCAGGAACGAACCGGTCAAGGTTTATACGGGAGAAAGTGCGCTGTGCTCAGTCGTTGAAATGGACACGATCGATTTGGTGCTCACGGCCTTGGTCGGATATTCGGGACTTAAACCAACGATCAAAGCCATAGAAGCTGGTAAATCAATAGCACTGGCTAACAAAGAAACGTTGGTGGTAGCGGGCGAACTTGTTACCAGTCTTGCACGTGCAAAGGGCGTGAACATTTATCCCGTTGACTCGGAACACTCGGCAATTTTCCAATGCATGATGGGAGAATTCCACAACAAAATTGAAAAGGTGATCCTTACCGCATCTGGAGGTCCGTTCCGCGGAAAGAAAAAAAATGAACTCCTGTCAATAACGAAGTCGCAGGCCCTCAAGCATCCAAACTGGAGTATGGGAGCGAAAGTAACGATTGACTCAGCATCCCTGATGAACAAGGGGCTGGAAGTGATCGAAGCAAAGTGGCTGTTCGGGCTTTCCACAAAGCAGGTCGAAGTAGTCGTCCACCCACAGTCGATCATTCATTCTCTCGTACAATTTGAAGATGGATCCCTGAAGGCGCAACTTGGCGTTCCCGATATGCGTTTACCGATACAGTTCGCGCTGTCATACCCCGCACGACTTAAATCTGACTTTCCTCGCTTTGACTTCAGTAACTACCCTTCACTCACTTTTGAAAAACCTGATACCGAAACTTTTCGTAATCTTGCACTGGCTTTCGAGGCCCTCAATAGAGCCGGAAACATGCCGTGTGTGCTCAATGCGGCAAATGAAGTGGCTGTGGCCGAATTTTTGAAGGATAAGATTGGATTTTTAGAAATGTCGGATATCGTGGAAAAATGCCTTGAAAAGATGGATTTTATTAAGAGTCCGGGCTACGAAGACTACGTGAATACTGACAAAGAGACACGAATCAGGGCAATTGAGCTTGTCAACCGGTAACATTTGCAGGCTCCAAAAATTAACAAATTAAAGTAGAATGGATTGGATGATAATGTTGGCTCAGCTTTTATTGAGCCTGTCTTTTTTAGTCGCGGTTCACGAAATGGGCCATTTGCTTGCTGCAAAATATTTTGGAATGCGGGTGGAGCAATTCTCCATCGGATTTCCCCCTAAGATCTGGTCGTTCAAAAAAGGTGAAACCGAGTATGCCATTAGCGCAATCCCGTTAGGGGGATACGTTAAGATTTCTGGTATGATCGACGAATCGCTGGACACGGAAGCCATGAAATTGCCGGCCCAGCCATGGGAATTTCGCGCAAAGCCAGCTTGGCAAAGACTTATTGTGATGCTAGGTGGCATTTTCGTCAATGTTGTTATCGGCGTCGTGATATTCATAGGTATCACGTTCACGCTGGGCGACACGTTCATACTGAAGGATGTCATTAATAATAATGGAGGGTTTCAGGTTGGACCAGTAGGAGAAGAGATTGGTTTGCGGACTGGTGACAAGATCGTCAAGATCAATGGGAAGGACTTTAAATATTTACAGGAGATATTTAATCCTGAGACGTTGCTGAGTACAAATGGCATTTATACAGTAGATCGCGATGGAAAATTTATAGATATTCCAATTCCCGAGGACTTCATTCAGAAGTTTAGCAAGAAGAGCGTCGCGGGCAATTTTCTTAGCCTGCGGGTTCCCGCCACCGTAGCACAGACAACCAAGGGCTCGATTGCCGAACGCGTAGGCCTTCAAAAGGATGATAAGCTTATTGAGGTAAGTGGTGTGCCTGTGAAATACCACGATGAAGTCGTTCAGCAGGTACAGGCGCTCGTTAAGGACTCCCTTTCTGCTTCATCTGATACAATCATTTTCAAAGTCCTGCGTGGCAATCAGACACTAGCCTTTAAAGAACCGTTCAAGGGCGAGAAAGGTATTGGCGTACTTAGTGCTCCACCATCTGAGGCCTTTCTAAAACAAGCTGAGGAGAGAATCACCTATGGATTTTTTGAGTCTATTCCCAAAGGAACAGAACGTGCATTTACTACCCTGGCCTTTCAGGTCAAGGCCTTCGGTCGCGTTATCACCGGTGCTCTGTCACCTCAAAAATCGATATCTGGTCCAATCGGTATTATGCAAGCCTTCGGCAACGACTGGGACTGGGCTCGCTTTTGGTCTCTGACGGGCGTTCTTTCGCTTGTTCTTGCTTTCATGAATTTACTGCCTATCCCTGCTTTGGATGGAGGGCATGTGATGTTTCTGAGCTACGAGATTATATCGCGCAGAAAGCCTTCAGATAAATTTCTGGAGAATGCGCAGAAGGTGGGGATGGTGTTTCTGCTTGCCCTGATGGTGTTCATATTCGCCAACGACATCATAAAGCTGGTTATACCCGATTAGCGCTGCATTCAATTAAGCGTTGTTTTTCATTAGCATTTGCAGGGAATGCGTAACGGCTTTTTCCATTCCTTCGATCAGCGTCAGGTCCTGATCCCACAGCGACTTATTAGATAGCGTTTTTGTCACGACGTTTTCGATGTTGCTAGACTCCCATGTAGTTTCAAAAAAATGCATTATTTCTGGTGAATCGTTCACTGGCATTTTTCTGCCATCCCATTCGCCTTTATAAAAAAGTATCATTGCGGCAAAGCCCTGGATCAGGCCTGGCGGCAGTGATGATTTCGCCTTCAAATAATCCAACAAAGTTGGAAGGACTCTTACTTTAAATTTTGAGACTGAGTTCAGAGCAATGCTGGAGAGCTCGTGCCGAATGTAGGGATTACCAAACCGATCCATCACCTCCGCAGTGAAGGCAAATAGTTCGTCTACCGGTAGCGATAACGTTGGAATGATTTCTTCCGTGATAGTACGCCTGATGAAATGACCGATATCCTTATGGTCGATCGACTCCTTAACGGTTTTCAAACCTCTTAAGCTGGCAATACCAACCATGAGGGTATGTGCTCCATTTAATATTCTAACCTTTTGCAAGCGGTAAGGCTGTATACTGCGAACAAACCTGACTGCCAGTCCTGCTTTTTGTGCGGGAAATAGGGTATTCAATTTCTGCTCACCTTCAATAACCCACAGATGATAAGGTTCTGCAGCAACAAGCTTTTTGTCATTGAAGCCCGTTCTTAAATTAATCTCTGCAGCGTTGTCCTTAGGATAGCCCGTAACAATCCGGTCGACCATCGAGTTACAGAATATGTTTGCCTCCTTTATCCATTGCACAAATGGAACGGGCAAACTCCAGTGTTGACAGTATTGCAAGACTACTGATTGCAAAGTATCGCCATTATTGTCGATCAGCTCACAGGGTATAAAAATCAACCCTTTGGATAATGACCCCGCAAAATGTCTGAACCTGTGATAAAGCAATTGAGTTACTTTAGCCGGAAAGCTTTCTCCCGGAATTGCCGGGTCCGCATCTAACGGATTAAAAACAATTCCCGCTTCTGTGCTATTGGAAAAAACGAACTCCAGCTTCCGGTTTTCTCCGGCAGCAAGAAAGGCATCAAAACTCTTATAAGGATTCACCTTCGCTGCTACTGAGGAAATGAGCCTGACCTGTGAAACTACTTCGTTGTGCTCCAATCCCTGGACGGCAACGTGATAAAGATTATCCTGCTCATCAGTTTCGGGCAATGATGTGCTGCGCAATGGCGATACAACTTCTATATTGCCATTGAAGTCTGTCTTTTCATTCATGACATCGACGATCCATCCAGTGAATGCGCGAAGAAAATTGCCTTCACCAAACTGCAATACCCTGATGGGTCGCTTTTGCGTGATATTAGCGGTGGTGAGATTGAGATTTCGCAGCATGATAACTTTTAGATTCCCTGGAACATCATGTTTTCGTCAAGATAAGAATACACATTTTCCACTTTGTGGACCATCAATTGTCCAGCAGCATGAGCACATTCAGTAATAATTTCTTGAATCCTTTGCTAAGAAGCGTGAAGCACTTGAAACAGATCGTCATGTAAACGCGGAGCAACTATAATGATACGCCACGCTTCCACGGAATGAAGTCGTCCTGATTCAGCTCAACAGCCTTGGCAGTTACCCGGCCGCTAGCAACGTCGATAACGAAATCAAGTATTTCTTCACCAACCTGTTCGATAGTCTTTTCCCCTGAAATGATAGACCCTGTATTAAAGTCAATGATGTCTGGCATCCTTTGTGCGAGCTTCGAATTTGTTGAAAGCTTAATGACTTGTGAAACGGGATTGCCCGTTGGTGTTCCTAAACCTGTGGTGAATAATATGATCTGGGCGCCTGAGCCGGTCGTGCCCGTCGTACTTTCCACATCGTTGCCAGGTGTACACAATAAATTCAATCCTGCTTTTTTAATGTAAGTGGCATATTGCAAAACGTCGGCGACTGGCGCTGTTCCACCTTTCTTTGCGGCTCCTGCCGATTTAATTGCATCCGTGATCAGGCCATCTTTAATATTTCCCGGCGAGGGATTCATATCGAACCCTGATCCTACAGCCTCAGCGGCATCGCTGTACGTCCTCATGAGTTTGATGAACAACTCGCCGGCCTCGTCATCAACACACCGATTGATCAACTCCTGTTCAACGCCACATAATTCCGGGAACTCGGAGAGGATTGTGCTTCCACCGAGCGCGACCAGCAGATCTGATGTGTGTCCAATGGCAGGATTAGCCGAGATGCCAGAGAACCCATCCGATCCTCCACATTTGAGACCAACCACAAGCTTGCTCAACGGTGCGGCACGGCGCTCAATTTTATTGGCCTCGATAAGTCCGAGGAATGTTTGCTGAATGGCCTCTGACAGCAGTTGTTGTTCAGTTCCGGAATTTTGTTGATCCAGGATCAACACTGGTTTTGATCCTGCAGGGTCCAGCATTTTCAGCCTTTCCTGCAGCGTTCTGATCTCTGCGTTCTGACATCCCAAACTCAGCACCGTCGCGCCGGCAACATTGGGATTGTGAATGTAGCCCGCTATCAGCGCGCACAATGTCTGAGAGTCCTGTCTGGTTCCACCACACCCGCCCTGGTGTGTAAGGAATTTGATGCCATCAATATTCCTGAACAACCTTGAACTGCCGTTCTCAACCGTGGGTTGAAATGATACATTTGAAAGCTGATCAGTCCTGCCTTCGCGATATAAATTTACAAGTTCGTGAACATAGTTTCTGTAAGCGTCGGGTTTACTGAATCCCAGTTCATCGACAAAGGCATCGCGAATTGCCTCCACGTTTCTGTTCTCACAAAATACCAGAGGGACAACAAGCCAGTAATTTGCTGTTCCCACCTGGCCGTCGGCCCGATGATATCCCATGAAAGTTTTGTTTCTGTATTTCGAAACGTCGGGAGGAGTCCAGTGATATTTTTTTGTACGACCCGAATAGGGCGCCGACTTGTGCTTGATGTTATGCGTACCGATTACTCCCCCTTCAGGAATAGATCGCACACTTTTCCCCACGAGGAGTCCATACATTAGAACTTCATCATCAGGTTGAAGTGCCCTTTCTGTGAATTTGTGCTTGGCGGGAATATCATCCACCAATTTTAATTTCTTGCCATCGGGTAGCAACAAAGACTCACCCGCCTTTAGGTCAGTCAGTGCAACATAGACATTGTCGGCAGGATGTATTTTCAGAAATCGGGCTGTCATACCTCTAAAACAGTTATCTTGGGCAATCGATTGCGCACTTTGGATCTATTTTTATACCTTAAAATAAATTTGCCAAAGTACCCCATAAATATCAGTTGAAGAATGTCAGTAAGCAAGAAGGATTTAATCGGTAAGATCAAAGAAGCGGGTATTATACCGGTTTTTTATCATCCTGATATGGATGTGCTGCTGCATATTGTAAAGGTCACTTATCAATGCGGCCTGCGTGTCTTTGAATTTATGCATCAGCGCGACAATAAAGGACTGCGGTTCTTTGAACACCTCGTCGCACAAGTGAATCAATTTCCCGGAATATCACTTGGCGTCGGCACCGTACTGGATGCGACAATGACTGAACGATATATTAAAGCAGGAGCCGAATTTATCGCGTCACCTTTTCTACGCACCGATATGGGTGAGGTTTGCCGACAACAACACACGTTGTGGATGCCAGGTTGTACAACCCCGGAAGAAATAGAAAACGCAAAAACGCTGGGAGCGACCGCGATCAATGTGCTGCCAGGAAATGTTCTTGGATTTGATTTCATAACACCCATTGCCCGTCTGCATCCTGATCTACCCCTAATTCCATCTGGAATTTCAGACCTGCGAGAATCAAGTCTGACCAAATGGTTCGAATCTGGTGTTTTGGCGATCAAGATCGGTTCGCAAATATTTACCAAGGAAAGCCTTGGCGCCAAGGATTGGTCCGGCATATCCCATAATCTCACTGAACTGTTGAATAGTATCAAAAGGATTCATGGAACAGTGAAGCCCGTTAACTTAGATTCAGTCCCTGAATGAATCCAATCAATACGGCACTTCTTTCCTATGGCATGTCCGGTGAAATTTTCCACGCACCATTACTGGACGCGCATAAGGGATTCAATCTTTCGGTAGTTCTGGAGAGAAAACGAGCCAAGGCAAGTGCAAGATATCCCCATATCAAAACGGCGAAGGATATCGACAGCATATTGAATGATAAGGCCATCGAACTTGTCGTCGTAAACACACCCAACGAAACGCATTTTGATTTTACATCGCGCGTATTGGAAGCGGGTAAGCATGCCGTTGTAGAAAAACCATTTTCCGTCACCACGTTGGAAGCGAATAATTTGATTGCGCTTGCAAAAAAGAATGGAAAGACGCTCACTGTTTTTCAAAACAGAAGATTTGACGGGGATTTTTTAACAGTAAAGAAAATTGTCGACTCGAAATTACTTGGAACGATCGTTGAGTTCGAATTGCACTATGACCGGTTCAGAAATTATATTGAACTAAATACCTGGAAGGAAGTTTCGGCGCCTGGAACGGGCATCCTGTACAATCTAGGCTCGCACATGTTAGACCAGGTCCTTGTACTTTTTGGGATGCCGGACGAAGCAGATGCGAGGATTGGGATTCAGAGACCTGGTGGAGAGGTGGATGACTTTTACGACATCAGGTTGCACTATCCAGGATTTCATGTAATCGTAAAATCAAGCTACCTGGTGCGAGAGCCCGGCCCGCGATACGTCATTCACGGTACGGAAGGGTCTTTTGTAAAATATGGTTTGGACCCCCAGGAACAAGCATTAAAGGATGGTGTAGCGCCGGGAAGCCAGGGGTGGGGCATTGACCCGAAAGAATACTGGGGTAAGCTTAATACCAACATCGACGGACTGCATTGTGAAGCCCGGATCGAGACGCTCAATGGAAATTATCTTTTATTTTATGACAACGTGTATGCCGCTATGCGCGAAGGAGCCGCGCTGGCTGTGCAGTCCGAGCAGTCCCGGGATGTGATCACGCTTATCGAGTTGTGTGAGGAGAGTAACCGGAAGCGGGCATCTGTCAGGGTAAGAAGGAAATGAGCAAGCGTTTGAAATTATAAACATCGATGAATAACAGAGTTGTTACGTTTGGAGAGATCATGATGCGGCTATCGACGCCCGGATACGCACGGTTTACGCAATCGGATAGCTTCAACGTTGTATATGCCGGTTCTGAAGCGAATGTTTCTGTGTCACTAAGTCATTTCGGCATTTCCGCAGCACATGTTACCAGATTTCCGCTCAATGATTTTGGTCAGGCCGCAGTTCAAAGTCTTGGGCGCTACGGTGTGGACACACGCCACATAATTTTTGGAAATGAACGCATGGGCGTTTATTTCCTGGAAAACGGTTCCATGCAAAGAGCTTCCCGCATCATCTACGACCGCTTTGATTCTGCGTTCGCGCACATCAGGCCCGGAATGATCAATTGGCATGATGTCCTGGCAGATGCCAACTGGTTCCACTATACAGGCATAACGCCGGCGATCTCTCAAGGCGCGGCTGAGGTCTGCCTTGAAGCGGTGGAGGTGGCCAGCAAAAAGGGTATGACTGTTTCGGGCGACATTAATTACAGAAGAAATCTTTGGCAGTATGGAAAGGCAGCGCATGAGATCATGCCGGGCTTGATCGCCAAAAGTGACGTAATCGTGGCTGGCAAAACGGATTTTGAAAACTGCCTGGGTATTTCAGGTGGTGACTATGAGACCGTTTGCAAAAAAGTAATGACTACTTATCCTCAGGTCAAAAAGATTACGTCGACACATCGTGAATCTGTCAGTTCATCGCACAACATAATGTCTGGGCTGCTATGGAATGGCTCGAAGCTGATCAACTCCAGGCAGTACGACCTCACGCACATCGTTGACAGGGTTGGAACGGGTGATGCGTATATGGCGGGACTGATCTATGGATGGTTAACAGGCAGAGATGACCACCAGTCGCTTGAATTTGGAATGGCTGCCTGCGCACTGAAGCACTCCATTGAAGGGGATGTGAATCTTACTTCCGTCGCAGAAGTCGATGCACTGGTGAAAGGGGAAAATGTTGGAAAACTATTACGATAAAATGCAATGATATTCAGCAATCAACAAATCGTGGATACGATGAAATCCATTGGCGTCGTGCCGCTGTTTACACACGACAGTCCTGAGGACGCTCAAAAGGTCCTCGAGGCAGCCTACGAAGGGGGCGTTCGCGTGTTCGAGTTTACGAACCGCAGAAAAAACTCTTACGAGATCTTCATTCACCTGTTGGAAGTGGCAAAGAAGTTTCCGGATTTGATGATAGGCATCGGCACTGTTATGGATGGTGTGACCACAAAAAGGTTCATCGAGGCAGGAGCCCATTTCATCATATCACCTATCATGAAGCTGGAAATGGCTGACGTTTGCAGAGCGTATGACAGGTTGTGGATTCCGGGTTGCGCGACGCTGACGGAGATCGTCACGGCCAGAGACCATGGCGCGCATGTCATCAAAGTATTTCCCGGATCCGTTCTGGGGCCCGGATTTGTTTCCGCCATCATGCCCGTTGTTCCGGATGTTCAGCTCATGATAACGGGTGGGGTAGAGCCAAATGAAAAAAGCCTTTCTTCATGGTTTCAAGCTGGTGCTGCCTGTGTTGGTTTAGGCTCTCAGCTTTTCACCAAGGATTTATTGGAGAAAAAGGATTGGAGTGCGCTTAAGGACCGCGTAAAAGAAACGCTTGAGCTTGCTAAAAAGGTTAGGAACAAGTGAAAAGCGCCGACACTCTACTGGCAAATCAATCAACTGCGATCGGAAAATATCGTTGGGTTGTTTGCGCGTTGATATTTTTTGCCACCACGATAAACTATATCGACCGGCAAGTTATCGGTCTCCTGAAACCAACCCTGGAGCAGGAATTTCACTGGAGCGAAAGTGATTATGGAAGCATCGTAATGGCCTTCAGCGCGGCCTACGCCATAGGGCTTCTCCTCTTCGGCAAGATCGTTGACAAGATCGGAACAAAAATGGGCTATACGGTTTCCGTGCTTTTCTGGAGCGTTGCCGCTATGCTACATGCTGCCGTCCATTCAACCCTCGGCTTTGGAGCCGTCAGAGCATTTCTCGGCGTAAGCGAAGCAGGCAATTTTCCAACCGCGATCAAAGCAACGGCGGAATGGTTTCCCAAGCGCGAAAGGGCTTTTGCCACCGGCATATTTAACTCCGGAACGAATATAGGCGCGGTCATTGCACCCGTCATCGTTCCATGGATACTTGGTATCTATGGTTGGCGTCCGGCTTTCATATGGACTGGTGCTATTGGATTCATTTGGGTGATATTCTGGTGGATCTATTACGAAATTCCGTCAAGGCAAAAAAGATTAACCAAGCCTGAGTTCGATCTCATCCATAGCGACAAAGATGAAAACGAGCCTGAGGTCAAGGAGGCAGTTTCATGGGTTGCGCTATTGAAGGTTCGGCAGACGTACGCTTTCATCTTTGGCAAACTACTGACGGACCCTATTTGGTGGTTCTTTCTTTTCTGGTTGCCATCATATTTTGCTGAGGCATATCAAATTGATTTGAAGAAGCCAAATCTCCAGCTTGTCATTGTCTATACGGCGACCACCATCGGTAGCGTTGGCGGCGGGTATCTGTCCTCTTACCTCATTCGAAAAGGATGGATGGTCTTTCGCGCGCGCAAAATGTCGATGCTGTTTTTTGCCATATGTGTCATTCCAATCATGACGGCGCCCAATGCTGCCAACGTTTGGGTCGCCGTTGGCCTTATCAGTCTTGCAGCTGCCGCGCATCAGGCGTGGAGTGCCAATATTTTCACAACAGTGTCAGACATGTTCCCGAAAAATGCCATAAGCTCTGTGGTTGGAATAGGAGGAATGGCAGGATCTGTGGGAGGAATGCTCTTTCCGTTACTTGTTGGTAGTTTATTGGATCACTATAAAGCGCTGGGAAATATTGTGACAGGATATAACATTTTATTCGTGATCTGCGGCTTTGGATATGTGATCGCCTGGTGTATCATGCACTTTCTAGCGCCGAAAATGGAACGCGTTAAATTGTAAAAAGCAAAACGACACTATCGCTCAAATTGCCTCAGGACCTCGTTCGCCGGTGCGAAGCCTGATTACCTCTTCCAGCGGCGTAATGAATATTTTCCCGCTGCCAACTAAACCGCCTTCGTTCGCCTTTGTCGCATTTAGGATAGCATTACACGTCCGGTCAACGAATGCGTCGTTGACCGCTATCTCCAACCTTATGTTCGGAACCAGGTTAGGGATGATGATTTTACCTCTGTAGATCTCTTCAGTCTTGGCACGACCGTGCCCAGAAACATGGCTCACTGTGATTCTGGTGATCTCGGCATCAAACAGCGCTTCTCTAACCTGATCAAGTTGGTTCTCCCGGATGATTGCTATAATGAGTTTCATTGGTTGGGTTTAGTTAGGATTTGTCATGCCGTATCCGCGCTCACCATGATAATGGTTATCAAGTCCACGCATCTCGCCTTCTGGAGTAGCACGCAACGGAACGATCTTGTCCAGGACGAAAAGGATCAACCATGTGCCAAGGCCGGCATATCCGATGGCGATCACCACTGCGAACGCCTGCACGCCCAACTGTTGCATAACGGACCAGCTACCAGCTGCTACAACGGCCTCAGCCATCCATGATTCACGAATGAAAAATGTGAGGAACATTGCCCCAACGATTCCGCCAACGCCGTGGATGCCAAATGCATCCAACGTGTCATCATAACCGAGCCTTTCTTTAAGCAGGATTGCCATATAGCACATTATCGTGGCCAGGACGCCCAGGGCCATCGCCCCGGCTGGTTGCACTACGCCGGCAGCTGGCGTGATCGCGACGAGACCAGCAAGCACGCCGCTGGCGAAACCCAGCGCTGTGGCCTTTCCACGATGAATACCTTCGATGATGATCCAGGCCAGGGCGCCAGAGGCGGCGGCCACCTGCGTTGCCGTGAGGGCCTGTGCTGTGCTCAATCCGCTTGAGATACTGCTTCCTGCATTGAAGCCAAACCATCCTACCCACAAGAGGCCAGCTCCGATCATGGTCATGACAAGATTGTTTGGTCGCATCGTAAGGTGAGGGAACGCTTTGCGGGCGCCCAGATAAACAGCGGCCACAAGCCCACTGACGCCGGCGGATATATGCACAACGGTGCCCCCAGCAAAATCAATCGCACCTTTAGCGCCTAGATTGAATAAGAAACCATCCGACGCCCATACCCAATGGCAAAGCGGATTATAAATGAATAAGCCCCACAAGCCAATAAAGAAACAGTAGCTTTTAAATGACACTCTTTCCGCAAATGCTCCTGCAATGAGGGCAGGAGTGATGATTGCAAACTTTGCCTGGAACATCGAGAATACAAGCTCCGGGATACCCGCTGGCATGATGACGGTGTCTATTCCGGATAGAAAGACGTAATCCCAACTCCAGCCAAACCATCCACCAAGGATATTGGGACCAAAGGCCATGCTATATCCGCAGACCACCCACAATACCGTCATAATTCCCATGGCAGCAAAGCTGTGCATCATTGTCCCCAACACATTTTTTGTTCGAACAAGTCCACCATAAAACATGGCTAATCCGGGAATCATCAGGAGTACCAGGGCGGCAGAGGTTAGCATCCATGCTGTGGCTCCGGAATCTATTGGAACGGTATCTTCAGCCATCAGCGATATTGGGAATGAGCCCATGATAATAAGAACAATAAAAGCGCGTCTGATAATTTTCATTTTATAGCGAGGCGGTTAGGATAAACATGTACAGGTAAAATAAAGCACTTTGGTTTTTATAAGCAACAATATCGCAATGTCCAGCAGTACATCTTATCGACTGGGTCAATATTTTGCTCCGCTCTAAGATCAAAACAGTATTACCTTTAGCTTCGCCAAATCTAAGTGCGTATTTATGCCAGAAAATTCGTCACCCGAGTTTGTAAAGATTCCTTACGGCCAAATGGAATCCAAATTCCAGGTAATCCTTAGCAACATTGGTTTTTCGGAAGAGCGGGCACGAACCTGCGCCTCAATATTTGCCCAAAACAGCCTCGATGGTGTTTATACCCATGGCGTTAACCGGTTCACCCGTTTCGTTCAATACGTTGCAAGTGGGCATATCGATCCCGACAAGCAGGCGGTCTGTAAAGGACGCGCCGGCAACATCGAGCAATGGGATGGTCAGATGGGTCCGGGCCCGATCAATGCATTGCATTGCACAGAACGTGCCATGGAAATTGCCGCCCAGCAGGGCATGGGTTGCGTTGCACTGGCGAATACTAACCATTGGATGCGCGGTGGTACGTACGGATGGCACGCTGCAAAAAAAGGTTTTGTTTTTATCGGGTGGACGAATACGACTGCCAACATGCCAACCTGGGGTGCAGTGAATAGTAAATTGGGAAACAACCCACTGGTGTTGGCGGTGCCTTATCAGGATCACGCTATTGTACTGGACATGGCGATGTCACAATACTCGTTCGGCGCTATCGATTTTTACAACCTGAAAGGCCAAGAGCTTCCGGTTCCTGGTGGATTCACCACGAGTGGTGAGCTGACCTCTGACCCTGGGGCAATACTAAGGTCAAAACGAATTCTGCCGATTGGATATTGGAAGGGCGCCGGTTTATCGCTGTTGCTTGACATCTTAGCGACCATTCTTTCTGGAGGTAATTCAGTTGCCGACATTTCAAAACAAACTGCTGAAGCTGCCGTTTCACAAGTGTTCATTGCGATTCAGCTGTCGGGATTATCAAACTATAAGACTATTGCCGCCACGATCCAGCATATTTTAGAGGACTATCACCAGTCAGTTCCTGATGGCTCATCGCCCATCCTTTTTCCAGGGGAACGCGTGTTGGCGGTGCGCGAAAGTAATTCGCTGAACGGCATTCCTGTACTAAAAAAGGTCTGGGATGAAATTGAAACGCTGGGTTAGCGGACTTCAAATCAGGCCAAAGTCAACGAAGCTATTCATAATGCAGCGCGTTCGACGGATTGCCCATCGCGGCTTTGATTGTTTGCGCGCTTACAGTGAGCAATGCTATCAGGATCGCGACCCCACCGGCAAGTACGTAAATCAGCACGTTCATGGTGATGTGATATGCAAACGTATTCAGCCATGCGTCCATGAAATACCAGGCGACAGGCCATGCAATTAGGTTAGAAACGACAATCAGGATCACAATTTCACGCGAAAGCAATGTCAGGATACTGGATACCGATGCCCCTAATACCTTGCGAATTCCAATTTCTTTTACACGCTGCATGGCGTTGAATGTTGCAAGACCAAAAAGACCGAGGCAGGCGATCAGTATGGCAAGCGTCGCGAATATGATGAACAATTGTCCCTGTTTCTGCTCTGCATCATATAAGTTCTGATACTGCATGCTGAGAAAATTATACTCAAACGGTCGTTGTGGAATGAAGTCCCTCCATACTTTTTCAACACTCGCGATTCCTATCTGTACATCTTTTCCTGAGAGTTTAACGGAGATTGCATTGGCGTACCGGTTCGCTTCAAAAACGATTGGAACAATGGGTTCGTGCAACGATTCAAAGTGAAAATCCCTGACGACGCCAATAACACGACCCTTTACTCCCCCGTACTCTATGTCTTTGTCTACCGCTGTTTCATTAGTCAACCCCATCATTTTGACTGCCGATTCGTTCAGGATGAATGATGTAGAATCGTCGTTGACCCTCTCTTTCGAAAAATCCCTCCCAGATGCAAAGGCAATTCCATAAGTACTAAAGAATTCGTGATCGACACTGATGTTTTTTAACACGACATTGGTTTCAGCAAGGCTATCACCTTTTTGAATGCGGGCCCCTCCCTGAGAATCCAATAGGCGACCTGTCGGTATGCGACTGGACCGAGCAACATTTTTGATGGAAGATTGTTTCACCATTTCGTTATAGAATGCTTCATAGCCCCGATCCAACTCATCGTAGTAGCGGAGGGTTATCACTTGGTCTTTGTCATACCCCAGGTCGCGGTTATTGAGATATTTTAATTGGTCCATTGTGACAATGGTGGCAATGATCAACGCAATGGAAACTGTAAACTGTGCGACGACAAGTGACTTACGAAGCAATCCCTTTCCCCTTCCAGAACCTTGTTGGCCTTTCAGTATAAATGCGGGCTTGAAACCTGACAGCACAAATGCGGGATATATCCCGGCTATAATCCCCACAGCCACGGCGAAAACAACGAGCATACCCAACAGTTTCGAGTGTTCAAGAAAGTTAAGCCCGAGGCTTTTGCCGGTAAATTCATTCAGCCATTGAATCGCCAGAAAACTGAACAGCAATGATAAGATCAAAGCAAAAAAGGATATGAGAATGGATTCGCTGAGGTATTGGTTTACCAGTTGGCTTTTCAGCGCGCCCACAACTTTTCGCATTCCTACTTCCTTTGCGCGCTTGGATGCGCGCGCCGTCGATAAGTTAACAAAGTTGAAACAGGCTATCATGACAATGAACAACGCAATCACGCTCATCATATAAACGTTGTTAATGTTACCGTTTGTTTCTTCTTCAGAATCGAGATGAGAGTAAAGATGTATGTCAGTCAAGGACTGAAGAAAGAGGCTTGTCCAGGTGGATGCCTTTGGTTCATTGCTGTTTGGATCTTGGACGCGCATGTGTCTGTCAAGGAAGGCAGGGAATTGGTTTTCCACAGCGGCCTTGTCAATGGGTTCTTTCGCAAGTGCGTACGTGCTGAATGAGTTATTGCCCCAATTCGTTTCCAGACCCCGCCGTCCATAGATCGTTGTATCGTTAAGCGTGGAAAAAGAAATAAAGATCTCTGGATGCCAATGGGACTGTTTGGGAAAATCCTTGAACACTCCGCTGACCACAACGTCAAATGTATTCCCCATCCTGAGTGATTTTCCGATGGCGGGCTCCTTACCGAAATATTTTTGCGCAGTTTTTTCGGAAAGCATGATGTTAAACGGTTCTTCAAGACTTTTGGCAGCGTTTCCCTCGAGTACCGGTATCGTAAATATTTTGAAGAGTTGAGGCTCGGCGTAATATGCGTTTTCCTCATTGAATGCCTTTTTCTCTTCGGCATTTTCCTGGCGCGCCATCAGTACACGGATGTTCAAGGTCCTGGCAACTTCTTCAAATTCTGAGAAATCATTTTTCAATAATGGCCCAAATGGCGGGGCCAGATGACCCAAATGCAGGTTCACTGATCCATCGGGTGATAAGAAATTTCGCGTGAAACGATAGATCCGGTCAGCCCGCTCGTGGTACCGGTCGTAAGAAAGCTCGTCCTGCACAAACAGGTAGATCAGCAGGCTGCAGGTCATTGCCAGAGCCAGTCCAAATATATTGATGAATGAACTCAGCTTATTCCTGAGTATGGCGCGCATGGCAACTTTTAAATAGTTTTTTATCATAGCGTGGAGTTCAAGCGATTAATACTGTCTGGTTAGTCAAAGATCATGCAAAGCCGCCAAAGGTTGCTTTCGACAGCCGATCTGCCCCATAAATTTTATTATTGTTCAATAGTGATCACAGGATTGTCCGGAAAATGGTCAAGCGCAGTCCGCAATGGGGACTTTCAGCCAACCATTTGCAAGGTCATGCAAAACGGAGTGAACAGCAAGTCGGATACGCTGTTGCTTAAAAATATCTACCTTCACAACAAGTGATCACCGTCAATATTCAGGTTAATAATACAGGCCATAGGTCGGATATTTTCGAAGTCAATTGAACGTAGTTTGTGGTCAATTGAGGATCTTGCGAGCTTGATAAAAAAGCCAATGATGGCCGGGCAGAGGCGCTGGTTTTTATGGCAATGAATCGGTATGAGAAATTAAAGTATTAGAGCGACCGTGTCTGAAGTTGTAAATGATAAGAAGATCTTTTCACTGCTGGAAGTGACGAGCAGTATAAGGAAGACTATTTCCGAACGTTATCAACGCTTGTTTTGGGTTAAGGCCGAGATGAATAAATTAAACCATTACTCATACTCGGGCCATTGCTATCCCGAGCTTGTAGAAAAGGTCAATGGTAAAGTTGTGGCACAAATGAGGGCAAGCCTATGGAAGGAAGACTTCATCCGAATCAACGAAAATTTTATAAGAACCATTAAAGAGCCTCTGAAGGATGGGATAACCATCGTATTCACAGCTACAATTAATTTTGATCCGGTTCACGGGCTTAGTCTCAGGATCATTGATGTTGATCCGGTATTTGCGCTTGGCGAGCTCGAGCGCGAAAAGTTAGAAACAATTGAAAAGTTGCGTGCCGAAGGCATTTTCCGCTTGAACAAATCTCTGACCATGCCATTGCTGCCAAAAAGAATTGCAGTAATTTCCGTGGAGACCAGCAAAGGCTATTCTGATTTTCTAAACGTGATCGATAATAATCCGTCGGGATATAAATTTTTTTGTTACCTATTCCCCGCGTTGCTACAAGGCGACCGCTCGGTCGACTCCATCATATCTCAGTTGAACCGTGTGCGAACCTTACAAAAACATTTCGATGTTGTGGCTATTATTCGCGGGGGTGGAGGTGATGTTGGGCTTTCCTCGTATAATAACTTTAACCTGGCTAGTGCGATTGCGCGGTTTCCAATCCCGGTGCTCACTGGAATAGGGCATTCAACCAATGAAACGGTTGCAGAACTCGTCGCCTTTAAAAACGCGATAACGCCAACCGAGCTGGCGGATTATCTTATTCAAAAGCTCAACGATTTTTCCATTCCCCTGCAACGGGCCGAAAGGCTACTCGTTGATAAATCGAAACGGATTCTGGCCGAGCAGCGCAGCAAATTTTTGAATACGATACGACATTTTAGATCGGCGACGACCAACTCGCTCATTACGGGTAAGGTAAAGATGCAAGGTATTACGAAAGGCATTTCGCAAAATTCTTACTTTTTAATGAGAAGGTGCGCAGATCAAAGAAGTGAGTTACTTCGACAACTGAACCGAAGTGTGATTGCCTTCGCCAACAACCAACAGGTTCGATTGAATAATACAGAAAAAACGATCAATATCATGGATCCTGTCCATGTGATCAGAAGGGGTTTTACAATTACGACAGTGAACGGGAAGGTCGTAAAAAGTTCATCCTCTGTTTCTGTCGGTGATCAATTGAATACGACAACCGCGGACGGAATGATCATCAGTACCGTCACAAAACCATAGAGCATCAAATTATGAAGGAAGGACAAAATTACACGGAAGCATTTGAAGAGCTCCAACAAATTGTAACGGAGATCGAGGACGGACAGATTTCAGTTGATGAACTATCAGAAAAGGTAAAACGTGCAGCAACACTCATCAAGGTCTGCAAGGCGAAGCTTACATCAACTGAGGAGGATGTAGCTAAGATACTCAAGGAATTAGAGGCTAATGACTAATACCTGGAATAGTCCATGTCTTCTTAGGCATTAGGTTTACCCTGGGTATTGGTTATGGAGCGCGACGTTCAGACCACGGATCGCGTGTTCAATCTAAACCCTTTGCGTACCTTGCCGGCATAAAGCCATCAGCATGAAATCCCGTCGGTTTATCATGATCACGTTTCCACTCCT
>Ga0193753_10001500_pt1 | contig 19857 bp, 17 predicted proteins | sample H1c2metaG_FD_144925 | JGI IMG/M metagenome (GOLD analysis project Ga0193753, IMG submission 144925) | Soil microbial communities from a riparian zone of the East river system, Colorado, United States - H1c2 | ecosystem: Environmental > Terrestrial > Soil > Riparian zone | place: USA: East...
CACCGGCGACCGCCTGCACTCCTACTCCGAGCGCCCGCAATTTGATAGAACAGAATTCCCATTAAGTACTCTGACTTGATATGTCCTCGACGAGCTCAATTTGAAATTTCATAGCCGTCCCGACTATCGAGTATCATCTGCAGGCGATCTGAATCTCGATACAACCAGACAGGTATTCTTAAGGAGCCATCATTTCTGTTATGAGCGATTCCATTCCCCCCAACCCCCGACCCGTCCTCAAGCTGAAAACCGCGCCGCGCAAATCACCGCCTGCTGTCAAAACTCCTCCTCAATCCCACGGTAAGCCGAACCAAAAGCCCGGCGCAGCCTGGTCGGATGAACTCAAGCATCGAATGCAAGAAGATATGGACGCGTTGTCGACACGCTAAATCACCGGACTCTTCAGCGCGCCGCCGACTCGAGCGAAATCACCAATCTCTATCGCCGCAGCGTACCCTTCATGTCATACAGCCTTGTGCCGTGACCAGGAAGTGGCAGCGTGCAGGCCTGTAGTAGCACCTCGCCCGAACTATCCGACAAACCGGTAGCCGTTCCGCGACTTAGGTCCCACGCGGGCCAAAAAATCGAAACAATCCGATGCGCTCGCGCAAGCGCTCGAAAATCGGCGTCCTAAGTCGTATAGTTGTCACGACCAACAAGTAGTATTTTGCAGGTGATCCAATCAATGCCCAACCAGCAGACCCACCAGACTTAAGGAGCCATCAACCCCTCTATGCATCAATCCAATCCCTCTAACCCTTCACCATCCCGTCCCATCCTCAAACTGAAAATTGCCGCGCGAAAATCTCCCCGAGAGATTAAGACTGCGCCCTCACCCCGACCCCAAAGCAAACTAAGCCAAAAGCCAGGCGCCGCATGGTCAGATGACCTAAAGCAGTACTCTTAAAATCGCCGGCGGCATCGCCATTGATTCCAAACGCTTGACAGACCGCATCTGAAAGGCGGGAAAATAGCCGACGCTTAAAAGTTCCCCAACCTGAAAAGGATAGCTCCATGTCCATCATGAGAGAGTGGCGTGCTGAAATCCGTCGTGCGCTGAAAGAAGAATACGTGGCCTACGTCAACACCACCGGCATGGTCGGCTATCGCCAGACGCCTGGCAACTTAGGCGCGATTATCGCCACCCGCGACATCGACGGCGAGCGCGCCGAGATCGTGACATTAAGCTGGTGGAAGGATGAAGCCTCCATCAGGGCATTTGCAGGCAACGACATCGGTCGCGCTCACTACTACCCAGAGGACGACCGCTTTTTACTGACGCGGCCGGAGACAGTTCAACACTACGACTCAACTTCGCGGTAGGTATTCTTCATTGGTCGAGCCGTTCGGTGCCGCTCAGCCTAGAGAGATTCATTGGTTTATATACCCTGGTCACGGTTAGTGTAGGGTAAAATCGGCTCCTCCCTGCTCACCCATAAGTTCGAGGATCCGTCCGCCGCCACGAGCGACACAAGTCATTGGATCGTCCGCGATCAGTACCGGCAGTCCGATCTGCGTCATGATCAGTTTATCGATATTGCGCAGCAACGCTCCGCCTCCGGTCAGCATCACACCGCCTTCCGCGACATCGCCGCCGAGGTCCGGCGGAGTTTGTTCGAGTGCTTGCCTCACCGCACTCACAATACTCTCCAACGGTTCTTGCAGAGTTTGCAATATCTCGTTCGAGTTCAACGTGAAGGAACGGGGTGCGCCTTCCGCAAGATTTCTTCCCCTCACGCAGATCTCGCGCACGCGCTCATCAGGAAACGCCGAGCCGATTTCGATCTTTATGCGTTCTGCGGTGGCTTCCCCGATCAAGATGCCGTAATTGCGGCGGACGTAGAGGATGATCGCTTCATCGAACTTGTCCCCGCCCATGCGCACGCTCGCCGCGTAGACAATCCCGTTCAACGAAACCACGGCGACTTCGGAGGTGCCGCCGCCGATGTCGAGGACCATCGAGCCGCGCGCCTCGTGCACCGGCAAGCCTGCACCCACTGCGGCCGCCATGGGTTCGGATACGATATCGACGCTGCGCGCACCGGCGCCTTCGGCGGACTCCTTGATGGCACGGCGTTCGACTTGAGTTGCACCAAAAGGCACGCACACCAGTACGCGGGGACTGGGACGAAAAAACCGATCGCCGTGAACCTTGTTCATGAAGTACTGCAGCATTTTCTCGGTGTACCTGAAGTCGGCGATTACGCCATCCTTCATGGGCCGCACAGTAGTGATGTGCTCCGGTGTTCGGCCGAGCATCTTCTTCGCCTCCATACCCACGGCGAGCACGACCTTGCCGCCACGATTGGGCGCAGTTTGCACGGCGACGACCGAGGGCTCGTTGAGTACGATTCCTTTCGACTTGGCGTAAATCAAGGTATTGGCTGTACCAAGGTCGATCGAGAGGTCATTGGAAAAATGACCGCGCAGGCGTTTCAGCATAAGGAATGTTGTCTATTTCGAAAGGAGGGGGAAGCCGTTGCAGGGCGTGATCAACAGCTCAAGAGCTGAGTCACGTTTAGCATGTTTCCAGTTCTACTGCGCGCATGCTTTATGGATTGCTGACATTACAATCGGCGGTTGTCGCACCGCACTGGCGAATTACAGGGGGGAGTCCATCTATTCTTACCAGGTCAGCTACCCCACAATCTTCGTTGTCCCTACTTTTTAGGACTCGACGATCGATTCTTCAGCGTTTGCTTGTGATGAGAGACCTTGGAATGCCCCACGATAGCCGGGCGAATCGGTGCACCATACACATGATGCTTCGTATGAGAATGCGGGACAAAAGAACTCGGCTTTGGACGGGAGGCGATCGACTGAGCGCCGGCAACCGACAACGCCGATTGTATGAGGACAGCAGCGAGCACGATGATGGTGAATTTCTTCATGTTCCTGATACCTCCTAGCCCAATGGTAGGCCAAAAACGCGCTCCAGCGTTCCAGATGCGTGCTGTAGTGTGACGTGCGTCTCGGGGTCTATGGCTGCCAAAGAAGGTGCGTTGGCGTGGCCTAGCGTCTGAACGGGACTACTTCGGCGCTAATCGGTACCGACTGCAGGCTGCCTGCGGCGTCGTTGGGAAACCTGAGCGTTGCCGACAAGGGCCCTGGGTCTTTCGCAAAGAAAATAACCAGGATGGAACAGCTGCGCCCGGCGGGCAGCTTTTCCCTGCAGAAACTGATCGGCGTGAAATCACCGCGGTCCTGGTCATGGCGGCCCGCGGCAATCGAAACACGAGAGATCGATATCGGCGCGGCTCCGATATTTTCGAGCTTGACCGACTTCGCGGAGATACCAAATCGACGCACCGTCCCAAAATCCAGAACCGTGGGAGACACTTTCAGCTTGCGGCCGGCCTCGATCGTCACTGGAATCGAAACGCTGTGGGTCCGCCCCCCGCCTATCGCTGTGACGACTACACTGAATGTTCCCGAGGTAGCGCTGCCGGCGGAAAATGTCAGGGTCGACTTCGCGGAAGCAGTGATGGCGTTTGGCACGAAGGAGACTTTGGCGCCGGTCGGCACGCCGGTCGCTTGAAGGGAAATCGGCGCGGCCAGGCCATTGATGGAAGTCGTGGTAATGATGGACGTTACTTGACTACCTGAGGCAACTTGTAGAGCAGCAGGGGATACCGAAATCGCAAAGTCGGGCTGCGGCCTGACGATGATCGAACAAGCCTGCGCAACCGTCCCAGCCGCAACGCCGGACGAATCCGAAACCTGTGCCGTGAAATTGAATGATCCGGCAGTGGTCGGAGTGCCCGCAAGTACCCCAGTGCCCGCGTCCAACGCGAGACCGGGCGGCAATCCGGCGGCCACCGAGAATTTGTAAGGCGGCGAGCCGCCTGTTGCCGTTACCGTCGAGCCGTAAACAACGCCCACTTGCGCGCTGGGCGCCGGGCATATCAGCGACAGCGGTTTAATGGGTACCAATAAGTAGGACGAAGTGGCTCCTGTCCGAGTATCAACGCTCGAGGTGACGATCGAGCCATCAGCATTGATCGCGCCGGCCTCTACGAGTGTTATGAAAGCGGGCAGCGCAGGCGACACGGCAGAATTCAAATCGATGATTTTGCCACCTGTCCAGAGGGTTGCATGCGGTACCGTGTCGCCCGCGCTCACGAATGAGGTTCCAACGACGTCTCCGGCGCTGTTGATTCCACTCGCAGTGCTGACTCCGCTCCCAAGATCTCCGAGATCTTGAAGACTGTAGCCCGTCGGCATCGGCGACCACAACACAGCCTGAAAAGAGCTGCCACCCACCCATCCCGCGATCTTGCCGGAGTCGTTGATGGCTGCCGCCAACGATTGTGCCGCCGTTCCGCTGGGCAAGGTGTGCACCGTCACCTTTCCACTGACAACTGTCCACATGACCGCGGTTGCGCCATTCGGGCCCTCAAAATTGACGCCGACAATTTGATTCGAGTTGTTGATTGAGAGTGCCAAACTATTATCGCCGCCAACCGCGGCACCTAAATCGATGACCGCCGATCCCTCCCACAAAGTCGCATTGCCCGCGTTAAATGGATTGGTTTCAATCGCTGTTCGAGACTGGCCGACAATCAGGCCTGCGTCATTAATTGAGGTGGCCGCTCCGGACGTACCGCCCAGCGTAGGAAGCACTACCGCTGTAGTACCCTGAAATGCGATGGGCGTCGTAGTACCGCCGCCGAGTGGCACGGACCAGCCGACAACCTGCCCACTCGCGTTCATGCCGATAGCGGAGTATGCCGCGACACTCGGATCACCGAGCCGAGTGAATGACGTGGCACCGCGGTTCCACAACAGGGCCCCGAGAGCATCACCGGAGATTATTTGGCCGGCATTGTTAATGGCGTTTCCGCCGTTACTTCCGACAACGAGTTTGCCGAAATCAATGGCTTCGTAGGTTTGGGCGCTCGCGCCAGCAACCCAGGCGAGTGATAGCAGCGTCGCGGCCGCACACCGCGTCCAGAAACTTTTTCTTATATTCATCCCAAAAGTCCCTTTTAGGCTCCCTATGCATTTATCCTGGCACAGCATCGCGACCGGGCCTGTAGGACAAACACTGAACCCGGCTTCAGCGTCCTAACTGCTCTGGCCATGCAAGGGAATGATCGCCAGACGACGCTGATGCTGCGCGTGGGTATCGAAAGTAGCGCCAGCCCTGACTCACAACGGAGGCAGCGCGATCGAAGCCGTCTTCCCCTGGGTCAAGATGTAACGGTCCAACGAGGAATCCAGGTCCACCGCAGTCCTGATGTCCATGACTGCATTAGCCGAGTCCCCCATGTCGCCAAAGGCAGCGCCCCGCAGAAAGTAGGCCCGCGCCAACTTCGGATCGAGACGGATCGCTTCGGCTTCGTCTTTCACGGCGCCGGCATAGTCGCGGTCCAATATGGACACATAGCCTCGTTCGCTCCACAATGCCGCTGTTTTCGGTTGCAAGCGCAGCGCCTCGGAATAGTCCGCCAGCGCGCTGCTGAAATTCTTTTGAGTTAGGCGGACTATCGCCCGCTGCCGAAGTGCCGCGATAAGTTTCGGATCGATGCTCAAGGCCATGTCGAAGTCCCGCAAGGCCGCATCGACATCAGCCTGCACATAAAAGACCCCGCGATAGTAGTAGGGTTGCGCGCTTTTGGGAGCCAATTGAACCGCTGAATTGTAGTCATCCAGAGCATGCTGCTTATCGCCCTGGGCAACATAAGCCAAGGCACGATTCACAAACAAATAGAACCGCTCGTGGCCCTCAAGTATTTTGCGATCCAGCAACTCGGTGCACGCCTGAACGGCTGCCGGCGGCGCGCTCTTCCCGTCGCGATTGACGCACTTGTCGATGACGATACGCTGGTCTCTCGCGAGCTGAAACTGGCACGTTGTCATCGCCACAATATCCAGTCCTTGCGGACTTGTACTGTATCGCGAATAGCAATCAGTGAATTGATCCGGTGCAAGCTTTGGCAGCGTCGGCTCATTGCGCGGTTTTTGGCCGGTGACCGTGACTGACGGCGTACTCGCTGCCGGTGTCGTCGGCGTCGAACTGCTGCTGCCCGGTGATTGACTACTCTGATTAGGATTATCTACCTGCGCGCCCGCCGCCATTGCCATGAGAAGCAGAGCAGACAGTTGCCACGAGATTAAACGTCGCATGATTCCCTCCTGTCCCGCCGCCCAGCTGCACCGGCGATTCCCTCAGCTAGGATGATCCGCTCAATTGTTGTGGGATAGGGTTTCCGACACATTAACTATAGTTAACTTCTTCGTCGGCCGGCCTGTTCACAGCCCCGGAAAGCAAATCCGTGCCTGCGGGGCCTAAGACGTTTTGCCGGTCCAAAAACCTCAGCTGGCGACCAACAAATGTCGTCCTGCGGATCGTTCCTGGAAGTCTCCGCCGCGTCGTGTCATTGTTCGCAAAATGCGCGTGCTGAAGAATCAAATACGCCAGCTCCAGAAGTTCCTTCGTCGCCGAGGATCGAGTCCTCAGGACGCGGAGGATCTCGTCCAAGAAGCAGTCGTCCGATTATTTGCCTACACGCGCAAAGTGGGTGAAGTACGAAATACCGAGGCATTCCTGACGCGCACGGCCATGAACTTGGCGGTGGACCTGCACCGCAGTTCGCGTCTTGATCGGTTCGAGCCCCAGCCTGTCGAGCTACTCGATTTATTGGATTTGGGACCGGCCCCGGATGAGGTATTGGCCGCGGAACAGCGCCTATTGCGCATGAAAGAGACATTGGACCGAGTCAGTCGTCGGACGCGCGAAGTATTCTTCATGCATCGTCTTCAGGGATTGAGCCACGCCGAGATTGCGCGACATCTGGGTGTGACCACGAGTGCCGTGGAGAAGCACATTGCGAGCGCGCTCACGACACTGACCATCGAGCGACAACGCGAATGACTGAAGAACTCGAACAAAACTCCAACTTAATCCCACCAGAGCGAATTGCGGAAGCGGGTGTATGGGTGGCGCGCTTACACAGCGGGGAGCCTGATAAAGTCGCCATGGCAGGGGTGAAGCAGTGGCTTAAGGCGCACCCGATGAATGTACGGGCGCTAGAGTTGTGCACGGAGATTTGGGAGGAATCGGCGAATCTGCGGCGTATAACGCCTTTTGAAACTCAAGCGAGCGCCACGCCTCGAAAGCGTCGTTTTCTTCCAGTGACGGCGACCGCTGTGGCCCTTCTGTTGGTTACGGCGATGATTCTTTGGCTCGCGCCGGCACCTGATCTAGCCACTGAAGTCGGGGAACAACGGTTGGTGACGTTAGAGGATGGCACGCACGTATTCCTAAACACCGCTACTCGCATCGCCGTCAAATTTGATGCCCATGCGAGGTGGGTGGAACTCAAATCTGGCGAAGCGCTGTTTGATGTGGCCAAAAAGCCGACTTGGCCTTTCATCGTCAAAGCCGCGGATCGCCAAATCAAGGCGCTCGGTACATCGTTCATTGTCAGACGCGACGCGACGCAGACGGCGGTGACCTTGGTCGAAGGAACCGTGTCGGTCACCGCAGATGGGTCTTCGAGCAACCAGAGTGTGAGCGCGCCCGCTGCGCCGCAAGTCTTCACGCTCAAGCCGGGGCAGAAACTGACTTTTTTAGGAGCGCAGAGCCGGCTTGACGTGACACCACTCGACAAAGCGATTGCGTGGCGTCGCGGTGAGATTATTTTCGACGATACCAGCCTGTCCGATGCGGCGGCGGAATTGAATCGTTACAGCAAGGATAGGATCGTGGTCGAGCGGCCCGACGCACAAGCGGTGCGGGTGACCGGACTCTTTCAAACCGGCGACTCGCTGAGTTTCGCGCATGCGGTGGCGCAAAGCTATGGTCTGACTGTAGACGAGCGAAAGGATGCAATTGTTCTCTCGGGGTCTCCTGTCCAACGCTCCCCGGCGACACCCTAGCGAGTCCCCTACCCCGGCCGGCGACTCCCACCGATTCGGATCATGCAAGAGCCCGCTGTTTTCGAGTCGCCACTGAGGTTTTCTCCTGGCCGCAACGTCGTCTCCTGATAAGGGGGAGATAACAATGCATAGTGGAATACGTTGCCTATTGGCTCGGACAGTTCTGGGATTGGTGCTCTTGGCGAGCGCGGCCCATGCCGACGGACAAGCCGCGGTGAAATTTAATTTGCCGAGCCAATCGTTGGCGGAATCCTTGCGCGCCGTGGCGAGCCAAACGCAAACCAATATTCTGTTCGATCGCGTATTGGTGCGCGGCTTGATGGCGCAGCCTCTGGATGCGCAGCTCAACCTCGATCAGGCGATGCGCCGATTGCTTGCCGGGACGGGACTCACCTATCGAAAGACAGACGACAAGACCGTGGTGATTGAGCCAGCGGACAAGACGGGGGCTTCTTCGACTACTCGGGATATCATGAACTCAAGCAGCCCCGCGCCCGCGCAGCATTTAGCATCCGCCGGCGGATTGACTGCCGGCGCAGCCGACGCGCAATCCTCTCGGACAAAGGAAGGCGATGCGACCAGACTCGAAGAGATTACCGTCACTGCTCGGCGTCGCGAAGAGAGTCTTTATTCGGTACCAGTGGCCGTAACAGGGTTTTCGCCCAGCGACATCCGCGCTCGCGGCATTCAGACTGCGGAAGATCTACAGAATTTCGTGCCCTCGCTCAACGTGTCGAGCAGTGTCACGCGTGACGACTACACCTTTTCGTTGCGTGGCATGGGACCGACGGGTGGCTCCGGACCCGGCGCCGTCTTGGCCGGCGGTGGCACCGGCGTGGTGACGTATTTTGCCGATGTGCCGACCAGCGGTGCGGGACCCGGCCTTTTCTACGATCTTGAGAGCGTCCAGGTTGCCGCAGGACCGCAAGGCACGCTCTTTGGAAAAAACACCACGGGCGGTGCTGTCTTGTTCGTGCCTAAGAAGCCTGTCAATGACTTCGAGGGGTTTGTGGAATATGGAATGGGCAACTTCAACATGAAAACGGTGACTGCCGTTGTGAATGTGCCATTGGTGGATGACAAGGTCTTGCTGCGCGTCGCCGGCCAATTTCTCGACCGGGATGGCTTCACGATCGATCGCGGGCCGTTCTTCGCCGGCAAGGACTACGACAATCGAGATTACTGGACGCTTCGCGCCAGCCTGTTGCTGCGGCCCTTCGATACCTTGGAGAACACTACCATCTTCAGCGCGCTGCACAGCGAGGGGCATGGTGATGGGTTCGTGCTCACGGCCGCGAATCCGGCCGGTGGCTTCGGATCACTGCTGTCACCGATTCTGGCCGAACAACAAGCTTCCGGCATCCGTTCCACGTCCCTCTCCGCAAATGAAATTGATCGACGCTACAACTACGGCATCATCAATACCACGCGCTGGTCCATCAGCGAGCAATGGCAATTCAAGAACATCTTCAGCTATCAGGTGCAGAAATGGCGCAACAGCGAGGACGTCGATGGCACGAGCTTAGTGCTGGATGATCTCGTGCCGGTAGGCCAGGGTTGGCATACCCAGGTGGGGACCTACACGGAGGAGCCGCAGATCCAAGGGACCGCGCTCGATGATCACTTGAAAATTACGGCCGGCGCCTACTACGAAGACGGCCACAACCTTGCCCCGCAGCCCTACCAAGTGCAGGTGGCTCTTGGCAATTTTCTCATTAACCAGATCGATCAAACCAACGCAGAGCGAAGTCGGGGCCTGTATGCGCAGACTACGTACGATTTGGGGGGACTTTATTCGAGCTTGAACGGGCTCAAGCTCACCACCGGCTATCGATATACCTGGGACAATTATAGCTACGGCATTGCGAGCTTCAGTCCAAGCAACGCTAATGCATGCCTCACGTCCTCGGGTACTTACCCCGACAGCGATTGCGCATTCTCCGCGTCCGGCCAAAGCGGGGGCAGTTCTTGGACACTAGGTCTCGACTATCAACTGCCTGCGGCGCTGGTGTACGTAAGGTCCGGGCGCGGCTACGTTCCCGGTGGCTTCAATCCGTCGTTCGGTTTCACCTCGGGCGGCGTGGATACGCCGCAGTTCCGCTTTGCGCCGGAGTCGGTGATCGACGTCGAATTGGGCGTCAAGTCCGAGTTTGATATTGCGGGCGCTCCCGCTCAACTCACGGCGGACATCTTTCATTCGGACTACACCAATATTCAGCGCTATGTCTCAGAGGTTCTGCCGGGCGGTATTGCTTCCAACTTTACCGCGAATGCGTCCGAAGCAGAGATTGAGGGATTTGAATTTCAAGGTAGCATCGCGCCTGTGAGCGGACTCACGCTGACAGCGACTTATTCCTACAATCATGGCAAGTACACCAAGATCGATCCATTGGCGGCGCCTTCCCTCATCGGCGTGCCATTTGCCTATTTGCCAGAAAACAAAGCGAGTGTCGGCGCGACCTACAAGTTGCCGCTGCAGACCTCCGGAGAGTATTCGCTCGGGCTCTTTTACTCTTATCAGTCACGCTTTTTTGATGCCCCGTCGGTGCAGCCGTTCGATTACATCGAAGGCTATGGCCTTTTGAATGCGCGGGTGGACTGGAATCACATCTTCCAGACGTCTTTAGACGCGTCGTTCTTCATGACGAATGTGACCGACAAGGTGTATCGCGTCGGTCAATACAATGACTTGGTGGCCAACGGCTATATCACATCCTTTTACGGTGAACCGCGGATGTGGGGTGTGCAGCTGCGCTACCGCTTTGGCAAGGTCAATCAGCAATAAGGAGACCTTGAAATCGTGTGTGCCATCAAGAACTGCATGCCATCATCATCATCTCGACGTTTGCGAGCAATCCAGGGGACATTGCTGTTACTGATGATGGCGATCGTGAGCTTCGCAGCCCATCGCGCCGCAGCCGAGGGCGCTGGTTTGAAAGCGCAAGAGCCCCCGTTCGTCAGCTCGGACGCTTCGGCGCACCTACGGGCGCTCACGCTGCCTTACTCTAATTTCGCGAGTCCGGAGGCCAAAGTAGCCTACGCACAATTGTTCGCGACCGATCATCACGCGCCCCCCGCGGATGCGGACATTGCCACGCGGCGGGCATACTACGATCGGTTCAACAGCGCACTGGCGCGCCGCGCCGCCGAAATCTATCCCGTTCGGGTCGAAAGTAAGCTGTTCGGTGGCGTCAAGGTGGAAGTCATTACGCCAAAGGATGGTGTGGCTGCCAGCGAGCGCGGTCGCGTCCTGATCAACTTGCACGGTGGCGCCTTCCTGTGGGGTGAAGGCAGCGGCGGAGAGATTGAATCGATTCCCATCGCGAGCGTCGGACGGATCACCGTCATCACGATTGCCTATAGACAGGGCCCTGAGTACAAATTCCCCGCGGCGAGTGAAGATGTTGCCACGGTGTATCGTGCGTTGCTGAAAGACCACGATCCTAAGAAGATCGGCATCTATGGGTGCTCTGCCGGCGGAATCCTTACCGCGGAGGCACTTGCTTGGTTACAAAAGGAGCATCTGCCGATGCCCGGCGCAGTCGGCATTTTTTGCGCATCCGCAGGCAAATTTGGCGGTGACTCCGTACTCCTCGCCCCGGAACTTGCGGGTCAGGCGCCACTGCCAGGGTCGACGCAAGGAAAATTGAGCTTTACTCCCTACTTCAGCGACGTCTCACCGGCCGATCCCTTGGTGCTGCCGATGAACTCGAAGCAGGTCATGGCTCACTTCCCGCCGACACTGCTGCTCGCAGGATCTCGTGATTTCGCCGTGAGTTCTGTCTGTCAAACGGACATTGAGCTGACCAAGGCGGGAGTCAAGACCGAGTTGCACATCTGGGACGGCTTGTGGCATTCGTTCTTCAACAATCCAGACCTGCCCGAGTCCAAAGAAATGTACTCCATTGTGGTGAATTTCTTCGACCGCAATCTGGACTGATCAAATAGCCCAGGAATCAAATCCGATGGGATCGTTGCCGATATTGCTCGGAAATATCTGGCGTCCTCCCTTTCCTACCCTTCATTTAGCGATTCGTCCTCGCAATCCACGCCTTGAGCGGTTGTATCCGCCGCAAAGTGACGATCACGTTTTTGGCGCCTAACCAAAAGGGTGGCAATTTGCATGAATTGATTATGAATCCGTTCAAGTAGGTAGGTGCGATCCTGCTTACGTCACTGGTTAGAACGCATTATGTCCGGCTGATGTCTAATCGCAATGTCATCGGCAATTGAGTGCTGGTAGTTCGCCCACAAAGGAATACAGTGGTCTTCGGCGCCGCGGAACGCGAGACGGCATTCCAATTCGAGTGGTAGTCCCCCTAGACTCTCGAGCGACTGTTTCGCATCCGCGGACGCCACCTTCTTCGTCGGCCATGCTGCTTGGGCTCCTGCCCTCGCATGGCACCCACCCTGGAGACCCAGGCCTGTCAAAGAAAGGCCGACTCTTAGCGCGAAAGCGCGAGCCGTCTTCCGGCGTCCCTCTTAGAAGTGGATATGGAGAATCTTTCCAAAGTGGATATAGGTGATGCCCGCCCTGAAGCGTACCCTGAAAAATTCGCCATGACGACAGCCTCGGTGACCATGAGACATCCTCGCCCCAAAGCACAACCGTCCACAGCTCGCGTACGAGTAAAGCGATTCCGGGATCGCGGCTGCTACGACCGTCAAACCATCTATCGAATTCTCGATGCGGGGTTCCTCTGCCAGATTGGCTTCATTTTCGACGGAGCACCGGTTGTAATTCCGACCCTGTACTGGCGCACCGGGGCATACCTGTATTTTCATGGCTCGAACAGCAGCCGCATGCTTAAGTCAATCGAAGGAAATGGAATTTGCTTCAGCACGACTCAACTGGATGGTCTCGTCCTCGCGCGGTCCGCGTTTCACCATTCCGCTAACTACCGATCGGTGACCGTATTTGGGCGTCCAACTCGAATAAGAGCGCCAAAGGACAAAGTCACCCACCTACGGCACTTTATGCAGAAACTGGTTCCCGATAGATGGGACACGCTGCGGCCGATCAAGCAGAAAGAGATTCAAGCGACGACGATTCTGCGTCTGCCCATCAAAGAATGTTCGGCCAAGGTCAGAAAAGGCGGACCAATCGATGACCCCAGAGACCTTGGCTGGCCAGTATGGGCTGGTGTAATTCCCTTGCGACTCGAAAGGGGAGCGCCGCAGGTGGCAGCAACACCGGTCTAAGGGGTCCTCTTTCTTCAAGACTAGTTACAGAAACACTCTCTCTTCGAAACCGCATTGCAACGTGCCCGGCGTACTGTCAAAAGTCGCGCCCGAATCTGACATTTACTGAAGGCCACTGACTGACAAGCACGACTTCAAGACGCGCTAATCTATCTCGCCGCCACCTATGGATACTAATTCTCAATCGCCATCATTCTACCGGCCCCAAGAACCGGACTGGCACCGGGCTATCGCCGAGGCAGCCTACTATCTTGCGCAGAAACGCGGATTTGCAGGCGAGTATGCCCTCGATGACTGGCTAGCTGCGGAACGACATGTAAGACAAGTCATTTCACCAACCTTGGATTCTGAGGTGACCATGAACGACACAACCCGCCAAAACCGGCCCCAATCGGACGCGAAAGCTCCGTCAGCAGAGTCGGATCGCCAAAGGCCGCCCAACCAATCGAAGCAGGCCCAGCGTGCGACGCCGGATAATCAAGACGTTTCCAGTTTTGAGAAATTCGCCGCAACCCAAGCCGCCGGCAACGGTATCCAAGGCGATACTCTTAAAAAAGACAAGACGGTCGACGAAAAGCTCGGCGCCCAGATGGCCGACCGGAAATAGATATGCGTAACCAACCAGAATCCAGCGAACTCGTAAGCCTCGATCAGGCCGATGCCATCGAGCGCGAGATCTTAGAGGAAGCGCGGTGTATAGAAGGGACGGAAAGGTATCGTAACAATCCAGGCCCTCTTGTACCGCCGACTGTTGCCGTGGTTGCGCCGTAAAGGCAACGTTCAATTCAACTGCGCCGTAGTCGTCAGATGATCCGGTCCGCAAGCAACGAGAGTTCTTCGTCTGGCCTGCGGCACTGATCGACGTAAAAACTTCTTGGTTATCGCTTGCGAGACAGCCTTTTGATGGCTGCATCAGCCCGGTCAGACCAGATTGAACCCGGCTGAGACTTCAATTCGGTCGCGAGCATCCTCCAAGCCTCCAACGTGTCCTGTGAGCGGCCTGACGCTTCCAACGATTCAGCCAGGGCGACGTTCAGCGTGGTTCTCTGCCCCTCGGATAGTGCCTCCGAGTGTAGCAATGCTTGCAGTAGTTCGACCTGTCGCGCGGCAGGTACTTGAGCGGATATCTGCTGCATCAGCGCCTCGTCCCGAAGCGCCTGCGCGTACCGATTGCAAACCTCGTCACGCAGCGATGAGTCAATCATCTCGTTTCCCGCAAGCATATCGCTGACCACCCGCAGCCACGCGGCGTCGGCGTCGTTGGACCGCACATTGGCCAACGCGGACAATTGAAAATGGCGCACCACACTGCGCGCCCTATCCGAACCCAGCGCAACCGCAAACCGGTCGTTTGCGTCATTTAAAGGTCCATGCTTCCATAGGATCCAGTGACCCCAAAAAACGTTTGCATACGGGTTTTTGGGGTCCGCTGCGAGTGCTTCTTTGTATTCGGTTTCCGGGCGAAGACTTTGATCCCCGTCGCGTTGCTTTAGAAAATACGCCCAACCGAGGTGCGCCAGCAGATCCGCCTTGCGCGCGCCAGTAGAAGTGTTTGCGCCAACGGTCAAAACACTGACCAGCTTATCGGCAATCGTCGAAAATTGAGTTCCCTCGGGCACACGGCTGCTTCGCAGCCACTCCATGGCCAGGTCTTGTTCTGCCGTCCGAACTTCCCGCTGTTCGGAGCTTAAGCCCCCCAATAGTTTCGCGAAAACTCCCTCGTCCGCAACCGTAGCCTCGGCATGCGTGAAGCTGTCCCAGGCACCCGGGAAGTCCCCCGCCGCCTCTTGCGCCTGGCCGCTTTTGAGTTGCTCGCCAAATACACGCTTGTGATCACGCAGCTCACCAGCCGAGTGCATCAGACCGTACAGAGTGCCGCCGAACGAAATGAGGCCGGCGATGATCCCGACCCATTTCATTACTGCGCCGATGCGAGAGTTCAAGGCGAGTATTCTCCGTCTGACCGGGCATTCTTCGTCTGGTCGAGCCGTTCGGGCATCCTGGCCTCGCTCGATATCGGCGAGTCAGGCGCGCGAGCCCGACTCGCCTTCCGGGATCTCGGGCGTTGTGCCCCCGCCTCAGTTGCTACATCCATGTAGCAAACTACCACAAGATTTGCCCCGACTTCTTACCCGGAGGCGGGCTTCCGGCACCTGCGCACTATTGCCCCGCGTTCATTACCCCGTGGCAATTTCGCTTACCCAAGCCTATGCTGCGAGCGTCGCCCGGCCGACAACAATGGCGACGCGATCCGGCACTATGATAGGACTCGCATCGAGCATCGGAGCAGGGAATGCAACATATTAAACGAAAACCCTGGACCGTCATGGTCTACATGGCCGGCGACAACAACTTTGATCCGGAAGGCGGAGGAAGCCCGTGATCATTTCGATCATCAACCGCAGCAAGTCGATCGCCGATGCCGACCTGCAGACCGTTATTCGTGCCATCAACCGTCAGATCACCGAAGACTTTCTGCCGTACTGGAGCTTTGGAGCGACGCTGCGGCTCGAAGGAGCCGTTGGCGACAAGCCGGACACCCATTCCTTGCTCGACCTGCGAGGCGACGGTGTGATCTATCTCTGGGACCACACCGACATGGAAGACGCGCTGGGTTATCACGAATCAAACGCCATGGGCATTCCCTATGGGTTCGTGTTCACCGAGCTGTCAAAGAAACTTGGCGAAAACTGGACGGTGACGCTCTCGCACGAATCGCTGGAGATGGTGGGTGACGCGCAGGGCAATCTGTTGATCCAAGGCATGCATCCGCAGTTCCCCGCTGTGGAGGTCTTCCACTGGTTCGAGATGTGCGATGCCGTGCAGGCGCAGACGTACAAGATCGATGGCGTTGAAGTCGCGAATTTCCTGCTGCCCTTGTACTTCACATTGGAAGAGCAGAAAGGCGGACGCAACGACTTTCTCGGTCTCAAAGACAAACGTGGCAACAGTCTCAAGTCCTTCGGAGTAGCGCCCGGCGGCTATATCGGATTCTATGATCCGCGCAAGCGCGCCCATGAAACCTACGCGGCTCCCGAAGATACGGTAGCGGCACGGCGTAAGGCCCTCAAGGCAAAGGCCGCATTTGGCCGTGGCTATCTGCGCTTGCACAGTGAAGCGCCGGCCGGACAGGAGCAAGCGCACGAGCGAGTCATCCGAGGTGCGATTAAAGTGCGGGGTCAGGCCGCCGCCTCTGATGATCCGATCAAGCACGTGGTGGTGCTGATGCTTGAGAATCGTTCCTTTGATCACATGCTGGGCGGAATCACACGCTTTTACCCACTCGCTGAAGGCGTGAAGCAGCGCGGCGTCGCCAACCGCAATGTGACTAGCGACGGCAAGACCGTCACCCAGGCGCCCGGTGCGGCATGGTCGCTGGCCAACAAGCGTGATCCGAACCATGAGCACGATGCCGCCATGGTGCAACTTGGCAGCGCGGCGAATCCCATGTCGGGGTTTGCGGAAAGCTTCCGGCAACGCTACCCCGATGCGACGCAGGTCGAGCTTGATCAGGTAATGGCCTACTTCGACTGCGGCGCGGATCCATCCGGCGACACATTGCCTGCGCTGCATGCCCTGGCACGCAGCTTTGCGGTCTGCGACCATTGGTTTTCCTCAATGCCGGGCCCCACTTGGCAAAATCGCTTCTTCGCTCACAGCGGCACATCGCTGGGCCATCTTCTGATGCCTTCGAGGCGTACACCGCAGGACATGCACATCTACTATCAGGAGACGATCTTCGACCGCCTCTCCGATGCCAACGTAGATTGGCGGATTTATCACGATGGCATTCCGCAGAGCATTGTGCTGACCCGGCTCCTCACCCGCTACCTCACGTTTCGTGGATATGGCTCGATGGACGATTTCCTCGAGCAGGTGTCGGGCAACCCAGAGAATTTTCCGGCCTATTCATTCATTGAACCGGGCTACTTCGGTGCAGATGAAAACGACCAGCACCCGCCGGCGGACGTGCGCCGTGGCGAAAAACTGATTGCCGATGTCTACAATGCACTACGCGGAAATCCGGAACTATGGGAATCGACATTGTTAATCGTCACCTATGATGAGCACGGTGGCTTCTATGACCACGTGACGCCGCCCAGCACGGTCGCGCCCGACGGTTATACTTCGGAGTGGTCATTTGACCGGCTGGGTGTGCGGGTACCCACCATTCTCGTGTCCCCATGGCTGGATCCCGGAGTAATTTCGACGGTATTTGATCACACCTCACTACTGCGGTATCTGTGCGAGAAGTGGAACCTTCCTCCCTTGAGCGCGCGCATGCAATCGGGCGCCGGGGCGCTGCGTTCGAACACGTTCGCGCCAGAACTGCTGAAGAGACGCACCCCGCGCACCGATACGCCTAGCAGATTGACTGTGCCAACGCTGCGCGCCGCGCGAACCTTGGTGGAACCACCCATCGAGGGCTCCCGAGAGTCACTCCTGCTGTACATTGATCAATTGCCAGGCGGATCGCCGGCGCCCGGCGCCACACTGGCAAGTGGCCCACGAAAGATCAAGAAGTCAGCCAAGGTGCCGCGAAAAGCAAAGGATCTGTCGGTGGCAGCTGCGGAGCTAAAGCTCAGCAAACTCCGACAGCCGCGGTAGACCAGCGCAGGTTGCCTTCTCTTGCCGCGGGTCTGCCAGACGAATTCCGTGATATACCCAGCGATCGGACGGGCGAGAATAAATCTCTAGCAGGGAGGAGAACTCGAGCGCTCGATCTTAGCTTTGCCTGGACCAAGGTCGTGGGACAAATTCTGTACGGAACCAACGATAGCGGACTCCAGATCGCGGTACGTGCGCCGTGCGGATGCAGCTGGTACGGCACACGAGCGAAATCTTTCTCGGCCGGTGGTTCTGAAACCGCCAGAAGGGCAGCCGCCCACATAAAAATGCGCAATTCTTGTGTAGCTCTACAGAAGTCACCTTTTCTCCGTTCCTTCAAGAAATTAGCGGAGTCTCTATTTCTGGGGATTCCGCCCAAATTGTCGTGTATCACCATTGTTGAGACCGTCTCAGAATATGTGAGTCACTTTTTCTCCGTTCCCTCAAGAAGTTAACCGAGTCTCAAAATCATGACTGGGCTGCGTTCATGGTCGAACTCATGCTCACACCTCATATCGGTTCCCGTGCTTCCCTCCGCGGTCCTCCCTTCCTGGTGAAAGGACCGCTTCGGTCCGCTTGCAAAGGAACCTCGCGATGAAACTCATCACGAATTCACTCACCGAACAACTCCTCGCCAACGCCCGAGCTCAACGCGCCGCGATCGACAACGATCAACCCGCACTCGACTTCAAACCCATCGTCAAACTATTCACACCCGATGCGCAATGCACCTGGCTCCTCACCGAACTCGATCCCGATGGCGGCCTCGCCTTCGGTCTCTGCGATCTTGGGCTTGGCTGTCCGGAGCTTGGATATGTCAGCCTTGTGGAACTCGCAACGGTGCGCGGCAAGCTCGGCCTTCCCGTCGAACGCGATCGGCACTTCGTCGCCAACAAGACAATCTCCGCCTACGCGAATGCCGCCCGGGAGCGCGGCTTTGTCGAGTCCTGACCCGCTTTCGGGCGCCTCCTCCGAGGCGCCCGATTGTTGACTTCATGGATTGCTTTAATAGTAGGAGCCCTCCGACCCCGTGTTCAGCGCAACGGAGCTGTATACGCTCATTCTTGAGCACAGTATGGTGGATTGCCGGTTCTGAGCGCAGATCCGTACATCCAAGAACCGAAAATCAATCGAACGTTAACTCGAGGTGCTGACCATGGCCTTAAAAAAATACTCCGGAAGTTGTCATTGCGGGGCTCTGCGTTTCGAGGCCGACATCGACCTCAGCAAGGGCACCACGAAGTGCAATTGCTCAATTTGCTCCAAAGCGCGCGCCTGGTTCGCATTGGTGGAGCCAGAACACTATCGTTCCATTGCGGGCGCGGACACGCAGGCGGAATATCACTGGACGCCTCCGGGACATTCTGAATCCAACATTCACTATCACTTCTGTCGTACATGCGGTATTCGCGCAGTGGGGCAAGGCGAACACGGTCCCAAAGGCGGCCCGTTCTATTTTGTCGCAATTGCCTCGCTTGACGATGTCAATGAGGATGAACTCGCAGCCGCGCCAATACACTATGTGGATGGCAAACACGATCACTATGATCGGCCACCCAAAGAGACCCGCCTGATGTAAGGGCCGCCTCTGATTCCTCCAGGCCTTAGCCGATAGCCATTACGGTGAGGCAATAGGTTTGCCGCGGACTTCAGAATAAACGCTATCGAACACTCTTAAGTGCTCGATTCCCAATACCCCGTCGGTCGTGATCGGGTCCGCAAGATATTGGACTTGGCTTTTCGTATTCTCGAATGCCGGCCACGAAGGAAGCCCAGCGCCATTCGGGTCACCTGACCTCGCGAAGTTGACCCAGTACGCCGATATCTCAGAAGCGAGTTGCCGATCCCCCGAAGTCCAAACCCACGAGTACTGGTCAAGATGATCGAAGACATACCATAGATCCGCAAAATGACTGGCACCCCACCCGGCGTATACCGAGTCTTGCGGGAACGGCGGCTTTTGCTGAAACGAATAGTAGTACACCGGCTTAAGTCCGGTTGTTGACTGCAGTCTCGCCCAGGCCCACATGTCCCAACCGAAGCGAAGATCGCGTTCAAAATCAAGCCGCGCCGTCCGTGCTTCCTCGTCAGTCGTGTGCGGATAGGCTGCCATTAGCGCAGGCGGCAGCGGCCCAACGCTCTGCGTGATTCCGCTCTCAAATG
>Ga0193753_10001501_pt1 | contig 19853 bp, 18 predicted proteins | sample H1c2metaG_FD_144925 | JGI IMG/M metagenome (GOLD analysis project Ga0193753, IMG submission 144925) | Soil microbial communities from a riparian zone of the East river system, Colorado, United States - H1c2 | ecosystem: Environmental > Terrestrial > Soil > Riparian zone | place: USA: East...
CGCGGTCACACTGAGGTTCGGCTGCGCAGCTTAAGCGTCAGGCGAGCTCACGAAGGTTTCAGAATGCCAAAGACCGCTCTCACAACTTTCTCGTTCCTATGTGGCATTGCCGCCATCAGCTGCAGCAGTCGCAGCCACGACACCGAACCGCTGACTGGCGATGCTTCGGTCGATGGCGAAGTCGCGATCGGCGACGGCAGCACCGGTAGCGGTGACTCAGGACGCACGGGGACTGGCACGGGTGCCGCGGCGGACGGTGGTAGCGCGGGCGCGGCGGGTAACGGGGCAGTGCCGGGTGACGGAACGTCCGGAGCGGGCGGTCCGGGCTCTGCCGGCGCCGGCGGCGGCTTCTCGTTTCCGGGCTTGTTCGCCGGCCGTAGTGGTGGTGCGGGGCGTACGGGTGGAGGCATCTTCGGCGGCTCGGGTGCCGCCGGCCGACGTGGCTCTACGGGTCGCGCGGGTCGCGGTGCTTCGATGGACGAAGACGATGGCGGCATTCGCCCACCGAGCGCAGGGCGCGGCGGGTTCCCTACCGAGGATGACGACGCCGGCGTAGCGGGCGCGGGTGGCGCGGGTACCGGCGGCTGATCGCTAGCGCATCGCTCCAAACAAAGACGGCCGGCGGATCCTCGAGATCAGCCGGCCGTTCGCATTTGCGGAGCGCAACTCAGCGTGCGGGCCACGGATTGCTGACCACGATCGTCTCTTCACGATCGCGGCCGACGCTCACGAGCCAGGCTTTGCAGCCGACGAGGTCTTCGATCGCAGTCACGTAGCGCAGCGCGTTTTTCGGTAGCTCGTGCAGCGCGCGGCAGCCCGCGATCGACTCGGTCCAACCCGGAAAGGTCTCGTAGACCGGCGTCACTTCGCCGAGCCCATCGTACGGCAGGTCGTCGATGCGTTTGCCGCCGCGCTCGTACGCGACGCAGACGCTGATCTCGTCCATGCCGGTCAGCACGTCGATCTTCGTGACCGCCAGGCCCGACAAGCCGTTGATACGCGTCGCGTGACGCAGCGCCGGAATGTCGATCCAACCGCAACGCCGCGGCCGGCCGGTGACTGCACCGTACTCGTCTCCTGCTTCGCGCAGTGCGGTGCCGCGCTCGTCGTGCATCTCGGTGGGGAAGGGGCCCGCCCCGACGCGGGTCGCGTAAGCCTTCGTGATCCCGAGCACGGCCGAGATGTTCGTGGGCCCGAGACCGCTGCCGGTACACGCACCACCTGCGGTCGTCGCGGAGCTCGTCACGAACGGATACGTGCCGCTGTCGACGTCGAGCATCGCGCCTTGCGCGCCTTCGAGCAGCACGCGTTTGCCCGACTCGATCGCTTGTTGCACCGGACGTGCGGCTTCGCCGATCAGCGGCGCGAGCTCACGCCCGAGCTCGAGATACGTGCGGAGGATATCCGAGAGCACCGGCAACGTGCCGCCGAGTGCGGCGACGACGGGCGCCCACGCATCGAGGTTCTGCTGCACCTTCGCTTCGAGCTTGCTCGCGCTGAGCAAGTCGCCCATGCGAATGCCGCGCCGAGCGGCCTTGTCTTCGTAGGCCGGGCCGATGCCCTTTTTCGTCGTGCCGATCGAATCCGAGCGCGATTCGCGCAAGCCGTCGATCAACATGTGCTGCGGCAATACGACGTGGGCGCGCTCGGAGACCACGAAGCGCTCGGGCGCGAACAGCCCGCGCTTCTTCAGCTCTTCGAGCTCCGTCACGAGCACCTGCGGATCGATCACCGTGCCTTGGCCGAGGACGCACTGCGTCTTCGGATTCAGCGCACCCGACGGAATCAGCCGGAACACCACCTTGTCGCCGTCCACGACGAGCGTGTGCCCGGCGTTTGCGCCACCCGCGTAGCGAACGATGACGTCCGCATGGCGCGAATAGATGTCGACGATCTTGCCTTTACCTTCGTCGCCCCACTGGGCGCCCACCACGACCACGGCTCCCATGGCTCAATCCTTTGTGTTCACGTTTCGCGCCCAGCTTCGAAGCGCGCCAATCCCTGCGATGTCCGCGTTGTTCACGGTCCTCTCGCTCCCATCCGCCACCCGCACGAACAGTGCGCGGTCCAGTCCATCGGATCGGCGAAGCGGTGTCCGCTCGCGCGTCGATCCGGCCAAAAGCACGGCATCGTAGCCCCAGGCGCGGGCGAACGCGAGGCAAGCCGCGCGCTCTGTCGCTTCTGGCAACACGGATACGACGACTTCTTTCGCCCGCAGTCCCGAGATCCACGCTGCGAGCTGCGCCTTGCCCGTCGTGACAATGCGCAGATCGGTCGGCTCGGAGTGCAGCGTATGGCCCGCGTGGCGTAGCGCCCACTGCAAGTTCTCGAGATCGAACGCAAAGCCGGTCGCGGGCTGATCCATGCCATAACGCCCGAGCAGCCGATCGTAGCGACCGCCCGCTCCGATCGGTTCACCGGGGCCTTCCGCGAGCAGGCTGAAACTCATGCCGGTGTAATAGCTCGAACCGCGCGCATCGCTCAGATCGATCCCGAGGCGCGCTCCGAGGCCTGCCGCCTCGAGCTGGTCCACGATTTCGCGAAGGTTTCGCAACGCTGTAGTCGCAGCCGGCCAGCGCAGCGACTTCGCGGCGGACTTCAACACCTCGAGCTCGCCGTAGTGCTCCACGAGCGCGCACAAGCGCTCGCCGAACTCGCTCGGCATGTGCGCCTCTTTGACGAGGCGAGTGAGCGAAGCCGTGTCTTTTCGCGCGAGCATCCCCGCGACGGGCACGTGCAATTGCGGCGGTAGCTGATCGACCAGCGACTGGGCGATCGTCACGTGGCTGAGATCGATGCGCACGTCGTGCAGGCCGGCTGCCTTGCACGCGCCGTACGCGAGCAAGATGATTTCGACATCGGCTTCGGGGCCGGCCAGACCCACACACTCGAACCCTGCTTGGGTGATCTGCTGGTGACTGCGCGCGCGCCCGCGCCGGCGCCGGATCACGCGGCCCTCGTAACACAAGCGCCACGGCGCTGGGTGCCGCGCCATGCGCGTCGCGATTACGCGCGCGACTTGCGGTGTGATGTCGGGCCGAAGCACGGCAACTTCGCCGCTTTCGGGCTCGACGAAGCGCAGCAGATCGCGCGGGTCGAGCGCATCGATGCCCCGCTCGACCACTTCGGCGTGCTCGAAGAGCGGCGTCACGATCAAGTCGTAACCCCACAGCTGAAACGCCCGCAGCACCGCCCGCGTCAACCTGCGCCGCGCATCCGCTTCGGGCGGAAGCAAATCGCCCATGCCTTTCGGCGTACGCAGCGGGTCGCGTGGATACAGGAGCGGGTCGGCGTGGAGTTCCGGGAGCTCGGCGTCGCTTAGGTTCAGTTCTGGTTCGGTGCGTTTCACAGCTTCACGAGCAGCACGGAGCGGACGTGGGGTAGGCCACGCAGCTCCTTCAACGTCTCTTCGGGAACGGTGTTGTCGACGTTCCATAGCGCAAACGCCTGACCTTCGTGCAAGCTGACTTGAAGCCGCGACACGTTGATCTGACGTTTGCCGAGCGCGGTGCCGACCGCGCCGATCACGCCCGGGCGATCGTCGTTCTGGAACATCAACACTTGGCCTTCGAGCGGCGCATCGAGCTCATATCCGTCGAGCCCGGTCAACAGCGTTTGTCCTGTGCTGCCGACCGTCCCGGTGGCCGTGTGAAGCCCGCCGTCGCCCGAGACCGTGACGCGTACGGTCGAGGTGAAGCGGCGCATGGCCTCTTCGCGAACCTCGGTGACCGAAATGCCGCGTTCTTTTGCCTCGTACGGCGCGCTCACCGGATTCACCGGCGCTTCCAGGAAACGTTCGAGATAACCGGCGAGGGCCGCGTTCGCGACCGGCCGAACACCGTATTCGCCTGCTTCGCCCGTGCAGGTGATGCGAAGCTCGCGAACGTCGACCGAGCCGAGCTGCCCGAGGAGCTTGCCGAGCTTTTTCCCGAGCTCGATGTACGGCTTGATCTTCGCCGCTGCCTCGCCCGGTAGCGAGGGCACGTTCACCGCGTTGCGGATCGACCCCGTCGTCAGAAACTCCACGACCTGCTCGGAGATCTCGAAGGCGACCCGGTCCTGGGCCTCGGCGGTCGAGGCTCCGAGGTGCGGAGTCGCGATCAAATTATCGAGCTTGAGCAGTGGATGATCCGGCTTCACCGGCTCCTGCTCGAAGACGTCGAGCGCAGCGCCGCCGACTTGGCCTTCCCGGAGCGCGACTTCGAGGTCGGCCTCATTCACGATGCCGCCGCGAGCGGCATTCACGATCAGCACGCCTTTTTTCATCCGGGCGAAGGCGTCTCGATTGAGCAGGTACTTCGTCTCCGGCGTGAGGGGCGTGTGGACGGTGATCAAATCGCTGCGCAGGAACAGCTGCTCGAGCGAGACGAGCTCGACACCGAGGCTCGCCGCCTTTTCGTGGGTGAGCACAGGATCGAACGCGATCACCTGGAGATGCAGGCCCTTACCGCGCTCGGCCACGATTCGGCCGATGTTGCCCATGCCGATGATACCGAGCGTCTTGCCCGCGACCTCGCGGCCCTCGAACTTGTTTTTCTCCCACTTGCCGGCTTTGATCGAGGCGGTCGCCTGCGGGATCTTCCGGGCGAGCGACATCAATAGCGACAGCGCGTGTTCGGCCGTCGTCACGGCGTTGCCGGTCGGCGTGTTCATCACGACGATGCCTCGTCGACTCGCGGCCGGCACATCCACATTATCGACGCCGATGCCGGCGCGGCCGATGACGCGGAGCTTGTCGGCCTTGTCGATGACCTTGGCCGTGACTTTCGAGCCGCTCCGAATCACGAGCGCGTCGTACTCGCCGATCGCCGCCGCGAGCTCGTCCTCGGACAAACCGGGTTTGTAGTCGACGTGCAGGCCGGGAGCGGACCGGAGGATCTGAAGGCCGGAGTCACTCAGCTTGTCGGAGACCAAGACTTTCGATGGCGACATCGGACTCCCCTGATGAATGTGTGGCTGGCGACGAGCTAGCTCGGTCGCCGAGATGGCTACAACCCCGAGGAACCGCAAATTTGACCGGTAAAAGGCTCGGCAGGGCTAGCACCCGCCTCAGCTGAACGTCAAGGTTGGTAGGGTGACGTAGCTAGAATAGTGCGCCGTCACCGCTTGAAGGCAAGCCGACTGCGGGTGGTTGCCTCGGAGCACTCAGCACGACAACGGCGAGCGTAGAAAGCCCGTTGAACTGGGGTCGTGGAAATACCTTGACCTAGAGACCCGATCTCGCCTTTAAAACGCCGCGCCGACGTGCGGCGTACCCGAAAGCGCGCGTCGTTGACAGGCGGATTGGGCTGACCCTAACCGCCTGGTCGTGAGGTCCGAAACAAGTGGGACTCGGCTGGGCGGCCGTTCCCGTAGTTTGCTTGAGCACCCGCAGGCCAATCTCGTATAAGGGCGCCCGATTGCGGGTCCGATTCCCTCCGCGCCAGATCACAAGAGCTCGCTAATGCAGATCTTCTCGCGCTCTCTGAACTACCTGCCCCTCGTCGCCGCTGTTGGCGTCGCCGTACTCGGCGGGGGACTTACCTTGGGCATTTGGTATTACTTCTCTCCGCGTAACACGCAGGTCGGCTATGCCCCCGAGCAGCCGATTCCTTACAGCCACAAGCTGCACGCGGGTGAGCTCGGCATCGATTGTCGCTACTGCCACGCGAACATCGAACGTTCGCAGGAAGCGATGATCCCGCCGACTCAAGCGTGCATGGGCTGTCACGCGGTCGTGAAGAAAGACTCGCCGAAGCTCGCGTCGTTACGCGCGAGCTGGTCGACGGGATACCCGGTGGAGTGGGTGCGCGTGCATCGCGTCGCAGACTACGTCTACTTCGATCACAGCGTGCATCTGGCTGCGGGCGTCGGCTGCGTGAGCTGCCACGGTCGCATCGATCAAATGGAAGTGGTGCGCCAAGACCAGCCGCTGAACATGGGCTGGTGTCTCGAGTGTCACCGCAACCCGGGCCCGAACCTTCGGCCCAAAGACCAGATCACCAACATGACGTGGATGCCGTCGGACGAAGAGCGAACTCAGCTCGCCGAAAACACGCTACGCGGCCCGCAACATTGCTCGGGGTGCCATCGATGAGTACGGAAAACGAAGCGGCGCGATCCGGCCAGAAGGTGTTCTGGCGCAGTTTGGATCACAAGGCCGAACCCGCGAAGGTGAAGGACGCGCAGTGCGGCTCGGACGTCGTCAAGCGCAACATCGACGCGAGTGAGCTGTTCTCGATCAATCGGCGCAAGTTCCTCACCTTGAGCGGTGCGATCGGCACGCTCGCGGGGATCGAAGGCTGCATCCGGCGCCCGGCTGAGAACATCCTGCCGTACGCCGACATGCCGGAGTACGTGAACCCCGGCGTGCCGATGCACTACGCGACGGTGACCTCGAGCTCGGGCGAAGCGCTCGGCTTGGTGGTCACGAGTTACGAGGGCCGGCCGACGAAGGTCGAAGGCAATCCCGATCATCCGGCGAGCCTGGGCGCGACGGACATGTGGGCGCAGTCGGCGATCTTGGATCTGTACGACCCAGAGCGTTCGCATTCGCCGCATCAAGCCGGCGTTGCGACTGACTTTGCGGCATTCGACAAAGCGTTCGACGCGAAGATTTCGGAGCTCGCCAAGAAGGGCGGCGCGGGTCTCGCGATCCTCACGCAGTCGACGCTCTCGCCGAGCTACGTGCGCGTGCGCGAGCTTCTCTTAAGGCGCCTGCCCCGTGCGGCGTTCTTCACCTACTCGCCGGTGAACTCGGGCAACGCGCGGCTCGGAGCGCTGACTGCGTTCGGGCAGCCGCTGCTCCCGATCCACGACTTCTCGAAGGCGAAAGTCATCGTTTCGCTCGACAGCGACTTCTTGGGCACGGAGCCCGGCAACGTGCAGGCGTCGCGCGGCTTCGCGCAAGGTCGCGACGTCGCGGGTGTCACGAGCGAGATGAATCGCTTGTACGCGGTCGAGCCGGCGCTGACGAACACCGGCAGCAATGCCGATCATCGCTTGCGCCTGTCCGGCCAAGACGTCGCGCGTTACGCAAAGGCGCTCGCGGCGGAGCTCGGCGCAAACGGCGTCGACATCGGGCAGCTGTCGGCGGCGGTGAGCGGCACGAAGACGGACGGCATTCCCGCGCCGTGGTTGAAGGTCGTCGCGAAAGAGCTCGTCACGAATCGCGGCCAGTCGTTGATCGTCGTCGGTCAGCGCCAACCGCCCGCCGTGCACGCGCTCGCAGCTTCGCTCAATCGCGCGCTCGGCAACGTCGACCGTACTGTCGCGTACGCCGTGCCGGTCGACACGCTCGAAGGTGATGGCTACGCCGCGATCACCGCGCTCTCGAAGCAGATGGCTTCGGGCGTGATCGACACGTTGATCATGCTCGGTGGTAACCCGGCCTACGACGCGCCGGCGGACTTGAAGTTCGCGGAAGCGCTGAAGAAGGTTCCGACCAGCATCCACTTCTCGGCTTACTTCGACGAGACGGCATCACTCTGCACGTGGCAAGTGCCGCGCGCGCACGAGCTCGAGACCTGGGGTGACGCGCAATCGCTCGCCGGCGTGTACAGCGTTCAACAACCGCTGATCGCACCGCTGTGGGGCGGTCGCAGCGACATCGAAGTGCTCGGCAAGCTCGCGGGTCTGCCGAACTGGCGCGGCTACGACATCGTGCAAGCCACGGTCGACGAGCGCGGCATTCGCGGTGAGCTCGCGTGGCGGCAGTTGCTGAACAAGGGCATCGCATCGGCGACGTTCGGTACGGTGGCGACGGGACTGGCGGCGCGCGACGCCGACGTCGGCAACGCGCTCAAGCAGCTCGGTGAGCCCGCGCCGCTGGGCGACGACACCTTCGAAGCTGCGTTCATCGCGGACCCGAAGTTGTTCGACGGCCGCTTCGCGAACAACTCCTGGTTGCTCGAGATGCCGGACCCGATGACGCGCATCACCTGGGACAACGCCGCGATGCTCGCGCCGAGCACTGCCAAGCAGCTCGGGGTGAAAAACGGCGACATGCTCCGCTTGAGCAAGGGCGATGCGGCGATCGAGATCGTCGCGTGGGTGCAGCCCGGCGTCGCCGCTCGCAGCGTCGTCCTGCCGCTCGGCTGGGGTCGCACGCTCGCAGGGACGAACGGCAATCGGAAGGGCTTCGATGTCTATCCGCTGCGGAACAGCACTTCGCCGCACTACCTCGCCGGCGTGCAGCTCGAGAAGCTCGAGCTGCGGCGCTACCCGCTGTCGCAAACGCAAGAGCACGACTTCATGGAGGGCCGCCCGATCGCGATCGAGGCGACGCTCGACGAGTACAAAGAGAAGCCGAACTACACCGAGTACGAGTCACCGGACCCCGCGTTCACCCCGCTCTGGAAGACGGCGGACTACAGCCAGGGCAACCAGTGGGGCATGTTGATCGACCTCAACACGTGCACCGGGTGCAGCACCTGCGTGATCGCGTGTCAGGCCGAAAACAACATCCCGATCGTCGGCAAAGACCAGGTCGCGCGCGGTCGCGAGATGGCCTGGATTCGCATCGACCGCTACTACGTCGGTGAGAGCGAGGACGAGCCCGAGGTCTCGTTTCAGCCGGTCGCGTGCCAGCACTGCGAAGAAGCGCCGTGCGAGAACGTCTGCCCGGTCGCCGCGACGTCGCACAGCCCCGAAGGCTTGAACGACATCGCCTACAACCGCTGCATCGGCACGCGCTACTGCATGAACAACTGCCCGTACAAGGTCCGGCGGTTCAACTTCCTGAACTTCAATCAGGACATTCCCGAGACGCGCCAGATGGGCATGAACCCGAACGTCACGGTTCGGTTCCGCGGCGTGATCGAGAAGTGCAGCTACTGCGTGCAGCGCATTCAGATGGCGAAGAGTCGTCGCGTGCCAGCAAGCCTGCTCGAGCAACTCGATCGTCTTCGGCGACCTCAACAATCCGCAGTCTGCGATCAGCAAGCGCTACCGTGCCGACCGCAGCTACGGGCTGCTGGCCGAGATCGGAACGCGGCCGCGCACGCGCTTCCTCGGTAAGATTCGGAATCCGAACCCCGAAATGAAAACGGTGAAGGCATGAGTGCGAGTAAACCGATCGCGGAGATAGGTGAGACTCCGCTCGTACCGGCGCACGTCGACGCGGCCTTCGTGTCGAACGAGGTTTGTCGGGTCACCGAGAAGCCCGCGCCGATCGGCTGGTGGCTCGTGTTCGGGCTCGCCCTCATGTTCTTGGGTGTGCTCGGCGTCAGCGTCGGGTGGTTGTTCTGGAACGGCATCGGAAGCTGGGGCAACAACAGCCCGATCGCCTGGGCCTGGGACATCACGAATTTCGTCTGGTGGATCGGTATCGGTCACGCCGGCACGCTGATCTCCGCGGTGCTCTTCTTGTTCCGGCAGAAGTGGCGCACGTCGGTCAATCGCTTCTCCGAAGCGATGACGATCTTCGCGGTCATTTGCGCGCTCCTGTATCCGACGATCCACGTCGGCCGCGTCTGGGTGCTGTATTGGGCGCTTCCGCTCCCGAACCAGATGAGCATGTGGCCGAACTTCAAGAGCCCGCTCTTGTGGGACGTGTTCGCAGTCAGCACCTACTTCACCGTATCGCTGTTGTACTGGTACCTCGGCTTGGTTCCCGACTTCGCGACGCTCCGCGACCGCGCTAAGAATGTGCTTCGCAAGCGGCTGTACGGCGCGTTCGCGCTTGGCTGGCGTGGCAGCAATCGCCACTGGCGCAATTACGAGCGCGCGTACTTGATCCTCGCTGGGCTCTCGACACCGCTGGTGCTCTCAGTGCACTCGGTCGTTAGTTTCGACTTCGCCACCTCGGTCATGCCAGGTTGGCACACCACGATCTTCCCGCCGTACTTCGTCGCGGGCGCCGTCTTTTCGGGCTTCGCGATGGTCATGACGCTGATGATCATCTCGCGGCAGGTCTACGGTCTCAAAGAGCTGATGACGATGAAGCACCTCGAGATGATGAACAAGATCATGCTCGTGACGGGCTCGCTCGTCGGTTACGCGTATTCGATGGAGTTCTTCATCGCGTGGTATTCGGGCAACGAATACGAGAAATACGTGTTCATCAACCGCGCGACCGGTCCGTACTGGTGGGCGTATTGGACGATGATCACCTGCAACGTGATCTCGCCGCAGCTGTTCTGGTTCAAGCGGTTCCGCACGAGCATTCCGGTGATGTTCGCGATCTCGATCGTGATCAACATCGGCATGTGGTTCGAGCGCTTCGTCATCATCGTGACGTCGCTGCACCGCGACTACCTCCCGTCGTCGTGGGGCATGTTCAGCCCGACGCTCGTCGACATTGGCTGCTTCACCGGCTCGCTTGGCCTGTTCTTCACGCTGTTCTCACTCTTCATTCGCTGGCTGCCGATGATCGCGATGTTTGAAGTCAAGGGTGCCTTACCCGACGCGCAACCAAGCCATGGCCATGCGCACGCGGACGGCGAACACGTCGCGGGTGCACATGGAACGCTGGCGGCAAAGGAGGCTTGAAATGGACCAACCAATTCGCAAGCGTCCGGTTCTGTATCTCGCGGAGTTCAACACTCCGGACGAGGTCACTCACGCGGCCGAGAAGGTGCGCGACGCCGGTTACGAGAAGTGGGACGTGCACACGCCGTATCCGCTTCACGGCATGGATAAAGCGATGGGGCTCACGGACTCGGGCCTCGGCTGGATCGTGCTGCTGTGCGGCCTGACCGGTCTGACGGCCGCTGTCACGATGATGCAGTGGATGAATGGCTACGACTATCCGCTCGTCATCGGTGGTAAGCCGCCCGACGCGATCCCGTCGATGGTTCCGATCATGTTCGAGCTGACGGTTCTGTTGTCGTCGTTCGGTGCGGTGTTCGGCATGTTCGGGTTGAACCAGCTGCCGAAACATCACCACCCGGTGTTCTATTCGGAGCGGTTCGAAGCTGCGTCGAACAACAAGTTCTTCATCTCGATCGAGGTCGAGGACAAGCGCTTCGATCAGCAGCGGACGAAGGAGCTGCTCGAGTCGTCGCATCCTTCCTACATCGAGCTGGTCGAGGAGGAAGTCACGTGACGCACTTAGAGTTGGTTCCTCGCGCGGTGTTGTGCGCGCTCTTGCTTGCCGCTAGTGGCGTCGCCGGGATGGGTTGTCGTGGTGAGACTTCGAGCTCGCCGCCGATCGTTCCGATCCGCAACATGTTCCACCAGCAGCGCTACAACCCGCAGGCGCGCAGCCAGTTCTTCGCGGACGGCCGCACGATGCGAAAGCCGGTCGAGCACACGTTCGCGCGCGAGATGATCGTCGAAGCCGAGACGGCGAACGGCGAATTTCCCGACGGCAGCGGGTTCGTCCCGACCACGCCGGCGAGTGTGTTGAGCCAGCTCGGCGGGATGGACGCAGCCGTTCATCGTGGACAAGAGCGGTACAACATCTACTGCCGTCCCTGTCACGATGGCGCGGGCACCGGCAAAGGCACTGCGGTCAAGCGTGGGATGGCAGCGCCGCCGAGCCTGCACGAAGACCGCATCCGCAAGATGCCGGACGGTCAGCTCTACGCATCGATCAGCAACGGTGTGCGCAACATGCCAGCTTACAACTATTCGATTCCGGTCCATGACCGCTGGGCGATCGTGAACTACGTGCGTGCACTCGAACTCAGTCAAGTTGGGGAGCAGTGACCGTGAACGACGTTCATAACAAGCCTAGCTCGCGTTCGTTCCGAATCCCGGCGGGTAGTGTGTGGGACAACGCCTGGAAGATGTCGGCTGCGATCGGCGCGCTCGGCGTCGTCGTCGCCGTCGTGGGCGCGACGCTGCAGTCGGAACGGTTCGCGTTTTCGTACCTGTACGCGTTCGTGACCGTGATGACGCTGTGGCTCGGTTCGGTGTTCTTCGTGCTGATTCAGCACCTCACCGGCGCGGGTTGGAGCGTGAGCGTCCGCCGCACGTCCGAGTTCTTCGTGAGCGGCGTCGTCGTGCTGCCGCTCTTGTTCCTGCCGGTGCTGACGCAGCTCGACAAACTCTACCCGTGGTGGAGCCATGACGACAGCGGCACGGCGCACGCGCAAGATCACGTGCCGGCGAAGACGCCTTCGTCAAACCACGATGATCGCCACGTCGTTCACGAGGTGAGCAACCAGAACGGCGGCCATAGTCAGGCCGTGCTCAATAACGTGAGTCACGCCGAACACGGTCCGCACCACGAGATCGAACAGGCAGCGCTCGCGAAGAAGAAGCCGTTTCTCAATCACACTTTCTTCTTCATTCGGTTGTTCGTCTACTTCGCCGTCTGGTTGTGGTTGGGGCTGACGTTGTTCGGCAAGTCGGTCGCGCAAGATCGCACCGGCGACAAGCAACTGACGGTTCAGCTACAACGGTTCGCGACCTACGGAACGTTCGCGTTCGCGTTCTCGCTGACGTTCGCCGGCTTCGACTGGATCATGTCGCTCGAGCCCGGTTGGTACTCGACGATGTTTGGCGTTCGCATCTTTGCCGCGTCGGCGGTGACGTCGTTCGCCGCGATCATCGTGACCGGGCTCGGCTTCAAGCGAGCAGGGCTAGTCGGCGACGAGATCAACACCGAGCACTTTCACGACCTCGGAAAGCTGATGTTCGGCTTCCTGATCTTCTGGGCGTACATCTCGTTCAGCGAGTTCTTCCTGATCTGGTACGCGGCCATCCCCGAGGAGACGGTCTATTTCCATCGCCGCTGGGACGACAACTCGTGGCGCACGATCAGCGTCGGGATCGTCGTGCTGAAGTTCATCGTGCCGTTCTATCTGACGATGTCGCGCAACGCGAAACGCAACAACGCGATGATCGGCTTCGGTGCCTCGTGGATTCTCGTGATGCACTTCGTCGAGATCTACTACTGGATCATGCCGTACTACCGGCCGTTCCAGCCCGTGCAGTGGGGCGGCATCTGGCTCGAAGCGGGTTGCGTGATGGCCACGCTCGGCATCTACCTGACCGCGGTGTTGTGGCGCATGCGGAAGCACTCGCTGATCGCAGTGGGTGACCCGCGGCTCGAACGCGCGTTGGATTTCCAGAACGCCTGATCTCGCGGCCAGTCTGCGAGACCTGCGACACGGCGCGTGACAACCACGCGCCGTGTTCGCGTTTAAGCGCTTTCTCGCGTGGGCAGTCGTTCGGCCGCTTGACTGGCGGCGTTTCGCAGCTATTCTACTGTTTAGCTAACTAGCGAAATGACGACCCATGGACCAGCTCAGCCTCACGTTTGCCGCGCTTTCAGACCCCACGCGCCGCGCCATCGTCATGCGGCTCGCAGAGGGCGAAGCCACGGTGAACGAGCTCGCGGCGCCGTTCGACCTCCAGCTTGCGACGGTGTCGAAGCACCTCAAGGTGTTGCAGCAGGCCGGGCTCGTCACGCAGACGCGGCGCGCTCAGTGGCGCCCGTGCCGCCTCGAAGCCGCAAAGCTGCGTGAGATCGCGGAGTGGGCGGAACGATTCCGGGCGAACTGGGAGGACCGCTTCCAGCGTCTGGATGTTTTTCTCGACGAGGTCGAGAGGAAGGAAACGAAACGTGGAAAGACAACCTAGTGGAAAGGCGAAGCTCACGCTTCCGTCGGATACCGAAATCTTGATCGAGCGCGAGTTCAACGCGCGCAAGGCGAACGTCTTCGACGCTTGGTACAAGCCCGAGTGGATCAAGGAGTGGTACGGCTGCGCCGATCAGGAGCTGGTCGTGTGCGACACCGACTTCCGTGAAGGCGGCGCGTGGCGTTGGGTGCTCCGGTCGCAAGGCGCAGTCGACCACGCGTTCTCGGGCAACTATCGCGTGATCGATCGTTCGAATCGGCTCGTGTTCACCGAACGCTACGAAATGATTCCGGGCAGCGACCACCTCGTCGCGCTCACGTTCGAGGAGCAGGCCGGTGGCGTCACGAAGCTGTCGATGCGAATCGTTCACGAGTCGAAAGCCATGCGCGACGGGCACCTGCAGAGCGGCATCGAATCGGGCATTCAGCTCTCGCTCGACCGGATCGAGGAGCTCGCGAGTTCCGTCGACGCAGGTCGGTCGTGAGTACGTTCACGCCTAGGCGTGTGACGGTCAGCATTCCAACCACTGACTTGCGCCGCGCGTTCGCGTTCTACAAGCAGGGGCTTGGGCTGAAGCTGGCTGCCGACGTCGCCGAAGGTGAAATGCCCGAGCCAGTGCAGTTCAAGCTGGACGAGCGCACGAACCTGATGCTGGTGCCGACGGGCGGCTTCAAGTGGGTGCTCGGCAAAGATCTGAAGGTCGCGCCTGCGGGCGCGTCGGAGTGCGTGATCGGTCTGAGCTTCGAGACCGAGGCGGAGGTGAATGATCTCGTCGAACGCGTCCGCGAAGCCGGAGCCGAGATCAACTCGCCGCCCGCGAAGATGTCCTGGGGCTACTCAGCGACGATTCGCGATCTCGACGGCCACGTCTGGATGTTCACGACAACCATGAGCTGATTCTGTTGTCACGCGGCGGCGCGCTCGCCGTCGCGCGACGTCTGCGCCGTGCGTGTGTCGCTGCTTCTGCAGGAGCGGCTATTCACCGCAGCACGGCCAGTCCCACGACTTCTGCACGATTGGCCGCGCCGAGACGCCGGCGTGTTTCGGTCAGCAAGTTGCGCACGGTATGCGCCGACAGTCCGAGCGCCTCACCGATTTGACTGTTGGTGTGACCCAGCGCAACGCGTTCCACGATCTCGCGCTGACGCGGCGTGAGCCGCTGATCGAGACAGCGCAGGCGCGTCGGTGGACCGTTCGGCGCCTTGTCGGTCAGCGTTTGCTGGAACGCATCGCCGATCGCGATCGCGGGCAGTAGCGTTTGCACTACGCTCTGCTCGCGCTCGGTGAATTCCCGCCCAGTGCGCCGACACAGCATGAGCGCCGACACGATTCGTTCGTTCACGATCGCGTGGCCCATCAACACACTCTGCACGCGATCCGGCTTGCAGACGCGCTCGCGCCAAGCGGCCCGCGCACGGGCGTCGCGCGCAAATGCCTGCTGAGCGCTCGCGACACCGGCTCGAGTCAACGCGAGCTCGCGCAAGCGCTCGAACAAAACTGCGTTGTCGTCCCAAGTGCCGAGCCCCGCAGTGATCGTAGCGAGCTCGATGCCGCGGACAGCCGCGCGCGTCAGCGGTACGCGCGGCGAAAACTCGTGGAACAACGCCACCTCGAAGCGCACGAGGTCGTGCACCAAATCGAGCACGCCTTCGCGATAACTCACGAGATCGGCTGAGCGCTGCCCGAGCTCGCACAAACTCAGCACGGTCTGCAGCAGCTTCGGATGTGTGAGCTCTGTTGTCTTCACCAGCGGGGCAGCCTAGTGCCGAGCGGTTAGAGTCGCTGACCAGTACGAACGTACCATGTCGCGCCGAGCGAGCGCGGGGCAGATCGAGCCCATGGAACTGATCACGACAAAGCCCACCACCGAGCGATCCAGCGCCCTGTCTCTACCCGAGCCTGCCTGGCTGGACCGCAGCCTGTATCCCTTCAAAAGCCGCTTTTTCTCGACTGACGAAGGGCGGCTCCACTACGTCGACGAAGGTCAAGGCCGACCCGTTTTGTTCGTGCATGGAACGCCGTCCTGGTCGTTCGAATGGCGCCATGCGATCGCGAGTCTGCGTGGTGAGGCACGTGCGATCGCGATCGACCATCTAGGCTTTGGATTGTCGGACAAGCCGCTGGTGGCGGCGTACCGGCCAGAGGATCACGCGCGTCGTCTACTCGCATTTGTACGGGCACTCGATCTGCAGGACGTCACGCTCGTGGTGCAGGGGTGAGCGCGACCCCGCGTTCGGGCTGCGCTACCTCGAGCGTTGGCAAGCCGCGATGCCTGACGCCCGAGTACACCGCCTGCCCAACGTGGGGCATTTCCCGCAAGAAGAAGCGCCGCAGCAGCTGTTGGCGGCGCTGCGTGACACACTCGTCGCAGGCCTCTAGTCTCGCCCTCCGGCATTTGATCTGTGCGCTGGCAAGAGTACGTTCGGCCATGTCTTTCGATCCCGGCAGTCGCGCGGTCCTCTCTCCGCGCGACCTCGAGCGCTTCTCTGGGCCGACCTTGTTCGACGCGATCGCCCGCGAGGTCTGCGCTGCTCACTGCTTGCCGCGCAAAGAGCTCTACGAGTCGTGGGAAGTCGCGCGGCGCGTACGCCGGCATTTTCGTGGCGGCCGCGTCGTCGACCTCGCATGTGGCCATGGACTGACGGCGTGGATCCTGATGATCCTCGACGGCTCGAGTCCGCAGGGGGTGGCTGTGGATCAGCGCTTGCCGCCGAGCGCTGCACGGCTCGACGCCGTGCTCGCGGCGCGGTTTCCGCACGTTGCAGCGCGAATCACCCGCAGTGATCGCGAGCTCTCCGCCGAACCACTCCACGCGGAAGATGTCGTGGTCGCAGTTCACGCGTGTGGTGCACTGACCGACCTCGTCCTCGCGCGCGCAAGCGCGGTACGCGCGCGAGTTGCTGTTTTGCCGTGCTGCCACGACCTACGCGCGTCGGATCTGGCCGGCTTGAACGGCTGGCTCGAGCCGACGCTCGCGGTCGATGTGGCGCGTGCCTCGCGCCTCGATGCAGCTGGGTACCGCGTCCGCACGCAGACGATTCCAAGCGCGATCACAGCTCGAAATCGCCTGCTGCTCGGAGAGCCACGCGACCCGCAGCCCGCGCGAGCTCGGGACTAAACAACTGCCACAGGACGGAGGTCCTCGGTGCGCGAGCCAGAAGCCGCGGTTTGGGTGGTGGCTACGGCAGCTGGAATCGCTTCAAGAACGTCCAGGCCGTCAGCGCGTCCGCAGCTTGACCGGCCGGTCGCGTGCACGACACGACCTCAGTGCCGCCGCTGCAGGCTGCATGGCCTCGGCAGCTCGATCCGATCGACTCAGCTGGGCCGGAGCATTGATCGAGCGCTGCCCAACGCTCCATGGATCCGACCGCACCGAGTGAGCTGAACCTTCGATTGAGACCATTCACCGGCCTGAGCTCACCGGCTGCGTACGGGATCGCTGTATCCAGCATGTCGCGAAGCGCCAGGACGGCGACCGGCCGCGATGGCCGACAGTTCGCGGCGACCTCCGACAACAGATCGAAGTCTCGGGTTGCGACTGCCGCAAACACGTCGGCCGCGCGACACGCGAGTTGCTGGGCTAGTCCACCGCCGGCGGAGATCCCTACCGCGTAGACGCGCTTCGAATCGATGCAATCGGCTGCGCGCAGTAGTTCGACGAGCGCTCGGATGAACGCGACGTCGTCGACGGGCGCGACCGAACAGCAACCGTCATCGCCCGTGCTCCACGCCACGTCCACTGCTTCGGGGTAGGCAACGACGAAGCCTTCGCTCTCTGCGAGCTCCGCGAACCCAGACGTGGCGCGCTCGAACGCGGCGTGAGTCGAGAGCCCGTGGAGATCGATGACGAGTGGCAGGTTCGCCGTTCCCGACTGCGGCGCGGACAGCAGATAGCGGCGTGTTGTTCCTCCGACCTCGAGCTCGCGATATTCAGCTCCAGCGACTGCGGCGAGGCAGCTCGGGCCGCCCGACGCGCTGTCGGGAGCTGCGTCGATCGATGAGTCCGGTCCGGCATCGGGTGCGGTACTCGGGACTGCCGAATCTAGCTCGTCCACCGCAGCGTCTTTCGTACGTCTAGCCGCTGCGCGACCAGCAGTGGCAGCAGCGCGTGCACCTCCGCTGCCTGTTGTCGCCGACTTCCCCGCGGCGCTCGGCGCGTCGACGGTTCCGACTTCAGCGCTCGTCACCCTGCCGGCGCGCTCGCTGCAGCCCGCGAGCGCGAGCGATGCGAGTAGACACAACCTAGCCTGTGAGAACGGACGCATGATTACTGAACCAGCTGCTCCCAAACATCGAATCGCGCCGTCTCCGCCCAGAGAATGTCGCCGTGTCCGTACCCGGCTAGCACGTTGTCGACCACGTTCGCATTTCCGGCTTCGCGAATGAGCTGCGCGCCAAAGCGGTGTGGACCGTAGCCGTACTCGGTGTTGATCCAGATCACGGGCTGGCGAATCGCCGACCAATCCAAGGCGTAGGCAGGGTCGCCCGCAGTCAACGCCCATACGTCGCGCTCGAGCGCGACTGCGATGAGACCACTTCCAACCGCATCGACCGTCGCAAAAAACGTGGGAAAACGCGTCCGCGTGAATGCGTAGCGATCTTCGCGCGCGGCGTCCGCGAAAACGTAACGCCCCGCGAGCACGCCCTTCACGAGCAGCCAGTCACCGGGCAGGCCCGTGATCGCCGTGTGATTTCCAGCCAGCTGCGACGCATCGATCATCGTCGCAAAGAGCAGGCCTTCCACCGTGAACGTTCCGGAATGTCCGTGGTCAGTCCGCGAGACGCCGGATTCGAACGACGGTGTGGCTTGCGCGAGAGCTTTGACCGGGATGAGGAGCGCGTAGTCGTTGTCGACGTACTCACCGCGTTGCATCAATTGCACGTGCGCTTGGTAGGTTCGCACAGCGTCCTCGCGCGCGCTCGGTTGCGCTCGAACATCGAGCGAATAGATGTCGAGCGCGATTACGCGTTCGGGTACGACAGCGTCCGAATAACGGGCCGCGTAATCGAGCGCGGTGATCGCGCCGTACGAATGGCCGAGCAGCTCGTAGGGTAGGGCGAGTGCCGCTTGAAGTCGCGTCACGATCGACCGCACGTCGGCGCTGTGCTTCTCGAGTCCCCATTGTTCCATGAATCGATAGCTCGTGACCGAGCTCGGGACGCTGTCTTCGCGCGGACTGACGCCGACTACCAAGTAGCCTTTCTCGCAGAAGAACTGGGCGAGGTTGCGGTCGTTCGGCGTGAAGTACGAGCCGGCGAAGTTCGTCGAACCGCCCGGCAACATGTACATGACCTTCGTGGCTGGTGTGACACTGCTACCGACGACGTCGATCGTCAGCGGGTACGTCTCGTCGCGCACTTGGAACTGCAGCCAGGTCCAGGTCGGTCGTGACACATCGCGCGTCCGCGTCGGCGCCGGGCTCACAGACTCGAGCGTTTGCGCGACGCGTTGCGCGAGCAGGCTGCCGAGCTCCTGACATTCTGCGGTCGAAGGCTGCAAAGCGAGCACGACCAGCGCTGCAGCGTGCGCGAGCGCAGCCGAGCTGCGCGCGAGGATCGAAACGAATGTCACGCGCCACGTTTACATCAGTTTTGTTGCGGAAGAAGTGCGATCGCGAAGCCGTCACGTCTGACGGCCACAGCTTGCGACTTCCTGCCGCTCATGGCGGCAGTCGTCACGGCGCGCTGAAGCTGATGGAAGTGGCGTAATAGGAGCCGGAGGGAACCTGCGATGGACTCACGTCGAGTCGCACCGTGTTCATGCCGGGCATCAGAGTGGCATCGAACGTGTGAGTTGCCACGAGCGCGCCCGGGCACCAGTTCCGCGGGTCGCCCGATCCATTGTTCCGAAAGATGCCTGGATTGCCGTCGGGACTAAACTTTGCGAATGGCGCGCAGTCGATCGCGGTGTCGAACGAGCCGACCTCTTTGCCATTTACGCTGACTATGTCAGCCGTGCTCAGATACTCGTCGCCACCGGCCTCCGCGCCGTGCCCGCTGACGATCACGCTGACGCGGCCTTTGAGCTCGCCGCTCGCGGTGAACATGCCGTCGATTGGAATACGCATTCGCAGACACGTTGTAGAGCGCAGTCAGCGTCGTGCTCGCGCCACTCGCGAGCGGCTTCGTCGACGCGAGCTCTAGCGAGTACAGGTATCCGACCTCCTTGAACAAGGCGGGCTGATTGGTGCTCGTACACGGATCGCCGTCGTACGGGATTCGAGCCGCCCCCGATGCCGATCCACAGATCTTGCGCGGGGTCGGCGAGCGTGTTCTCGACCAGCTGCGCCCGCGTCCCGAGGCGCCGCGCTTACGCCCGCCTGCGTGTTCGGGCTCGACAT
>Ga0193753_10001502_pt1 | contig 19845 bp, 12 predicted proteins | sample H1c2metaG_FD_144925 | JGI IMG/M metagenome (GOLD analysis project Ga0193753, IMG submission 144925) | Soil microbial communities from a riparian zone of the East river system, Colorado, United States - H1c2 | ecosystem: Environmental > Terrestrial > Soil > Riparian zone | place: USA: East...
AATGTGGATTAAATGGCCGCGGCAAGTCCACATTGCTCCGCATAATTGACGGAGAGCTCAAGCTCGACGCAGGATCCATCAGTAAGAGTGGAGATTGCACCATCGGTTTCCTCAATCAGGACCTGTTATCGTACCAAACGGAAGACTCAATTTTGACGGTGGCGATGGGTGCTTTCAAGGAGGTGGTCGACATCGAACGACAGATTGAGCACACCATCAAGAAACTGGAAACAGAATATTCCGACGACCTTGTTGATAAACTTTCCAAGCTTCAGGAAAAATACGATCACCTGGATGGGTACACCATTCAATCTAAAGCCGAGGAGGTGTTGGAAGGAATTGGCTTTGTCACGAGCGATTTGCACCGACCATTGAAGCAATTCAGCGGTGGATGGAGGATGCGCGTAATGTTATCCAAACTCCTTCTCGAAAAGCCGTCACTGCTGATGCTCGATGAGCCGACCAACCACCTTGACCTTCCCTCAATCGAATGGGTGGAGAACTATTTGAGAAATTATGACGGCGCGGTGATCATTGTGTCGCACGACAGAATATTCCTGGATAATGTTGTGACGAAAACTGTTGATGTGACAAATCAGCAGCTTGTTACGTACGAAGGCAACTATAGCTTCTACCTGGAGGAAAAAGAATTGCGACAGGAGATCCAGCAGAATGCTTACGAAAATCAACAACAGAAGATCCGGCAGACAGAGAGGTTCATAGAGCGCTTCAGGTCCAAAGCGACAAAGGCACGACAGGTTCAATCACGGGTAAAAGCATTGGATCGTCTTGACCTTATTGAAGAGGTTGTCGACGATTCCGCTGCGGTTAATTTCAAGTTTAAGTTCAGCCAGCAGCCAGGTCGGTTTATTGTAACGCTGAAACATATTTCAAAATCGTATGGATCACTTGAGCTTTTGAAGGATACTTCCATCGCTATTGAGCGTGGCGACAAGATCGCGTTGATCGGCGCGAATGGCAAGGGTAAATCCACGTTGCTGCGGATTGTTTCCAATACGGAGCCCGTGGAGGGCGAAAGGGTGATGGGTTATAATGTCATACAAGCTTTCTTTGCGCAGCATCAGTTGGAATCACTGCATTTGGAAAATGAAGTTCTGGAAGAGTTGAAGCAGGCCGGCTCCGGCAAGACAGAACAGGAACTAAGAAATGTGCTCGGTTGCTTTCTTTTCAGCGATGAGGAAGTATTCAAGAAGATCAAAGTTTTATCCGGAGGAGAAAAGTCGCGTGTAGCCCTGGCAAAAACGCTGATCTCGGAAGCGAACTTCTTGCTCCTTGACGAGCCAACCAATCACCTGGATTTCATCTCCGAGAACATCCTCATTCAGGCGTTACAGCAATATTTGGGGAGTTTCGTTGTCGTGTCTCACAACCGTCACTTCGTTTCCCAGGTGGCGAATAAGATATGGTACATCGAAGACAAACAGATCAAGGAATATCCTGGAACGTTTGATGAATATGAAATTTGGAGGAAAAAGAATGAAGCGTCTGCTGTGCCACTACCAGAGCCCAAGCGTGAAAAGAAGAATGAAAGTCCTATTCCCGCTCCGGCAGCTTCTGCCACTCACGCAACCTTAAAATCTTTGGAGAAGGACCTCAAGAAAGTCGAAGAGACCATCTCTTCCCTTGAAGCGGAAAAGACCCAGATCGAGAATGAAATGACCAAGCCAGAGGTTTTTGGCAATCATGCTGCGTTACAGCAAGCGCAATCAGCGTTCAGAAAAATCGAGGACGCTCTACGTCAGGCGAATAAGAAGTGGGAGGAAGTTGCCATGGCTATTGATACCGTGTCAAACGCTTAAAAGCGCACGAAACTATGGCGGCCAGGTGCTGAGACGATCAATTATGATGGATACTAATCTGACTGAGTAGTTTGATGTCGGCCGGATCGGCATAATCGTATTGAAAGATCCCGTCGTTCCCAATCATAATAAGGACATCGTTGTTAGGGATAACATCCATTGCATTGATATTTTCATAATGCGCAAGCATGTTGCTGGCAATAGCGTTGATGTCAGAAGCATCGTAAGCTTTGAGCCCAGCGTCTCCGTCACATATAAAGAGCGTATTCTTGTCGATGCCAAGACCATGCGGATTAGTCATTGGATAAGTTTGCAGCAGTTTGGGAGAGGTCAGATCAGCGATGTCGATGACTTCAAGCTGGTTGGTGAACCCGTTGCAGGTAGTTCCACTGCGAAGGGTCACATAGGCATAGTTGTCGTCAACTACGACTGGATCACAGCTCCTCAGGTGTGCGTATGTGCTGACTGCTGTTGGAGCCTCTGCAATTGTAATATCAAGAATGTGCATTCCGGAGGAAGATCCAATGAAGAGATTGTTATTATGGGGGAAGATGGTTTCAATATCCCAGGCAACGTAGCTCCTGTTGCCAACAACGGGATTTGCCTGTTCGGTTACATCGACCGTTTGCAGGTCGCCGCCGTCGAGCATATATAGGTGGTCCTTACTCAGCGTAAATCTAGCCAAAGAGCCGCCCACTCCAGATTCAGAGCCAGTCCCCGGAGCAATGGCGGTCTTTGAGCTAAATGTCGCATTCATGTCGAGTGGGATGGCAATGCCTTGAGCATAATACATACCGCCCCATGGTTGAGCAATGTAGCTGCAATCAGATTGTGTTACCTGAACCGTCTTTTGTTCAGCCCATGAAGTGATAACACAGCAATTAACATCTGCTGTATATCCCATCACATTATAATTCTTAAAAACTCCCTCCAGGCGTTTCACCTCGTGCACTGTAGCAATATCTGTAATATCGAACGCAACCAGATCAACGAAGCTGTCAGCGTACAAGGTGTGATCCTTGATGGCCAGGTCGAAGTTGCCTGGGATCTTTAGAAAGTGTCTTGGCGCAGGATGGGCGGGATCGTGGTTGTCGATGATGTGAATTCCCTCCCCAGGTTCATTGACATACATGAATCCGTCCTGGTAATAGATCTTACCAACGTTCTTTATCTCTTGTGGTGCCTCCAGGGCTATTGCCGCTCGCAGTTCTTCAACATCCGTATAGACGGGTTCGTAATAAACGTATGAGTTTGTGATCTCACACTTATCAGAACACCCTTCCAATAAAACGCTGATGCCTAACAGGACGGTCAAAAAAAGAAGCGCATACAAGGAAACATGTATCCTCTTTTGCAATCTGTTTTCCAGTGTGTCCATAACACGGAGAGTTGTTTGAGGAATTAGACACAGACCTTTTATGAAAGGTTGGAATCCTATTGAAAAATATAACGGAATCTTAAGCCGACATCGAATGTGAGTGGCGTGGATTGAATGCCTACATCCGATTTGTACAACGAGCTTAACGGATAACGTACACCCGGATTGAGTGCCACTCTGTAGCGTTGACCAAGCCTGTAGCTCAGCTCGGTACCCATGAGGCCACTGAAGTTAACGGACCGGTATGGCGAGTCGTCACCCCTGCCCTGTGTCGATTTATCCAGGTTGCTGCCTTGAGGTGTGATCGTGTTCTGGAGAAACAGGTCAGTTGAAAGACCGGCATTGAGCTGCAAGCCAAACTTTTTATTCACTACCAGATATCCAGCCTGTACAGGCACACTGAAGAATTTCACGCTGTTATTCACTGAATAGGGTACGGTCGCGGCGAGCTTATTTGAACTTGCTACATCTGCAACAAGCGGAAGACCTTCCAACGTGTTTATCGACTCTGCTTTCAGTGATTGATAGTCGTTTTCGGTCACCACTACATTGCTTGCAGTATAATCAGACGACTGGGTGAGATAGTTAACGCCACCTTGCAATATCCAGCGTTTCGCGATCTTGGTTCCGACGCTGACACCCATCGAGTACGCTATGCCATTGGCCTTCGCTTGTTTGTCAGGTACACTGGTATTGGCCAACGCAGTCACCATCGTGGTCTGTGGGGCAACACTGTGGTTAACGGAGCTGAATCCGCCAGCGGCAAAACCGACCGACGTCCAAACCTTTTCATTGTTCTTGGTCTTTTCCTTGCCTTCTTCGGCCGCAAATTTCCTTTCATCGTCTTCCAACTTCGCCATCATGATCGCTACGGCATCGGGCTGGTGGTCTGGTATCGTCAGCGTTGGAGCGGTGGCTTTAAAGTATTGGGGAAGAGCGCGTTCGCCATGTATTGAAGGTCCTTGCAATTGACCCCCATTTAAGTCACTGGCAACCACTCCATTGTTGTTGGTTTGGATATCGGTCGGAATGGGTAATATCGTCGGGCCTGGCTGATTTTCACCTGTAGCGGCAATAAAACCCGAACCCTCATCGGAGTTACGAACGGCATTCGTTTCGTCAATCTGGGTAGGGGTAATCATAGTGCTACCATCCTGCGCTTTGACCCTGGAGGAGGCAACATTATTTTTTCTTGATGTTTCGTTTCCAGGGGTTTGCTTCACGCCTGGCTGATCTGTAACGGACTGGCTAAGTGACGGTTGATCGTCGGTCCTGTTTGCCAATGGATCACTCTTATCCAAACTGGCCGTATTCCCCGCTATTTCTTGTACATACTGGCTATTGTGGCTGAGCAGATAATATCCGATACCGGTTACGCTCAATGCAAATACAACGGAAGCTGCCGCCAGCAGTTTGTAGAATGCAAGTTTCCTTCTGGTCTTCTCTCCTGATGCTTTCTCCAGCTCAAGCTCAATGTTTGTCCACACCTCTTCCCTTGGACTTACTTCAGCCTCTTTAAACGCTTCCTTGAACGAATCTTCAAATTTTCGCCTCTCCATATCGGTCATAATACGTTGATTCCTTTAGTAGCCTCGTCTGTAACAAGCTTTTTGCCCGTGCAAACTGTGACTTCGATGTACCTTCAGAAATGCCCAGCATCTCTGCAATTTCTTTATGACTATAACCTTCTATTCCAAATAAGTTGAACACGATCTGGCAGCCCTGGGGTAAAGCCTGTATCATTTGCAGGAGTTGATCGACGTGTATTCCCGATATGCTCATCTCCTCATCGGGAAGAACAATCTCCGTTACATCAACCATAGGATAGAGGTATAGCTTTTTCCGTTGAGCATTGAGTGCAGTATTTACCATGATCCGTGTGATCCATGTCTCAAGCTTGGACTCCTGACGAAAATCTTTGATTCCCTGGAATATCTTGATGAAGCCCTCCTGAACTATATCTTCGGCTTCAGCCGTGGTTTTCGAATAGCGCAGGCAAACAACCAGCATTTTACGGCAATATCTTTCATACAGGGTCTTTTGAAAAGCCCTAGTGCCTTTTCGACATTCCTCGATGAGCTCTTCTTCGCTGAGCATGTATCCGATTCGCGGGTCGGTTTCCTTCTTTGACACAGTCTGCCTGGGAAAAGTTGGAAATGATTTAACTTTGGCCTCCTATGAGATACCAGCCTCTTTGTATTTTGCTGCTTCACCTGTGCATGACATCGTGCACACCGGTTGCTCAAAGTTCGGTTAATTCTAATATTAATCCTAAGGCCTTGAGGCTTACGGATTTCACTTATGAGCCCCAGATCAGGACCGTGGAGCTTGCACCGGAGGGCCAACCCATGGAACCTGCGGTAACACAATTGGGAATGACCAACTTAATGCTCATGTTCGACGATCTGCGCAGCGAACGCGAGTCGTATTACGCGCGGATCATCCATTGTCAATTTGACTGGACCCGCTCAGAATTGCAAGACCTCGATTATCTCACGGCTTTCAATGAATTCCCAATTAACAATACTGAATTCTCGGTTGATACTCATATACCCTATGTTCATTATTGGGTGACCTTGCCCCAGGTCAAACTGCCAGGGAACTACGTTGTGATGGTATACCGCGGCAGTAACAAGGAGGATATCATCCTCACGAAAAGATTCATGGTATTCAATAACCAGGTTGTTTTCAACAATGATCAGAACCTCGTAGGGGCGGGTAGTATTGCTAACCTTAATCAGCAGATCAACTTTACGATCAACTATGGCAAGCTTACTATTCTGAATCCACTTCTTGATGTACACGTAGTAATCCGGCAAAATCAGCGCTGGGACAATATGATGACTGATGTCCGTCCGAGCATGGTGCGGGAGATTGAAAAGGAATTGGAGTATCGCGTGTTCGACGCAGACAAAATGTTCCGCGGTGGCAATGAGTTCAGGTTCTTCGATCTAAGGTCGTTGAATAATCCGGGGCGGAATGTGGACTATGTGGCAAAAGCGCAAAAGCCTTACGAGGTGTTTATCGCTAAAGACAAGCCGCGCACTGACGAGGTGTATTCACAGTACAACGATCTTGATGGTGCATTCACGATTGATAATTATGATTATCGCGACCTTGCCTTTACCAATTACGCGCACGTCAATTTTTCTCTGGCGACTGCGCCAGTTGAAGGTGACGTTTATGTAACGGGAGGATTCGCTTATTGGAACCTTGAACCGGAGAACAGGATGCAATACGATTCCGCACATGGCGTGTATCAGGGCCGCGTGTTATTGAAACAAGGATGGTATGATTATCAATATCTTGTTAAGTCAAAGGCGCTTCCACCTTATTATTTTGAAGGAAGCCACTTCGAAACAGAGAACTATTACGAAATATTCGTGTACAATAAGCCCTTTCAGCCTCGCGCTGACCTCTTGATCGGGTACGTGCGACTGGAAAAAAATCCTCGCTAAGCGTAATTTACGTCGTGCTGTGGGGCACGTTGTATCGAATCGTTGTTGGCGACGTCGAGCATGCCGAATCCTTTGTGCGTGCAATACCCTAAGCCGTTCTCATAAATAAATTGCTGGACTTCCTTGGCCGCATAAAGCGTGAAAGGGAAAGTGTATCCTCTCACTTCAAATTTCACGTCGTTATCGAATAAAGGATAGATCCTTGCAAATTTCTTGTGCGATGCCTGGATGCGTTGTATATACTCGTGATCTGCGACGATCTGGAATTTATAGAACGAAGTGATTTGTTCCGCAGTATACTTACCGAGAGCTTCCATACGCGAAAGCGTCGAGTCGTACAGCAGATCCGAAAACTCATCACTCTCGGGAGAGACAAACTTCTTTCCTGATTCGTCATTGAAAGCAGCGGGGATCACCACGATAGGCGAAATACACAGGAATCGCGATTCATCAGTAATGGCTACCGGCTCTTCCTGTTCACTGGATTCCGGTATCAGGTGCATATTGCCAACAATGACCTCCTTTTGCTCGAACAGACGTGCTAAAAAGTAGTCCATAAAAGCCTTGTCCGAACACGCAAAAACCAGTGTAACTTTTGCAGAGAAGTAGTGCAGGCCCTTACGACTCACCTTAGTCTGACCTTTCAATCCGGAAAAGTTGTATTGATTAAAATCAAGAAAACTTTTTTCGGGACCAAAGATCAAAAGGCCTTTGATTACTTGAGCTAATAGATACTGATGGTGAAATGGAACGTACGCTCCCCTATTCTTCAGTGAAAAAATTATCCTGGTTCTCAAACCACAAAAAATTTAAATGGAGTTAAAAAATTACTATCGCCAATCCCCTGCTTAATACTGACTATGAGCAGTTTATAAAACTAATAAAAAAATGGAAAGGTTCAAGTGAAATTGGTCGAATCTTTAGACGTTAAACCGGAAATGCATGATATCACCATCATGCACAACGTATTCCTTGCCCTCGACGGCCATTTTGCCGGCTTCCTTACAGGCATGTTCGGTCTTATAATGCTGATAATCAGTTAATTTTATGACTTCAGCGCGAATGAACCCTTTTTCAAAATCCGTGTGGATGACACCAGCTGCCTGAGGGGCTCTCCAGCCTTTCTTAATGGTCCACGCCCTGACCTCTTTTTCGCCGGCAGTGAAGTAAGTGATGAGATCCAGCAGGTGATAGGACGCTCTGAGGAGCTTGTTTAAACCAGACTCCGTTAAACCGTACTCCTGCAAAAAAACTGCCCTGTCCTCCATGCTCTCGAGCTCGGCGATCTGCGCTTCAATAGCGGCGCTGATCACGACGACCTCCGCATTTTCATCCTTCACATGCTCCATGAGCTGCTTAACATAGTTGTTTCCGGTATGGATAGATCCCTCATCAACATTGGCAACATAAATAACTGGCTTGGCCGTGAGCAATTGGAGATCCGCAACTGCCCCCCTATCCTCCTCATAGATCTCAACGGTACGGGCATTCTTTCCGGCACTTAACGCGTCTCTGAATTTGTGGAGGATCTGCAACTCCTTCTTCATTTTGGTATCACCACTTTTCGCAGCCCGTTCGGCCCTGGAGATCTTTTTGTCGACGGATTCCATGTCTTTAAGCTGGAGCTCCGTGTCGATGATTTCCTTGTCCGAAATAGGGTTCACCCTGCCGTCAACATGAACAACGTTATCGTCGTCAAAACAACGAACAACGTGGACAATAGCGTCTACCTCTCGGATATTGGCCAGGAATTGATTGCCGAGACCTTCCCCTTTGCTGGCACCCTTAACAAGACCTGCGATGTCCACAAATTCTATTGCTGTTGGAACAACGCGCTGAGGCTTGACTAATTCCTCCAATGTCTTCAGTCGCGGATCCGGCACAGAAATCACGCCCACATTAGGCTCGATGGTACAAAAAGGGAAGTTTGCTGCTTCTGCCTTATTGTTTGAAATGGCGTTGAAAAGCGTGGACTTCCCCACATTTGGTAGCCCTACAATTCCACATTGAAGTCCCATAGTATTATTTATCAGGGCGCAAATATAAAAAAACAATGAGAGTCATGAATTATGAGTTATGAGTTATGAGTTACGGGGGGCCCGTGGAGGGCCCTCAGGCCGATGGCCTGTCGAATGGGTGCATCACAACTGATGGAGGGATTTAGTTGCCGGCGGTGGTAACAAAAAAAAGGCCTTTGATCACTCAAAGGCCTTTCGCTTATAGATCTAGATCAGGTTGGTCATTCCCATTTAAGCTCGGAATCAACACCATTTGATTTAGCCGTTGTTTCGGCTTCCGCCTCTTCACGTTCCGGAACGTGATCAAATTGCGTGAAATCAATATTGGGCATCAACTCGTGTTTAACGTGATTCACGGTATTTGTTAAGGCATCCATGAATTTATTGAAATCCTCTTTGTACAGAAAGATCTTGTGTTTTTCATAGGTGAATCCATCTTCCTTGAAACGCTTTTTACTCTCTGTGATAGTCAGGTAATAATCGTTCGAACGGGTGGCCTTCACATCAAAAAAGTACGTTCTCTTTCCAGCTTTAACTTTGGCGGAGTAAATTTCATCCCTCCCGTTTGTTTTGTTTTCTTCCACAATCCTTCAATTTTAGGTTTTCGATTAAGTTTGGTCCAGACTAAGGTAGCAGTATTTTGAAAATTGATAGCAAACAAACGTATTAATATTTTAGTTTCGTAATTACAAGTTTAACCAAGCAAATTGTTGCAACGGTAACTTAACACCAACAGCATTGAGGATAGATCAGACGGACATTGTATCGCGGGCAGGCTTGGAATTACTTGCGCGTCAATTAGTTGAGGGGTTTATAACGGGCCTTCACAAGTCGCCATACCACGGTTTTTCCGTAGAGTTCGCCGAGCACCGACTTTATAACGAAGGCGAGAGTACCAGGCACCTTGACTGGAAAGTGTACGCCAGAACGGATAAGCTTTTCACCAAACGCTATGAAGAGGAAACCAACCTACGGTGCCTCATTGCCATCGACGTTTCACATTCGATGTTCTATCCGGTTCAGAGCAAGGCTAAGATACGGTTTGCCAAGTATGCTGCCGCTGCTTTGGGATACCTGCTGAACAGACAACGGGACGCAGTAGGAATGTGCCTTTTCTCTGATTCCATTCACACCCTGACCCCGGTGAAATCGTCGGCGACCCATCTCGACAAGCTACTGAGAATACTTAATGACATTGATTCGAACGCTGGTGAAAAGCCCAAGTCACGCGTAACCAACGTGGCGTCCGTGTTGCACGAACTGGCTGAAAAGATTCACAGGCGATCGCTGGTGATGATCTTCAGCGATATGTTTGATGGCGCGGACAACACCGACGATCTCTTTAAAGCCTTACAGCACCTGAAGCACAACAAGCATGAAGTGATCGTTTTTCACGTGATGGATAATCAGACTGAGCTTTTGTTCAACTTCGAGGATCGCCCGATGGAGTTTATTGACCTGGAAAGTGGTGAAAAGCTGAAACTAAATCCTGGTGACGTCAAGCAAAATTATCAGTTGGAGGCAGATCGGTTTCACAAGGCGCTCAAGATGCGGTGCAACCAATATAAGATCGACTTCATTGAAGCCGATATCAAAACAGATTTTGACGTGATCTTACAAACCTACCTGATCAAGCGGGGGAAAATGAGATAGGATCAAGCGGCATCGTCCTGCTCGACTTCCTGATGCAACCATGCCTTCTTGGCAAGCAATTCCTCTTTGGTTTCAACCTGATCAGGATCCGGGACGCAGCAATCAACGGGGCAAACCGCAGCACACTGTGGCTCTTCATGAAATCCCGAGCATTCGGTACATTTACCGGATACGATATAATAAAATTCGTTCGACACTGGTGATTGCGCACTTTTCGCATCAACAGCAGAACCATCTTCCAATTCTACAGTTTCAAGCTTTGTTCCCCCAGCCCAGTTCCACTCCTGTCCGCCTTCATAGATGGCTGTATTGGGGCATTCCGGCTCACATGCACCACAGTTGATGCATTCGTCCGTAATCATTATTGCCATGCTTTTTCTATTTTTACCCTTTTCAACTACAAAAATACATCAAACAATTATAAAAACGGATTAGCCACTTCAAAAGTTTAGCCACCCATGAAAGCTTCGGAACGGATCAATGCTTTCCATAATCTGGGAGTAAAACTGAATGAAATGCCAGATAGTGAATTTCAATCGTTAGCATTGTCTGCCAAGTACAAGAATCCCTGGTTTACGGAAGAAAATGTACGAATGTCCGTTCGGGGAATTATTTCGTGGCTCGACGCAAAGCAACTGTCAGGGTGGAGCTCAGATTACGATCTGGAAACACCTCAAAAAACGATCGCCGTCGTTATGGCAGGCAACATTCCGCTGGTGGGATTCCATGACTTTTTGACGATACTCATCAGCGGCCACAACATCCTGATCAAGAGAAGTTCCAAGGACGAAGTGTTGCTTAACCAAATTGTCGAAATGCTCATCGCTGTTGAGCCGAGGTTCAAGACCAGGATCGAATATGGTGAACAGCTAAAAGGCTTCGATGCCATCATAGCAACGGGAAGCGACAATACCGCTCGTTACTTTGAATATTACTTCAGCAAATATCCACACATCATTCGTAAGAACAGGACTTCAGTGGCAGTGCTGGATGGAAGCGAATCAGACGATCAATTAGCGGCACTTGGAGTTGACATCTTCAGTTATTTTGGACTTGGCTGCCGGAATATTTCCAAGGTTTATTTACCAGATGGCTATACGCCAGGCAAAATGCTAAGCCGCTTCGATGCCTTTAAGGAAATTATTCATCACCATAAGTATTGCAATAACTACGATTATCAAAAATCAATCCTGCTGGTTACCCAATCACCGTTTCTGGACAATGGATTTGTCATGCTCCAGGAAAATAAAAATTTATTTTCACCGCTGGCTGTTGTGTATTATGAGTTCTACGAGGATGACGGTAATCTAGCCATGGCGTTGGAATCATATAGAAACAAGATCCAATGCGTCGTTTCTAATAGAAAAGGAGATCTGAACTTTGGTCAGGCACAGTTCCCCGGATTGGGAGACTATGCCGACCAGATTGATACGTTGAAATTTGTAACTACGTTGTCTTAAGGTTTGGACCCCCGGATGATTTCAACCCAGCCTGTGTAGGTCTCACCGCCCTCAACCTTGAGGCGATAGAAGTAAACGCCATCCGACGCATCTTCAGCGCGCCAAAAATTGCCATCACGGTAGTCATTTGATTTGAATACCTCATTGCCCCAGCGATTTGTGATGATCAGCTTATGCCCACCCGTCAAAGGAAGATTCAACACTTCAAATTCATCATTGATGTTGTCGTCGTTAGGCGTGAAAATATTCGGTACGTAAACGCTTGGATCCAATGGCAGCTCCACGTCAAGGGTCTTAATGCAGCCTGCTGCATCCCTTACCTTCACGCGGTAAACTCCGGGAGGCAGGAACTCATAGAGTTTCAGGAACTTATTCTGTGGATCAAGTTTCAGGATCGTCCAATCGAAGATCGTGATATCATCGTCCGCTGTAGTCAGAGAGATCTCGTAATACAGTTCATTCGCATCCGATACAAATCTGGTTCCACCGGTGATATTCGAAATCTCGATACTTCCCGTGTGTTTTGGTTCCGGGAAGGAAGGTTTGACCTCTCCGAGAACGATACCCAATAATTCGCGCACGTCGTAGACAACAGTGTCTGATACCAGCGTGCAACTGCCTGAACCGGTTGTTTGCGTTTGTACCATCACAAACCTGTATGTACCCGGGTTAACCAGGAAGGTGTGCTGTGATGCGGCATACGTGAACGATACAGCATTCGATAATGGAATGCCTGGAGATGACAAACTATCTATCTTAAAGAATTTATCATCGTTGCTGTAAACTCGTACCACAAATGGTGCGTCTTGCTGACCCGTAATGTTATTCAATGTGAGATTAACATTTCCGCAGTTTGATAATACCTCAAAGTCAGCCAACGCTTTGACGCCATTGATAGTGATCGCATCGGTCCGCGTCGGACAAGTTGTGGTGCTTGATTTCAGGTATAGGAAGTAAACGCCACTCGCGAGGTTGTTGAATGTTATACTCGGCAAACTTGGAGCATTGTAGTCGACAAAGTCGGCATCCGGAGGCACATTAACCTGATCCTGGCTTACTGCCACCTTATAGATTCCAGGGTCGCTGATGGTCACCTTTATCGTACCACTTTCACCACCATTCGTGCACGACGCATCTGCAGCTACAATGCCCACGGAACTTAGTGGCACCTGTCCTGGCGCCTGAATTGCAATAGGTTTGCTCTGCACGCAGTCGAGGTGATCGCGCACGTCGACGATATAATTTCCCTGACTTAGGGCCGTATAGGTTTTGGTGCCTGCAGCGACATCGGTGTAATCAAATGCAACGATATAGCCTGATGGATCAGTGCTGAAAGGAACAGCTTTTTTCAACCGGATCTGAAGAGGCTGAGTACCCGAGTCTCCTCCTGCAATTGTCGTAATCTGAATGCCACCGTCCGTGCCATTGCAAGTCGTGACGTCCGTTGCTGCTACTCCAAAGTCTATCTTCGCATAAGTATGCTTGATCCGCACCATCACAGTGTCCGGACAAGTGAAAGCGAAATTGTCATCGACCTTGATAATGATAAAGTCGTCATCATCGGCGGGTAGGCCACCCGGTAAAGGTGCACCGGGGGTAAAAGTCTGTGCAGAAGATTCGGTGCCGTCGAGAACATATTTGTACCAGTACTCGCCCGTGGTGCTTCCATCCACACTCAGGATCGCATTTCCATCCGTTCCTCCAAAACAAGTGACGTTCGCACTAACATCCTTAGACAGGATCTCTACCTGCGTTTTCAAATCAAGGAAGAAATCAACGGGGCCGCATGATTTGCCATTGCCTTCATCAATAATGGTATACTGATACAATCCGGAGCTCAGGTCGTTGAACGCGACCGTGGCCGTAGTAAACTTCGTTTGGCTGGAACCGTTAATGGTCCAGATGACGCGGAACGTTGTCGGTGTGCCGTCTGCCCTGCTGATGGTAAATGAAACCTGGCCTGCATCGCGGTCATTACAGCTTGGCTGTGTTATGATCGTGGGCTGGATCGAGCTAAAATTTGTACAGTCACTTGGGCCAGAACCACCGCAAGCGGGATCGCCTGGTAGCCTGATGGCAACTGTAACGGTCGAGGTGAGCTGTGCGGAACACGTTCCGGCTATCGCCAGCACGTTGAAGGTCGTAGTTGCCGAAAGGTTTCCGCTTGGCAACGAGATGTTACCGCCAGTTCCAGCGACAGGTACGCCAACCAGGACGTTGCCCGCATTATTTCTGAGTTGATAGTTAATGCCGTTTTCTGAGTTAGCGACCACAATGTTGGTGGACGTCCCAGTGCATATCAACGATGGAGCCGCTGTTACCCCCAGGCCTAAGGTTGGCGCAGGATTGACAGTGATCGTTTCCTTATCGGTGAGCTCAATCGAGCACGTTCCATTATTGGCTATTACGTTGAATACGGTTGTGGCCGTCAGATTACCAGTAGGCAGATTGATCGTTACGCCTGTTCCCGCTACGGGGGATCCAATGACTGCATCAGTAGCGTCATCGCGAAGCTGGTAGTTAACCCCTACTACAGAAAGCTGGACCTGGACAAAAGTCGACGTTCCTGCGCAGATAGCGCTTGCGGATGAAGACACGGTCAATGACGCGTCGATCGTACCCGCGACGGTAACAGTCACCACCGTACTAAGTTCAACCGCCGTGCAAACACCGCTGGTAGCCAGTACATTGAAATCTGTGTCGGCATTCAGCACGCCCGTTGGCAAGTTGATCGTTGCACCTGTACCAATTACTGGCGCACCAATCGGACTATCGTCAGAATCTCTGCGAAGCTGATATGAAACTCCCGTTTGCGACAAGTCTACTGTGACGTTGCTTATGCCGCCAATACATAGTGGATTCGGCGTTGCATTGACTAACAGCGCGGGATTTGGTGCTACATCGACATTGACGGTTTCTGTATCGGTCAATTGTATGGAACATGTGGCATTGAAAGCAAGCACATTGAATGTCGTAGTGGCTGAAAGGTTCAGCGTGGTCAGCAGTATCGTACCACCATTACCCACAACAGGTGCACCGATCGGTGTGTTGGTGGCATTATCCCTTAACTGATAGCTTACACCGCTCTCCGAAGTTGCAATCTGAATATCTGTCGCAGTTCCTTCGCAGATCGTGGATGCGGCGGCATTGAGCAACAACGCTGCATTGATCGTTCCTGATACAAAGACGGTAGGAACAGTGGTCAGTACTACGGGAGCGCATCCGGGACCAGTCGCCAGTATATTGAAAGTCTTGTCTGCCGTCAGCACACCAGTCGAAATCGTGATGTCACTTCCTGTCCCTACTACAGGAGCGCCGATCGGACTGTCGTCGGCGTCATCCCTCAACTGATAGCTTACGCCAACCTGAGAAAGCTCAACCACAATACCACTGACACCTCCAGAACAAACTGGATCAAGCGTGATAGAAACGGTTAACCCTGCGTTAGGCGATGGACCAACAGTGACGGTTTCGGAATCGGTAAGCTCAATAGAGCATGATCCGTTACTGGCCAGGACGTTGAAAGTTGTATTGATATTTAACGGACCTGTGGGTAGATCTATCGTGGCACCTGTGCCTGGCACCGCAGCACCAATCAAACTATCGTCAGCATCGTCTCTTAACTGATAGAGTACGCCGTTCTCCGAAGCAGCAACCTGTATGATGGTACTGCTTCCAGTACACACCGTATTGTCAACAGGACTCACCGCCAAACCGGCATTGATCGTACCCGATACTGTAATGGTCGTCGTGTTGGTTAGCTCAACAGGCGGACATCCCGTACTTGTCGCCAACACGTTGAAAGTTGTATTTGTCAGTAACGGCCCTGTCGGAAGGCTGATCGTCGTTCCATCGCCGATGACCGGCGCGCCAATCGTGCTGTTATCCGCATCGTTGCGTAGTTGATAGCTCACGCCAACCTGTGAGTTGGTTACCGTTACAGCGCTTACACCGCCTGAACAAAGCGGATTGATTGTGCTCCCAACAGCGAGGTTTATTTGTGGCGCCAGGTTCACGGTGATGGTCGTCATACCGGTTCCTGTCACGATGCCAGGACACGCCGTCGCATCGGCGACGCTGACCAGTGTGTAAGTTGTTGTCGACGAGGCAACGATCGGAATGTTAAGCGTATTAAAAAATGAAGGAATCGGCGGCGAAGTCGTGGTACCGTCGTTGATCCTGAACGTCCATGGACCAGTGCCCGTAAATGAGACCTGAATGCTGGTAGCTGATCCGGAGCAAACCGTTGAGCCTCCAGATATTGTGCCTGTTGGGCTTGCCTGTAGCGTGATGCTGATAGCCTGCGCTATGCTGGGGCAAGTTGATGTTGAATTCTTTACCGTCAGCGTGGCGTTATAGAGGCCCGCAACCGCTGTGACGGGGATAGGCAATGGAATAGGTGAAGCCGCTAACGGAGCGTCTACCACATCGGTAAAACCTTGCGCCTCAGCGGCCAGATTGTAATCGATGCTGTAGCGGTCAGGCGTACCGGTGATAGCGGAATATGTAATGCTCGTTGCCAGCGTACCCACGCACACCGAAGGGTTTGCTCCCAATGTAATGGTCGGTGTTGGATTGATGGTAATGGTGAATGGCTGTGCGCTGCTTGGACAACCCGTCGTGGTGTTGAGCACTGTGATGGTGGCATTGTATGTTGTCGCCGTCGCTGTTCCAGGAACTACGATGTTTATCGGACTAGCTCCAAGCGCTGTATTAGGGACGTCTACAAATCCCGCTGTTTGCGCCGCCAGGTCAAAGTCGATGCTGTATTGATTTGGTGATCCGGTCGTAGCCGTGAAGGGAAGACTCGCCGTAGCGCTTCCTATACATATCGACGGATTCGCTCCAAGGGTCAGCGTCGGGTTAGGGCTGATCGTTATGGTGATCGCCTGCGACGTGCTGTTACAGCCCGTGGTGTTATTGCGAACAGTAAGCGTTCCGTTGTATATGCCTGCCAACGCTCCCGCAGGAACTGGTATGCTGATCGGACTTCCTGGTAATGCAGCGTTCACCACATCTACAAAGCCCTGCCCCTGTGCAATCAAATCGTAATCGATGCTGTATTGATCCGGCGTCCCTGTCGTGGCCGTGTAGACCAAACTCGTTGACAAGGTGCCAAGACATATGGCAGGATTCAAATTCGTTACCGTGATCGTCGGACTAGGATTTATCGTGATGCTGATCGGCATGGCCGGACCAGGACATCCTGTTAAACTGTTCAACACCCGAACGGTGCCGCTATACGTTGCCGCCGCGGCTGCTCCAGGGATGGTCAGTACAATGGGTGATGCAGGCAATCCCGTGGCCGGTACGTCCACAAAACCTGCTGTTTCCGCTGCCAGGTTGTAATCAATGATGTATTGATTAGGACCACCTGTCGCTCCCGTATATCCCAGATTCACTGATGTCGTTCCCGCACAAATTGCAGGGATCGGATCCAGGGCTACGGAGGGCGTAGGATTGATTGTCACCGAGAAAGCCTGAGCTGTGCTGATACAGCCACTGCCTCCATTGATTACCGTGATGGTACCATTATAAGGGCCTACAAGCGCTGCAGGTGGTATGGTGATCACAATCGGCGACGCTGGTAAGGCGGTCACAGGTACATCAACGAAACCTTGAGCTTCTGCGGCCAGGTCAAAATTTATACTGTACTGATTCGGACTCCCCGTAGTCGCCGTATACCCCAGGTTCGCCGTGAGCGTTCCTATACATATCGATGGATTGGCCGATAAGGTAATAGTAGGATTCGCTACGATCGTGATGCTGATAGGAATGGGAAGTGCTGGACAGCCCGAGGCACCGTTTCGAACAGTAAGCGTTCCGTTGTAAATTCCAGGCAGAGCGGCAGCTGGCGTTACAAGCGCAACAGGACTAGCTGTCAACGCCGCGTTCACCACATCCACAAAACCCTGCGTCTCAGCAGCCAGATCGTAATCAATGCTGTATAGGTTCGGTGACCCTGTTGTTGACGTGTATGTCAGATTGACCGAGGTCGTGCCCTGGCAGATATTCGGTATGGAAATGCCGGATAAAGTCGGTAGCGGGTTTATTGTCAGATTGAACGTATTGGTCATCAACACTGGAGTACAAAAGCCATTGGTGGCTCTCACCGCTATGTTGTTGCCCGATGCAAATTGTGTTGATGGAAAAGTCATCACAAAGGGTCCGGTGGCAGTGCCCGTGAAAGTGATTGGCGTCGGCAGGGCCACCACGTTTCTTAATATTTCATAGGTTACCCCTAATTCCGAATTATTCATTGTCAGGGTGATGTTATCACCCGCACAAATGGTAAGCGGTGGTAAAGTTGTAATTGTAAATAGCGCCGGCGAAGGATCTGTAATCGTAAATGAGGCGGAAGTTGTGCAAGAGGACAGGTTATCAGAGACCTGAATATCGTATGTTCCACCACGAAGACCTGCGACGCCCAACAGCGTGGCCAGATTCAATGGCGTTGATCCGTCGGTAGTGCCACTAATAGGACCTGTGCCGTTGGTGCTGGACCATGTGTAATTGTAAGATCCAGTGCCGATGGATTGAGAACCGCCAGTGATCGTTGCCTGGACCTGACCATTTTGAGCAACGCAGGAAGTATTGTTGGCCTCAATGTCCTTCGTGATTCCCAACGGAGCCGCCGCCAGGTTTGAAATTACCAGCGGTGGATAGGTAACATTATCTGTAACGGATCCTATGGTATTCGTTCCGTCACCGAGCAGCCAGTTATATGTCCCGGCGGGCAGTGTTTGCGACGGATTAAATGTGTACGTGTTACCCGGTAAAATTGTCGCTGGGGGAAAAAGATTAACAGGACCGAGAACCAATAATGAAACGGGTGCGCCGCCTTCGCTGCTAATAACAGTGAATTGCATAGCGCCGTTGCTTGGTGCAACTGTACAGGAATTAATGACCTTGATCGAAGTGGATAGTGTGCCGGAAGTATAATTGATCGTTTGCCCAAAGCTTGCACTCGACAGGCTGAGAAAAAATCCAATAACAACTAAAAGGAACCGCCCCAGTTTAAAAAGTAGATTTCTATCCATTACTTAATGGTGCTTTCGTTGAACTCAATTTTTTTTGAACAGCCCTTAGAATCAAAGACCTTGATGTACTTGGGTGATTTGTTTCTGTCGGCGGTGAAATCATTCTTCTTAAAATCCCACGTCAACGGATTATTATTGCTGTCAAAAAAGAAATAGAAGTAGGGTTGGGTGCCGCGACTTGCTTGCACGTTTATGGTTATCTGATCTGCGATAACTTGTGTTGTATAGGTGATTTCTAAAGCAGAACAATCCTGGGGTTCAGGAGAACTCGGTTTCACACCCGGAAGCAGGGTGAGAAACAATACTAAAATCACATTCATACGAGCGAACTTAGGTGTTGTAAGTCATAAATACCTTCAAAAAATCATTGTAACCAGTCTATAAAAAATAAAGGCGTTACAATCGCTGAGTTAAAAAAATCAGTTCATCAAAAAATCATGGTACATCATCCATGTACCTAAAGCATCTGAAAGCTAAAATTTTGGTTTGAGTATCTCGCTCATTACAACTGCACGCTTTAAACTTTCCATGTTTGTGAACTCTTTTAAGAAGTCCGCCGCCACGTCAGTTACAACACCTTTCTCAAACTCTTTAAACTTTCCATAGGTCACAACGGTATCTCCTACTCTCATGGTTTCCTCCAACGATGGCCTGAAAAAAGCCTGCTTCTTTGCTTCTTCATACGTCGTTACAACTTCATTCTTCCTGTAGTTGTAATCGACATCCTCCAGGTCCTTTTCTTCTTGTTCCAATGGTTCGTCATAGTCGACTACGGGAGGTTGGCTGGGTACTTTGGACGCAGTGATTTCCCGCAATAACTCTTCAAAACTTACTGGCTTTGGCTCCTTTCTAACAGGCGCCGGGTTACCTTTCGCGTCCCTTTTTTTCTCAGGAACCGCAACTGGGTTCGCAGGATTTTTCTTCAGGAGCCGGCTGAGGACGTAGACGGCGCCTACGGCCAAATAAAACCAGATCTTAAAATCATCCATTAGAAACAAATCTAGAAAAAAAAAGTGGA
>Ga0193753_10001503_pt1 | contig 19843 bp, 13 predicted proteins | sample H1c2metaG_FD_144925 | JGI IMG/M metagenome (GOLD analysis project Ga0193753, IMG submission 144925) | Soil microbial communities from a riparian zone of the East river system, Colorado, United States - H1c2 | ecosystem: Environmental > Terrestrial > Soil > Riparian zone | place: USA: East...
GGCACAGGGAAGCTCATCATGCCCGAACGAGCTGGTCGTTAAGTGAAAAAGATTAGTCCTGTGAAACGCGCATCCTGTCACTTTGCTCTCGGATTATCGGCAACTCAAAAGTCAGACCCGCCGGGTTGCCCCATCCATCGCGCACTTTGCGATGGGTGGGAATGTAACTCTTTCCCGGGCCCACCCTGGCCGTTGCTTGTCCTTATCATCCCACCGCCAGAAGTGTCATCCTGCTTGTTCTTCTTGCCACATCCTCCCACCTGAAAAAGATGACGCCCTTCGCGTAATTTGTCATCCTTCGCGTAGCGGAAGATCTGCTGTTGTCCTTTTGCAGTTGCGGTTGCCCCTTCTCCCCTAACCAGCCCCCAACCGCCCGGGTGCCCCACCCTTCGCGCTTTTGCGAAGGGTGGGAACGTAACGAGGGTGTTACGAAACTCGCCCGATCTCTGCCGATTGCTGACGATAAGCCGACTTATCGGTAGTAATCAGCGGTCAATGAGTGAATTGGCGATTTTGCGCCCTCTGATATTGCGGGATTGTATCCACTTACAATTGTCTGACGAGGTTATCTCCGGCCGTGGTCATTCTTAGCATCAAAGACCAAATGCCTCTGCAAGAATGGCAGAACCTCAGTGTAGACGCGGCCATCGACGCCCCAGTCTGATTCTCCAAATGTTCCGTTGTATTCTTCCGCCCCGTGGACAACTCCGAATTCATTCAGCTTGCGGGTGAAGGCCTGGTTGGCATACACGTGGTCAAAATTGGCATCGTTGCGAGTCCAGTCAAACTTGAATCCTCTTAGAGATTTGAGGTTGTCGGCATATTGGGGAATCATTGTTTCCAGATAGAAGTTATTGCGGAAGCGTTCCATGAGTTTGGCATCGATGATCAGCTGATTCCCTTCTTGGCGCGCCAGCAGATCGATGAACAGAGGCGGTTTGTCGGGATCGGGCAAATGAGCCTGAAACATGGTGGTAAAGATCCGTGTACCTCCATCTTTCTTCACGTCATCCATGGATTTGGCGTTAACCAAAATATCCCATTTGGGTATTGCCGCACTGACGCTGACACCTGTCCCAGTCCCCACTGGATGCATTGCATACACAGAGCCAAAGACATCCGGATGCCGCATACCGAAGCGGATAGCTCCATATCCTCCGATGAAAATTCCGACAATGCCTCGTGACTCCCTGTTGGGGAGAGTTTTGAAATTTGCATCGATGTACGGCACCAGTTCCTGAATCATGAAATCTTCCCAGTTCCCAGTCGCTGGAGAGTTGACGTACCACGAACTTCCAAGTGGTGTATTCATATCAACCGCTACGAGGATAAATTTCTCGATCACACCGGCCGCAATGGCTCGATCAAAGAGACCCTGAGCGTCTCTGTGATCAAAGTCGAAACGATAACTATCCTCGAAGGGGTTGGGAAGAAAGTAGATCACCGGATAGCGCTGTGCCGAGGACTCGTCATAGCCAGCTGGGAGATAGACCAGCATCTTCCTTAATGGGTCAGTGCCAGTTTTATTATGTGCAATATCTTCCGACCGCAACTCTCGGACGACGACTTGGCTTTTTGCAGAAATGGCAAAGGTCGGAATCGCATTCAGAAAAGCGAGTGCAAAAGCGAACGTGAAAATTAGCGCATTGCGCGTTCGTGGTGAGATCATCTTGCAGTACTCTCCTCTCCCATCTGCGATCTCAGCGTCGCCCGGCCTCTGCCAGATCTCCGTGCCGTCGCGACGAGGTACCAGGCTGGCCAAATCAGAACCAGATTGTAGATTCGTGGGCTTCTCCATGTGGGGAGCATCAAAACCGTGACGGAAACTGCCAGGATGATTGCCGGACCCAGCTTGATCCGGATGACTCGCACTCCCTGGCGGACGCCCCAAATCGCAGGCGCCAGGAAAAGCAACAGGCAAAGCTTCGATAGAGACTCCACTCGGAACCTTGCCAAACAAAACAAACATGGGAGGCAAGACGAAACGATACTCACCCAAAGGGTTCGTTGTGACACCGATCCCACTGCAAAGCCGCTGGCCCAGGAGCAACCGATCAGCAGCAAGAGCTGGGACAGCCAGGGCAAGAGCTCATCCTGCTGCGTCAGTGGAATCACGTCGAGGATCCTGTGGCCGAGAAGCCGTTGATACGTCAGGCTGAGACACACAGAGGTTCCCATCAGAAGCAGACTGCCCGGCAACGCCAGTCCGAACGCAGCCAGCCATGGCCGCCAACTCTTCCAAAGCAGTATCTGCCGACGGACGACCAGGTCGAGTACGTCAACCAATCCTCGCCCGGCGCTGTCGCCGGTTTCTACCAGATCGCCCAGCACAACCTCGCGTTCATCACGCTCCAGCAGACGCGCGGCAATCTCCACCAATCGCCACTCCATGCTCGTCATGAGGCGCTCCGGGGCCGGTTTACGACCCACGACGCGCCGCGGCTTACTCTTGTCACCGCATCGTAGAAGTCCTTCGCTGCCTGCACGCCCTTAGGCGTCACCCGAACCATGCGCTTGGCGCGGCCACCCCGCTGCGGCGTGGCGTCACTCATCCACGTCTTCAGCAGATTCTTTGTCTCCAGGCGATCGATGGTCGTATAAAGCGCGCCGATGGAGCATCTGCGGCCGGTGGTTGCCTCAATCTCTTCCCGAATGACAGCACCATAAGCCTTGTCTCCAAGTCCAGCAGCTGCGGTGATCAACAGGTATTCGAATTCACCTAGCATTAGAATCACATTGTGATACTAATCATGCTAGGAGTCAAGGCGATGAAATTTTGGCCTCCGTGCACCCTCCTCTGGACGACAAAGTCAGCTGATGGAAACAGGCCAATGCGCTCATTGAGAACAGTTTCTGCCTTACAGCGTGAATGAGTCCCTACAAACGCGCATCCTGTCACTTTGCTCTCGGATTATCGGCAACTCAAAAGTCAGACCCGCGAGGAGCTGTGGCCGAGCATAGAGTTTCGTAACACTCTCGTCACCCCTCCCCCCAGCCAGCCTTTGCTTCGCATTTAGCCTTTGGGATTAAACGTGGGGCGTTTCTTGCCGTTGCCCCTTCGCTCTTGTCTTTGGGTGGGAGCGTGGGGCTTCAGCCCCACAAAAAAAGCCACCGCGCAGCGGCCTCCGCTCTGCCGAAGGCCGGAGTGCAGCCCGAAGGGCGAAACGACTAAATATTGCCGTTGCTTCTTCTCTCTCGAACCACCCCCAAACTCCACCCAAAACCCCTGTCAAGCCCCAAAACCATCTAACCCGAACAAAACAAACCAAATCCAACCGCCGATTCACCCCACCCAATCCCTTAAAATAGATACAGAAGCAAACATAGATACAGAAGCAAACACAAAGCCAGGGGGAGGCACAAAACAGAGGTCCAGACCTAACTAACCTGTTTGGAAGACTTTACCCCAATAAGGGGGGAGGGAGGGGGATACCCTAGAGCGTCTCCTTGAACAGAACACTCTCCGAATCGCTATCCGCGTTGTACTGGTAGTAGGTCAGGTCAGCCGCAGGCCCATTGAGCTTCATAATCACATACCCATGCCGGTAGAACCCCTTATCATCCGCCGCAAGGGTCACATTCTCAATCGAAACATCGGCATTCGGCGGGTTCTGCAAAGCCTTCGCGCTCACGGGAAACGCCCCATGCCCGACGCACCGGCCCAGCACATTTAGAAATCTCTTGTAGATCGTCAAATTATGCTCGTGGCCCCACAGCCACGCGGTCAGCTTCGGCAGAATGTCCTGCACCTGGGGCAGCAGCTTCGCATTCACCGACGCCCCGCCAATCTTCTCAAAGGCCGTAAACAGCTGATGATGCGACAGCAGGATCGTCTTGCGCCCCCCCGCATTGTTCACCTTATCCTTCATCCAGGTGATCTCATCCGGCTCGACGGACGTGGCATCGGCAACCGTAAGCGGATTCGAGTCATGCAGGCTCGTATCCATCGCGACAAACTGCCAGTTGTCATTCTGCAGGCAGAAGTAGCTCGCAGGCTGGCCAAGCATCTTGATCACGTCGTAATACGGCTTCCCCCCCGCATACATGTCATGGTTCCCCGGCAGATGAAAGGTAGCCGGCTTGCTCGTCAGGTCCGTAAGCGGAGTGCCCCACGCCACCTTCGGAATATTCAGCACCTTCTGCCAGATTGCATAGAAATAGTTCTGAACCTCGCTCTGCGCGCCAGAGTAATACACGTCGCCAAGATGAATCACCACATCCGGCTTGTACCTGGCGATACTGGTCAGCATCGTCCTCGCGCTCTCCTGCCCCGTCCCCCAGTCCGCCAGAATCGCAACCGTAGCGTCGGCAGGCAGACGATCCTTGATCACGAAGTCGCCAAGATTCTTGTAGCGGATATATGGAATCTCGTTACTCGCAAGCCGGCTCGCCGCATAGACCGCCAGTACCTCGCCCCACTTCGGATCACACGACGCGAACGGCGTATCGAGCTGCGCATGAAGCGCCGTCAGTTGCGAGTAGTCGCCCGTAAGCGTCGCATGCACCTGCGCCTCGGCCAATCGATACGCCGCACTCGCACAGAACTTCGCCGTATCGACCAGGCCCGCAGCCGCGGTCGCCGGAGCCACCACCGCGGGCACCGCCCCCCCAGCGTCGATCATCTCCGCAATATCGTTCCCATGCTGAACGGTAGCGTCTCCCTGATCCGGCCGCTTCAGGTGCGTCCCCCCCGGCCCCGGCCCAAACCCCGCCGCCGGCGAAGCCGCAGCATTTCGCTTCGCCACCACCTGGTCCACCGCAGACTGCCAGAGGGACGCATCCCGCCCCCTGAACTGCTTCATATCAGGCATAGTCCCTCCTACTCAACCAACCGGCGCACCGGCTTACCGTCATAGGTTAGCTTGAAAATCAGATTTCCGATCCACGTTCGATCATCCAGCTTTGCCATCAACTCATCCCTGGTATCAAAGAACCCATCATTGCCGACAACAAACCCCACCAGGCTGCACGTAGACGACTTCCCTAACAGATCGACAGGCTGGTCGTGCACGGCGTCAAAGAGCGACTCACCCGCATTCGTAAATTTATGGGCCGCACGGGCCGCAAGCCCCGCCATCGGCTCAAAGATCTCGTCGAAGTCCACCCAATTGCCATCCACATAAAACTGCGGCCACGGCATCAGCGTCCGCTTCGGCATCACTGGACGCAGCAGCGGAAGCCGCTCCGCCCAGAAGCTCTTATCCAGCCACAGCGCACGCACCCGCGTCGGAACTCCATAGCCACGCGCAAGCGCCTCCAGGCAAGCCATCCGCTGACTGCACGACCCACCATTCAAGCGAAATGTCTCGGAGGCAGCCCGCGCATCGTCAATCGAATAAATAGGCCGCATCACATCAGACAAATGCTGATGTGCAATCTGTATAAATGCTTTGGGAGCCGGCTGCGATGCACTAAGTCGCAACAAAACCGCATGGACACGCCCGTCCTCATAGTTCAGGATGGGTGTCGCCTTCAACGTAGCATCAGCCACCACCCACCTCCAGAATATCTATGGGATGCTGCCCGGCAAATTTCGCTTTGATCCGCGCAATCAGGCATATCACAATGCTCACAGTCATTGCGTATCCCAACACATTCACAAATCCCTTGAAGATCACAACTGAAGCAACAAAAAAGGTAAAAGGAATAAATATATTAACCAGCAATCTCTCTATGCGAATCCACTTCACATCCGCCCGCACAAACCACGCCAGCAACACATCTAGTCCCCACCAGAAGGTCACAAGAAAGTTGCTGCCCGCAATCCTGATGCCCTGCTCCCGGAAGACCTCAGGAATACTCGCATGGTAATGGACCATCACCGCATAGTAAAAATGAACCAGGTAAGCCAGATACGCAAACGTCCATAACAAAAGCCAATAGTTCATCCGGACCTGCGTACGTGCAGGCAATATGTATAGACACAGGGCCGGAATCAGCAATGCCATCGTGGCCCAAATGGAATAGATCAAACGATGGAACGGCAGGTCCAGCGTGTTCTCCGCCCCCATCAGGGCAAGCACCAACATCAGGCCGAACGGAACGAACGTCGCAGTAAATTGTCCGAGAGTAATATTTCGTGATGTCATATGGTTTTTAGATACTCAAGCAAATCCTGTAGCGCCACTTGATCCCATCCCTTACCCTGGTAACTCCAGGGATAGTTATGACCTTGATTGGAGTTACCTCGCTCCGTAACATCAAATTTGAAGTAGCGCTTCGCATCTGGCTGGCTCGGAACAATAAGACCCATGTCCGCCGGGTCATATAAGTTATCGCCACGATAGTAAAGATTCCGCCGCGGCTTGAGGTTGATTAGCTCTGCCATCGTTGGCACGCTGCCATTATGAAGATAGGGCGCATGTGAAAACGCAGACACAATCGGCGACCCGATATAACCATGCGTATTACCCAGCGGACCGGGCCGTAGATCTTCGCGCTTAGGCCGCAACGCCTGCTTGGCTGGGAACCAATCGTACAAGCGATCGGCCAGTACGTCATAGTGACGGAACGTCACACGTTCCGAATCCGTCCCAATATCCTGGTAGGGAAACACCACACCCTGCTCTTTACCCTTTATCCACTTCCCTTGCGAATCAGGATGGCCATGGCACGAATCGCAATGCGCCATGTATACCTTCTCCCCTTTTGCAGATTTTTCCAGGTCAATCTTCTGGTCCGGAAATACCTCTGCATACTTCGGCCCCTTCAAATCCAGGGTGTAGTCGATAGAGTGCAGCACATTCCCAGAGATATCCGCTATCGCAAGATTATCCATCGTGGCGCCGATGGCCATAGCAGCGAGCACGCTACGGGTAAGCCGGTCCCGCACCGATCCATCAAACTGGCCCCATTCGCGGTCCTTCTGCTCATACAACACCGGGAGCTTACAAAATCCTCGATCCAACGTCGCCGGACGATCCATGATATTTCGTATAAGGTTACGAAAAGGCTGTGTGCGCGACGGCCCATTCGGCATAAAAGAGGCATTGCGCAGGTCCGCTCCGCCAAACGGCTCATCCACCTTTGGCCCTGTCTGCTGCACCGCCTTCCGCGTCTGCGTCAACCAAAGCCGAATCATCATCTTCTCTGAAAACGACAGCGTCTTCCCATACTGCCTCTCATACGTGTCGATGATGTTCTTTGCCGTCATGCGCTTCTCATCCAGCACAGCCGTCTTGAAGCCATCCACCCATGCAATAAAATCCAGCGATGTGCTTCCCATCCCCGGTATAACAACCCCGGAGTCATCATCCGATCTTTTAATGCGCGAGGTATGGCACAGCGAGCAATTGATCCCCACAAACGGTACTGGAGTCGGAGCGCCCGATCTCGGACGATAGTTCGAAACAAAAAATCCCTGAGGCAAACCTTCATTCACGTTAGCCTTACCGCGAATAAATCCGAATTGATCGACCCAATCTCCCGCCGCAGCGCCACCCGGCTGAAACTGGTCGGGAAACAGCGTAGGCAGCACCTGAAAAACTGGTAGCGGCATCAACTCCGTCCCCGTGCTTGAATAATGAAACGTCTCTTCAGGCCCCATCGCCCGTGTATGCACCCACGTCGACTCCGCATGAACAAACAGCAGTGTCGCAACCAGCAAGAATGCAGTTACGCATACAGCAACCCACATGGAACTCCGAGCGAGCTTTTCCCTGGTCATTCCCCACCTCCATGCCAGTTTTTCTGGTGCTCCGCCTGTGTGCTGGAATAGCCCTGCGTATAAAACGTGTCGTAATACTTAAGATCAAGATGGTGCGCCTGAACCCATACCCCCGGAACATACATCGCATCCACATGCGCCGGAAACCGGCCATAGGTGTCATAGATGTAGTTACAAATATCTTTGCAGCATGCAATCACGTCCGCCGAGAAATGCGGCACCTCTTCGAGATAGCTCTTTGTCAATCCCGGCTTGAAGACCTTGTCATAATATTGCGGGTCCTGATAGAGGCCATCCTTCCCGTACTTATGGTCGATCAGGGCATCAATCGCATCGGACATATTCTTGTAATAAGGCGGGCACATCCCCTGCAACAATCCGTCAAGTCCGACCGGATTCGGCTGCCATGCCGGCAGAGGTGTGATGACTTTCTTCAGCAATCTCCCCAGCGTAAACTTCGGTTTGTCATAGCGAAAAGCGAGTCCCTTCCCATATTTGGGCGCAGTGTCGGGCGCGCCGAGCAAATACGGACCCGCAAATGCTGCATGCACCCAGCCACCCAACCCAAGCGCTTGAATCGTCAGCAACAGATTTTGAACAAGCAAGTCCGCTTCAATATGAATCCGAAACGTATTCATAAACCCAAGTGGGATTGGAATATCTTTATTCAAGAACCCATTCTTCACCCACTTCGCACAACCGGCTTTGCGATAAAAATTCCAGTCGTCGATAAACGTAGGCCTGAATCCATCCGACTGCGAAAGCAGGTACATCATGCCATTGATGTACTGACGCGTAAGATCCACGACCGGCACCAGAATCGTGCTCCCCGGAACATTGGATACATAGCGATTCCTGCCCACGTAGCATGGAAACTCCCGCGGCAGGTCAAGCCGCTTATCCAATACCTTCACCTTGCACTGCTCCGTGTAGGCAATCAACCTGTCAGGAGTCAAAGTACCCGTGTAAAACGATGGGTCGAGATTATCTGGCTTCTTCAGCAGATAAGTCCCGTTGTCATTGATTAAAAAGAAATGTGTCCCTTGCGCGTTGTCGGGGCTACTCGCCGTCCTTCCAAATAGCTCCAGCAAGGGAGACCCAAGCAGCGGTTTCCCATCAGGAGTCTGCAGCGGTCCATCTGGCATCGTCACGCCTGTAATCCCCGTCGCGGCCACCAGCATTGCTTCCTCAAGCTGGCTCAGTGGTTCAGGCTTCTCATCGGAGGTATAAGTCATGCTTCCAGCTAGCACTGATCCCAGCCCATAGCTGACGCGTCTCGACCTGCGATTGAAGATGGCACTGAACAACGGATAATTCAATACAGCGTCCAGCCCTGCATGCCCAGTCTCTGGGTTAGTTTCACTCATGGTTTTGTTACTCCGCCAACTTAGTCGAATTATTGGTAAGGAAATAAGCCCAACGCATGTCATTCGCCGCAGTGGACCAGATTATTTTCTTGTGATGGAACGAAGGCAGCGGAGACAACTTCCACTTTGAAAGATCCGTTCTCCTGGCCGCATCATCTGCCGACAGCCCATCCTTATGGGCGGCAATTGCAGCTGCATTCAGAGCTTCAAGATAGTCTGCATATCTACGAAGATCGTCTGCGCTGGCCATCGCGCCGTGCCCAGGCATAAAGCGGGCTTCCGGGTAGTTCAGTGCCAACGTTCGCACAATCGCAATCATCCCCGGTATGGACGTTCCACCCTCAGGTTGATCCATAAATGGGTAATAGCCATTGAAGACCAGGTCACCGGTAGCAATGATGTTCTGCTTCGGCAAATAGACCCAGAGATCTCCCGCAGTATGTGCTGCTGCAGGATGCGCAAGGCGCACTTCGGTAGACCCAACCTGCAACACGCGGGAATCATCCACAAAATCGCTGGGTATCCCCTCCGGATGCGACGACCACCAGTCGTCGTCGAACCTGTGCATCATCACAGGAGTCTCGCGAAAGGCAACTTTATCTGCATCGGGATAAAGAAAATTTCCTTCCGTGTGGTCATAGTGGTAATGCGTGTTAACCAACATCTTTACCTGGGCTTGCACATGATCCGATATCCATTCATGGAGCGCCTTGGAGCCAGGCGGAAACTTGGTATCCACAACCAACGCCTCTCCACCATCTTCCACCACCAGGGAGTTACCGCCTCCCCCCATCAGTGCGTGAACGCCAGGCGCCAATTCAATTGAACTGACGCGGACATACTTTGCGTAAAATACGCAACTGATCGCCAATCCAACGACTAACAATAGCAGTAGAACTATCAATGCCCAGAAGCCGGCATAACTCTTCTTCGGCATGTCGTCTTCGCGCAATGCTCCAGTACGTTTGTACTGTCGCTCCAGAGCAAGCGCGCCAGCCAGCGATTCGTCTTTCACAAAGGTGAAATGCGCCAGCCAGAACCATCGCATGGGGCGAAATCCCCACCCCATCCCCTGCTCCCACGAACCAAACCGCGTCCTATTATTTCCCAGATCTTCCATATGGTAGGTATGCCGCGCATACATGCCAGGCAGCGCAGTCACCTCCCACGTCACCTTCTTACCTGGCTCCAGTTCTACAATGTTCGCAATCGCCCACATCTTATAGGGATACCAGGGCTTGATTGGCTGAAACGTCCAGATAAGATGCTGTCCCTTAACCAAATCTTTATTGCGCGTCCAGAAAAAGCACTTATTCCACCGTGGCCACAAATTCGCCTTCGCAAACGAAGCCCATAGCACATCAATGGGAATATCCACATCGACAGTCCCTTGTACTGGAACCATATCCTTTGAGTTAGCTAGGCCCTGAGCTTTTTGTTCGTCCGTCACTCATGCTCCTTCGTAGTCACTCGTTGGAATCATCGGAGCTGTTCCATGCGCTGCGGGGCCCGGGTGAAGCGAACTACCTACTAGAGCGAGCGTTTATTTATCGAGAGTAGCTTCCAGGTGTTCCAACATGTATGGATATACATCCCGTGAAGCATTTGCTCCGTAGATGCAGTCGATATGTCCATAGCCCGGAATCACGTGGCGTGTATACAAATCCTTCCCATTCGCCTCACGCAGCGCGTTGTAAGTCAGCTCCGTACTCACAGGCAAGAAGCATTGATTCTCAGCACCATGAATAAAACAGATGGGCAGCTTCAGCCGATCCAGATGTCCCATATAAACCTCGCCACCCTTCGCATCGACAAGATGTTTCGTCCGCACCAGAAGCGAGAGATGCTCCAGCGAAGCGATATTGGCAATTCCAAACATCTCATGTAAAGCCGTATGAGTCGCTTCATTCAACTGCGTATGCTCATACAGCAGCGAGTATAGGAACGTAATCCGATGGCAAACCGGATCATTGCAGTGCTCCTTGAATTGCATGGGATAAAGCTTCAGCGCTTCGTCAAATAACTTGTCCTTCCAGTCAGCGTGAGTATCCACATAAGCAGTCAACGAAGAAAACTTCAGCTTCTCCAATAGATTCGGCAGATGGAGCGCAGCCTTCCCTTGCGTCATCGGAACCGCCACAACATTATTCGCAATCTGCGAGCAGACAATCGATCGCACCCCCTGCAGTCCCGCCAGCATCGACATAAAGAAGGTGGTGGACCCATAGCAATGCACCACCATCTGCACCGACTCCGCCCCAGTCTCCGTCTTCACCTTCGCAATGGCCGCCGGATAATCCAGCGTCGCAACGTCATCCGCCGTCGACTTCGTAAACGAGGAGGGCAGATCGATACTCACACGGAAATCCAGCAGCCAGACATCATAGCCATGCGCAACCAGGTACTCCGTCAGATTCGTATCGATCGTATCCGTGCTGAAAATCTTGCTCGACACCCCAAGACCATGTGCCAGAACCACAGGCCCCTTCGCCCCACCTCTGTACCGAGTCAACAGCAACGGAACATCATCCAGCGAATTGAAGTAGTACAACTCCGGAGCCGGCGCGCGAAGCGGTCTCTTCTTTCGTGGAGGCGCATCCGGGTTGAAGACATTCGGCTTCGAAAACACACCGCCATAGGTCTGAAAAATTGTCTGGCCAAAGAACTTTCCGAACCCGGCAAGCCCCTTCAGCCTCTCTTCCTCGCTACTCGCGTTCGTCACCTTCATCGTGGTCATCTGCTTTGCGAAGTCCGCGGGCTCAATGTGCAGAATCCCTTTGCCTAACACCGGACTCTTAGCATCAGCGCCGCCATACACCGTGATATAGAGCGTCGAAGTATCCGACCACACATTCAACCCCGTATCGCTATGCGTCACCTTGAAGCCCGTGAAATAAAACTGCTTCCCATCCTGAGCAGTCAGAAGCATGGCATATTTCATCAGCCGCTGCCCCACCTTGTCCGGATCATCCACAAACAAATTGAACACACCCTGTGTCGCCGTCAGCGGACTGGGCGAAAGCGCAGGGGCATTCAGAGTTCCGACGATAGATCCCTGGTGCGACTGATCGGTCAACATGGCATTCAAATCGTTCGATGTGACTGTGACCGTAAACTGCAGCGGCGAACCATCGGCCTTACCCACCGCAGCGCCCTTCCCAAAGTCGCTCGGCTCCTTCGTCGAGAAAAAGCCCTTCATCGTCTCGGTAAACTGCATCCCCACCTTGGGCGCAGCCTTCGCAGCACTTGGCGCAGAGGGCAGTGTATAGTCGATCGTCCAGCCGCGATCCTTCGCCACAAGCGCGCAGGCCCGCTCCGCCAGCGCCGAAATAGTAAGCAGCGGATTCACTCCAAGCGGCCGCGGAACCACCGCGCCATCGCTGACATACAACCCGTCGTACACATCCGTTCCGCCAAGGCCGCTAAACACCTGCCCCTTGTGATTCACCACACCCTGCCCTGCATCGCCTCCCATCACGCACCCACCCAGCGGATGCACCGTGATCAACTGCTGCCCAAACAACTTCGTCCATATTGGATTCTCGACATACTTCCCGCCCAGCGGCTTACCCGCGTCATACAGAGTCTGGTTGACCTTCTCGAATATCTTCTGTCTGCCCACACTCGGCCAATCCACACGCAGTTCGTCATTCGCGAGATACATCCGTCCATTGCCATCGTCATGCGTCATCACCAGGTACGTCTGCGTATTTTTGATCGCCCCCACATACGGGCCGCCGACCAGGCTCTCCGCCTCACGCGCTATCTGGCGTAGTCGGCTCGCCACGCCCGACTCTTCCTCGCGCCCTCCAACCCAGGAAGCACCCGCCAGCCCCAGCGACAAAAATCCCCCCAGCGCTCCTGGAATCGAACCCTCTTCAATCACCATTCCATCGGTCAGCACTGTCTGTTCGCGAAGATCGATAATCCCCGTAATGCACGGTCCCACCGGATCCATCTTCTTCGGATCGCGATGCCCAAACCCTATTCCATCGATCGCCCTGTCGCCGTTATATCCAAACGCCAGCACATCGCCATTCCCCGTCATATGTTGGCCCAGCTTGTCCGAGGTGTTCAGCCCCTTCTCCCGCGAACGCAGCAAAATCTCCGTCGAGCCCAGCGTGCCCGCCGAGACAAACACAACGTCGGCACTTACCGTCAGCGTCGGCGCATCGAACGCCTCGCGCCCCGACGCCAGCATCTGATAATGCACCAGCCACTTCGCACCTGCCCTCTCGACGTAGCGCACCGCGGTCCTGGTGTAGATCTCGGCCCCATGATTCGTAGCATCGGGAAGATAGTTCATAATCAGCGTATTCTTCGCGCTGTAGTTGCAACCCGAGCAACAATCCCCGCACAGAGTACAGGCCTTCTGCTCCACACCTACATGGTTGACGCCGTCCTTGAAGGTCACATTGATGGGCGGACGGTACATCTTTCCATTCAGCGACTTCGCAGAAGCCCCCAGCGCCTGCAGCTTGGGCAGCGCAGGAAAATCTTCAGGGTAAGGAACCGGCTTCAACATCTCGCGAGCCAGCTCATACCCCCTTTCCACCAGCGTTGTCAGATCGGCAACCACCTCGCGTGGCCAGCGGGGATCATCGAACACTCGAGGCTCCGCCTGCAAAGATACATTCGCATTTAGTAGCGAAGTTCCCCCCAGACCGCACCCGACAAACACGTTCATATCCTTGTTGCGATGCAGGTCGAACAAGCCTGTCCGGTCCCCAAGATGCGTGCCATCCGGCTGATGCGTCTGCATCTCACCCAGCGCTTCCACCTCGGTGTCCGGATACTCCCCCGGCTGAAACTCCTTGCCTCGCTCCAGCACGCAGACTTTTCTGCCTGCCCGCGACATCCGCGACGCCGCTATGCCGCCCCCATAGCCTGACCCTATAACGACTACTTCGTAGTGATCCTTAATATTCTCAATCGGACTGGAAAGTCGTGCCATTACAGTTCTCCCGCGAAGCTCGTTTTTTTACTATCTGGCCTGGGGGTGACTCCGCCTGTATACTCGCGGCTCAATTCAAAGTCAAGCCATGAATGCAGGGCCACTCACCGGCAAGTTATGATTTCAACTACCCTTACACGACAAGCGAGGAGCTACTTTGACCGACAACGAAACCCCGGCGCCCGATCCGGCGAAGCCCGCCTCGAACACCGTCGACACTCCTGACCAGAAGGCCCTCAAGCCCACTCGGCGCGCCGGTTGCGGGCCGAATATCACGCGCGCCGTCGCTCCTCCAGCGCTCAATGACAAAGACAGCCGCGCCAAATGGGGGCTGCCGCGCGACGAAGATTCCCTCGGCTACTACATGTTGGAACTCAACATCACGTATGGCACCGGAGTCATCGATGCCGGCAAGCAATTCCTTCAGATCTATGCCGGCGTCGTAGGCGCGGATCAGACGGCCGCACATCCGCCGGTGCCAATCGCAAAGTCATACTTCCGCTGTTTCATGTCCGTGAAGCAATGGCGAGCCCTGATTAAAAAAGATCAGGAAAATCCCTCGCCCACCGGTCGAACCATCTATCGTATCTGGCCCGACTTCCCCGTCAATCCCCTGATTGACCACTCCACCGCGACGGTCAAGGCAGACGCCGCCGTCCGCTCCTACTCCGCCAGCGGCGACGGTATCTGCTGGGCCGTCATCGACTCCGGCATCAGCGCAAAGCACATCCACTTCGGCAGCCCCTCCAATCCACTCTTCCAGACTCTCACCCACCCCTCCGTGGTCGACCTTCATCGCGATTTCACCACACCAGCCGCGCCCACCAAAGATACCGCTCTCTCCGCTCTCATCGACAACTACGGACATGGAACCCACGTAGCCGGCATCATCGCAGGCGGACTCGCCGGCGTCTCGCACGATGCAGTCCGCATCTACGAGAACGTCTTCAGCTCAGGGGACGACGGCGGCGGCGAACAGCCACAGCAAACCATGCAGCAGCGTCACATCCCGCAAATGGAGTTAATGCGTGGCGTCGCTCCCCAGTGCAAGCTCATCAGCCTCAAAGTCCTCAACGACGATGGCGAAGGCCGCACCAGCGACATCATGCGTGCCCTCACCTACATCCGCGAAGAGCTCAACGGTGATCCTAAGCTGCAGCGCGTCCACGGCGTCAATCTCAGCATCGGCTACGAGTTCGACGCGGAGATGTTCGCCTGCGGCCAAAGCCCTCTCTGCCAGGAGGTCGACCGCCTCGTCCGAAGCGGCGTCGTCGTCGTCGTAGCCGCCGGCAACACAGGGTATGGCGCGCTCCCCGCCAAACAGCGCCAGACCTCTGCCGTCCTGTCCAACACCATCAACGACCCCGGCAACTCCGCCCTCGCCATCACAGTCGGGGCCACCCACCGCGACTCCCCTCACATCTACGGCGTCTCCTACTTCTCCTCCAAGGGTCCCACCGGCGACGGCCGCATCAAACCCGACCTCGTCGCACCCGGCGAGCGCATCACCTCCTGCGCCGCAGGCAAGTATCTCACCTCCAACGATGGAGACATCCCCGACGACCTCCCCGCCTACATCGACGACTCCGGCACCAGCATGGCAGCCCCCCATGTCTCCGGTGCCATCGCGGCCTTCCTCTCCATCCGCCGGGAGTTCATCCTTCAGCCCTTCGAGATCAAACGCATCTTCATGGAGAGCGCCACCACGCTCCACCGCGAACGTTACTTCGAAGGCAGTGGCCTCGTGGACCTCATGCGAGCCATCCAGTCCGTCTGATCGCCCTACTTCACCAGCTCCCGATAGTCCTCTCGCACCGGCGTGAACACATCCAGCACCTCCGACGCCTCCAGCGCCGACGCCTGGTGCTCGACATCCCCATCGACGACAAAGCTATCCCCCGCATGCGCGTCGAACGTCTTCCCATCCACGTCCACGCGAATCGAGCCGCCGACGACATACACCAGCTGATGATGCGGATGGCTATGCCGCGCCCCCACCCACCCTTTTTCGAAAAAGTGGCGCACCAGCATCAGTTGATCGCTGTGCGCGAGCACCTGGCGCTTCATCCCCGCTTCGGGTAAAAAAGTCTTCGCATCCTGTGTCGCTACAAAGCTTGCATCCTGTGTGCTCATCGCCGTCCAGTCTTTCCAAATTGCGAACTAGTAAGTTATGTTTGCGGCGAGCATGTCGTGCCCTCTCACCGACAGGTGCATGCCCGCACCATCCTGTTCAAGAACTTCCATCGCTTCACGATCAGTACGCGATGGCCATCACGTAACAGACTACAGCCCACACGCACGCGCCTCAATCGCCAATCCATCCAGCGTCAGAATCATTGAGCCTGCCGCTACATCGGTAACTCGGCATTCATTTACGCCACCCTGACCACCAGAGCTTTTTCTCGAAATTGCGGTAACTCCAGCCGCCATTGCCACCACCGTTGCCTTTCCTCCAACGTGGCCCACAAATTGCCCGAGCCTCACCTCGGTTCGAAGGCAAAAGAAGTAGACTGTCAAACCAGCCGTCGCAGCGTAGTATCTTCTCTTAGCATGGCCGACCACGACGCGATCGATCTGCGCAGAGCGCTCGAAAGTGACGAGATTGTCCCCTACTTCCAGCCCATCGTGGAGTTGCGCACCGGCTTGCTCACTGGCTTCGAGGTCCTCGCGCGATGGATGCATCCAGTCCGCGGCCTCGTGCCTCCAGACCAGTTCATCCCCCTGGCAGAGAAGACAGGGCTCAACGGACAGCTCACCGGCAATCTCCTGCGCGCCGTCTTCGCGAAGGCCAAAGACATCCCCGAATATCTCACCCTGTCGGTCAACATCTCCCTCACCCAGCTCACCGATCGCACGCTCCCCAGGCATATCCGCATCGCCGCCGAGCACGCGAACTTTCCCCTCGACCGGCTCATCCTCGAGATCACCGAGAGCGCTCTCGTCGGCAACACCGAACATGCCTATCGCATCGCGCACGAGTTGAAGGAGCAGGGCTCACGCCTCGCCCTCGACGACTTCGGCACCGGCTACTCCAGCCTCCGCCACCTCCAGGCGCTTCCCTTCGACGAACTTAAAGTAGACGCTAGCTTCGTGCGTTCCATGACGCACACTCGCGAGAGCAGAAAGATCGCCGCCACCGTCGTCGGCTTAGGCAACAGCTTAAATCTAGTCACCGTGGCCGAGGGCGTAGAAAACCAAACCCACGCCGACATGCTCCTCTGGCTGGGCTGCGATCGTGGCCAGGGGTGGCTCTACGGTCGCCCCACACCAGCCGAAGGCATCTCCGACATCCTCGCCATCAAATCCTTCCCCACCTCATCCGAGTCGCGGCCCGCCGCCGCACTCGGCGCTGACAACCCCCTGTATCTCGAGGCCATGCCCACGCAACGCCTCGCTCAGCTTCACGCCATCTATGATGGTGTGCCCGTCGGCCTCTGCTTCCTCGACCGCAACCTGCGTTACGTCAGCGTGAACAAGCATCTGGCTGAGCTTAATAATGTTCCCGTCGCCTTCCATCTCGGACGAACCGTTGCCGAAGTCCTCCCTGAACTGTTTCCCCTCATCGAACAGCATCTACAACGCGCTCTCGGCGGCGAGGCGATCAACGGAATCGAGGTGCGCAGACCAAAGCTGCACCCAAAAGACATCGGCAGCACCTTTCTCGCCTTCTATCAGCCTGCGCGCGACGAAGCCGATGAGGTGATCGGAGTCTCCGTATCCGTCGTCGATATCACCCAGCGCAAGCTCGTCGAAGAGGCCCTGACTGAAAGTGAAGATCGTTACCGCAACGCCGTCGAGCTCAACCCCGACATACCCTGGACCGCCGAACCCGACGGTATGATCAGCGAGGTAAGCCATCGTTGGGCCACGCTCACCGGCACCACCCTGCAAGCAGCCCTGGGCCGCGGCTGGCTCAAAGTGCTGCACCCGGACGATCTTCAATCCACCATCACTGCCTGGGAAGAAGCCGTTCATACCGGCAACCTTGTCGACATCCAATACCGGGTCTGCCGCCACGACGGCATCTGGCGCTGGATGCGTGCCCGTGCCGCGCCGCGTCGCGCAGCAAACGGAAAGATCATCCGCTGGTACGGCACCGTCGAGGACATCGAAGACCACAAGCAGGTCACCGAGAGCCTCCGCCAAAGCCAGGCTCTTCTCCAGGCCGTCTTCAACGCCGTCCCCTTCGGCATCGTCATCGCCGAGGCCCCCTCGGGCCGCATCCTCATGAGCAACCCGAGGGCAGACAGCATCTTCCGCCGCCCGGTCACGCCCGACATAAATATTCAGGAGTACAGAGACTCCGGAGCCTTCCACCCCGACGGACGAAGGCTCGAGCCCCACGAGTTCCCTCTCGCCCGAGCCATCCTGCACGGCGAAACCACCGGCCCAGTGGAGATCCTCTACCAGCATCTCGATAACTCCCGGGCCTGGGTCAGTGTCACTGCGGCTCCCGTCTACGAAGAGAACCACAAAATTTCAGGCGGCGTCCTCGCCATTCAGGATATCGACGAAGCCAAACGCGAGCTTCAGAGGCTCTATGATCTGGTCGCCTCCCTGCAATCCAAACTCAACCCCCAACCCTGAAGGCAGTGTCTGACGAATCAGAGGAAATTTTGGCCTGACGGCCGGTCCCACTACGCATGGAGCGGTCACTTCGTGACTTGCATATCCCCTTCGGGCCGAAGCTCCCGCTGGTCGCCAGAAAAGAATCTTCCGCCGACATCGGGGAGGCAGCAGGCGAAGCCGGTACACCCCCCACGAAGTGGGCGCCGCCCGCGCAGGGCGCCTTTGCCTTGAGCCTCAACCGCAATCTCCTTACCTATCGTTACCCTGCACATTTTCAACAGCGGTCAGACTTCCGAACAATCCATTCGCCTCATTATCCGGCCCCGCCGTGAAGTAAAGCGTCGTCGCCGGCCCTGCGCTCGCATCGTTGCCGAACGCAATCGCCCACAGCCCGTCGATGTGAATCGGCTTGTTTGTCGAGTCCTGCAGCTTCTCCTTGAACTTGCCGGTCACCGCATCGAACGCCAGGATCTCTCCGCTCCCAAACTGCCCGACCAGCACATCATGGCTGTGCGATCCGAAATCGCTCGACGCCATCGCCAAACCCCACGGAGCGTTGAACCACGGCCCCGCCTCCAGGCGATTCAACAACCGCCCACGGGCCGAAAACACATCCACAAAGCCGCGCCCCGCCCCATCGACCTCATCGTGCTTGCCGCTTCCCTGCTTCGCATAGGCCACATAAAGATTGCCGCCGATATTCTGCACATTGAACGGCGCATATCCATCCGGCAGCCTCTCATCCTCGAACCGGTCCGAAAGGTTCACTGGATTGAAGCTCGAATCGAACACCGCAATCCTTCCTTTGCGGAAGTCCGCGACATAAAGAAAACTCTTCGGCCCATCCGAGGTCTCGGCTGTGGCAATCGTTGCGCCTTTAAAGACCGAGTTCTTGCTGTGCACCGTCACGACTGCCTGCGTCGCCTGCACACCCGGGTTCCAGCCCGAAACTGTTCCATCTTCCGTTACAAATAAAAAAGTCGCGGCCTTCCCCGGCGCAATCTGGAACGCATTCGCATCTCCGTTGAACACGGTTCCCGTCGGCGTCCCTGTCTTGCTGTCCGTATTGCCCGGCGGAATAGTCACCACCAGACCCTGCACCGCACCCGTCCCCGTATAAAGAGTCGACAACCCCGGCCCATTGTCCGACACCCACCACGGACTCTTCGAGCTGCGCGAGAGCCCCCACGCATTCACCAGGTTCGCATCTCTCGTCGGAGCCAGCGAAGCCATGTTAGAGACCAGATTCGTCTGCGTGTAATGTTGTGTCGCCTGCGCCACTGCGTC
>Ga0193753_10001504_pt1 | contig 19835 bp, 12 predicted proteins | sample H1c2metaG_FD_144925 | JGI IMG/M metagenome (GOLD analysis project Ga0193753, IMG submission 144925) | Soil microbial communities from a riparian zone of the East river system, Colorado, United States - H1c2 | ecosystem: Environmental > Terrestrial > Soil > Riparian zone | place: USA: East...
AGGAGCGGGTGCAGCAGGCGGCCGCGATGCTCGGCATCGAGCCGCTCCTCGATCGACGGCCGGCGCAGCTCTCGGGGGGACAGCGGCAGCGCGTAGCGCTCGGGCGCGCCGTGGTACGCGAGCCGCAAGCCTTCCTGCTCGACGAGCCCTTGTCGAATCTCGATCCACAACGGCGCGTAAGCACGCGGGCCGAGCTGGCGCTCCTCCACCGGCGCCTCCGCACGACGATGGTCTACGTGACGCACGACCAGGAGGAGGCGATGACGCTGGGCACCAGGATCGCCATCACACGAGACGGATCGCTCGAGCAGCTCGGCGCACCCCTGGAGGTGTACGAGCGGCCGGCCAACGTATTCGTCGCCGGGTTCGTGGGCTCGCCGGCGATGAACCTGTGGCCCGGCACGTGGGCGGTGGACGGACGCGTCCGGGTGGCCTCGCTCCCACTCGAGTTGGAACTGCCAGGCGCCGGGGCGCGTGGCGCCGGCGGGCAGGCGGTGATGGTGGGCATCCGGCCGCATCACCTCGAGGTGACCGCGTCCGGCGACGGCGATGCGCGCGGCCGGGTCGAGATCGTGGAGCCGCTGGGAGCGGCCACCCTGATTCACGTGCAGGTGGACGGCCTGCCAGAGCTGGCTCGCGTCGTCGTGCCACCGGACCGCGCGATCGCGGTTGACGATCCCATCGGGCTGCACCTCCGGCGGGATCGCCTGCATGTCTTCGACGGCAGCGGCGTGCGTCTAGGCCCGTGATCGCGGCCGAGGTGGAGCGCCGCAGGGCCGAGATCTAGTAGGTACAAGTCATACCGAAAAAGTATCAGTCACAACGCAGAATGTATTTCAGAGGGTGCGCTCCCTTCTAGTACACCAGCGCTCATGCATAGACTGCTGAAGACGATCCTTCTTCTCACCTTCGCCGTGCTGACGCCAACTGTGGCGTTGGCGCAGGCCTCCATCGTCGGCACCGTGAAGGACGCCTCCGGCGCGGTATTGCCAGGCGTCACCGTCGAAGCCTCGAGTCCCGCGCTGATTGAAAAGGCGCGTACGGTCGTGGCCAACGGCGCCGGTCAGTATTCGATCGAAGATCTCCGACCGGGCACGTATACCGTCACGTTCACACTATCCGGATTCACCACGGTCAAGCGTGAGGGCATTCAGCTGGCCGGAAGTTTCGTCGCCACCGTGAACACCGACATGCGAGTCGGTGGCGTCACGGAGACGATCACCGTGAGCGGCGAGGCGTCGGTCGTCGACGTGACGAGCACGCGTAACCAGCAGGTGATCAGCGGCCAGACGGTCGCCGAGATCCCGTCGTCGCGCAACTACTCGTCCTTTACTCAGCTGGTTCCGGCGCTCAACGTGCAGCAGAACGACTTCGAAGGCTCCAACCCCGCGCTCTACAGCGTGTTCCAGATCCACGGCGGCCGGCGAAACGAAGGGCAGGTCCTCGTCGACGGGATGAACGGCGGCTATCAGGGCATGGGTGTTTCAGGCTACGTGCCCGAGGTCGGCAACTCCCAAGAAGTGGTCGTCACGCTCAGCGGCGGGCTCGGCGAAGCCACCACTGGCGGCCCGCAGATGAACATCGTCACCAAGACAGGTGGCAACACCTTCGCCGGCGGCATGTTCATCAGCGGCACCGGTGACGCCTTGCAGGGGAGCAACATCGAGGGCTCGGGGCTGACGGCGACCAACTCGATGAAGAAGCTCTGGGAGATCAACCCTTCGTTCGGCGGCCCGATCGTCCGCGACAAGCTGTGGTTCTTCGGCACGTTCCGCTACCAGAACAGCCGGCAGAACGTGGCGAGCATGTGGAGGAACCTCAACGCGGGCGATCCCACGAAGTGGACCTACCTTCCGGCAGACGGGAAGGATGGCCGCACGCTCGATCAGGCGGTGACCGACGGCCTCTGGAAACAGTCGAACGGCCGGGTGACGTGGCAGATGACGCCGCGCAACAAGCTCAGTTTCTGGAACAGCGTGCAGTATCACTGCATCGCCTGCGAGGGTGGCGGCGACGGGACGGGGCTTGGTTTTGGCGCGTCCGTGCGCTCGCCCGAGGCCTATACGACCAACGAAAACCATCCGAGCATGATGACGCAGGTGAGCTGGACGTCCCCGCTGTCGAACAAGCTCCTCCTCGAAGCCAGCGCGCAGCTGGGCGCGTATTTCTGGTGGGGCAGCCGTCAGAAGAACGCGTATGACACGACGATGATCCCGGTGCAGGAAACGGCTGGCCCGTTTCCGAACATCAACTATCGCGCGGAGAACTGGTCGGGGCACCAAGGCTTCACGAACATTGGCCAGGGGTCGGCATCCTACGTCACCGGGTCGCACTCGGCGAAAGTCGGCTTCCGCTTTCATCAGAACCGCGCGCTGTATCCCATCAACTTCTACAACGACTCGCAGCTCAACTATGTGTTCACAAACGGGCAGCCGAGCGCGGTGACGGTGAACGGCGACGCCAACGCGGCTCAAAAATCGCATCAGTTCATGACCGCGTTCTACGCGCAGGATCGCTGGACGCTCGGACGTCTGTCGCTGCAAGGCGGACTGCGCTTCGAGCACCTGAGCGACTACTTCCCCGAGCAGCACATGGGACCGAATCGCTTCCTGCCCACCGCCATCGTGTTTCCGGCGCAGGATGGCCCGCTCAGCCAGAAGGACCTGATGCCGCGATTTGGCGCGGCCTACGACGTGTTCGGCAACGGGAAGACGGCTGTGAAGTTCTTCGCGGGCCGCTATGTGACCACGTTCAACACGGTCGACGAGTGGGCCAACTACAGCCCGGCCGGGATTGGCCATTTCGTCAGCGTGGACAGTCAGAGGCCCTGGACCGACGCCAACGGTAATTTCGTGCCCGAGTGCACCTTCACGAACCCGGCGGCGAACGGCGAGTGTGGACCGGGGAATCCGTCCTTCCTGAAGACCGTCACACCGCTCTCGACCGACCCTGAGCTGACCGGCGGCTGGAACTCCCGCGAGTACAGCTGGGATATCAGCGCGGGGGTGACGCAGGAGATCGCACCGCGGGTGTCGCTCGAAGTGAACTACTTCCGGCGCAGCTGGGGAAACCTCACGGCCACGGTCAACCGGGCGTGGACCCCGGCCGACTTCGATACGTTCACGTACACCGCGCCCCGCGACCCCAAGCTGCCCGGCGGCGGCGGCTATGCCCTGACATTTCGCGACATCAAGCCCGACGCCTACACGCGAGCCGCGGACAACTACCTGACGTTCTCCGACAATCTCGGCGGCGCCTACAACAAGTACAACGGCGTGGACGTGACGGTGAACGCGCGCCTGCGCGACGTCACCATCCAGGGCGGCACGAGCAGCGGCAACGTCGTCGAGGACTCGTGCGGCGTCGTCTCCGATCACCCGGAGTACTACATCTTCGGACCGTGGGGCGGCACTGGCGGATTCCTCGACACGTTCCTGGGTGGCATCGGGCAGTGGCCGCAGGCGTTCTGCCACCGCGAGTCCGGATGGCAGACGACTCTCAAGGGGCTGGCGACGTACACCGTCCCGAAGATCGACGTGCTGCTCAGCGGAACCTTCCGCAGTGTGCCCTATGCGGGAAGCGAATTCCCGTCGGTGCAGAGCCAGAGTCTTGCGGCACAGGCGCTCGCGCTCAATATCCCCGGCGTCGTCAACGAGACGTCTTTGAACCGGCCGTTCGGCTCCGGACAGGTCGTCGAGTTCCTGAACATCGTCGAGCCAGGCACGATGTACGGCAAGCGGCTGAATGCGGTGGACGTTCGCGTCGGCAAGATCCTGAAGTACGGCAGGACCAGGACGCAGCTCAACCTCGACATCTACAACCTGGCCAACTCGAACACCACCGAGGTGTATCAGCGGAACTACGGGGCCACCTATCTCAATCCGCTGTCTATCATGTCGGCGCGGTTCCTCAAGATCAGCGCGCAGTTCGACTTCTAGATTGGGCAGGTAGGCAGGTAGGCAGGTAGGGCGGGGCTTTAGCCCCGCCTGGAGGCGCACCTGAAGGTGCGCCTCTACGTACGAGCGAATCGGACACAATGGAGGGGCTGTGCCCGATCGCGTGAGTCAGGATCGCCCCGCAACCGGTTTCGGTGAGTTCGTCGCGCTGATGGCGATGCTCACGGCGCTCGTCTCGCTGTCGATCGACATGGTCCTGCCGGCGCTGCCTGCCATTGGCGCGAGCCTTGGCGTCGGGCACGCCAACCAGAACCAGTTGATCATCTCGCTGCTGTTCCTCGGCTTTGGCCTCGGCCAGCTGTTCTACGGGCCCTTGTCGGATGCGACGGGACGCAAGCCAGCGGCCTACCTGGGACTCGGCGTCTTCACGGCGGGATGCCTGCTGGCACTCCTGTCCACCAGCTTTCCGATGATGCTCGCCGCCCGTTTCCTGCAAGGCCTCGGCGTGGCCGGGCCGCGGACGATCACCCTCGCACTGGTGCGCGATCGGTTCGAAGGCCGCGAGATGGCGCGAGTGCTGTCGCTGGTGATGGCCGTGTTCATCCTCGTGCCGATCGTGGCGCCAGCGCTCGGACAAGCCGTGCTCGGCGTCTCCGGCTGGCGGATGATCTTCGGCGTGTACCTGGCGATGACGCTCGTCGCGGGCATCTGGTTCGGCGTGCGTCAGGAAGAGACGCTGCCTCCCAGCCGGCGCATGCCGTTCTCGCCGCAACGGCTGGCGGCCGCGGCGCGCACCGTGCTGACCAACCGGGTGGCCATCAGCTACACCGTCGCCTCTGGATGCGTGTTCGGCGCTTTCCTGGGCTACCTGATCTCGGCGCAGCAGATCCTTCAGCAGCAGTACGCGCTCGGCGCGCGGTTTCCGCTGTACTTCGCGGTGCTGGCCGTCGCCATTGGCGGTGCCTCGCTGGCCAACGCGCGGCTCGTGATCCACTACGGCATGCGCCCGCTGTCGCACCTGGCGCTGCGCGGCATCTGCGTCGTCTCGATCGCCTTCACCGCCGTGGCCGCGGCGGAGGCCGGACATCCGCCGCTCGCACAGTTCATGACCTACCTGCTGGTGTCGTTCTTCGGCATCGGTCTTCTCTTCGGGAACCTGAGTGCGCTGGCCATGCAGCCGCTGGGCGCGGTTGCCGGCACCGGCTCCGCGATCGTCGGCGGCGTGTCGATGCTGATCTCCCTGGCGCTCGGAACGGCGATCGGTCAGGGGTACAACGGCACCGTCCTGCCGTTGGTGGCCGGCTTTGCCGTCCTCAGCCTGTGTTCCTCCCTGGCCGCCTGGTTTGCCGAAGCTGGAAGTTCGGCGGTGCCCGCGGACGTTCTGCTCGCGCGTCAAGGCGAGCTCCGCTGACGCTGACTCGCGACGTTAGCAGCCGCTAGCCACTCGCCGCCAGGGCAAGGCCAGCCGGGTCGCCTTCGGCGCCGAGCTGCCGCGCCACTACTTCCCGCACGACGTCCACGAAGAGCAACACCAGCGCACAGGCCGGCTTCGGCTTGTAGGCCACGGCCATGTGCAGGTCGATGTGCGGGAGAGACGGCTCCACTGGCCGCAGCACGATCGAGGTCGAGCGCCCTTCCTGAATCCCTGCCGGGACGAAGCACACGCCGAGGCCCGCCGCCACGAGCGCGCACGCGGTGTAGAGATTGTCCACCTCGTGAGCAATGTTCATGTTGAAGCCGGCTTCGCGGCAACTCGCAATGACGGCATCGAAGAACTGCGGGCCGATGTGCCGCGCGAACATGATGTGTGGCTCATGGGCCAGCGCCAGCAGCGGCACGCGGTCTCGCACCGCGAGCGGATGACCCAGCGGCAGCGCGATCACGATCGGCCGACGCATGACGGTTTCGGTGGCGAGATCCGATTCGTCGCCGATGGGCAGCGCCACGATTCCGGCGTGGAGGCGCCCCTCCCTGATGGCCTGCACCTGATCGGCGCTGCCCATGTGTCGGAGGACGATCCGCACCTTCGGATGCCGCCGCGCGAACGTGCCCAGGATGTCGATGAAGATCCGGGCGTCTGCCGGCCCGGCCACACCGATCGTCAGCTGTCCGACTTCACCCTGGTTCACGCGCATCGCCAGGTTCAAGGCGTGCTCGGCATGCGCGAGGATCACGCGCGCCTCTTCGACGAACATGTTCCCCGCTTCGGTCAGCTGCACCTGGCGCTTGGTCCGATGAAACAGCTTCACCTGCAACTCGTCTTCGAGCTGCCGTATCTGCTGGCTCAAAGGCGGCTGGCTCACATGCAGACGTTTAGCGGCCTGTCCGAAGTGCAGGGTGTCGGCGACGGTGACGACGTAGCGAAGGTGTCGGAGCTCCATTGGCGAAACTTCTTTCGCAGTACGAACGGGGCCCGATCGTGCCGCCACCGCACCCCGGCGTCAAGGAGAATGGCCGCGGGCCCTCGTCAGTTGAAGGTCACGGTGTGCGAGTGGGCTTCCTCGGTGGTCGAGGTGACCGATACTCGCTGTCGTGCGCCAATCTGCTGCACCTGGCTCGCGGTCAGGGCAACCGTATGCGGGTGCGTGGCCTGAAACATGATGTTGAGGCTCACCGCGCCGGCGGCGGTGATTTGGGCCGCAGTGACCGTGGCCGCGTGTCCATGATTGGCGCTGATGTCGCCAGTGACATCGCCCGTGCTTCCACCACCTCCCCCGCCCGGTGTCGGGGTCGGCGAGCTTGGCGAATCACTGCATCCGCCGACAGTAATCACGACCCCGGCCAACATCGCCAACACCGACTCGAGGGTGAACTCACGACGCGAGAACAAACGGCTCTGTTCCAGACTGTTCGACACGGTGACTCCTTTCGCAAAACCGCAAGAGGAGCAACCGGCGTACCGGGCGACGGCTTTCGATTCCACGAGCAATTTCAAGAGACGCGCATCGCAAGGATCGACGAGGCGCGCACACCGCTTACGGAGCGCGGCGATGAGCTTGCAGCGCAACGTAGAGGCGCACCTTGCTTCGTACGTAGGCGCGCACCTTCAGGTGCGCCTAGAACGGCCGAGCCTTCAGCCCAAGGAAGAGCCGAAAGAGCGGCACCCCGCCACCGATCACCACGGCGGCGCACACCGCCGTAAAGAAGGCAGCCGAGAAGAGCGTGCCGACGATCTCGCCGATGCGACTCGCGGCGCCCGTGCGGACCGGGAACATTGGCAGCATGAAGGACTCGGGCCGGCTGGCGTCGTACACGATCGGGATCGACGTCCGCGTACACGGAATCGACGCCGCCCTCCTGAAGATCTGCCACCAGCTCTTTTTCTCGGCCGGCCTGCACCGCTCACCGATGAAGCTCGCCAGCGCTTCGTGGTCGAACCGATAGGCGTGCGCCTCGTACGACCCTGTGTCGACGATCCGGATTTCGGGCAACACGAGCGCCAGCTCCGGTAGGCGGAAGACGAAGTGATGCACCCTGTAGGCATCTTCGCCCCCGCCCTCAATGGTCTGACGATAGGTCACGTCGGCGAGCGTCGTGGTGCCGGTCTGCCGCAGGCGCGCGAGATCCGCATCGATCCCGGCGAGCCACGCGGAACGGGCGCGCGTGAAGTTGGCGACGCCCAGCCCTGCGACGAGAGCGACCGCCAGGACGCCGGCGATCAACGCCGCGCGGCCGACCCGCCGTCCCGCAGTGTCGGGCGTGGCGAATGGCGTCGTGTACGCGAGCTCCGGGGGCGCCGGTCCGGCCGGTTTCGGCACAGGAGCGCTGTCTCGCAGCGCACGTATCAGAGCGCCGATCACGACGTCGTCTTCCCAGTAATTCGAGTGTGCGCTGATGACCCTGCCGGCCTGACCCGTGGACAGGTCGGCGCTCAGCCCGCCGCTAACGCCATCGGCTCCGAGGGAGGTCCCGACGTAGTCCCACCGGCGATGAATGTTGATCCAGGAGAACTCGCGCAGGCGGCCCGACGCCAGGCGCGCCGTGTCCTCCACCGACGGCGGGAACAGGTAGCCCGGGAAAAAGCGCATGAAGGATCGCCTGATGGGAGAGCCGAGCGTCACGAGCCGGACCGTGTCCGTCCCCGTCCAGACTGCCGAGTTGATCAAAGAATCGATCGCGATGACGCTGCCCAGGCTGTGCGCGACGATCAGGACCTGGCGCTCTCCGCTGCCCAGGCTCTGGATGCGCGTATCGAACTCCTCCTGGAGAGTCTTGCGATACGTTGGCGCGCCCATGTAGCGGGCGATGTCGAGCACGATCTTGAGTGGTCCGCCGACCCAGAAGCCTCTCAGCAGCATATGCAGGCCGGCCAGCACCGCAGCCACCGCGCCATACAGGAGCGTCTGCCCGATACTGAGGGTCAGCTGACCCGTGACGCCGAAGAGCGGGCTCAAGATCAGGTTGAGGACGATCGACACGACCGCGAGCGGCACCATCGCGCCGAGGTAGGAGAGCACGCCGCTGCCCAATGGCGCGGAGAGCGGAACGGTGAGCAGCAGAATCACCGGCTGCAGGCATAGCAGGGCGCCCCGTCGAAGCGTCACGAGCACCGGCGCCACGCGCCACGTGATGGCCGCCCGGATCAGATCGAGAACGAGCAGCAGCGCGAACACTGCTGCGACACCGCTCATGGCCACCACGGTCGCCCTCCACACCCAGCCGAAGGCATTGGCCGGCATCGACGTGAAGACAGTGGACGGGAGCAGGACGAGCAGCTGCAGAATCGGCCCGATGAGCAGCAGTGCGAGCGCCGCCGCGACGAGGACACGGAAGACTGAGTGGTACAGGCCGTCGCTCACCCGCAAGAGCCAGTGCTCGCCTCGACCAGTGCCGGCCAGAAGCGGCAGCGCGGCGGCGTTCGAGAGGCTCTCCGCCGCTTGTTCCAACAGCGTGACGCCGCTGCCCGTGCGCTCCGGAGACTGGGAGACGAACCAGTCCCAGTTGAATTCCGTGACATCAGCCGTGGCGGAGGCGCGCTGAAGCGCGGCCCCGAGGCCCTGCTGGATCTGATCCGGCAGGTGCGTGCCGACCCCGTGGATCGCGAGAACTGGCGGCAGCGTCAGCTTCGGCGTCGTGGCGGCGGGCATCACTCGATCAGGGGGTGTTCACCTCTCCTGGGAGGCCGTAGTATGCGTCCGTTCCTGTTCGTGTGAGCGGGCCGCGCCGGGCGCGGTGGATTCACGATGGAGGGAGTATGCGGGGTCTGCGGGGTGCCGTGCTCGGGTGTGTGCTCGTCGCCGTGGTCAGCGCGCCAGCGGTGGGCTTCGGCCAGTGGCTCAAGCTTCCAACCCAAGGCGTGCCACGCAACGCGGACGGCACACCCAATCTGAAGGCGCCCACGCCGCGGCTCGCCGACGGGAAGCCGGATTTCTCGGGTATCTGGCACGCCTCGAACCGGCGCCCGTGCGTGCCCGGCACAGGTGAGTTCATCGCCTGCGACAGCGAGATCGGCGCCTCCAAGCTGTCCCGCGACCTTGGCACCGAGACGCCCGGCGGCCTGCCCTATCTGCCGGCGGCAAAGAAGCTCTACGACGAACGGAAGGCGGACGATGGCCGCGATGACCCGCACGTGCGCTGCCTGCCCGACAACCCGCCGCGACACTGGAACCTGCCTCACCTGACGAGGGCCATCCACACGCCAACGCTTCTGGCATTGCTCTACGAAGTGAACGCCATGTACCGGCAGATCCACATCGACGGGCGGCCGCTGCCCGCTGACATGAACCCATCCTGGATGGGCTATTCGACGGCCCGTTGGGAGGGCGAGACCCTCGTGGCGCAGACCGAGGGCTTCCGCGACGGCCTCTGGATCGACATGAGCGGCAGCCCAATGGGCGCCGCGGCGAGGATGACCGAGCGGATCCGCCGGCCGAACTACGGCACGCTGGATATCGATGTCACCATCGACGATCCGAAGCACTACACGAAGCCGTTCACGGTGAAGCTCACCCAGGTCATCGAGCTCGACACCGAACTGGTGGACGAGATCTGCCTCGAGGGTGAACAGTCGCTCGAGCGGATGCTCCGCTCCCGAGGTAGGTAGAACCGTCCGTTGAACGTGAGGGCGATCACGGCCCCAGCAACGCGCTGAGAATGCCCTGATAGATTTCGGAGAGCGGGGCGATGTCGGCCACGCGTACGTGTTCGTCGACCCCGTGAATGGATGCGCCGAGCGGGCCGAACTCCACGACCTCCCGCGAGATCACGGCGAGGAAGCGGCCGTCCGACGTGCCGCCGGTGGTCGATAGCACTGGAGCCACGCCGGTCGCCGCTGTCACCGCGGCGCCAACGGCCGTGACGAGCGCCCCTCGCGGTGACAGGAACGGTGAGCCCGACAGAGCCCACGCCAGTTCGTACTCCACGCCGCTAGCGTCGAGGGCCTTGTGGACGCGGGCCTGCAGCGATTCAGGCGTCGATTCGGTCGAGAAGCGGAAGTTGAACTCAACCTCGAGCGAGCCGGGAATGGTGTTGTTGGCGCCAGCGCCGGCGCGCACGCTCGAGATCTGAAAACTCGTCGGCGAGAAATACTCGTTCCCGCGGTCCCACTCGGTTGCGGCCAGGCCGGCCAGCACCGGCAGCCCCATGTGAATTGGGTTCCGCCCACGCTCGGGGTAGGCGATGTGACACTGGACGCCCTTCACTGTCAGCACGCCATTCAACGAGCCGCGCCGGCCGTTCTTGATCGTGTCGCCGAAGGTCGAGACCGACGTCGGCTCGCCGACGATGCAGGCGTCGAGGCGCTGACCACGAAGCTGCAGTTCGCGGACGACCGCGGCGGTGCCGTCGGTGGCGGCGCCCTCTTCGTCGGACGTGAAGAGCAGCGCGATCGATCCGCGATGCGCGGGTGCGTTTGCGACAAAGCGCTCGGCCGCGGTCACCATCGCCGCCACTGACGTCTTCATGTCCGCGGCGCCGCGGCCGTAAAGGTTGTCGTCTCGCTCGGTCGGCGTGAACGGATCGCTCGTCCATCGCTCGACCGGTCCCGGCGGTACGACGTCGACATGGCCGGCGAAGCAGACGACCGGCGCCTCGGTGCCATGCCGGGCCCACAGGTTCTTGACCGCAGCGCGGTCGAGCCGCTCGCAGACGAAGCCGGCGGCGCCGAGGCGCGCCGCGATCAGATCGAGGCAGCCATCGTCGGCCGGCGTGATCGACCGGCGCGCGATGAGTTGCTTCGCCAGGTCGAGCGTTGCGTCGGAGCGCGACATGCGTCAGGCGCGGAGCAGATCGTTGATCGACGTCTTCGCGCGGGTCGCGGCATCGACGCGCTTGACGATGACGGCGCACGCGAGGGAATACTTGCCGTCGGCCGACGGCAGGCTGCCCGGGACCACCACCGAGCCGGACGGCACGCGCCCGTAGTGGACCTCGCCGGTGGCCCGGTCGTAGATCTTCGTGCTCTGACCGATGAAGACCCCCATCGAGATCACCGAGTGCGCTTCGACGACGACGCCTTCGACGATTTCCGAGCGGGCACCGATGAAACAGTGGTCTTCGATAATCGTCGGGTTGGCCTGGAGCGGCTCGAGCACACCCCCGATGCCGACGCCGCCCGAGAGGTGGACGTTCTTGCCGATCTGCGCGCACGACCCAACCGTCGCCCAGGTGTCGACCATCGTGCCGTCGTCGACGTAGGCGCCGATGTTCACGTACGACGGCATCAGTACGACGCTCTTGCCGATGAAGACGCCGGTGCGCACCGTGGCCGGCGGCACCACGCGGAAGCCGCCCTCACGAAACTGCGCGTCGGTGTAGCCGCTGAAGCGCAAGGGCACCTTGTCGAAGTAGACACTGCCGAACCCGGCATCCGGCCCCGACGCCGGCATCACCTGGTTGTCGTGCGTGCGGAAATACAGCAGCACCGCCTTCTTCAGCCACTGGTGCGTCGTCCAGGTGTCGCCCTGCTTCTCGGCCACTCGCAGGCGCCCATCGTTGAGCGCCTGGACGACCTGGTCGAGCGCGGCGGCCAGCGCCGGCTCCGTCGTCGCCGGCGACATCTCGGTGCGCCGCTCCCAGGCGCTGTCGATCAGCGCTTCGAGCGACTGCGTCATCTCGGTCATCTGCGGCAGAACTCCACGATGCGTCGCGCCCCTTCGACGCAGTCTGTGATCCCGGGCACGAGGGCGATGCGGACGTAGCCGCTGCCCGGGTTGATGCCATGCGCGTCGCGGGCGAGGTAGCGTCCCGGCAGCACCGACACGTGCGTCGCAGCGAAGAGCTCACGCGCGAAGACCGGGTCGTCGCCACCCGGCACGCGCGCCCACAGGTAGAAGCTCGCGTCCGGTATCGACGTCTCCAGCACCTCGGCCAGCATCGGCGTCACCGCCGCGAACTTTTCCCGGTACTGGGCTCGATTGTCCTGCACGTGTACTTCGTCGCCCCAGGCGGCGATGCTCGCGTGCTGCACCGCCAAGCTCATCGCGCTTCCATGATACGTGCGATAGAGCAGGAAGCGCTCGACCAGCGCGGCGTCGCCGGCGATGCCGCCGGAGCGCAGGCCCGGCGCGTTCGATCGCTTCGAGAGGCTCGTGAAGACGACGAGGTTGCGAAAGTCGCTTCGCCCCAGACGATGCGCGGCCTCGAGGCCGCCGAGGGGCGGATGGTGCTCGTCCGGGTAGATCTCCGAATAGCACTCGTCCGAGGCAATCACGAACCCATAGCGATCGGCGAGCGCGAAGAGCGAGCGCCACGCGTCCAGGTCGAGCACACGGCCGGTCGGATTGGCCGGTGAACACACGTATATCAGCTGTGTGCGCGTCCACTCGTCCTCTGACAGCGAGTCGAGATCCAGATCGAAGTGGCGCTCGGCTGTCTGATTCAGGAACGCGGGCTCTGCGCCTGCCAGCAGCGCCGCGCCCTCGTAGATCTGATAGAAGGGATTGGGGCAGACGACCAGCGGCCGCGGACGCGAGTTGTCCACAATCGTCTGTGCGAAGGCGAACAGCGCCTCTCTGGAGCCATTGACCGGCAGCACCTGCCGTGCGTCATCGAGGCGCGGCAGCGCGTAGCGCCGCTCGAACCAGCGCGCCATCGCGTTGCGCAGCTCCGGCAAGCCAGCGGTGGCCGGATACGCCGACAGGCCGTCCAGATGACCAAGCAGCGCCGTTCCGATCAAGGGTGGCGTCGCATGCTGTGGCTCGCCGATCGACAGCCGAATCGGCGCCAACGCCGGCGGCGTCACGCCGGCCAGGAGCGACCGATATCGTTCGAATGGATAGGGTTGAAGCAGGCCGAGGCGCGGGTTCACTACAGGCCGGCGATGAGACCGGTGCTGTCGCCGAAGTGTTCCTGGCGCGCGCTGATCTTGTCGAGGATCGACAGGTGCACATTGGCCAGCGGCGTCGGCTGGCCCGGATCGATGTGCTGACCGCCCTTCAGCGTGCCGTTGCCGCCACCCACCAGGATCGTCGGCAGCGGGTGACCGTTGTGCTTGTCGCTGTTCGACATGTTCGAGCCGTAGAGGAACATCGAGTGGTCGAGCAGCGTGCCATCGCCGTCAGGCACCGCCGCAAGCTTCTTCACGAAGGCGGCAAAGCGCTCCACGTGCCACGTCTGAATCTTGGCGAGCTTTTCGAGCCGGCCCAGGTCGTTGGCGTGGTGCGACACCGGATGGAACGAATCCGACACGCCGATGTGGTTATAGGTGCGGTTCGTACCTTCGGCCACCATGATGTAGGAGGCCACACGCGTCAGGTCCGCCTGGTACGCCAGCGCGATCAGGTCGAACATCAGATCGACCTGCTCACCGAAGACATTCAGCTCGCCGATCGGCGCCTCGGGCACCGTGATCATCGACAGGTCGCGGCTCGACGCCAGGTTGACCCGCCGCTCGATCTCGCGCACCGTCTCGAGGTAGTTGTCGAGCACGACGCGATCGCTGGCGCCGAGATCGCGCTGCAGCGCCTTCGTGCGGCCGGTGATGCGGTCCAGAAGGCTCCGGGTCTGGTTCTGGATTGCGGCACGTTCTTCCGGCGTGTCGCCTTCGCCAAACAGCATCGCGAAGACCTTGCGCGGGTTGAACTCCATCGGCAGCGGCGAGTGCGCGTCGCGGAACGAGAGCGTCGTGTTGTAGAAGCACGCCGAGCCGCTGCAGGCCGCCGCCTGCTGGGTGGTTTCCGACGACAATTCGAGCGACGGGAGCGTCGTGTTCTGGCCGATGTGTTGCGCCACGACTTGATCGAGCGTGACCGACATGCTCGCCCCGGCCGACCCCTTGTCGGGCCGGTGCCCGCTCAACCACGTGGCCGGCGCGAAGCCGTGGACGCCGCCCACCATCGCCTGGTTCGACAGGTTGCCAAACGAGGTGACGTATTTCTTGTGGGGCTCGAGCGACTTGAGAATCGAACTGAGCTTGTAGTCGGCGCCCGCGCCGCTCGGCGTCCACTTGTCCAACTCGGCGCCGTGCGAGGTGTTGCCCATGATGGCGCCGTGCGGGATGTAGAAGAATCCCATCCGCATCTTCGGCTTCGCCGCGGTCTGCGCCCAGGCGGTTGCCGCCGGGACCATCGCGTCGAGCAGCGGCAGCGCCAGAGTGACGCCCGCGCCTTTCAGGACCGTGCGTCGGGACAAGTGGCGTTTCGTCAGGAACATGTCAGTTCGTCCTGGTTACGGGCAATGCCTGCATGCGGAACGCGTCGCTCGACACGATTCCAGACACGATGGCAGACAACCGGTCGTCCTGCGTCGCGGCACGGCGGACCACGGCGCGCACCTGGGGCATGTCGTAGGCCTGCAGCTCCCGCCCCAGCGCATACATCATGAGCTTTTCGGTGAAGGCGCGCACGAACAAATCGCGGCCGCCGAAAAGGGCGTCGCGGAGCTCGGCCGGGCCGTCCACCGGCGTGCCGTTCGGCAGCACCGTCTTGGCGTTTATCGGCGCTTTTGCTTCCTGATCCACGTCACGCCACCGGCCAACCGCGTCGAAGTTCTCCAGCGCCAGGCCAATCGGATCGATCACGCCGTGGCACTGATTGCAGCCCGGTTTCGAGCGGTGCTGCTCGAGCCGCGCCCGCAATGTCTTGGGCGCTTCGCCCTTGGCCTGCGACAGGTCCGTGTCCACGTCCGGCGGGGGCGGCGTCGGCGGCGTGCCCATCAACTTGCCGAGCACCCACGCCCCGCGCAGCACCGGCGACGTGCGGTCGCCGTACGAGGTGCGGAGCAGCACCGCGCCCTTCCCCATCAAGCCCCAACGCCGCGGATCGTCGAGCGTCACGCGCCGGAACTGTGGACCGAAGACCGACGTCATGCCGTAGTGACGGGCGAGACGGTCGTTGAGGAACGTGTGGTTCGCCGTCAGCAGGTCGCCGACGTTGCGGTCCTCGAGCAGCACGCTCGAGAGAAACGACTGCACCTCGGTCGCCATGTCGCGGCGCAGCGCGTCACTGAAGGCCGGGAACAGATTCGGATCCGGCACCACCTGATTGAGCTTGTCGAGATCAAGCGACTTGATGGCGAAGTTGCGCACCAGGCTCGCCGCGCGCGGGTCCTTGAGCATGCGCAGCGCCTGCGCCTGCAGCGCGCCCGGCGCGCTCAGCTTTCCTGCCGCGGCAACCTTGATGAGCGTCTCGTCTGGGCCCTGACTCCACAGGAAAAACGACAGCCGCGACGCCAGCTCCAGATCCGTGAGCGGAAACGCTGCGCCGTCGCCATCTCGTAGGGCGCGGGCTTTAGCCCCGCCCGCGGTCGCCACATCCGATCGTAGGGGCGGACCTTTAGGTCCGCCCGTGGGCGTATGAATCGTCCGATACAGGAAGTCTGGACTGACGAGCACCGCCGAGACGAGCTGCTCGACCCCTGCGTCAAACCCGCCGTCGCCTGACGGCTTCGGCGAGGCAAGATTCGTCTTCCGCCCGCTGTCGAAGTACGGCATCAGGGCGTCGATGTCCTGTTCCGTGACCGGGCGGCGGAAGGCACCGCGGGCGAGGTTGGCGGCAATGCGGCGCGCGCATCCGACTTCGCTCGTCTCCAATTCGGACGAGCTACGTCGAGACCTCGCCGTAGCCTTGGCGGAGGCGGGCGCGCGCTCGGGCACCTTGCTGTCGGGACGGCAGACGAAGATCTTCCGGCGGCTCGGCGTGTCCGACACGCCCGGCGAATTGAACGGACCGTCCACCTTCACGCCGCCCACCAGGCGCGGCTCGCGATCGCCGCGGCTGAACTCGTCGCCCGGCAGGAAGCCGACGAATTCATCAGACTCGACGCGGGCGCGCTCGATGAACGTCACCACCACGTCGTAGGTGCCGGCCTTCATCTGCACCGGCAGGTTGGCGAACCGGCTCGTGACCTCGGCGCGTCCCGGCGCGCCCTTGCGGTCCACCGTGCGGCGATCTTCCGGGCCGCCAAGCGCGCCGCGGAACACCTCGCGGCCGTCCACCAGGATGACCGCGCTGTGGCGCGTCTCCACCACGCGCGAATAAAGGTCGATGCCGAGATCGACAATCGTGAAGCGATACTCGCCGTCTGCCGGGAAGTTGTGGCGGAACTTCATCCCACCGCGGGTGCCGAGCGGAAGTCCGTCGACGTGGTCCGGCTGCTCGCTCGGCGGCAACAGGTAGGTGGCGCTCGTGACCTTGACCGGGTCGCCCACCGCCAGCTTCGCGGCGAGCCGCGCCGCCGCGACGTATTGATCGAGGAAGGACGGCGACACGCTCAGCGCCGCGGCGATGTTCTCGAACCCGTTGACTTCGATTTCCGCCGGAAGGATCTGGTCGGCGTCGAGTTCCACGCCCAGGAGGTCGTTGACCGAAGTCGCGAACTCCGTGCGCGTGAGGCGCTGGGCCGGCACATGCCCCGCGACCGGGCTGAGCGACGCCTCGGCGTCGAGCCTCGCTTCCATCCACGTGGTGAACCCGTCGATCTCGGTTTGGCTTGGCTGGCGGCTGCCGGGCGGCGGCATCAGCCGGCCACGCAGCTTGCGCACCGCCTTTTCCCAGGCGTCGGCGTTCAGGTGCACCGCGTCGAGTGGGAGGGCGTCGAAGGCCACGCCGCCGGCCTTGGCCCGCGCGTTGTGGCAGCCGACGCAGTAGGTGTCCAGCGTCTTGCGCGTCTGCTCGGCGCCGCCTGGAACCGGGGCCGCGGTGGCCGCCGGCTGGCCGTCCGGCCGCACCTGTCCAACGGCCGCGGTGGTCAAAGCGGCAACGGCGATACCGATAGAGAGGGCGCGCTTCATGGCGGTTAGCCCGATCGGTCGAGATGATAGTCCCAATAAGCGAGTCTGCCAGACACCAATCGTGCTGTCTCCCCTCTCAACGCCGTACTGCTACATCCCTCAACCCGGCACGTATCGCGAACGCGCGTCCATCACCGGCCGTTCGACCACAAGGTAGAGCACCCCCGCCGCCGCGAAGGAGGCCACCGCCAGTCCGATTCCTACCACCAACGCGGCCGGCGCCGAGATCTGCGTAGGCTTCAGCACCGTGAGGTAGGCGGCCATGATCAGCGTGGGGTGCACCAGATACGTGCTGTAAGAGAGTTGCGCAAACGGGTACCAGACGCGCGAAGACAGCATCTTCACCACAAGCGACCCCTTTCCGCCTTCGGTCAGGGTAAAGAGGATGATGTAGGCGATACCCAAGGAGAACAGATAAAAGTAGTTGAATGCGAAGTAGGTGGAAAACACTCCCGGACCGTCCGTCTCAAATATGCCCAGCGCCGGTACGAGCACCAGGAACGCGAGAACAAGGAGGAGCGTGCGCAAGAGCGGACGCGCATCCAGGAATCTAACAGCGTGCGTGTGGTGGTGCAAGTACGCCACGACCACGCCCATCAAAAGCGAGCCGAACCTGGTGTGGAACTTGTCGTACAGCGTATTGAAGTAGCACAGGAACAGGTCGGAATTGATGCTCTCAAACGGGGGCGGAACCGGACATGTGGACGTCGCCAGCAGACTGCTGTAGATCGCCACGGCAACCAGGACCGCTGCCACGAGCGCCGGAAGGCGATAGCGCGCATCTACCCTCATCAACAAGATGAGCGCGACGGGAAAGACGATATAGAACTGCTCCTCGATCGCGAGCGACCAGGCCCAGCCCATGAACTGCTGTTCAATCGGGAGAAAGTTGTTCACATATAGGAAGTTGGCCCACACGTTGTGGATCGGCACGGGATCGAGCCACCCATACAGCACCAACGACACGTAGTAGGCAGGCAGCAGACGCAAGGCACGACGAAGATAGAAGCTCTTGAGGCTGATGTTGTTGCTGGCCTTGTGCTCCTTCATCAGGATGTGACTGATGATGAAGCCGCTGATGACGAAGAAGATGTCGACGCCGCGAAAGCCGAATTTGAGCCACGCCAACAGGGGATCGTTCCGTAGCGCGATGGCCAGATCAAGGTTCGTGTTGGAGACAAAAAAAACGCAGTGGAATCCGATCACCCACAGGATGCTGATCGCCCGGAGGCCGTCGAGCGCACGGTAATGATTGATGCGTGGAGGAGTGAACAGCCCCTTGAGGTTGCCCCTGAAGTTGAAGTAGCCCAACGACCGCAGATTAGCACGCCCCTCTCGGGCCCACCCCCACGGCCGCAAGGCTCCCCTCTAGTTCGTGGCGCTCCTCAACATCCGCTGGAACGCCGCGGTATAGAACTGAAGCTTCGAGGCCGGCGTCGCCGACTCCACCTGCGGGGTATCCGCGAACACCATCACCTTGCCGCCGGTCAGGTTCTTGTACTCCGGCCACTGCGGTAGCCCGCCGCCGTTCGGATCGCCCTTGGTGATGAAGTTGACCCAGTAGGACGACATCTGATCGGCGAGCTTGGTGTCGACGTCGTTCCACGTCTGCGTGGCCTGGCCCTTCGGGTTGTTCCACGCGAAGGAGATCTCGGAGGTGTGCGTCGCGCCCTGCGGCGACGGCGCCCCGTTCACGTTCTGGACGTGCGAGAAGAAATAGGTGTAGGCCTTCTTCCCCTTGGCGGCCTGCGCCACCGCCCACTGCCGCATGTTCCAGTTGATCTCTTCGGCGCACGCGAGGTGCGCGGCTTTCGGCGCATCGGCGTCGGAGGTGACGTTGTACATCTTCACGAAGGCGTCGGCAGCTTCGCTACCGAACCGGCGCTCCGCCGTCGAGCGGAACGTGGCGGCGGTCATGCCGGAGCCGCCGCCGCGGCCGTTGAGCCCGGCGCCTGGGCAGATACCGAAGTTCGCTTCGTCGGCGTTCGACCCGGTGAGCACGTCCACGACGTTCTGCTTCCCGGCCTGGAACGTCAGCGAGGTGTCTTCCGGGATCATGTAGCCGTCGATGACGAGCCCTGAGCCGCCCTGAATGGCAAGCTGTTCGACTGGCTTCGCGCGCAGCTCGGCGAGGGTCGACACACCGAGCGTCTGCATCGCCTTCACGCCGTTCTCCTGGGCAGCGGCCGTGGTCTGCATGCGATTCATCTGCAGTCCCATCCAGCCGCCACTCTCGGCGATGGCACGGACGAACAGCCCCTTGGCCTGCGGCGAGCCAACCAGCGCGCCCACCATGATGGCCCCGGCGGATTCTCCAGCGATGGTCACCTTGCTGGGATCGCCGCCGAACACCGCGATGTTGCGCTTCACCCACTGGAGCATCGCGATGGCGTCCATCATCCCGTAGTTGCCCGAACCCGGATGCCCCGCTTCCTTGGCCAAATCCGGATGCGCGAAGAAGCCAAGGGACCCGAGGCGATAGTTGAACGTCACGATCACCGGACCCTTGGCGGCGAGGTTCTCGCCGTCATACCAGGTCAGACCACCGGACCCGCCGGTGAAGCCGCCGCCATAGATCCACACCATGACGGGCCGCTTGTCGTTCGGGGAGCTGGCGCTGGTCCAGACGTTGGCGAAGAGACAGTCCTCACTGCGTGCGGGCTCGCGGGGAGGCAGAACGACACCAGTGGTCACCTGCCCGGGAGGCGGGGCACCAGGTGCCGCGGCGCCACGACCGCCGCCACCACGGCCGAACGCAGGACCGCCCGACG
>Ga0193753_10001505_pt1 | contig 19832 bp, 19 predicted proteins | sample H1c2metaG_FD_144925 | JGI IMG/M metagenome (GOLD analysis project Ga0193753, IMG submission 144925) | Soil microbial communities from a riparian zone of the East river system, Colorado, United States - H1c2 | ecosystem: Environmental > Terrestrial > Soil > Riparian zone | place: USA: East...
GGCGATCTCCGCGACGTCACGGTCTTCCTGGTAGCGCAGCAGCATCACCGCGCGCGGATGCGGCGCGAGATCGCCTAACAACCGCATGAGCTCGCGGCTCATGAGCGGATCCTCATCCGTTTCCGATGCGGCGATTTCCGCGCTTTCATCGAGTGGCTGCGTGGCGCTGTAGGGCAGGCGCCGCAGCCAGTCGATCGCCAGGTTCGCCGCCACCCGCCGCAGCCAGAATCCCAGGTGATCCAGCGACTCGATGGAATCGAGCTTGCGATACAGCTGCAGGAACACGTCTTGCGCCAGGTCTTCGGCGGCATCGCGACGGTTGAGCATGCGCAGCCCGATGCTGAACACCGAGCCCTGGTGCGCGCGAACCAGCGTGGCGAACGCGCCGCGGTCCCCGGCACGCGCCTGCGTCAGCAGCGAGTCAGGCATCGGTTGCGCGGCGGACAGGCTCACGGGGTCGAATCACTCGTTCTCGCTCATCCTGGGAATCCCGAACTCTCCTTCGAGCTGCGAGATCTTATCGAGATCGATGCTGCCCACGATGTTCACGATGGTGAACTCGCGTGGCTCGCTGGCGATCACGGCGAGGCCACGGACCTTGTCGTTCTCGAGGCAGATGTAGACGTCCACGTCTTCTCGCGGCTCGCGCTTGTGAACCGTGGCCAGGGCGCTCCAGCCGGGCCCCTGGAGCTGCTTGCGGACACTGTCGATGTCCGTCTGTGAGTACGCATCGTCGCTGTCGAACGTGAAATTCCGGACCCGCACGGACTTGACGTCCTGGAGCAGCGAAAGGGCCTCGTCATGTGCCTCGTCCGCGGCGTGGTTGGCGGCGAATTTCCGCGCGATGCGCATCAGGAAGCCGTCAATCGTGATGTCCGTCGAATCGGTGGCCTTCTGCCGCAGATGGCTGAAGTTCGGAATATTGAGCTCGGGCTCGACCCCAAACCCGGTGACGGGCAGGGCGAGGGCGGTGGCGGCGGCCAAAGCGGCGGTCAAGGCTCTGAATGTCACGGCGGGCTCCTGAATTGCGTGTCTGCCATCTATACGAGGCAGGCACCCGCCGCGGGTGCACTTGGGACGGGGTTTCAGCGCACCGTGAAGGACTCCAGCTCGGAGCCCATGGCGTTCGGGGCCAGGGGATTGGCCCGGAAGCCATCGAACACGAGGGCGCCGCGGGCCTGGTAGGTGCCGGGCGGCAGCTGGGTGCCATCCGCAAGCGTGCCCGGCCAGTACAGCGTGAAGGTCTTGCTGGCGTTGGGCTCGAACATCAGCTCGGAGGTGGCCGGGGTAAACGCCATGTTTTGCGACCACTTCCAGCGAACCTGGCTGGTGCCGCCGTTCACGATGACGAAATCGTGGTCCTGCGCGTCCGAGAACTGCACGCTCTGGCGCTGATCCGTGAGATTGACGATCTCGAAGTCGAGCCGGACCGACTCGCCGAAAGCGAAACTGCGAGTCTCGACACCGGAGACGTCGCGTACGGTCAGCGAGCTGCCGAATGGGTTGACGTACGGAGGAGGGTCGTCGGGCCGCGGCGGACCCGACCGGAAACTGCAGCTGGTGTAGGCGCCGGTCGCGAGGCTGATACCGACGAGCATCGCGAGTCGTGCCATCATTCGGCCGCGTGTCATTTCGCGTGAATTCATGGGACCTCCCGAAAAAACCCTGACCGAAGCCGAGGTGGACGAAATATACGGCCTCGAGCCCGTAATCGCCGATGTGTCTTCCGCAATGGACAGCGGCGACGCCGCGGAGTTCGTCGTGGTTCACTGTCCCTATTGCGGTGAAGCATTCGAGACTAGCGCCGATGTCAGCGCCGGTCCGTCTAAATATGTCGAAGACTGTCAGATTTGCTGCCAGCCCATCGAAATGGAGCTGCGCATCGATGACAACGGCCGGTTTCTCGAGCTCCTGACACGGCGCGGCGATAGCTAGAGGGGGAAGGATGACGATCGCGGACAAGAAAGTGGCGTTGATCACGGGTGCGGGCAGTGGGATCGGCAAAGCCACGGCGCTGGCCTTTCTGCGCGACGGCTTTCGCGTGGTGCTGGCGGGCCGGCATCGGGACAAGCTTGCGGCGGCGGCGAGTGAAGCGGGTGAGGGCGCGCAGGCGCACTGCGTCGTCGCCGACGTGACGAAGCCCGACGACGTCCGCGCGCTGTTCGATGCGGCGCACCAGACGTTCGGGCGCCTCGACGTGCTGTTCAACAACGCTGGTTTGAATGCGCCGTTCCTGCCGCTCGAGGACCTGCCTTACGAGAAATGGCGCGAAGTCATCGACACCAATCTCACGGGCGCATTCCTGTGCACGCAGCAGGCGTTCCGGCTGATGAAAGATCAGACGCCGCGAGGCGGGCGCATCATCAACAACGGCTCCATTTCCGCGCACACGCCGCGGCCCAATTCCGCGCCGTACACGGCGTCGAAGCATGCGATCACCGGGCTCACCAAGGCGACCTCGCTCGATGGGCGCAAGTACGACATCGCCTGCGGACAGATCGACATCGGCAATGCGTTGACCCAGCTCGGCAGCCGCCTGCCGGAAGCGGAGCCGATGATGGACGTGAACCATGTCGCCAACGCGGTGCTGCAGATGGCCAAACTACCGCTCGAGGCGAACGTCCAGTTCATGACCATCCTCGCCACGAAGATGCCCTACATCGGCAGGGGTTAAATGGGGACATTCCTCGTTTCCTAGCAAACGGGGACGCACCTCGATTTGACTGAGCGCGGCGCTGAGGAAAAGTATCCCACCGCGCGCACGAAGTAGGTCCTTTCCGAGTCCGATCTCCGGGTTCCTTGCAAGCGTGAACGAGGCACGACGTTGGCGCGTCAGCGCGAGACGGACAGGCTTCGGGCGCGAAGTGGAGGGCGGCGAGCGCGAGGCGCTAAGCGCGCAGGTACTCCTGGTAGTTCCTCGCCACACCGTAGTGATTGTCCGCCCGATAATTCAACGCTGACAGCTCTGGACGCGCCGCCTCGCGCGAGCGGACGCGAGCGAAGCGAGCGCGCCCGACTCTGAGCGCCCGAAGCCTGTCCGTCTCGCGATGACGCTCCACCGCTGAGCTCTGTCCCCGTTTGCTAGGAATCGAGGAATGTCCCCATTAAAGCCAACCGCGCTGGCGGGCGAGGCGGTAGGCGTCGATGCGGTTGTTGGCGCCGAGCTTGCCGATGGCTTCGGACAGATAGTTGCGCACGGTGCCGGCGGACAGCCCCAACTGCTCGGCGATCTGCGGCGCGGACAGTCCTTCGCCCGACAGCCGCAGCGTCTGGCGCTCTCGATCGTTGAGCGGGTCCGATTCGTTCCACGCTTCCACCGCGAGCGCCGGATCGATGGCCTTGCCACCGCGATGCACGCTGCGCAGCGCCTCGGCGAGCTTCTCGGCCGGCGAATCCTTGAGCAGGTAGCCCTTCACGCCGGCGTCCAGCGCGCGGCGCAGGTAGCCCTGGCGCGCGAACGTGGTGACGATGACCACCTTGCAGGGCAGGCCATCGGCCTGGATCTTCTGCGCGAGCTCGATGCCCGTCATGCCGGGCATCTCGATGTCGGTGACCACGATATCCGGCTTCAGGCGCCGGCATTCGGACAGCGCCTGCATGCCGTCAGCGGCCGCGCCCAGCACCTCGATGTCGCGTTCCATGCGCAGCAGCGCGCCGAGCGCGCCGCGCACCATGGCCTGGTCCTCGGCGAGGAGTATGCGGATCATGCGGCCCTGTTCACGCGGCAACCGGAACCGACGCGCGCAACAGCACGCCGCCATCTTTGTTAGGAGAGAGGGACAAAGTTCCGCCGACGCTGTCGAGCCGCTCGCGCATCCCGTTCAATCCATTGCCGGGCACGATGCGCCCGCCGCGCCCATCGTCCGCGACTTCCACGACCACTGCCGTCGCCTCTCTCCTGACGCGGATGGTGACTCCTGACGCGCCGGAATGCCGGCGAATATTGGTCGCTGCTTCGCGCAGACTGAGCGCCAGCGCAGTCTCGCGATCATGTGGCAGCTTGACGTGTTCGGTCTCGCACTTGACCGTGAGGCCCTGTGCTTCGAGCAGTGCGGTGGCCGCCAGCAACTCTGCCGACAGTGCCGTGGTGCGAATTCCCGAAACGGCGTTGCGCACCTGGGAGAGCGCATCGCGCGCGACGCGCTCCACTTCGCTGATCTCATTGCGGGCCGCGTCGAGATCGCGGTCGATGAGCTTGCGCGCGAGCTCGGACTTGAGCGCGACCACCGACAGCGTATGGCCCAGCAGGTCGTGCAGGTCGCGGCCTATGCGTTCGCGCTCCGCGATCGTCGCCAGCCGCATGATCTCCACGGTGCTGCGTCGCAGATGTGCCTGCTGCTGGGTGGTGACGGCGGTGTAGATAGCCGAAATGGCGAGGAGCGCCGCGGGGAGGGCGCCGTACAGCATGGTTTGCATGCTATGGCCGAGCAGCGCGAGCTCGATGACGTAGGCCACGACCACGCCGGCGATCACCCTGACAGCGTTACGCGTCGACAGGTTGAAGGAGGCGCTGAAGAAACCGAAGATGAGATAGCCGAGGCAGGACAGGTTGAGCGGCACCATCGCGAAGCCCAGCGCGAAAATGCCCCAGATATACGGCAGGCGGGCGGAAGGCGCTCCCCCGCGGAAATACGTGCACAGGTGCAGGTAGAGAAACAGCGGCAGGCTGAGCAGTGTCGGCAGGATGACTCTCGCGAATGACTCGTGCGCGAGCAGTGGATACATGAACAACCACGCAAGGTTGAGCAGGATCACGAACGGCATGCTGCGCATGACGCGCCCGTGCGCGGCGGACATGTAGCCGACCATCGAGTCCGCGGGTGGATTGCGGATGTTCTGCAGAAGCTGGCTGAGACGCATGCGCTACTTTACTCCAGGCGCACGTCGTCGATCGCGAAGCGGAACGGGCCCACCGGTCCCATCGTCCCGACGCCGATGGCGCGCACGCGCTTCCAGTCCACGCTGCCGAACTTGGCAAGATCGAGCCGCACTTCGTGCCAATCCGGCCCCGTCTCGAAGTCGAACATGAGCGGGATGCCCTCGACGGCCAGGCCAGAGATCACCATGAGCATGTAGCGCCGGCCATCGCCGCGCGCCTGGAAGGTCAGGGTCTTCTTGCCGGAGAAGTCCATGAGGCCCTGCATGGGCGGACCCTGCGGGAAGAACATCGTGCCGGCGAAGGGGTACTGGATGCCATCGCCGATCGCGCCGGTCACCTCGAGCGCGCCCTTGCTGCTGCCGGCGCCGCCATCGACCAGTTGCTGGGTGGCGTGCGAGTTGCCGCCGCGCATGTCGTCGCCGGCTGCGCCCCAGCCAACGCCATAGGCTGTGGCGGCGGATCCGGCGTCGAAGTTCGACAGCTCCACTACCTGCGGCACCGCCACGCCGGCTGGTGACTCCGGGGCGGGCGTGCCGGTGGCAGCGGAGGCCGCGCCCGTTGCAGCGGAGGCTGCATCCGTTGCCCTGCCACCGAACACGCCCGCAAAAAGCAATGCGGCGACGACCGCCGCCGTGCCAGTGACGATCGCCAGCGTCCGCCGCGGACGCGCACCTAACAACCGGTAGCCTCCGCTTTGCAGGCGACGCATCGCAAGGATGAAGAACAGCACGGTGATCACCACGAGAGCCAGCACGTGTATTGCGGGGCTGCCGGAGTTCGGCGCGTCCACGGCGCGCAGCGCCAGCTGCGACAGGTGGTAGGCCGGCCACGTGGGTGCGATGTCGACCAGGAATTTCGGCAGTATGCCGATCGGGAACCAGAGTCCCGACAGGAACGACATCGGCAGGAAGATGAGATTGCAGATGGCGACGGCAGCCTGGCCCGACACCAGCGAACCCACGAACATGCCGATGGCGCAGAACGGAAGCGTGCCCAGCACGTTGACGCAAAAGATCTGCGTCGCCTGCCCGAGAGTGAGTGGGGCGTGCGCGAACAACACCGCGAGCGTCATGAGCATCAGCGTGATCAAGCCGACGAACAGCATCGCCATCACCGCACGCGCGATCAGGTAGGACCCCGCCGGCGAGGGCAGCGCTTGCTTGAGAGTGAGCAGTCCCAGTTCGCGTTCCACGGCCAGTGCCACGCCGAAGCCGAACAGCCCCGGCCCCATGCAACCGAACACGCCATAGTTCGCGAACGAGGTCAGTGATCCGCCGCCACCGCGGCTGCCGAGCGCCAGCGCGAACAACGTGTAGAACATGATGGGGAAGAACAGCGTGGGCACGGCGAATTGCGGAGTGCGCAGCGCCTTGATGAATTCGAAACGGATTTCGCCCAGGTAGGCGGCCAACAGGCGCGAGCCGGGCATGTTCACAGTGGCGCTCATGAGGCCTCCTTGTTCTTTTCATTGGTGAGCTCAGTGAAGGCCTCGGCAAGGCCCGCGCGTCTGACCTCCACATCCGCGAGCTCGGGGTCTTCGCGAAACAGCCGCACCAGGAGCGCCTCGGCGCGGCGCGTGGTGATCTGCATGCGATCGCGTTCCATCTCGAGTCGCACCACCTCGGGCCACGCGCGCACCGTGTCGGCGGCGAGCCGGCTCACGCAGCTCACCTGCTTGTGCGACACATTGGCGCGGATTTCCTCGACGCTTCCGCTGGTGACGAGCCGGCCACGCGCCATCACGGCGACGCGATCGGCCAGCGCCTCGGCTTCTTCGAGATAGTGAGTGGTGAGGACGATGGAGCAGCCTTCATGCAGCAACTCGCGAATCACTTTCCACAATGCTTCACGCGCCTGCACGTCGAGGCCGACCGTGGGCTCATCGAGAAACAGGAGTTCGGGCCGGCCGCAGAGGGACAGTGCGAATTGCACCTGGCGTTTCTGGCCGCCAGAGAGTTTGCCGTAGGGTCGCTTCATCAGGCTTTGCAGCGACAGCCGCGCCACGACCGAATCGATGTCGTACGGGACCGGGTAGTAGCTCGCCACCTGTTCGAGCAGTTCCTGCGGCCGCATCACCGCCGGCAGCGCCACCTCCTGCATCATCACGCCGATTCGGCGGCGCGCATCGATTTCCTGCGGAGCGACGCCGAAAAGCTGCGCCTCGCCTTCGTCCGGGGACTGCAGCCCCAACAACATCGCGATGGCCGTGGACTTGCCGGCGCCGTTGGGTCCGAGCACCGCGAGCAGTTCGCCGCGGTTGACCGCGAGATCGAATCCGTCGAGCGCCTGTACTGCCCCGAAGCGCTTGCGTACGCCCTTGAGGCTGGCGAGTGTGGTTTGCGACATGTCTCCCTCCGTTGGGCAGATCATGGCGCCTGCGCGCGTCGGAACTAAGTCGTGCCTGTCAGCCGGTGCCGGTGACAACTGTCATGCGCCGCGCGTCACTTGTGCGGGTGAATGACGGGCGTTTCCAGGCGCATGGACTGCGCGAGCTGTTCGCGCCCCTGGCTCTCGGCAAATTCGGCGAGTGCGCGCAGGTCGTCGACCGAATCCATGGTGAAGTTCGGCGCCTGCTTGCGCAGGATTTCGAACACCGCCAGCGCGGCGTCCGGCCGCCCGTAACGCATCAGGTGGCGAATCAGCGTGCTGCCGATGGTGTTGAGCGCGGGCGGACTTTCCCAGCGCAGCGCCTGCTCGGCAACGTGGTAGGAGTCCTTGCTCACGAGCTCGGCATCGGTGTCGCGCAGCCAATGCGCCAGCGGCGCGGTGGCATCCACGTGCTTGCCGATGCGCACCAGCTGGAACACGTCGTCGACCATGCGCGCGCGCAACTTGAGCCGCTCCATCTCCGCGCGCGCGGCGACCCGTTCCGGGCTTTGGCTCGGTTCGAAACCGAGTTGTTTGCGGCGCAGAAACAGGCAGGTGCCCACGAAGCTGAAGAAGGCGACCACGCACCAGAGCTTGATCGCGATTTCGAACACCGACCAAAGTTCGACTTTTTCCAGCAGCGCGAAGATTCCCGCGCAGCCAACGAGCGCCGCGAGCAGCGCGGCATACAGAGGGCCGAGACCGCGGATCACGCGGAACAGGGTGACTGGATTGACGGCCTGCCAGGGCAGCTCGCCAAAGCCGAGGATCGCAATCGAGGCTGGCAACAGCGCGAGCAGTACCACGCCGACCGCGATTCCGGTCTTGCCGCCGATGGAGTAGCAAAGCCAGGCGCCGCCGAAGAGGATGGCAGCCTGCACCCAGGGGCGAATCTCGAACGGACTCAACATATCCGTGTCCATGACCGGCGGCTCGGTGGCGCCGTCGGCAATGCGCTCGATCAATACGTAGCAGTATTTGAACAGCCAGATCTGCAGGAACATCGCCGCGAACCAGCCGTAGTAGCCGGCCGACAGCACGAAGGCGAGCAGTACGGAAAAGATCCCGATCAGGATCAGGTTGGTGACGTGGAACGGGACCAGAAGAACGCGTGAGTGGTCCATAATGCGGCTCTACTCGGGGGTTGAAGTAAAGCATGGAAACGAATTCGTTCGATGCGATCGTCGTGGGATCCGGCATGAGCGGCGGCTGGGCTGCCAAAGAGCTCACGGAAAAAGGCCTGAAGACGCTGGTTCTCGAGCGCGGCCGCATGGTCCGGCATCCGGATTACCCCACCGCCACCAAGGATCCCTGGGACCTGCCCTACGGCAACCGCATCACGCAGGAAACGCGCCTTCGCAAACCCGTGCAGACACGCACGGGTTATCCGACGCCCGCCAACCAGCACTGGTTCGTCGACGATCTCGACAATCCCTACGAGGAAACCAAACCCTTCGACTGGCTTCGCGGCTATCACGTCGGCGGCCGCTCGCTGATGTGGGCGCGGCAGAGCTATCGCTTCGGCCCGCTGGACTTCGAAGCGAACGGCAAGGAAGGCGTGGGCGTGCCGTGGCCCATCAGCTACGACGAAATCGCGCCGTGGTACGACAAGGCGGAAATCTTTGCCGGCATCAGCGGCAGCGTCGAAGGGCTGTACCAGCTGCCCGACGGCAAATTCCTTCCGCCGTTCGACCTCAATTGCGTCGAAGTCGATTTCAAGAAGCGCCTCGACGAGAAAATGGGCCGCAAGCTCATCATCGGCCGCTGCGCCAATCTCACCGCGCCGCTCACGCACAACGAAAGCCCGCAGCGGGGCACCTGCCAGTCGCGCAACCTGTGCATTCGCGGTTGCCCCTTCGGCGGCTACTTCAGCAGTGTCTCGGCCACGCTGCCTTCGGCCGAGCGCACCGGCAACATGACGCTCAAGGCCAACCAGATCGTCTACGAGCTCATCTACGACAACGACAAAGGCAAGGCCACCGGCGTTCGTGTGCTGGACGCCGAAACCGGCAAGCAGACCGACTACTTCGCCAGGATCGTGTTCCTGTGCGCGTCCGCGCTCGGTTCGGCCTACATCATGTTGAACTCCACCTCGAGCCGCTTTCCGAATGGCTTCGGCAACGACTCGGGCGAGCTCGGCTGCAACATCATGGATCACAACAAGCCGGGCAACTCCAACGCCAACGTCGAGGGCTACCTCGATGTGGCGTACACCGGTCGGCGCCCGAATGGTTTCTACATTCCGCGCTATCAAAATGTGGGCAAGGACAAGCGCGACTATCTACGCGGCTTCGGCTACCAGGGCCGCGCGGCGCGCAGCAACTACAACCGCTTCAACGACACGCCGCTCATGGGCGCCGAGCTCAAGAAGGCGGCGCTCGAGCCGGGGCCATGGACCATCGGCATGACCGCGTTCGGCGAAATCCTGCCGTACCACGAAAACCACGCGAAGCTCGACCGCACGAAGAAAGACAAGCATGGCCTGCCGGTGCTGGTCATCGACGCCATCGTGCGCGACAACGAGCTCAAGATGCAGGAAGACATGCGCAACGATGCGGCCGAGATGCTCGAAGCCGCCGGGTACAAGAACATCACCGTGAAGAGCGACTCCTACAACGTGGGCAACAGCATCCACGAGATGGGCACGGCGCGCATGGGCAACGATCCGAAGAAATCGGTGCTCAACAAATACAACCAGGTGCACGCCTGCAAGAACGTGTTCGTCACCGACGGTTCGTTCATGCCTTCGTCGGGTTGCCAGAATCCCTCGCTGACCTACATGGCATTCACGGCGCGCGCCGCCGACCACGCGGTCAGCGAACTCAAGAAGGGCAACTTATGAGCGCCAGCGAAGACAGAGGCTTTGACGCCAGCGTCGAGATGCAACAGCGCCGGGCGCTGTTGAAGAGAGTGGCGTGGATCCTGGGCGGCGCGGTGTCAGCGCCCGCGGCCATGGCCATCCTCCAGGGATGCTCCGCGAAGGAAGCAGCGCCGGGAGCGGCAGCGTTTCAGCCCAGGTTCTTCAAGGGCAAGCAGGCCGACATCGTTTCCGGCATCGCCGACGTGCTCATTCCGAAGACCGACACCAGCGGAGCGCTGGACGCCGGCGTACCGGCCTTCATCGATTCCATCATGGCCGACGTGTATCCGCAGGATGCGCAGCAGCGTTTCGCGGCCGGCGTCGATGAATTCGAAACCGCTTCGGCCGCGGGCGGCAAGTCATTCCTCGATCAGGACCTCTCGCAACGGGCGGCGACCGTGCAGCAGGCGCTCGACGCGGCGCTCAACGGTGAGCATCCGCAAAAGCCGTTCATCCTCGTTGCGCGCGAACTCACGCTGCTCGGGTTCTTCACCTCGAGAGTGGGCATCACCGAAAATATGGAGTACGTTGCGGTCCCGACGGCCTACCACGGCTGCGTGCCGCTGTCGCAAATGAGGAAGCACGTCTACTGGGAATAGCCGCGCGGGAGATACCATGACAGTCGATCGCCGCATCATCGATCTGTACAACGAGTACGTGCACACGGCCCTGCCGCGACGCGAATTCCTGACGCGCCTCGCGTCCATCGCGGGAAGCTCGGCCGCCGCCATGGCCATCCTGCCTTTCATCGAACCTAACTACGCGCAGGCCCGGCACATCGAGCCCGACGACAAGCGGCTCAAGACCGAGAAGATCGAATTCGATGGCCCGCAGAGCAAGGTGAAAGCCTACATCGCCATGCCGCGCAAGGCCGGAAAGAACGAGAAGCTGCCCGGCATCCTCGTCATCCACGAGAACCGCGGCCTCAACGAACACATCGAAGACGTGGCCCGACGCGCGGCGGTCGGTGGCTATGTCGCCATCGCGCCCGATGGCCTGTCGGTGGCGGGAGGCGCGCCCACGGATCAGGAAGCCGCGCGCGATCTCTTCGCCAAGCAGGATCCGGCGCGCATCGCGGGCGACGTGCTGGCGGGCGTTCCGTGGCTCAAGAAATATTCGCTGTGCAACGGCAAGGTCGGCGCCGTGGGCTTCTGCTACGGCGGCGGGCTCGCGCTGCGCGCCGCCATCGAGACTCCGGCGGTGGACGCCGCCGTGTGCTTTTACGGCCGGCAGCTCACCGCCGATGAAACGCAGCGTCTCAAGGTGCCGGTGCTGCTGAACTATGCCGGGTCCGATGAACGCATCAACGCCGGCATTCCGGAATTCCGCGCGTCGCTCGATTCGGTGGGTGTCCCTTACAGCCTCAACATGTGTCCGGGCACGCAACATGGCTTTCACAACGATTCCAGCGCGGCACGCTACAACGAGCCGGCGGCGAAACTCGCGTGGAGCCGCACCATGGATTTCTTCGATACGTATCTAAAACAATAGCGAAAAGCAGGGGGATCGAATGAAGCGTTGGGCCTATCTGTTGGCAGGTGTCGCGCTGTGCGGCGTGGCGGTCGCCGAAGAAGACATCCTGAGCAAGATGATCAACAAGGAGACGAACGGCTCCTGGTTCATACAGCCGGAAAAACCGAAAGCGAAGCACATGAAAGCCGATGTGCTGGGGGGATACGCCTTCCGCGTCCGCGCGACCAAGAGCGCGAACCCGTGGGATGTGCAGGCGAGTTCGCCGATCGCCGGGGCGATCAACGAAGGCGACGTGGTCATGATCAACTACTACGCGCGTGCCGAAGAGGCGGCCGAGGGTGGCAGCTCACTGACGGTACGCATCCAGTTCGCCGGCCCGCCGTACAACTCGATTCTGGAGACGACGGCGAAAATCTCCGGGGAATGGAAGAGCTACTGCGCCTTCCGTGTTTCCAACGCCAGCATGGGCGAGAAGAAGAGCAGCGTGTCCATCCACCTGGCCACCGCCATGCAGGTCATCGACCTCGGGCCAGTGATGGTCTTCAACTTCGGCAAAGGCTACGACACGAAGAAGCTCGCGTTCTGCGATGGCTAGCAGCGGCGCGAAAAGGACCATTCCGAAGGCCGTGCGCGAGTTGTGCCTCGCGTTTCCCTGCGTCGAAGAGTTCGAGTCGCATGGCTCGCCCAATTATCGATCGCGTGAGGGCGCGCGCAAGGGCAGGGTCTTCGCCGTGTTCGCGCTCAACCATCACGGCGATGGGCACGTGGCGTTGTGGCTCAACACGCCGGCCCTGGAACAGTCGCGGCTGATTGCCTCCGCTCCGAAGCACCTCTTCAAGCCGCAGTACGTCGGGCCTTCCGGATGGGTCGGTGTCGAACTCAACCGCGGGTTTCCGTGGAAGCGTGTGATCGAGCTCGTGCAGGTGGCGTACATCAACAGCTCGCCGGCGAAACTCGTCGCGCAATTGAAAGAGTCGCCTGTCGTGAGCGCGCCCACGCAGAAGATGAAGCCCGAGGAAATAGATCTTTTGATGCAGCCGAAGGCGCTCGAGGTGCGCGCGCGCATTTGTAAAACCTGCCTCGCGTTGCCGGAAACCGACGAGGGCACTCAGTTCGGTTCGCCGGTGTGGCGCGTCGGCAAAAAAACATTCGCCATGCTGCACCACTTTGGCAAAGGTCTTGCCGTGCAGTTCTGGGTGGGCATCGAACGACAAGGCCCACTCGAAATGGACCCGCGCTTGAGCATTCCGCCGTACCTGGGCCACAACGGATGGATCGCGCTCGATGCCTCGAAGGGCATCAACGAACGCGAGCTCCGCGATTTCCTCGTCGACAGCTACCGGCATTTCGCCACGCGCCGCGCGCTCGCGAAGCTCGACGCATAGCATTCGTTGTACGCGGCCCACGTCGCTTTTTTTCCACGGTGTCACTGTCTGGAGTCATTTGAAAGATTCCTCCTACAGGCTATGGTTTACGCGCAAGTAAATGGGAAGGGGACGCGTCCTTCGAGCGTTCCAGAGCGCATCAATAATTCTCCAAGGACAGGGGAAAAGCATGAAAGCAAGCAAACTGAGACTAACTACGGTCGCAACCACGGCAGCATTCGTGGCCCTGGCGGCAGGCGCGGTCAGCCAGCTATCACAAGCACAGACAGTCGCACCCAGCGCGGAATCTCATCGTTTCACACCATCGACACTGCGCGTCGATCCTGAATCGAGCACTGCGGAGGCGCCCACCGTGGGCACCCAGGCGGTGCCCGGCGAAGGATCTCCGAGCGGGACGTTTCGCGAAGCGCCCGCGGCATTCGACAATCGCACCAATGGGTTCGATCCACAGGGACCTGCCTTCACCTCCATCGATGAAGACACAGTCGTTCCATTGCGTTCGTTCAATGACAACCGTTTCATCTTCGAGGAAGTCGAGGGAGTCGCGGACGGCCTGGGCCCCACGTTCAACGCCCAGTCCTGCCGCGAGTGTCATCAGAACATCGTGACCGGTGGCGCAAGCCAGGTGGCCGAGCACCGCACGGGGCGCCTCGAGCTGTTGCAGTTCGTGGAGTCGGTGGGCGGCTCGCTGATCCAGTCCCGTTCGACGCATCCGGATATCTTTGAACGCGTGCCGTTCGAAGACAGCGTGAGTACTTTGCGCGTTTCCACGAACCTGCTCGGCGGCGGGTTCGTCGAGGCAATTGCAAATTCAACTCTGCTCGGCATACGTGATCGCCAGCCCGCGGCCATTCGTGGCACGGCGCTGGAAGTGGCTGTCCTCGAAGCCAACAATGCTCCGCGTATCGGGCGATTCGGATGGAAGAGCCAGCACGCGAGCATGGAGTCGTTTGCTGCGGATGCGTATCTGAACGAGATGGGCATCACGACGCCGGTGCTGCCGGACGAGAACACGTCGCTTGGCCGCTTCATCGGCTTCGGAACTCCCTACGATCCGGTTCCGGATCCTGAGGATGACGGCGACGACGTGGTGGCGTTCGCCAACTTCATGCGTGCGACCAAAGCCATACCGCGCGGCGCCATAAACTCGGCCGTGCGTGCGGGTGACAACTTGTTCAATTCAGTCGGCTGCTCGGGCTGCCACATACCGACGATTCGCACGGCTGCTCCGGGCACGCGCATCAACGGCGGGGCGATTCGTGTGCGCGACGCGGTGGGCAACAAGATCATCCATCCGTACAGCGATTTCCTGTTGCACGACATCGGCACGGGCGATGGCATCCCGGTGCTGCCGGGCGCGGCGTTTGCGTCGACGGCGACGCAGCTTCGCACCGCTCCGCTCTGGGGGCTGCGCACGCGCAACCGGCTCATGCACGACGGACTGTCGTTCACCAAGCAGGAGGCAATCGCGCGACATGTGGGCCAGGCGTCAGGCGTGAAAACGGCCTACGAAGCGCTCAGCGCGGCACAGAAGGATCAGGTGCTGGCATTCCTGGATTCATTGTGAGTTCGACGTTCATGAGCTGAGGGAAGCAGCTCGAGCGAGATAACGGGTGCGCGGGTCAATGGAATGACCCGCGCACCCGTGTTCCTAGCCGGAATACGTCGTGCCGTGTTCGAACTGGATGAAGCAGAAGCCGTGACCGAAAGGATCGCCAAAGCTGATGCAGCGTGATCCGCGCCAGTTCACGTGACCGGTTTCCTGCCTGGCGCCGGCCGCGATGGCGCGAGCCGCGGCCGCATCGACGTCGGGTACCACGAGGTCGAAATGCACCGGCGTCCAGTGGCGGTCATAGTCACGTGCGACGGGTGGCTGCCTGACCGCGCGGGTTCCCGCATCCTTCTGCAGTAGATAGAGAGTGGCCGAGGCGCCGGTCAGTTCGGCAACGTCATCGTCGAGAGTGCGCGAATGCTGGAGCCCGAGCGCGGCGGTGTAGAACGCGATGGCGGGCTTCAGTTCCGGCACGTCGATGTTGATGATGACTTTCACGCGGGACCTCCGGTGGCTGGCGAGTTTCGCGGTGCGATGGCGAATTGCATTTCGACCACCGACTCATGCATGCGTTCCGGGTTCGGCACCTTCAGGAACACTTCACGACTGGGCCCCGCGAGCGAATCGCCACTGGCGGCGAGGTATCGTCCGATTTTCGCGGTCACGAGGTGGGCGTCTTCCGGCAGACCGACGCGAATGCAGATCGCCATGCGCGCCACGCCTTCGAGCGTGCGCCGGGTCAGCGAGGGTCCCGGGCTTGCAGCCAGCGACATTCCTTCGACGTCATAGGCAAACTCGACATCGATTTCGTCCTGTTCGAACTGCGGCGAGTGCGCGATGGCCAGCAGCGTGGCGGCGGAGCCGCGCGGCAACAGCGGGTGCGCGAGTTCGCGCAACTCGAGGATCAGCCCGCGCGCGGCGGAGAACGACGGCACGACCCGTCGCAGTGAAACGATCTCGCGCGCGGGCTCGGCGCGCACGATGACGTCCTCCGCGCTCAGTGCTCCATCCGTTTCCAGTTGCGCGATCCGCGTTTCGATCTGCTGGAGCCGCTGCGCTTCGACCGCGAGTGTCTGCTCCACGTCGTTTCGGCGCAGCACCAGCATGTTGCGCAACTCCGACGGATTCACCTTCGAGCGCAGGATGTCACGCACCTGGTCGAGGTTGAAGCCGAGCTCCTTGAGCACGAGGATGCGGTTCAGCTCCGCCAGTTGTTCGATGGCGTAGTAGCGATAGCCGGATCGTGAGTCGGCATGGGCCGGCACGAGCAGACCGAGCTCGTCGTAGAACCGCAGCAGGCGTGCCGAGACGCGCGCGATGCGCGAGAAGTCACCGATCCTGAACATGCCACTCCCGGTTCAGCGCCATGGAATCGACGACGGGCTGCTCGCGCCGCATGGCTTCCGCCATGGCCGGATGGCGAATGACGCGATCGAACAATGCCGCAAGCCGGCGGAAGCGGTCGCGATACAGATCGAAGCCGATGTATTGATAGGTGATGAGGTTGGACGCCACCGCGAAATCCGCCACGGTTGCGTGATCGCCCACGAGGTAGTCGCCGCGGATTGCGGCATCCAGGAAACCGAACATCTCCGGCACGGTTTCGTTCAGCACCTTGTCGATGCGCTTCTGGTTCGTCGCCACCTGCTGGATCCTCGGGAAGACAAAAGTTTCCTGGAACAAGGGATGCACCACGTCACGGAACAACGCGCCCGCGTACTGCTCGAGTGACAGCGCCGTGGCGTAGTCGCGAGGCGCCGATGGATAGACCGGTTGCGCCGGATGAATCCTCTCGAGATAGGCGCAGATCGCCGCCGAATCCGCCACGGTGAAATCGCCGTCGCTGAGCGCGGGTATTTTGCCCGTCGGGCTCAGCTCGCGCCAATTCGCGGGCGGGTTGCCCGGAATGACCGGGACCACGGGGATGACTTCGAATTCGAGGCCTTTCGCCAGCGCGACGACGATGACTTTGCGCGTGTGGACCGAAATGGGAACGCCGTAGATCTTGAGCATGATGCACTCCGTGGGTTGGGAGTGCGCAAGCTGCGGCTTGACGTTACGGCAAGGTCAAGCGTTCATTTCGGCGCCGCGGGTCCGGTGGCGGCCACGGCTGTGGCGACGTCTTTTTCCACCTCGGGCAGCACGCGTTGCCAGTGGAACAGGTTGTCGGGGTTCGCATCGAACGAGTTGCCGTTGTAATGCGTGAGTTTCATGTCGCGGTAGATCGGCCGCGTCCCGGCGACCAGGAGGTTCCAGAACGCCAGCGCTTTGCGCAAATGGCTGATCGCCTGCTGCTTGACCGCGATATCGCCGTTGATGCGATAGGTAGCCAGTGCCACCGCGCCGCGGAGTTTTTCCGCAAGGTGCAGCCCGAGGTAGGCCCAGGCTTGCACGTCCGCCACTTCGTACCTCAGCGAGGCATTGCCTTTCGTGCTGATGGTCTTCACCAGGCCCAATGCCTCGAGATTGTCGCGTTCGAGCAGGTCGGCGAGTTGCAACGGCGTGATGCGATCGGCGCCAAAATGGCCGCCGGCTTGCGTGGTCTTCACGAAGTCGGCAACGGAGACGTACGCAGGGTCCATCGTGGGCTGATTGATGAGCGCATCGATGCCGATGTAGTGAGTCTCCTCGCCTTGCAGCGCGAGCATTCCTTCGCCGTACAGCGTGAAGTCCCAGCGCGAGTCGTACAGCGATGCCAGGCGCATTTGCGTGTTCGATGCCAGCGAGTAGGCCCGCAGCAGGTTCTTCCCCCGCTTGCCGTAGCGCCGCGTGAACTCGGCCTGGAACAGCGCGTCCGGCGTCTTCGGGTCGTAGAGCAAGCGGCCCCAGAGTTTGTAGAAAAGCCATTGACGCTGGAACGCGTACTTCCAGTCGACCGGATCCTTGATGGCAGTGAAGTAGTCGAGCGCGGGAATGTAGGTCTCCGAACCCACGAAGTAGCCACCGACGTAGTCGGGCGCTCCATTGAGCGCGATGTGTTGCCGGATGAAGTCCGGCACTCCCCAGCGCAACGCAAAGAAGTCTTCGTTGCGCACTTGCCAGACGATCTTGTAGTTCGAAGGACTGGGCTTGAAGTACGTGTCGCCCAGCGGGCCGCCGTGAACCTTCACGAGCTTGGGCGTGGAGTGGCCATGCGACCAGTTGAATTTCATTTCCACCCAGATAGGGCCGGCGAACTTGTCGCCGAGTTTCTCCATCGCCGTGCGCGTGATCTGCTCGACGTCGGCGCTGACGCCGGGACCCGATGACAGACCCGATGAAAAGGGCACGCGATGAATCAGCTTCACGGGTTGCTTTCGTTTCGCGTTCAGCGCCCCGGCGATGTACACCTCGTCGACGAACTGCTGTCGCTGGAGCGGGGTCATGCCGCCCATGCCTTCGCCATGCGACACGCCGATGCCGTCGAGGTCCGGATATTCCTCGAGCATCTGCGTGACGCTCTCGCGCAGATAGCGTTTCGTGATGTCCGAGGTGTCGCCCGGCACGTAGTAGTGAGGATAGAAATTCTCTTTCGCGACGTTGTGGGCTTTCGAGAACTCCTCGCTCACGAAGATGCTCCAGAACACCACGTAGGTGTCGAGCCCGCGTTCCTTGGCCATGCGAAAGATCTCGCGGTACAGGTGCTGCCATTCGGCGAACTCCGCGTCCGACCACTTGCTGGCTTCGGCAAAGTTCTTCGGCCGCACCATGTAGGTGAACGGGTGCATGGTCCACAGCGTGAACGCGTTGAAGCGGTTCTCGACCATCATGTCGAGCCAGGCTTCCCAGAACTCGAGGTCGCGCGCCGTGGCGTAGTGCTGGTCGAGCGCCGAGCTCGGCCGGTAGGTGTCCCAGGGCGTGTTGAACTTGATGCCGCGAAAGGGCAGTGAGGGTTGGTCGCGCGATGGCGGCACCTTATCTATGGGCGTGCCGTTCAGGAGCTGCTCGCGCAACGCGAGCGCGCCGTATATGAGTCCCCGCGCATCGCCGCCCGTGATCGCGATGTTCTTGCCCGCACGCTCGATGCTGAAAGCTTCGGGCGAAAGCGCCTTCGGCAAAATTTTCAAGGTGACTGAGATGCCGTCGGCCGAAGTCCCGAGCACCTCCGTCAACTTCCGCGCGGCGTATGCGCTCTGCGGCGTGGGATCGCCCTCGACGGAAACGGTGGCCGCCTGGACATTCGTTGTGACAGCGAGCCAGACAATCGCAAAGTAAAAAAGTTTTCGCACGAGTTGTTAGGTGGCGGTAGCGGTAACGGAGCGCAAAGAATACGCCAATCGCACAGCAACAACGTGGCCCGGGCGCTCTGGTAAATTTTTCGGGTAAAACAGGATTGCATTAGTGATGGCGGCAGTGCATAAACCTGCGCAGGTTCGGTGGACCCAGAGTGGGACTCGCAGTCCAGCCGGACGATCGAAGGATTGATCACATCAGGGGGACCCCATGTCACTTCGCAGACCTTCCGCTGCGAAATGGCGGAGGACGGCCGCGTTCGTCGCGTTGCTGTCCACGACCATTTTCGCGTTCCTGTCGCCGACCACGGCGCTGTCGCAAACACTTCCGACCGCTCCGCAGGTCGCCAGCCAGATGACGGTTGGCTGGAACCTCGGCAACACGCTCGAAGCCATTTGCAGCGAAACCGCCTGGGGCAACCCGGCCACGAGCCAGACGCTCATCAATGCCGTGAAGGCGGCGGGCTTCAATTCCATTCGCATTCCGGTGTCCTGGGATTGCCACACGGCGCCCTCGGGCACCACCACCATCCCCGCCGACTGGATGGCGCGCGTGAAGCAGGTGGTCGACTACGCGATCAGCCAGGACATGTTCGTCGTCCTCAACATCCACTGGGACAACGGCTGGTTGCAGGACCATCCGACATTCGCGTTCCAGACCGCGGTGAACGCGAAGCAGCAGGCGTACTGGACGCAGATCGCCAACACCTTCAAGACCTACGACCAGCACCTGCTGTTCGCCGGCACGAACGAAGTGCACGCCGACTACGGCACGCCGACCGCCGAGCACAACACCGTGCAGCAGTCGTACAACCAGGCTTTCGTGAACGCGGTGCGCGCCACGGGCGGCAACAATGCCTCGCGCACGCTCGTCGTGCAGACGTACAACACGAACATCCAGCACGGCTTCAATTTCTTCAACATGCCGACGGACACCATCGCGAGCCGTCTGATGGTCGAAGTCCACAACTACGATCCGTACGACTTCACGCTGAATCCGAATGGCGCCTGCAATGTCTGGGGATCGCCGTTCCCGGACTCGGGCAGCAACTGCAACTGGGCCTATGAGAGCTACTTCGACACGCTCTTCGCGCAGGTGAAGGCC
>Ga0193753_10001506_pt1 | contig 19823 bp, 13 predicted proteins | sample H1c2metaG_FD_144925 | JGI IMG/M metagenome (GOLD analysis project Ga0193753, IMG submission 144925) | Soil microbial communities from a riparian zone of the East river system, Colorado, United States - H1c2 | ecosystem: Environmental > Terrestrial > Soil > Riparian zone | place: USA: East...
CGTGCCGCTCCAAGCTCGCGCGCCCGCTCGCGTCGAGTGTCCCATCGACGTAGTCGGCCAGCGTGCTTTCAAACTCCGCGCAATTCACTTAAATACTCACTTTATTCCGCTTCAAAACCCGCGCCAACTCCGCCCGCCCCCGGTTCAGCCGCGACTTCACCGTTCCCTCCGGAACGCTCAGTACGCGCGCGATCTCCCGGTATTCCATGTCTTGTAAATCGCGCAAAATCACCGCTTCCCGCAATTCCGGAGAAAGCTTTTGTAGCGCTGTCTGCAACAACTCACCGGCTTCACGCCCCGCCAGTAGTCCGTCCGTGCGCGAAAATTGCGCCGTCCGCTCCTCGAGCACAGGCAGCTTGTCCTCGAGCGCGTCCGTCACCCGCTCCTGCTTTGTCCGCCGGTAATGATCCACCAGCAGGTTCCGCGTCAGCCGCGTTAGCCACACCACGAAAGAGCCTTCCCCGGACCGAAAGCTCCCCAGGCTCTTGAACACCCTTAAAAATACGTCCTGCGTTAAATCCTGCGCTTCGTTGTCGCGGCTGGTAAAGCGGTAGCAGATGCCGTACACACGTTTGGTATGCACCTTCACCATTTCTTCCCACGCACCCTGCTCTCCGCTCAGGCAGCGTTCGATTAAACTCGTTTCAGCGTCCAACGGCGGCGTTTTCCCTAATCTGGCTGCGCCTTGCCAAGTCCAAGGCACGCCCGTCGCGTCCGAGACTAACGGAACCTTCGAGTGTATCGAAATAGCAACCCAGGCGGCGGACATCCATTCTGTTAAACGCGCAACCCGCCCTGGAAGTTCAATTGCCTACGGACTATACCGCCTCGAACTTTGACGAATCTACCGAGCCGGCGCGCGTAAGCAAGCCGGGCCGCGCAACCAAGCGGCTAAACTCACCAATAGCCCATGCGCTGTCCATTTTGCGGCTTTCGCGAAGACAAAGTAATCGACTCCCGGGAGAGCAAAGAGGGCGATGCCATCCGCCGCCGCCGCGCCTGCCTCTCCTGCGAGCGCCGATTTACTACCTACGAACGTTGCGACGAAGTGCCCTACATGGTCATCAAAAAAGACGGGAGACGGGAGAAGTTCGATCGCCAAAAGGTGCTGAATGGCCTTCTCCGTGCCTGTGAAAAGCGCCCCGTCAGCATGGGAAAGCTGGCCGAACTCGTAAATGAGATAGAATCCGCATTGTTAGAGAGCCCGGACGGCGAGTTGGCTACTACTTTAATAGGGGAAACCTTGATGGAGCGGCTGCGCGGCCTAGATAAAATCGCTTACGTGCGGTTTGCCTCCGTGTACCGTGACTTCCAGGACGTCGAAGAATTCCTCAGCGAACTCAAAAACGTTATCACCCAGCGCAAAGTCTAACAAGCAGGTGGTGCTGGTCCGGGCGGCCGATATGTTTTGTGAAACCAACCACTTTGCGTGACATCTTCCTTATTAGGTATTAACTTCGGGGCAAAACCCGGTTATAATAAGTGCGCGCAAAATATTACAGTTGTGGAAACGTCCCGCTGCGGCGTGGGCGTCGCTTGAGCACTATCCCCCGGAGTAACGAGCTCCCCCTCAGTATCAGTCTGTCAGTCTATGCATCGGCGCATTTGCCGGTCCGCAGCTGGACAGAGGGTTGCCCAGAGGCCGGTCAGAGGTTTTTTGTTTGCAGGTTGAGGTGATTACGTAGGTGGATCAATTCGAGGATCAATTTTTAGGCGATGCGCCCGAACCGCTCGGTGCCATTCCCTTCGACGAGGAAACTAATTTTTTCCATCCGGAGGAAGTGCAGGACGACGAGTTCCATGGCGCCCCGCAGGTAGAGGAGTCGATTTATACCGACGACCCGGTACGCGTGTATCTGCGCGAAATGGGCTCGGTGCCGTTGTTGACGCGCGAAGGCGAAGTCAATTTGGCCCGCAAAATGGAGCGCGGAAAGCTCCGTATGCAGAAGGCCATCAGCCGCTCTCCGCTCATTCAGAGCCTGGTCGGCGATTTTTCCGAGTTGGTGCGGCGTGGCGTCGAGGATGTCGATAGCTACGTGGATTTCGGGCCTTCCGATATTGAAGAAGGCAGCGCCGCCGACCTGAAGCGCCGCAACGAGATTGCCGAGCTGTTTCTCGGCTATGCGGCCGCTGTAAAGAAACTGCAGCAGACCGTCGACAAGCACGCCGCTGTCCCGCCCGCCAACAAAAAGCTGCGCAAAAAGTGGGCCGGCAAAGTATTGCGCGCCAAGGTGGAGCTCTCGCTATCCCTGCGCGGCATCCCGTTCAATCTCGCGCGCTGGAAAGAATTTGTCCGCGCCATTGAACGCACAGCGGAAGAAATGTCGCTGCTCGACGCGGAATACAAAAAGCTCGAATTGCGCTCGTCGGCTTCCGCTCAACTGCGCGTCAAAGAACTCAAGCGCGATCTCAAAAAGAAGGAATCCGAGGCCGGCGCCGCGCTGCCCGACCTGCGCCATAGCCTCTCCGTTATCCGCCACGGCGAAATTGAAGCCGAGCGCGCTAAGAAAGATCTGGTCGAAGCCAATTTGCGCTTGGTCGTTTCGGTCGCCAAGAAATACGTGAACCGCGGCTTGCACCTGCTCGATCTCATCCAGGAAGGCAACATCGGCCTGATGCGCGCCGCCGACAAGTTCGAATACCGCCGCGGCTACAAGTTTTCGACCTATGCCACCTGGTGGATCCGGCAAGCCATCACGCGCGCCATCGCCGATCAGTCCCGCACCATTCGCATTCCCGTTCACATGAACGAGAGTATGAACAAGTTCCTGCGCGCCACCCGCGAGCTGGAAAAAGAGCTCGGCCGCGTGCCGACTAATGAAGAGATCAGCCGGCGCATGGATATTCCGGTGGAAAAGGTCCAGAAGCTCAAGACCATCTCGCGCGATCCTGTCTCGCTCGAAACTCCCGTAGGCCGCGACGGCGAATCCGCGCTGGGCGATCTCATTGAGGACCGCTGGGTCGGTTCGCCGGTCGACGCCGTCATCGATTCGAACGTGCGCGACGAAACCGCCAATATCCTCAAGACTCTTTCCCCGAAAGAAGAGAAGGTCATCCGCCTGCGCTTCGGCATCGGCTGCGAGCGCGAGCACACGCTCGAAGAAATCGGCCAGGAATTCGACGTCACCCGCGAGCGCATCCGCCAGATCGAAGCTAAGGCCCTGCGCCAACTCCGCTCCCCCGAGCGCGCCCGCCACCTAAGAGCCCTATTAGCCGCCAGGTAGAAGAAGTCAGGAGTTAGGAGACCGAAGCCAAGGAGATTGGCCTGTCTCCTAACCTGTGACTCTCTACATTTCCCGACTTTCCGAATCTCGATACGGAGCCGGAAGCGTAAGCGACCTAATTCGGGCGGGCCTTGCCTCGCGCGCGGAAGTCACACGCTATTCAATCCGGCACCCGCCGGAGGCAGCGCCGTCTCCTGTCTCCCCCAAGTTAGTTGCCTACCCAACTAACTCCCACATAACGGAAATACACAACCCATTTCTACGGTTATCGATATTTCCACCGCCAAGTGCTGGCTATTCCCCAGTACTGCCATTACGTCGTATCTATCTGACCTGCCTAAGCTTACTAATCCAGGTCAGGTATATAACGAAATGGTTGCCGAATTGCTTTCCCTCGTATCCTGAACTGAACCAAGATGATTCAGTACGCGAGCCTGTCGGTCGCAATCCCAACCGAGGAAAAAGCAATGTCATCATCCAGCACCAAGTTCCTTCAAACCGCCGTCTCCCTGACGGCCCTTCTGGCGCTACTCGTATTCGCTCCGAGCCGCCTTCCGGCCCAAGCCATTAGTGGAGACCTCACCGGTGCCGTACTAGATCCTACCGGCGCGGGCATCCCGAATGCCACGGTAACCGCCCAGAACGAAGGCACCGGTGCGAAGTTTCAAGCCCCGACGAACAACGATGGCGTATACCGCCTGTCGAATCTCCCGATCGGCACGTACACCCTGAACGCTTCGGCGGCCGGGTTCGCCGTTGCCAGCGCCAAGAATCTTAAAGTCGATCTCAACAATACCCTGACTCAAAATTTGACTCTCACGGTCGGCAACACGGCCACGACGGTCGAGGTAACCGACTCGGCGGCTACCTTAGATACCACCACCGCGCAACTGCAAACAACCTTTGAATCCGCGCAAATCCAGAACATACCGGCCGCCGGCATGTCCAAAGTGGTCAACGGAGCCGGGATCTGGAACTTGAGCCTCCTCGGCGCCGGTGTAGCTTCTTCGGGCGGAGTCGGCCAGGGCACCGGGCCCTCCATCGCCGGACAGCGGCCGGAGAACAATACGTTCTATATCGATGGCGTCAGTAACAACGACCACAACGTCACCGGTCCGATGGTCTACATTTCGAACGACGCCGTCATGGAGTTGTCGCTGCTGCAGAATCAGTTCAGCGCTGAGTTTGGCGGCGCATCGGGTGGCGTATTCAACGCCATCGTCAAGAGCGGGACCAACCAGGTCCACGGTTCTCTCTATGAATATTTCCAGAATCGCAATCTAAACGCGGTGGATTCCCTCAGCGTGAATGCCGGCCTTCGCTCCAATCCCCGCTTCGACAGCAACCGCCTGGGAGCGAGCATTGGCGGCCCGATCCTCAAGAACAAGCTCTTCTATTTCGGCGATTTTGAATACAATCCAATCGGCCAGGCGTCGGTGCCCAAACAGGCCCTCTTCGCGCCCACCGCCGCCGGTTATGCAACTTTGAATAGCCTGCCGGGCCTCAGCAAAACCAACCTGTCCGTGTTGCAACAGTATGTCCCGGCAGCCCCGGTTGCCGATCAGGATCCGATCACTGTGAATGGCGCTTCCATTCCGATCGGCGCGATCTCCACGGTCGGACCGTCTTTCAACAATTCTTACAACGCCATCGTCTCGATCGACTACAATCTGAGCGACGCCGACCAGATTCGCGGCCGCTACATCTACAACAAGATTACGGGTATCGACACTAACGCCGTTCTGCCGGCGTTTTACCAACCCGCGCCGACGCGCAACAACATGGCTTCGTTTTCCGAATTCCACAACTTCTCTCCTACCCTGCAGAACGAGTTCCGCGCCTCTTTCAGCCGGAACTTCAACACCATCGGCGCGGGCGACTTCAAGTTCCCCGGCTTGGATGTCTTTCCGAATATCACCATCACCGACCTGAATTCGATACAAATTGGCCCCGATCAGAATACCCCCACAGGTTCGATTCAAAATATGCTGCAAGGGCAGGACAACCTGATCAAAACCGTGGGCCGCCACACCATTAAGGTCGGATACGCCTTCACGGACGTGATTCTCACCAACTACTTTATTCAGCGCGTGCGTGGCGACTACGGGTACTCGAACCTCGGGCTATATCTGCAGGATTTCTCGCCGGACGTGATCGGCGAGCGCAGCGCGGGCTCGAGTGATCCTTGCGGGTTCCTCATGCACGCCGCCTTCGTCAACGACGATTTCCGCATCCGGAAGAACTTCACGTTGAATCTTGGCCTGCGCTATGAATATGCCACCATTCCGATCGCGTCCCGCACGCAAGCCTATAGCGCGGCCGCCAGCATTCCCGGTCCTGGCGGAATTACGTTTGCCGAACCGAGGCCCAGCCCGAATGAATGGTCTCCGCGCATCGGATTTGCCTATTCGCCCGGCGGTAACGGAGTGTGGTCGATTCGCGGCGGATTTTCACGCTCTTATGATCTGACCTACGCCAACCTGACCGCTAACTCCGCACCGGCTTTTTTCCAAACCACCCAGGATGTTCCGAGCCTGACCGTCAACACGCCTAACTTCCTGGGCGGCGGCGGCCTGACTGGCGGCTCCGGCGGCCTGCCTACCGACCTGGCCGGTATTCGCGCCGCGCAATCGTCCTACACCTTCGGCGATAAACGCCCTTATGGATTAACCTGGACCTTCGGTGTGCAGCGTGCCTTCGGCAATAGCTACACCGCCGAAGTGCGCTACACCGGCACCAAGGGCGTCCACCTGTGGAATCAAACGCAGCTCAACAAAATCGCGCCGGTCACCGCCAGCCTCAACCTGCCTACCTACATGAACATGCCTTCGGCTGCCACCTTCGGCGGCTTGACGACAACTCTCGGCGACCTCCAAAACATCTCGAACAATAAGTATGCGCAATACGGAATCACCAACAACCTGACCGGGTACGCGCCGCAGTCTTATTCTTCCTACAACGGCTTGGCGATGCAATTGAACAAGCGCTTCTCTCACAATCTCTCTTTTATCGCCGCCTACACCTGGAGTCACTTGGAAGACAACGCGACAGCGACGAATTTCTCTACCTATCTCTCGCCGCGCCGTGCCCAGGATATGCAGGATCTGCGCCCCGAGTGGGCTTCTTCCGCGCTAGACCGCCGCCATCGCTTTACCTTCACGCCGGTCTATGACTTCAAAATTTTCCGCAACAGCAACTGGTTCCTCAAAAACATCGTCAGCAACTGGAATATGTCCGGAACCTACACGTGGGAGTCGCCTGAGCAAGCCACCGTGCAAAGCGGCGTCGATTCCAACTTGAACGGAGATTCGGCCGCCGATCGCGCGGTGATCAATCCGAACGGCGTCGGCAGCACCGGTAGCGATGTCACGGGCTACGACCGGACAGGCAATCCCGCTACAGACGACGCCGCAATTGTCGCCTACGTGGCCAATAATCCCGCGGCTCGCTACGTCGTTGCGGGCGCCGGAGCTCTCGCCAATGGTGGCCGCAATACCTTGCCGCTCCATCCCGTCAACAACGTCGACTTTTCGCTCATCAAGCGCTTCAACTTCACCGAAAGCACCCGCTTCGAGTTCGGTTCGCAATTCTTCAACGTCTTCAACCATCCGCAAGTCACCGGCGGCTACCTGAGCGACGTCGCCGCGAATGGGGTTACTACGGCACGCAACGAGCTAATCCCCGGCGATCCGCAGTTCGGAAATTTCGACAAGTTCTACAGCAACAACGCCCGGCAACTCCAACTCCTCGTCCGCATCGTCTTCTAGGACGCAAACTGAGCCGCGCGCGTAAGCAAGCGGGGCCAACGCCAGATCGAAGCGTTTTGCGCGGTATGGTCATTGGTTATGGCAACCGCCAAGGTCACCATCACCTTCAAAACGGCCAAATCGAAGAAATTCGTGCACTAGTTGCAGCCGGCGAGGCAGCTACCGTGGCTGGTTGGTGTTGCTCTTCACGATGCGGCAGGGTGGAGAGAACTGCTTGAGGAAGCAATAGTGCAAACGGGTGGTCCGCTCACGAAAAAAGAGCGCACATGGGCCGACGCGCTCCTCTCCGCTCAAGCACCGAAGCCATCACTTTCGATGCCGGTGGCCTGATCGCACTCGACCGGAAAGATCGCCGGGTGCTTACACTTGTCGCGCGCGCAAGAGGCCAGTTCTCCTGTCCCGCTTGATTCGACAGCCCGGCACGATGGGCCCGACGCAACGATGGTTGGCCTTCTGTCGGCACGAACGGCAACGGCTGATCATTGTCGATGCTCACGTCCTGGTGTGTGCCCAGAGGGCCGGACAGGCCGTGATTACCGGATTGCAGTTGATCGTTATCTGACACCCGAGTAAGTAACTGAGCCGCGCGTGTAAGCAAGCGGGCCCAATGCCAGGAACTCTGTCCGGTCCGCGTCAGAGCCTCAACGCCCTGGATGCTATAAGGAAATACTCAACGAAGAGGACAGACCCCTCTGAGAAATTCTCTCGAAACGGAAGTTCGTAGCTAAGCAGGCCCAAGTAGAGAGAAATGTAAGGCGCGGCTGCGCGAATCAAGCGCCGGCTTGCCAGCCGGAAGCTGGATGGTACCGCCACGGATCGTGGTTTCAGCAAATTCCGTCCTGAGGGGTTTGCATGCTTACCACGCCAGCGCGGCGTATCTTCATCCAAAACATTTCTGAATTCATTCCAGGGGAGGTCCGGCTCAGAGGCTGGGTATACCGGCTCCGCATTCTTGGCAAAACCGCCTTCGTGATTCTGCGAGACTGCAGCGGCGAGGCGCAGTGCGTTATCGTTTCCGAGGCGCTCAGGGATCATAAGCTCAAAATGGAGGATGTCGTCGAGATTCTGGGCAGCGTCCGCGCTGAACCGCGGTCGAAGACTGGCCTTGAGGTGGACATCTCCGAGATTCGTGTGCTCAACCGTGCCCGGCAAAGTCTCCCCTTCCAATCTGCGGCACAAGTGGAATCGGTTAGCTTGGAGACCCTCATCCAATACCGGCCATTGTCGCTTCGAACCGAAGCCGTCGGCGATATTTTTCGCATACAGGCTGCCATCCTCGCCTCTTTTCGCGATGCACTCAACCGCCGCTGATTTACGGAAATCGTTACGTCGAAGATCGTCTCTGGAGGTACGGAAGGGGGCGGCAATCTTTTCGAAATCAGATACTTTGACCGCATCGCGTACCTCGCGCAGAGTCCTCAATTTTATAAGGAACATGGCGTGGCCGGGTTGGAGCGCGTCTACGAAACCGCTCACGTCTATCGCGCCGAGCCACACGCCTCGAGCCGCCACTTGACCGAGTACTATTCGCTTGACCTCGAGTTCGGCTTCATCGGCGGGCCGGAGGATGTGGTTCAATTCGAGCGCGAGCTCCTCACGGATATCTTCGAGAACCTAAACCGGAAGTATGGTGACGTGATCAAGAAGTATCGAGCAAACTTGCTTCCGTCGATGCTCGGCGTCGCTTGTTGGGAGTTCGATGCATGCCTGGAAATGCTGCGCGCCGAGTTTGGACGCACTGACTTGGAAGACGACCTGGATCCCGAGGCGGAGCGGCAGCTTTGCGAAAGAGCTATGCGAGAGACCGGGATTCCCGCGGTATTTGTCCTCGGCTTCCCTTTGGCGGCCCGGCCCTTTTATACGGCTCCACTGGGCTCGAGCGGTTCCGCCAGCAGTTTCGATCTCTTGTTCCAAGGTCTTGAGATCACAACCGGCGGACAGCGGCTCCATCTCCGCGAGGATTTGGAGGCGGCTCTGCGCTCCAGGTCGATTGACCCTGCGAGCTTCGAGAGCCATCTGGCTATGTTCGACTTGGGAATGCCGCCGCATGGCGGATTCGCGATTGGGCTCGAACGCTTAACCTGCCAAGTGCTCAACCTTCCGAATGTGCGCCAAGCCGTCCTGTATCCTCGCGATCGGTATAAACTGACGCCCTAGTGGGGGTCACAAAGGACCAAAATATTCCCATCCCATTCCGCACTCAAGACTTAACACCATCCTGACCGCATCCGCCGATCCATTTTCTTCGCTCGGCATGCTACCGTCAACCAGGTTCACTGGAATGCATCCGGTGAGCCATTTCCATTTCAGGAGCTTTTTTCTTATGTCTACCTCCGCCCAAATTGCCGCGAACCAAAACAACGCGCAACTCAGCACCGGTCCCACATCCGAGACCGGCAAAGCCACATCCTCCCTTAATGCCGTCAAAACCGGGCTCACCGGCCGGACCGTCCTGCTTCCCGGCGACGATGCCGCCCTGTACGAAGCCCACCTGTCCCATTTCCTGAAACACCGCGCGCCCGTCGGCGACGATGAGCGCAATCTCGTCCAATCCCTCGCCGATACCGAATGGCGTCTGCTCCGCATTCCCGCCCTCGAAATGGGCATCTACGCGGTCGGCCGCCTCGAGTTCGCCGATTCGTTCGCGACGGAAGACGAAGCCGTCCGCAAGCACCTCATCGAAGCCAAGGTCTTCCTTGCCTATCAGCGCCAGCTCAACAATCTCAGCATCCAGGAAAACCGCCTCCGCCGCCAGCGCGAGAAAGACGCGGCCGCCCTCTGCGAGCTGCAGCAGGAGCGTGAGCGCCAGGCTGACATGCGCCTCGACAAAATCGCTCGCCAGTACATCCTCGCCGTCCACGAAGACCGCCATGAAGACTTCGAGCCATCCGCGTTTGGGTTCGAATTTTCACTTGGAGAAATCGAGCTCCGCGCCATGCACCTCGACCCCTTTCTGTTCGCCGCCTATGAGCGGGAAAACGCCGAAGCCGCCTGAACGGATCCCGATCCCCCAAACGGGATAACGCTATCCAGTTACTTCCATAATCGGTACAAGTTAGAAGCCCAAATCCTATCTTTTAAACGGTTTGACTGGTTGGATGTTCACTTGCACTAGGTTATGTCCTGGAGTAGTCGGGGGTATACTACCCGTGTCTTCGTTCATGAAATCCGTCCACAATTCACATCTTCCGCTCGCCTTGGCGTTATTCCTGGGCTGCAGCACCCTCGCTTTCGGCCAAGCCATCAGCGGCGACTTAGTCGGCCTCATTCAGGATCCCTCCGGGGCGGGCGTGCCGAACGCAGTTGTCGAGGTCACCAACGACGGCACCAATATCAAAAATTCAGCGACCGCGAACAACGAAGGCGAATACCGATTCTCGAACCTCCCGCCCGGCATGTATACCTTGACGGCTTCCGGTACCGGCTTTGGCACTTCAACGCTTAAGCGGGTTACGGTAAGCCTCAACACGACCTCCACGGCCAACCTGTCGCTGCAACTCAGTTCCACTTCTACAACCATCGAGGTGTCGACCGCGACCGCACAGATCGATACCACCACGGCGCAAATCCAGAGCACCTATACGACCAGGCAAGTGCAAGATCTCCCGGTTACCGCTATCGGCATGGGCGTACTGAATCTCTCGCTTTTACAAGCCGGCGTCGCCACCACGGGTGGGCTCGGCATGGGCCGCGGGCCGAGTGTCGGAGGCCAGCGCCCCCGCAACAATAATTTCACCGTCGAAGGCGTCGACAACAACAGTAAGTCGGTTACCGGTGCGCAGGTGCTTGTCCCGAACGACGCCGTGCAGGAATTTACGGTGCTCCTGAACCAGTTCCAATCCGAATACGGTCACAGTTCGGGCGGTCAATTCAACATCGTCGTCAGAACCGGAGCCAATCAAATGCACGGCATGCTGTACGACTACATGCGCAATCGAAACCTGCGAGCCATCGATCAGTCTTTCCAGAATCAAGGGCTCAAGAGCGTTCCCCGCTACGATCAGAATCGCCTGGGCGGTCAGGTCGGCGGGCCCATTCGGAAAGACAAATGGTTTTTCTTTGCGAATTTCGAATACAATCCCCTGGGTCAGGCAAGCACGACTGCCAACGCGGCTTATGCGCCCACTGCCGAAGGCTACAGCACTCTAGCTGGTCTCCCCGGAGTCAATCAGACGAATTTGAATGTCATGAAGCTTTACGCGACGGCGCCTGCGATCACAACCGGCGCGAACGTTCCGAAACTCGCCGTTGCGGGCACGTCGATCCCGTTGGGCGCGGTTCCTACCGTTGGGCCCAACTATTCGAACAATTACTTTGGCGTGCTGAGCTCCGATTACACCGTCTCCGATAAGGATCAGATCCGCGGACGCTACGTCTACAACCGCGGCGACTCGATCAACACTGCCGGCGTCACTCTGCCTTTTTTCTACGTCCCGGTTCCCACTCGCAATTATTTGGCGACGCTTGCCTGGTATCACACCTTCACGCCATCCCTCACCAACGAGCTGCGGCTCGGCTTCAACCGCCAGAATCAAAGCTTCCCCATCGGCAACTACACTTTCCCCGGTCTCGATCAATTTCCTAACCTCGTATTCAACGATCTGCAACTCCAGATCGGACCGAACGTCAACTACCCGCAGTACAACATCAGCAACATGTACCAGGGCGTCGACAATCTGAGTTGGACGCGTGGATCGCACAGCCTAAAATTTGGAACTGAGCTGCGGCGTTACATTGCGCCATCGGCTTTTACCCAGCGCGCCCGCGGCGACTACGAATACAGCTCCGTTGCCACCTATCTCACCGATCAGACACCGAATGCCGCTGCGCAGCGTGGACTTGGCAACGTCGTCTATTACGGCGATCAGATTGCCAGCTTCTCCTACATTCAGGACACTTGGCGTGCACGCCCCAACCTGACCATCAACCTGGGAGCACGCTATGAATACACCACCATTCCACAGTCAGAGCGCCGCCAGAACGTAAATGCTCTTGCTAGCGTACCGGGATTGATTGACTTCAATACCCCGCAAGCGCAGAAGAACGCCATCGCGCCCCGAGTGGGTTTGGCCTACACGCCCGGAGCAAATCAAAACACCGTGATCCGCGCCGGATTTGGCATGGCTTACGACGTCCTGTTCGACAACATCGGAACACTTTCCCTGCCGCCTCAATTCGCCACTACATTGGACCGCATCGGAACACCGACCCCCGCCGGTGGCTTTTTGGCCACGGGCGGAATCTTGCCGAACGCCCCAACCGGTACTCTCTCGGTGGCGGACGCCCGCCGGCTGACCAGCACCTACATCACCGATCAAGTCCTTCCCTATACGATCAATTACAACTTTGAGATCCAGCATGTTTTTGCCAAAGACTATACGCTGCAAGTCCGCTATCTCGGCACCCAAGGCGTTCATCTCCCAACCCAGATGCAGATCAACAAAGTCCCTAAGATCAACTCGTCTTTCTCTATTCCGACCTATTTGACGATGCCCAGCGCCGCCACTCTCGCCGCGCTGCCGTTGACGCTTGGAAATTTGCAGGCGCGCACCAATTTCGCGCCTGGCTATGCGGCCGCCGGTCTGACGAATATGATCACAGCCTACACGGCGCAGGGCCACTCTACCTATAACGGTCTGGCTGTCCAATTGAATCGTCGTTTCTCGAGCGGCTTGCAGTTCCTTATGGCCTATACCTGGAGTCACAACATCGACAATTCAACGGCCGAGTTCAACACGACGATGCTCACGCCGCGCCGACCCCAGGACTTTTTTGACCTGACATCGGAGCGCGCCAGCTCCGCCTTGGACCGCCGCCATCGCGTCAGCCTCTCCGTCCTGTATGACGTGCCGTTTTTTCAACACAGCAGCAACTGGTTTATGAAGAATTTGGTCGGCAACTGGGAGGTTGTTCCCATCTACAGCTATGAGAGCCCCGAGTATTTCACCGTGCAAAGCGGCATCGACAGCAACTTGAATGGCGATACTGCAGGCGATCGGACGATTGTGAATGCCAACGGCGTGCAACGTACCGGTTCAGCGGTCTTTGGCGTGGATGCTACCGGAACGCGTATCCCTGCTAATGCCACCACTGCCATCGCCAATACGACCGTGGCCTACATTGCCAGCAATCCCAACGCCCAGTACATCCAGGCGGGTCTCGGCGCTCTCGCCACCTCCGGGCGCAACACCGAGCCGACCCGACCGATAAATAATGTCGATATGACTCTCATCAAGCGCTTTTCCGTCCGGGAACGGTTTCATTTTGAAGTCCAGGGACAGGCCCTAAACCTTTTCAACCATGCGCAGTTCATCCCCGGAGCCATAAACGATGTCGGCAGCGTCACCGGGACCGGATTGGGGGGCTACGTAAATTCCAACAGTGTCAACTTTAATAATCCGGAAGCGTTCTTTACTAGTAACGCACGCGTGATTCAAGTCGTCGGCAAGTTCATCTGGTAGGTAGGAAAAATCCGAGACAGTAGGGGAGCCGGCCAATTGGGTTGGTGGCTCCCCCTCTTTGCGCGCAGACTCGGAGGTTATCTGCGCTATGTATATATTGAAGCAAAAATGCCAGTATAGTTACCGGAATACTGCACGTCGACCACCAAATTTTTTTTATCGCGCTAAAATTAAGCTAGTTCTAGCTATGGTCGCCGCTACCACGCTCGCCGACGAGATTCTCCAACTCAAGGCCGAGCGGCGCGCTGTCATACTCGCTCACCACTATCAGGAGCCGGAAATTCAGGAAATTGCTGATTCCATTGGCGACAGCCTGGAACTGGCACGCATCGCCCAGAAATTCGAGGGCGACGTCATCGCTTTCTGCGGCGTCCGCTTCATGGCCGAAACCGCCAAGGTCCTGAATCCAAACCGCATCGTCGTGCTACCGGATCTCAAGGCCGGCTGTAGCCTCGTCGATAGTTGCCCCGCGGAAGCGATCCGCGCTTTCCGCCGCACTCACCCGGAACACGTCATCGTCAGCTATATCAATACTTCCGTCGAGGTCAAAGCTGAAAGCGACATCCTTTGCACATCGCGCAATGCCGCCGCGATTGTGAATTCCATCCCGCCCGAAAAACCGATCCTGTTCCTGCCGGATATCAATCTCGGCAACTTCGTCAAGAAGCAGACTGGCCGCCAGAACATGCAGATCTGGCAGGGCGCCTGTATCGTGCACGCCACGTTTCCCGCCCGGCGCCTCTCGGCCGCGCGTTCCGAGCATCCCGACGCGCTGGTAGCCGCTCATCCCGAATGCCCCGGCGACGTATTGCGTATGGCCGATTTCATAGGCTCGACCTCCGCCATCATCGATTGGTGCGCCAAACAAAGCGCCCCGGAATTCATCGTCATGACGGAAAGTGGGGTCCGCTACTCGCTCGAAAAGCAGTCGCCGGGAAAGCGCTTCTATTTCGTCGCCAACGAGAACTGCAATTGCAGCGAGTGCCCGTACATGAAGCTGAATACGCTCGAAAAACTATACACCTGTCTCGAAACGCTCGAGCCTCGCATCGAGCTTCCGGCCGATATCATCGAGCGGGCGCGCGTTCCGATCGAGCGCATGCTGGCTGTTAAGTGAGGTGTCAATGACATGCTGACCGACACGTTCGGTCGGATTCATTCCGATCTGCGCATCAGCCTCACCGACCACTGCAATATCCGCTGCTTCTATTGCATGCCGGAGACCGGCGCCGAATACGCGCCGATCCGCTCGCAACTGAGCTTCGAACAGATCGTGCGTTTTGTGTCGGCCGCCGCGCCGCTCGGCATTACCAAAATTCGCCTCACCGGCGGCGAGCCGCTGCTGCGTCCCAAGCTGCCCGCGCTGATCGAAGAATTGGCCAAGCTGAAAGGGATTCGCGATCTCGCCCTCACCACCAACGCGGTGCTGCTGGCCAAACACGCGCAGCCCCTCTTCGATGCCGGTCTCCGCCGCCTCAACATTCACGTCGATACGTTGGACCGTGAGCGCTTCGCCCAAATCACTCGCCGCGACGAGCTCCCGCGCGTTCTCGCCGGTATCGAAGCCGCCATTGCAGCGGGCTATCCGGTAATTAAGCTGAACGCCGTTGCAATCAAAGGCCTCACCGAGCCCGACGTCATTTCACTCGTGCGCTTCGGCCGCGAGCGTGGCATCGAAGTCCGCTTCATCGAATTCATGCCGCTCGATGGGCAGCGGCTTTGGTCGCTGGATCGTGTGCTCACCGCCGACGGCATGCTCGGCATGCTCGCGCGCGAATTCGGACCGCTTTCGCCCGTCCCCGACGCCGACCCGCGCGCTCCGGCGACCGAATATCAGTTTGCCGATGGCTACCGCGTGGGCTTCATCGCCTCCGTCAGCCGGCCGTTTTGCCTCAACTGCAACCGCCTGCGGCTCACTTCCGACGGCAAACTCCGCTACTGCCTATTCGCGCGGGAAGAAACCAGCATCGCCCACCTGCTCGACGACGAGCCAGCGCTCCAGGCCGCCATCCGCTCTACCGTTTGGAAAAAGTGGGCCGGCCACGAAATCAATCGCGCGGCATTCGTGGCGCCCGAGCGCCCCATGTATTCAATCGGCGGCTAGGCGCGCCCCGCGCCGGCTGCCGGTTTGCACTCGTAAAACACCGGCGTCTTGCCGTATCGCTCCCGGTAGGCCGCGGCCAAACGCTCCTGAAATGTTTCGAGCGCTTCCGGCTCGACCAGGTTGACCGTGCATCCTCCAAACCCGCCGCCCGTCATGCGCGCCCCGTACACACCTGGAAGCTCGATTGCGGTATCCACGAGAAAATCGATCTCTTCGCAGCTAATTTCATAGTCGTGCTGCATGCTGCGGTGCGATGCCACAAACAACCTGCCCATCTCGCGCAAGTCGTTCTTCCGAGCGGCCGCTGAAAAACCTACCACGCGCTGCGTATCCGAAATGATGTGCCGCGCGCGCCGCCGCGCCACCGGCGGAATCGTATCCTTAATCGCCTCGAAACGCTCGAGCGTCACATCGCGCAAGCTCTCAACTCCAATTGCTGCAACCGCGGTCTGACATTCGGCCACTCGCTCGCGATACGCCGATGTGCCCAGCTCATGCTTCACTAGTGAGTTCACGGCCACAATACGAACGTTGTCCGGAAGCGCTACGTATTCGTGCTCCAGGCTCCGGCAGTCGATCTTCAGCGCCGCTCCCGAATGCCCGAACACCGCCGCGTACTGGTCCATGATGCCGCACGGCATGCCGACAAACCCGGATTCGGCGCGCTGCCCAAGCTTCGCGATCTCGACCTTTTCCATGAAACGCTTGCCGAGCAGCGCCACCGCCGCCGCAATCTCGAGCGACGCCGAAGAGCTGAGGCCCGCGCCTACCGGTACGTCGCTCGCTATATAGACGTCGCAAGGCTCTAGCGGCGAAAGCTCGCGCGCCACACCCACCACGTAGTCGCTCCATTGCCCAGTCGGTTTGGCATTCGGGAGATCCGCGATGGCAATGCAAAATTCCCGATCCATATCGCGCGAGTAGATGCGCAGACAGGTGTGGCTCGCGGGCGCGACGGCCACGTAGCACGCCATGTCGAGCGCGATCGGAAGCACATAACCGAGGTTGTAGTCGGTATGCTCGCCGATCAGGTTCACCCGCCCGGGAGCGCGATACACGAGCGGTGTGGCGCCATTGCCGAAGCGCTTCCTGAACTGCTCTACGATTTCGCCCGGTACGACAGCCAAAGCAAGCACGCTCCGAAAATCAGCAGCATCGCGCCGCACCACAAGTTCACGTTCACGCCGGGTTCGAGCGGCGCCTGCACCTCGGGACTAATCAGCCCATAGGCCAGCAGAATCAATCCCAGCAAGGCGAAAAGAAATCCAGTCGGTCGACGTAGATCGTTCATGAGCGGTTTACCAGTAAATCACGTTGACGATGACGAGCACGCCCAGCACGATGATCGCGAGCGGCCCCGGCCGCTTGTACCAGGGCGCGTTCTCGTCGCGTGGAATATCCGTCACGCCATAGACAAGGTTGTGAAGCTCGCTTATCGGTTTCGGTTTGGTCACCAGACTGATCACGATCGTAATGACCATGCAGGTCGACCAGGAGATGATGGCGATCCAGTAATTTTGGGCCATCGTGGAAATAAACTCGTGCGTGTTGGAGATCCATCCGCCTTTGCCTTCCGCCACCGTCAGGCCGTGTACTAATGCCGCCGCCGTTGTGCCGGTCAACAAGCCTGTGAACGCCGCGTGGCCGGTGGTGCGTTTCCAGAACATGCCGAGCAGGAACGTCGCAAACAGCGGCGCATTCACGAAGGCGAATATCAATTGCAGGAAATCCATCATGTTGTTGAACGTCGTCGCCAGATACGCAGTCCCGATCGAGAGTGCGATGCCCACAACCGTGGTGACTCGGCCCACCCAAAGGTAATGACTATCCGGAGCCTGCCGCCGGATATAGCCCTGATAGATGTCGTAAGTGAATACCGTGTTGAAGGCCGTCACATTGCCGGCCATGCCCGACATGAACGACGCCATCAACGCAGTCAAACCGATTCCCAGCATGCCGGAAGGATAGAACTGCGCCATCAGTGTGGTGAGCACCTGGTCGTAATCGTAACCGCCTCCGCCCGCTTTGAGTGGCAGTTGATATCCGCTCGACATCTGCATCAGCGCTACTGCGGCAATACCCGGCAGAATCACTATGAACGGCATGAAGATCTTGGGAAAGGCGGCAAACAGCGGGGTCTGCCGGGCGCCGTGCATGCTATCGGCCGCCATGGCGCGCTGCACTACCAGAAAATTCGTACACCAATAGCCGAACGACAGCACAAAGCCCAAGCCCGCCACCAGCCCGAACACTTCCACTCCCATCGGATTCTGGCTCGAGTGCGCGGCATAGCGCCAGGAATGCGTCATCACCGGCTGAAGCCGCTCTGAAATTCCATGCCAGCCGCCCGCCTTTTGGACCGCCAGGAAGGACAGCGGCGCGAAGCCCAGCACGATCAGAAAGAACTGCACCACTTCGTTGTAGATGGCGCTGGTCAAACCGCCCATCAACGTGTAGATCAACACGATCACAGCCGAGAGCAGTACCGAGCTTGTAAAGCTCCAACCCAGCACCAACTGGAAGAGCCGCCCCAGCGCATACATGCTGATGCCCGACGAAAAAATCGTCATGATCGCGAAGGTAATGGCGTTCAGCCCGCGCGTCTTTTCATCGAAACGCAGCTTCAGATATTCGGGAACGCTCCGCGCACGGCTCCCGTAGTAGAAAGGCATCATGAATACGCCGACAAACACCATGGCCGGGACCGCGCCCAACCAGTAGAAATGTGCGGTCATGATCCCGTATTTTGCCCCGGATGCGCACATGCCGATCATTTCCTGCGCTCCCAGGTTGGCGGCGATGAACGCTAAGCTCGTGATCCAGACCGGGACCGAATGGCGCGAGGTCAGAAAATCTTCGCTAGTGGTGATCTTGCGCTTGGCGAGCCATCCGATTCCCAGCACAAACGCGAAATAGATGGCCAGACTTACGTAGTCGATCGCTCTCAGATTCAAGGAGAACTCCCGTATCGTTCGCGATTGTATCGCACTGGTTAAACGCTTAACAGAGTACCGTATGCGTTTTTGGGCGTACAATGGAGCCGGGGGAGGAATCATGAACCGCACTTGGTTTCGTACGGCTGGCATCCTGACCGGGCTTTGCTTCGCCGCCACGCTCGCATTGCCTCAGGCCTACACTGTTTCCGCTAAGCCTGGCGTCGTCAACTATGTTGAAGGCAACACTTCGCTCAACGGGCACCCGGTCTCGCCGGGTGAGCTCCAATCGGCGGCTCTAAATGCCGGCGATGTGTTGTCGGTCGATACCGGCAAGGCGGAAGTCTTGCTCACGCCGGGAGTGTTCCTGCGGCTCGGAAACAACAGCCAGATTCACATGATTTCGCCTTCGCTCATCGATACTCAATTGGAATTGCAGCGCGGCCAAGCGATGATTGAGGTCGATCAGATCGTCAAGGATTGCCGCATTTCGGTTCTCAATCACGGAGCGTCGATCCTGATCGAAAAGGAAGGGCTCTATCGCTTCAATGCCGACGATGCTCCACGTGTCGCCGTCATCGACGGCAAAGCGCAGGTCTATCTTGGAGACAAGAAACTGGACCTCGGCCGGGGCCGTGAAGTGGTCCTCAGCGACTTGCTGAAGCCCGAGAAGTTCGATCGCAAGAAGGAAGATGAACTCTACGCCTGGAGCAACGTTCGCTCGCAATACAACGCAAGCGTAAGCTATCAGGCCGCCCGATCGGCGCCCGCCAACGGCTATGGGTACGGTTACGGCGGTGGCGGTTACGGCGGTGGCGGTTGGCTTTGGAATCCTGGATTTAGTTCCTGGGCTTGGCTGCCGGGCGATGGAGCGTTTTTCAGTCCGTTCGGTTGGGGATTTTTCTCTCCCGGCGCAGTAGGGTATGCGCCGGTGGTCGCGGTTCCGGTCGGCGGCGGGGGCCGCTGGCGGGGACGTGGTCCGCACGACGGAGATCGTGCGCACGGTGGAGATCATCACCAACGTCATCCCGGCGGGCCGGGGGCGCCAGGCGCTAGCGCGCTCGTTCCCGTGAATCCTAATCGGCCTCCCGCCATGGGTCCCACTTCGTCGCCATGGGCCGATCATGCCGCGCGAAGACAAGCCGCGCGGCAGGCTTGGGCTGCCGGGGATGGTAATTCCAATCCCAACTGGTCTGGCTCGCGTCCGTCAGTTGCTCCCGGCGCTCCTGGAGGAGGCGGCTGGCATGGCGGTGCTGGCGCTCGCGCTGGGGGCGGTGGTGGCGGGGGTTGGCACGGCGGAGGTGGTGGTGGCGCGGGTGGCGGTGGCCGTTCTT
>Ga0193753_10001507_pt1 | contig 19822 bp, 17 predicted proteins | sample H1c2metaG_FD_144925 | JGI IMG/M metagenome (GOLD analysis project Ga0193753, IMG submission 144925) | Soil microbial communities from a riparian zone of the East river system, Colorado, United States - H1c2 | ecosystem: Environmental > Terrestrial > Soil > Riparian zone | place: USA: East...
TTGATTGAAGAGACGATGAACAGGACCGCGACGATCCAGAAGCGGATGTGAGAGTTGCGGGTGTCGGTATCAGCACTCGTCATGGTCGCATCCCTGCTTTTTGCCGCGTTTCGGGGCATTATTGGCCAAAATAGGCCGGATCAGCTTGGACGGTCCAAGCCAAAGGTTCAAGCGATCAATGCTGGAATCGTATCAATCCAGTGCTGCAGCGGCATCAAGACCCTGCGGATTTTCATCGCTGCGCAGCAGGTCCAGAAAGCCTGCCAGTGCGGGATTGTCATTGTCGCTGCGCCACGCGGCGAACAACTCCACTGGATCTTCGGGCATGGTCCGCACCGGGCGGAAATGGACATCGTCGAAATGCAGCGACTGGGCCGCTTCCGGCACCAGCGCCGCGCCGATGCCGGCCCGCACCAGGGCCAGCATGGAATGAATCTGACTGAGCGACTGGATGGCGACAGGCGCGGCGCCCTCGGCCTCGAACAGACCCGCCAGCATATCGTGGAAATAGCGCGCGCCATCCGCGGCATACATGATCAGCGGCTGGCGATCGAAATGCTTGAGCGTCAACGTGGCTTCACTCAGGCGCGGATCGCCCACCGGCAACGCCGCCACCAATCGCTCGCTGGCCACTTTCAAGGTGGTGAATTCGCTGCGCGCGATCGGCGGCCGCAACAGGCCGACATCGATACGGCCGGTGAGCAGGCTCTCAACTTGTTCGGTCGAGACCATTTCTTTCAGCGCTACGTCAATATTGGGGGCATGGGAGGCGCGTTGCAGCAACAGGCGGGGCAGAAAACTGTAGCCGCTGGCGGCGGTGAATCCCAAGGTGATGGTGCCGGCTTCGCCACTGGCGATCCGCCGCGTCGCCAGCGCAGCGCTTTCGGTGAGGCGCAAAATACGTCGCGCCTCCAGCAGAAACACCCGGCCTGCCGGGGTCAGCTTGACGGCGCGGCTGGTGCGATCCAGCAGTCTGACCCCCAGCACATGCTCCAGCAACTGGATCTGCCGCGACAAGGGCGGCTGGGTCATGTTCATGCGCGCGGCGGCGCGGCCGAAATGCAATTCCTCGGCGGCGGCGACGAAACAGCGAAGTTGCCGAAGCTCGAACTGCGACCAGAAGGATGCGCCCGTCATGGCCGCACCCTATAGCGGGAAAAGCTCTTCTGGCTATTAAACTTAAACCGGCCTGGTGGCTTCGATCAGCTTTTTCAGCCGTCCCAGCTGGTCCGGGGTCAATTCCGTCAAAGGCGCGCGTACCGGACCGGCGCCGCGCCCGATGGCCGTCATGCCCGCCTTGACGATGGAGACGGCATAGCCCTTGTTCTCGTTGCGGATGGCGATATAGGGCAGCACGAATTCCTTCAGCCCCTTCATCACCTTGGCGTGGTTCTTGGCGCGCACCGCGTCATAGAAACTCAGCGCCCATTCCGGCATAAAATTGTAGATGGCGGAGGAATAGGTGGTGACGCCCATTTCCAGATAGGGAAGGGCAAAGGTTTCCGCCGTGGGCAGACCGCCGACATAGGTGAGGCGGTCGCCCAATTTGGCATAGACCCGCATCATCAGTTCGATATCGCCGACGCCATCCTTGAATCCCACCAGGTTGGGATTGCGGTCGCACAGTTTCGCCAGACTGTCTTCGGTCAACACGGCATTGTCGCGGTTGTAGACGATCACGCCGATCGAGGTCGCCTTGCACACCGCTTCGATATGGGCGATCAGGCCTTCCTGCGACGGCACCATCAGATAGGGCGGCAGCAGCAGCAAGCCATCGGCGCCGGCCTGTTCGGCCGATTTGGCCAGCTCCACCGCGATGGCGGTGCCGTAGCCGCAGCCCGCAATCACCGGCGTCTGGCCGTTGGTCTCTTTCACCGCCGCGGTCACGACGGTCGCCACTTCCGCGGGCGTGAGGGAGAAGAACTCGCCGGTACCGCCGGCGGCAAACAATCCAGTCAGGCGCTTGAAGCCCAAGAGCCAGGCGCAATGCTCGCGATAGGGACCTTCCTGGAACCGGAAGTCCTTGCCGAAATGGGTCACGGGAAAGGACAGCAGGCCCTTTGCCAGAATGGTTGCCATTTCCTGCGGCGACAATTTGTTCATGGGCGGCTCCTGGATTTTGGAAATTGCGGGGAAACTAGTGGCGAGGGTTTGGCGGGTCCAGGCCAAACTGGCTATTAAACGATACGCTTTTTGTATGGGCGTGTTAGGACGGGCCCATAACACGGGGGAAACCGGATGAACCGCAGGAATATGCTGAAAGCCACGGGGGCCGCCATGATCGCCAGCCAGTTGCCCGCTCACGCTGCTGCCGGAAGCTGGGACCGTGCCAAGCTGGACCAGGCGGCCGGGCTGATGGAAAGCTGGATCGCCGATGGGCGGGTGCAGGGCGCCTCCATCCTGGTGACGCAAGGCGCGCGCCAATTTGCGCGCAATCTTGGCGCCGCCAAGGGCGCCGAGCCGGTATTCCTGCTGGCCTCCATCACCAAGCCGATGACGGCGGCGGCGGTGATGAGTCTGGTGGATGCGGGCCAACTCAGCCTGGATGACAAGGCTGTCAAATTCTTCCCTGCCTTCACGGGCGAAGGGCGCGAGACCATTACCATCCGCAATCTTTTGACCCACACCGGCGGCTTGCCTGACATGTTGGCCGATGACGAAAATCTGCGCGAGCATCATGCGCCTCTGGCCGAATACGCTGCGGGCGCGCTGAAGGCGCCGCTGAAATTCGCGCCGGGCTCCAAATATTCCTATTCCAGCATGGGCATCCTGCTGTCGGCGGAAATCGCGCAGCAGATCACCGGCAAACCCATTGCCGACATTGTGGAAGAGCGGGTGTTCAAGCCATTGGGCATGCGCCGTACCGGTTACGGCCTGCGCGGCCGTGCCAACGCCACCACCGTGGCCAGCCAACCCGCGCCCGCCATGAGTGAAGCCGGCAAGAAAAGCTGGGAGAGCTGGAACTGGAACAGCGAATATTGGCGCAACCTGGGAGCACCCTGGGGCGGGGCGCTGGGTTCGGCCGCGGATATTGCCCGCTTCTATCGCGAGTTCCTGGAGCAGCGCGGCCGCATCCTCAAGCCCGCCACCGAACAGATGATGATCGTCAATCAAAGCCCGCCGGGCGTGAAACCCAGCGGCTTTGGCTTTGACCTGCCGCCCAGCATCGGCGCGCCCGCCTGCGGCCCGCGCACCTTCGGTCACAATGGCTCGACCGGCACCTATTCCTGGGCCGATCCGGACACCGGCACTGTCTGCGTGGTGCTGACCACGCTGTACGAGGCGGCGGTGCGGCCCCATCCCACCCATCTGGTGGGCAATCTGGTGGCGGAAGCGGTGGCGGCCAAGACCTGATAAAGCCTGATTACTTTTTCGCGGCCGTTTCGCGCTGGGCGATATATTCCTGCACCGCGGCGCGGTTGACCGGCAGCTTGTCGATATTGTCCTTCATCCACTGATTGAAGTCCGCGTCGATTTCCGAGGTCCATTCACGGTCGATCTGGCCGGCGGTATATTTCTGTTCCCTCAACCTTTGATGGCCGAACAGGTCGCGCAGGCGGGTATGTTCGGAGTCCTGCACCACTTTTTCCGCCAGTTGCGGCGGAATGAAAATCACCCCGCCATCGCGGCCCAGCACCACGTCACCGGGCATTACCGCGGCATGCCCGATGCGGGTGGGACTGTTGATGGCAACCATGGTGGAGTTCACCGGCCGGCCTTCATCGCCGATCCGGCCGAAATGATGCGAGGGATCGTAGGCGCGGACAAAGGCGATGAAGTTGGGCAGTTCTTTCAGGCCGTTGATGTCGCGTATCGCGCCGTCATAGACGATGCCGTTGCCGGAGCGGGCATAAATGGCGTTGCCGACATTGTCGCCGATGGAAGGCCCGTTCACCTTCAGCCCGAAATGATCGCTGACATAGACGTCGCGCGGCTGCAGCATGTCCACCGGCCAGGCATTGGGCCCACCTTTGCGGCCTTCGACCTTGCCGTCAGCCTCGATCACCCGTTGCAGATCCAGCCGCCCGGGTATCCAGGTCGAGGTCAGGGCTCGGCCCACCAAAATCTTGTCGGGATAAAGGGTGAACCAGCCGTCTTCATACTGCTGCTCATAACCCGCGAAACGCAGCGTGGCCCAGGCTTCCTCCAAGGTGACGCTTTTCATCCGCTCCAGGATGGCGTCGGGCACTTTGGGGCGGCCGTCGGCGAAGCGCTCGCCCTTCCATTCCGGGGTGTCGTGGATCACCTCTTGCCGCGGCAGGAAGCCCTCATGCGCCATTGCCGGTGTTGCGATTGCGAAGGCGAGCGCCGCCGCCTGCATCAGAGTTTTCATTGTGACTCCCCGTCCATTTCCGAGGGAATAATCACCCAGGCCAATAGCGGCGCAAGCAAAATCGTTAGCGCTACCAAATACCCTATGCTTTAGTCGCACAGCGATCATGGGAGGGGTTGATGGACCGCCGTTCTTTTCTGGGCGCGGCTTTCTATACCGCGCTGCTGGCCGAGGCTAAGGCCGCGGGCACCAGCCGGGCGCCGAAACTCAAAATCCGCGAAGTGCGCGCCATCCGCCTGCGCAACGGCTTCAACAGCCGGTTTGTGCGCGTCTATACCGAAGAGGGTCTCACCGGCACCGGCGAATTCGTCGACACGATGGGCGCGGAGTACATCATCAACAACAATTTCAATGTGATGCTCAAGGGCCGCGATCCGCTGCAGATTCAGAGCATCCTGGCGGATTTCAACGGCTATCGCCGGATCAATCTGGGTGGCGCGCCGTCGGTGGTGTTCGTGCGCGGCCAGGGCGGGCCATACCTCACGGCGGTCAGCGGCGTGGAGATGGCGCTATGGGACTTGGCGGGCAAGGCGCTGGGCCTCCCGATCCACCAGCTTCTGGGCGGCAAGATTCGCGATCGCGTGCCGGTCTATCTGCATGCTGCCAATCCCAGGGAAGGCCGCGACATCGTGAACCGCTTGAAGATCAAGACCCTGAAAGTCGGGCTGGACTATTCCAACGACGATTTCTCCATCGACAAGGGGTTTGAGCCCGGCAAGCGCTTCGGCCTGCATATGACCAACAACCAGGTCGATGACACGGCGAATTTCTTTGGTGGATTCCGCAAGGAGCTGGGAAACGATATCGAACTGGGCCTGGAATGCCACGCGCATTATGACCTGGAAAGCGGGCTGCAGCTCTGCAACCAGGTAGAGCAGTATCGCCCGCTGTTCGTGGAAGAGCCGACCACCAGCGACAATGTCGAATCCATGCTGCGCATCCGCAACAACACACGGGTGCCGATTGCGGCGGGCGAGAATATCTATACCCGCACCGGCTTCCGCCCCTATCTGGAGAAACAGGCGCTGTCCATTATCCAGCCGGATTTCACCAAGACCGGCGGACTGATGGAGGGGCTCAAGATCGCGGCGATGGCGGAAACCTACAATGTCCCGGTGGCGCCACATGGCGTCTGTACCCCGCTGGGGACCCTGGGCATCACTCACGTCTGCGCCGTGATGCCCAACTTCCTGGTGCAGGAATTCACCCATTACGAGAACAAGCCGTTCATCGAATTGTGCGAGCCGGTGAAGCTGGAATCCGATGGCACTCTCGCGGTTCCCAATGCCCCCGGCATCGGCATCGCGCTGAACGAGGCGGCGGTGAAGGAACGGCTGGATCCCGAATTCAGGATGCTTTGACGCAACTTGTCAGCGAACTTGCGGATTTTATAAGGGCCTCTCACAAATTGAGATGTTCCAGGCGAGAATCCCAGCGTGGTCCGGCGCAAGGTAGAGACGGGAGAGGCAATATGGTTACAGTGGCATGACGCACCAATAACAAGAAGAGGACGGAATGCGGCTGGGTGGAATTCTGTGTGTGGGCGGGCTGCTGGCCCTCACTCCAGCTTTCGCCCAGAATGATCTGGGCGGTTTGGCGAAGGCCATTGCGACGGCCTGTCCGATGTCAGCGGCCGGCGAAGGCATATCCGCCCGTGACGCCTGCGCCGACCGGTTGGGCAAGCTCAAAGCGCTGCAGGCGGTTTCGAATGACAGCCTGGTATGGGGCGCCGCGACCAAGGACGATTACGAGCCCAGCCACAACAAGCTGACCCGGCTGGATGGATTCGTCTGGCGCAAGCTCTATCTTTCGTTATTCGCTTTTTCCGGCACATATGCGGTCGAGCATCTGGCGAACGGCGACGATCTTCTCCGCCTGGATGCGGGGATCCGTCCCATCGCCCCGGAAGAGTTTCCCTATCCCTTCTGGCATTCCGCCGACAAGTGGCGCGACTACCAGCAATCGCGCCAGGTGGGGTTGCTGTTTCGTGGCGGCAAGCTGATCGCCGCCTATCGCAATGCCTCGCTCGATCCGGACAAACAATTTGCGGCAAAGACATGGGACGGAAATTGGACATGGGAGATTGATGGCCAGGCGGGGCCCGGGTGGCGCTTTACACGTACGCGCTGTCAAAGGGCAATCCGGCGCGCGCCGAACTGGAAAGCGCCTATCGCACCTTCGAGGCGGGAAGCCGCCCCTATCTCTGCACCTCATGCCATAATCCGGCCAATCCCGCCGGGGCCAATCCGCTGGTCTTCTTTACCCATCCCAGCCAGGCGCTGACGGCGCGGCACGAAATCGTGCGCAAACTGGAGGCCAACCAGATGCCGCCGCCAACCGGCATTGCCGATGCGGCGGCAAGGCGAACGTTGATCGAAAAGGCCCGTGCCTTTGCTGAAGCCGGGGACCGTGCCCTGGCCTATGAGCAGACGCAGGCGCGCTAGCCGACCGCCCGGCCAATATGATTATGAAGCCGTGACGCCCTTCTGCTGGGCCAGGTCGAAGATACGGGTCAGGGGCACCCATTTCTGGCCGGGCGCCGCATGCGGCAGGGCTTTCTGGAAGGTCCACATCAGGCTTTCCCATTCGTCATATTTGGCGGGGATATCACGGGCGCAGGGATAATCGTCGGCCACGGTGGCGATCATCACCATGCGGTCGCCGGTGCGCCAGATTTCCATGCCCTCGATCCCTTGGGCGCGAATGTCGTCCACGATCTCGGGCCAGACTCCGCCGGGAGCGTGGAATGTCTCATATTCCGCGATTTTGGCCGCGTCGTTGACCAGATCCAGCGCAAAGCAAAGGCGGCGGCTCATTTTGATACTCTCCGGATGGGGCTTGGACTATAAGAGCCTCCTTCGCTTTCGGGAGCAATCATGGCGTCTTTCCTGCGGCTACATCCCACCGACAATGTCGTCGTGGCGTTGGGGGGCTTATCGCCCGGCGACATCGTGGATGACGTGAAAATCATCCGGCGCATTCCGCCTGGTCACAAGGCCGCGGTGCGGCCGATAAGGAAGGATGAGCCCGCACTGAAGTTCGGACAGATTATCGGCTTCGCCACCCAGGACATCGCGCCCGGCGACTGGGTGCATGAACACAATATCGGTTTTCATGCCGTGGACCGCGACTATGAATTCGAAGTGGATGCGCGCGATCCTGCGCCGCTGACCGGCGCGACCTTTCAGGGCTACGCCCGCGCCAATGGCAAGTTCGGCACCCGAAACTATCTGGGCATTCTCACCAGCGTGAACTGCTCCGCCACCGTGGCGCGGCTGATCGCCCGCGAAGTCGAAAAACGCGGCTTGCTGGACGATTATCCCGAGGTCGATGGCGTGATCCCGCTGGTGCATGGCCATGGCTGCGGCATGGACAGCAAGGGTGAAGGCTACGAAGTGCTGAAGCGCACCCAATGGGGCTATGCCGCCAACCCCAATATGGGCGCGGTGCTGATGGTGGGTCTGGGCTGCGAGACGTTCCAGATCGGGCGCTGGAAGCAGGCCTACAACATCGCCGAAAGCGATACGTTTCGCTCGTTGACCATCCAGGATTCCGGCGGCACGCAGAAAGCGATCGAAGCCGGCGTCGCGGCGGTGCGCGACCTGCTGCCGGCCGCCAATGCGGTGAAGCGGCAAACCGCGCCGGCATCGGAACTGATGCTGGCGCTGCAATGCGGCGGCAGCGATGGGTATTCCGGTATCACCGCCAACCCGGCGCTGGGCGCGGCGGTGGACCTGCTGGTGGCCCATGGCGGCACGGCCATCCTGTCGGAGACGCCGGAGATTTACGGCGCCGAACATCTGCTGACCCGCCGCGCCGCGCCCGATGTGGGCAAAAAGCTGATCGAGCGCATCCGCTGGTGGGAGGATTACACCAGGCGCAATGCCGGCAGCATGAACAACAATCCCTCGCCAGGGAACAAGGCCGGCGGCCTCACCACCATCCTGGAAAAATCGCTGGGCGCGGCGGCCAAGGGCGGCACCACGCGGCTGAAAGCGGTGGTGGAATATGCCGAACCGGTCACCGCCAAAGGCTTCGTGTTCATGGACACGCCCGGCTACGATCCCGTGTCGGCCACGGGACAGGTGGCAGGCGGGGCCAATATCCTGTGCTTCACCACTGGGCGCGGCTCGGCCTATGGCTGCAAGCCCACGCCGTCGATCAAGCTGGCGACCAATACGCCGGTCTATGAACGCATGCTGGACGACATGGACATCAATTGCGGTGACGTGCTGGAAGGCGTTTCCATCGCCGACAAGGGGCAGGAGATTTTCTCCCACATATTGAAGATCGCTTCCGGCGAACGTTCCAAGTCCGAAAAACTGGGCTATGGCGACGCCGAATTCGTGCCCTGGCAGATCGGCGCGACGATGTAGCGCCGCTCTTCTTTTTCCGCTTAACTGGCGGGACAAAGGCGCGGGCGAAGACCCGCTCATAAGGGGTCGAGATGTCCAAGCTACCGGTCGTCGAAAGACGCTACGTCATCGCCTTTGCGCTGACATCAACGCTCTTCTTCGCCTGGGGCCTGGCGTCGCAATTCAACGATCTGTTGCTGCATCATTTCCAGAAGGCGCTGGATATCACCCGCACCCGCGCCAGCCTGACCCAATTCGCTTTCTATATCGCCTATTTCTGTGCGCCCTTGCCGGCCGCCATGATCATCCGCCGCCTGGGTTACAAGAAATGCATGGTGATCGGCCTGGCGATGTATGCCATCGGCGCCTTCCTGTTCGTGCCGGCGGCGCATCTGCGTGTCTATGGCATCTTCCTGCTGGCGCTTTACATTATTGCTTTCGGCGCCGCCTTCCTGGAGACCAGCGCCAATCCCTACATCGCCATCATGGGGGAGCCCGCCACCAGCTCGCCGCGGCTGAATTTCGCCCAGGCCTTTAATGGCGTTGCCACCGTGCTGGGACCGCTTGTCGGCGGCTATGTGATTTTCTCCGGCGTGGAATATAGCCCCGACCAGCTCGCGGCGATGACGCCGCAGGCTATCGACAGCTGGCGCGCCAGCGAGGCGGCTTCGGTGGGTCTGCCCTACCTGCTGCTGGGTGGGCTGATGGTGCTGATCGCCAGCGCCATCGCCCTGACCAGATACCCCGCGCTGCGCCCCGATGTGACGCCCGAAGGCAGCGGGTCGCCGTTCCGGGTGCTGCGGCATCCGCGGGTGCGCTATGCCGTGATCGCGCAATTCTTCTATGTCGGCGCCCAGGTCGGCACCTGGAGCTTGTTGGTGGATTTTGCTCAGGAAGCTGCCCGCGTTCCCGAGCGCGTTGGCGCCCAGGTTTATCTGGAAGCCACCATGATTGCCTTTTGCGTCGGCCGTTTTTTCGGCGCCTGGCTTCAGCGCACCATCGATCCGGCGCGGCAGCTTGTGCTCTATGGCGGCTGTAACATCGTCTTGTGCGGCCTGGCCGCCACCCTGGGCGGCTATCCCAGCATCTACGCCATGGTGGCGACGTCTTTCTTTATGTCCATCATGTTCCCGACCATCTTTGCACTCGGGATCGAGAAGCTCGGCCATGAAACCGAATTCGCTTCCTCCTTTATCGTGATGGCGGTATCGGGCGCGGCAATAGTGCCACCACTCATGGCCTATTTCGCCGACCAGACCGGAGCGCTGCACTGGAGCCTGTTTTTTCCGGCATTCTGCTATCTGGTGGTTCTGAGTTTCGGCTGGTTCGCGCCGAAGATGGGGCATGGTGAAACGTGAGCTTTGCATTTCGCCCGCTGGGCCATACCGGACTTAGGGTCACCGAACTGGGCTTCGGCACCGCCCCGTTGGGCAATCTGTTTCGCCCTTTGCCGGATGCGACCGCGCGCGAGACCCTGGCGGCGGCGGCGCAGGCAGGGTTCGGCTATTATGACACCGCACCCTTTTATGGCTTCGGCCTGTCGGAGCGGCGCCTGGGTGATGCTTTGCGGCATCGCAAGGATATCGTTCTTTCCACCAAGGTAGGACGGATACTGAAACCAGTCCCTGGGCCGGTGGACCAGAGTGAAGTGCGTCAGGGTTACGCTACGCCCATGCCGTTCGAGCCTGTCTATGATTATTCCTATGACGCAGTGATGAAGAGCTATGAGGCGAGCCGGCAGCGCCTGGGGCTGTCGCGCATAGACATTCTTTATATCCATGACATCGGGCGTCTGACTCACGGCGAGCATAACGAAGCGCGCATGGCGGAACTCACCAGGGGCGGTGGCCTCAAGGCGTTGGAGGAACTGCGCGCCACCAAACAGATCTCGGGCTTCGGCATGGGCGTGAACGAAGTGCCCGCCTGCCTGGAGGTGATGACTCATACCCGTCTGGATGTGATCCTGTTGGCGGGGCGCTACACCTTGCTGGAACAGAGTCCGCTGGATGACTTGTTCCCGCGCTGCGCCGCGGCCGACACAGCTATTGTGGTAGGCGGGCCTTACAATTCCGGCATCCTGGCGGTGGGCACCACGAGTGGTGCGCCGCTGTTTTACAATTATGAACCCGCGCCAGCGGACGTGATTGAAAGAGTGCGCAGAATCGAAGCGGTCTGCGAGCGTCATGGTGTACCGCTGGCAGCGGCGGCGCTGCAATTCCCCTTGGCGCACCCCTTGGTCGCCAGCGTGATACCGGGTCTGGATTCGCCGGAGCGCGTGGCGCAGACCGTGGCGCTGTATCGTCACGAAATTCCGGCGGCGCTGTGGCAGGATCTTCACCACGAAAATCTTCTGCGTGCCGACGCGCCGGTTCCGAATTGAATTCCATGATCGTCGATGCTCACCAGCATTTCTGGGACCCGGCGCGCGGCGATTATGGCTGGCTGAAGCCGGACAACCCGATCCATCGCGTTTTCTCGACCGCCGATCTGCGTCCGTTGCTGGTCCAGACCGGCATGGACGCGACTATTCTGGTTCAAGCGGCGCCCACGCCGGCTGAAACCGATTACATGCTTGGCATCGCCCGCCAGACGCCCTGGGTCCTGGGGGTGGTCGGATGGATCGACCTGGAAGCACCGGACGCCGCCGATGAAGTGAATCGCCGAGCCTCCGATCCCCTGTTCCTTGGCGTGCGGCCCATGCTTCAGGATCTGCCCGATCCTGACTGGATCCTGCGGCCGGGCCTCACACCCGCCTTGAACGCCATCGCCGCCGAGGGCCTGGTGTTCGATGCCCTGATCCTGCCGCATCAGATCGCGGCGATTGCCGAACTGGCCAGGCGCCATCCGCAACTGTCGATTGTGCTGGATCATGCCGCCAAGCCGCCACTGGGCGATGCCGATGCGATGACGAAATGGGCGCGAGCGATCGAAACGCTTGCGGGTTTGGCCAATGTCACCTGCAAGCTCAGTGGTCTGTTGACGGAAGTGCGGCCGGGCGGCGGCAAGGACGATGTCGCCCGGGCCATTGGCGTGCTGTTCGATCTGTTCGGGCCGCAGCGTCTCATCTGGGGCAGCGACTGGCCGGTGCTGACCTTATCAGATTGTTTTGTTGGGGCAGGCGATTATCTGGGCTGGTTCGAGCTGGCGCGCGAGGCGGTCGCGGCCAAGGACTCCAGTGCCGTCCGCGCCGTGATAGGCGGAAACGCTCTTCGCATTTATCGCCCCCGCCGCTGATTTGGCCGCCGCGCCAAGGCGCGTTACCCTGCTTTGGGGGCAGCGGAGCATTACATTGAATCGGCGTTGGCTGGCTGTGACCTTGCTGGGACTTGTGGCGGTCCTGCTGCTGTTGTGGCTGGCACGTGCGTATATCGCCGTCCAAATCGCCCGGTCCTATTTCAGCGGCCATGGCGTAAACGCGTCCGTCGAAATCGGTGACCTGGGTCTTACGGGCGTCTCGGGCCGTTTTTCGCTTGGGGCCCAGGAAGCGCCGGAAGTGTCCGCTGAACATATCGAGCTGCGCTTCGATCCCTTGCGCTGGCTGCCTTATGTGGTCGAGGTGCGTCTGGTGGGCCCGGTGGTGCGGGCGCGGCTGGACGCCGACGGCAAACTCACTATGGGATCGCTGCAGGCGTGGATCGATTCTCTCAGCCGGCAGCAGGGCAAGTCGCGTTTCGTCAGCGATGAGCTCGCCGTATCGCTCACCGGGATGCGCCTGCTGCTGGCGACGCGAGGCGGCGCACTGGAGGTGGACGGTAATGCCACGCTGGTGAAAAACCTGCCCGTTTCGTTGGCGTTGCGGGCGCGGCCCGCCAGGATCGTCACTCGCGATCTGGACGTCACAATGCGCGCCGCCAGCTTGGCATTCGACCAGAGCGCCGGAACGCTGGCGGCGCAATTTTTGGGCGCAGTGAAACATCCCGCGGTTGATACCCAGGACATCGACGCAAAGGTCGATGCCACCGGCCTCAAATGGAGTTCGGCACGCGGGCAATTGTCTGCCATGGCACCGTCCGTCAGCCTGCATGTCACCGCCGCGTCCGTCACGGCAGGACAAAAACTTTCCACGCCCATATTGGATGTCACGGCCCGCGATGTTGCGATTGTATCGGCAAAGGACGGGCTGGAAGGCGCCGCCGATCTTGCCGTCACGGCGGCCGCGGGCCTCGATGCCGCAATGGCGTCCTTGCACGCGGCGGACCCGGTATTGGCAAATGCCATTCGCCAAAATCTTGCGCGATTGACCCTGGCCTTTGCCGGTCATGCCGAACGGCGCGCCGGTGTTTCACGTTTCGCCCTGAGCCAGCCTTTGCTGGTGACAGGCGCCAAGGGCGGCGCCTTGCGCGTTCCTGCATTGACTCTTTCTGCTACAGCCGACAGCTTGAATGCGGCACTGGATGCCAGCCTGACCGGCCCAGGCTTGCCGGCGGTCAAGCTTGGAATGCGCCACCTGGTGTGGAGTGGCGGCGGTTTTACCAGTAATGCCGCGTTTTCCGCGCGCTTCAATTTTGCCATGCTGCGCGGTACCGACGTGGCGGGGCAAGGCACCTTCTCCTGGCAGAACGGACAATATGCTTTTACGCCTTCGGGCTGCGTGCGCGCCGCGCTGGCTGCCTTCCATCCCGGCGCCAGCGATCTCGCCAAGAATGTGCGGGGCGATATCTGTGCTCCACCAAACCAGCCGTTGCTGACGGGCGAGGGGATCGGATGGACACTGTCCGGCCTGGCGCGCGAGGCATCCGCCGATCTGCCGCTGGCGACTGCTCATCTGGAAAAGGTGGCTGCGCGCCTTGCGTTTGATGGCGAAGGCGCGCCGCTCAAGGGCACCGCTACTGTCACCTCCGCAGAAATTCTCGACCGTGCCGCCAGCCTGCGGTTCAAACCGCTGGCGGCTACGGGCACGGCTTCGCTGGACAAAGGCATCTGGGGCGGCCATTTCGCAGTCACCGATCCCCAGAAAGTCGCGCTGGGCGAGACGACTTTTGTGCATACGATGGCGACCGGCACGGGCACGGCGCACATCGACGCGCCGCATGTCGCTTTCGCGCCGGATCACCTGCAGCCCGCCGATCTTTCCCCGCTTCTGGTGGCTTTGCGTCGCGCCGAAGGCACTGCCGGCTTTGCCGGCGACGTCAACTGGACGCGCGAAGCGATCACCAGCCAGGGCAAGCTGTCGATTGCTTCGTTGGATTTCATGACACCCATGGGCAAGGCGCATGCGGTGAAAAGCGATATCGCCTTCACCTCGCTCCTGCCGCCCATCACCGCGCCCGGCCAGACACTCACCATCTCGCGTATTGACTGGACCTTGCCCTTCAGCGCCGTGGACGTGCGCTTTGCTTTCAGTCCGACCACGATCCAGATCGCCAAGGCCGATACCGATATCGCCCAGGGTCATGTCGCCTTGGGCGCCATCGACATCTCGGTGGCCGATCCCGGCCACCTTGCGGGCTCGGCTCAGTTGAATTCCATTGCGCTAAATTCCCTGGTGACAGTGTCGAACCTGAGCAGCAAGGTGAAGCTGGAAGGAAAAGTCTCCGGCCATATTCCCTTCGTGCTGGGGCCGGAAGGCTTTCACATCGTCAATGGCCATGTCGCGGCCGACGGGCCTGGCCGGTTGTCGGTCGACCGTTCGCTATGGGCCCAGGGCGATGCCGCCCTCAGCAGCAATGCGGTGCAGGACTTTGCCTATCAGGCGCTGGAAAATCTTGCCTTCGAGCAGATGTCGGCCGATCTCAATTCGGTCGCCAATGGCCGGCTGCAGATTGTTTTTCACATCAAGGGCCGCAGCGATCCGCCTAAGCCCCAAGTGGCCGAAGTCGCCATCCTCGATGTCATCAACGGCACGGCCTTGTACAAGCCCATCCCGCTGCCCAGCGGCACGCCGATCGATCTCACCCTGGATACTTCCCTTAATTTTGACGAACTCTTGAAGTCCTATGCCCAGGCATGGTCAAAGAGCCTTGGTCCGGAGGGGCAGCCGGACACCACGCCTGGAGCAAAGCCATGAAGAAAATGCTTTTCGCCGCCTGCGTGTTCGCGGCGCTGGGCGCCTGCACACCGACCATCCGGGTCGAGGTCGCGCCGATCAACATCTACGCCAAGCTGGACGCCGACGTGCGGGTGCGGCTGGACAAGGAAGTCCAGAGCGCCATTTCACAAAACCCCGATCTGTTTTGATCTGAAGGAAGCCCGATCATGATCAACTTCAAACACATCTTCGCCGCCGCGGCGCTGCTGCTGCTGACCATGCCGGCTTTCGCCGATCTCGCCGGCGACAAGGCGACGATGGATGCCGCCAAGGCGGCCGGCACGGTGGGCGAACAGGCCGATGGCTATTTGGGCATTGTCAGCAGTGCGGACGGCACCGTCACCGCGGCAGTGAACGAAATCAACAATGGCCGCCGCCAGGTCTATAGTCAGACCGCGGCCAAGTCCGGCGTCACGCCGGATGCAGCGGGCCAGGCGACGGGCGCGCAGTTGATCGCCAAGGTGCCAGGCGGTCAGTTTTTCAAGCCCCTGGGCGGAGCCTGGACAAAAAAATAACTGCGGAGCCTGGACCAAGAAGTAATCAGATCAAATCCACCGCCACCACTTCGTGCAGGCGGATGCGCGGCAATTCCACCACCAGCCGGTCGCCGTCGCGCGATGTCTTGGGCGCCGCGCCGCTTTCCAGCAGTTTCACCGCGCCAATCTTTGCATCCGGCGGAATCGCGAGTGACACAGTGTAAGGCCCCGACGGCATCATCTCGCGATAGGGGCCTTTCATCATCATGGGATTGTTCATGTTGACGACATGGGCGGCGAGAGAATTCTTCTGCCGCCAATAGGCGATGTCCACCAGGCCGGGGCCTGATACCATCATCGGCGACGGTTCTTCCGCTGCCCATTCCACCGCATTCTTGAGCAGCACCAGATGATCGGCCGCCAGCACTTCCCAGAAAGTGCGGTCCAGATCCATGGGAAAATAGACCACGCGGCCTTTGCCGACCTGGCGGCAGAACACCATCGGCGTGTCGGTTTCCAAAGTCATGGTATAGACCCGCTCCATCGGCAGGTCGGGATAACTGGGCACCAGGGTCAGCGGCTGTTTCGCCGTGTCATGCGGCTTGACGGTGATTTGCTGGGCGGTGGCGATGATGCGCGGCGCATCCTCCAGCCCGCGGGTCAGCGGGTGGGGATGGCGCGGCGTGAGATAGCTGTTCTTCACGGCATTGTCGGTCTTGACGTAGTCGCAGCCGAACAGGTCGGCCAGGCCGAAATTGGCGCGGCGCTTGCCAAGCTCGTCATAGAGCGAAGTTTCGCCGGTCGCCACGATGCTTCCGCCGGTCTTCACGTAATCGCGGATCTGCTGGCATTGCTTGTCCGATAGCGCGGCGATATCGGGCAGCACCATGACGCGATAGCGCCCGATATGCCGCGGCTCCAACTGGCGGTCATCCGCCATCTCAAAAGGAATGCGCGCTTCCACCAGCGCCTGGTAATAGCCATTCTGGGAATCGGTCACCCGCTGGGCGGCGCGCACCCCGTCGCCGGCGGTAAAGGCACTGCCGCCGGCAGTGAAGGTGCCGGACTGGGTGGAGTTGAGAATCGCCACCCGCGCCAGATTGGCGGTGTTGCGCATATATTTGTCGTGGGCGTAATGCCACTGGAAAATCTTCTCGACCGGCGCCACCCAGCGGGCATCGAAGATCCGCGCATTGAACTTGCAGTACCAGGGGCGGAAGCCCTGGGCGATGCCCGAATGGGCCCAGGCTTCCAGTTCCGGGCCGCGCTGCACCGAATCCTTCCAGCGGTTCTCGTCCTCGATACCGACATTGAACAGGCCGCACACCGGCAGGTTCTGCATATAGGCGCGCACCTGCTTGGCGTATTTGCCCATCATCCACACCGGGGTGGTGGCGCTCCGGCCCTGGCGGTCCACTGCCACGATGGGAATGACCACGTTGTTGGGATCGTTCATGCCGCCATTGGGGCTGAAGAAACTGTCCGGTTTCGAGGCCTTGACCGTGTCGTCCCATAGCTTGAACTGTTTCCAGCGCATGTCGGCGTTCCACTGGATATAGGCTTTGCGCTGTGGGTTCTGGGGATCGTTGGTGGTGGGCAGTTCCAGGCCGGTGGCGGCGCGGAATTTGGTGCGGCAGGTCTGGCAATAGCACATGCCGCTGCCGGCCCAGCGATTGCCGAAAAAGCCTTCCACTTTGTAGGTGTCGGAAATCTCCTTCAGCACCGCGGGCATGAAGTCGAACATGAAGCCGCCATTCTGGCAGGTGACGTACATGTCGGTGGCGGCCCAATGGCGGCGCGGCTTGCCGTCTTCGGTGCAGGCGGCCCATTCGGGATGGGCGGCATAGGCTTCTTCGCTCATGGCGTGGGGATCGACGCGGGCGATGATGCTGATGTTCAAGGCGCGCGCGCCTTTCACCATCTCGCCGAACATGTCGCGGTTGCCGAGATATTTGGCGCGGTAATGCAGCGGCACTTTGGAAGGATAAAAACAGATGCAGCCGCCCGCGGACAGGCACACCGCCTCGACATGGGTCTTCTTGAACAAGTCGAACCAGAAATTGGGGTCGTAGCTGGGCGGGTCTTCCTCGGTGAAGGCGACCTGGGCCCAGCGCATCGCATTGTTGGCCCAGGGCAGGCCTGCCATATCGTCGGTCATGGCGAAGGCGGGCGCCTCGAACGGCGCCAGCGCCAACAGGCCGCCCGCGCCCAGCAGCAATGCGTCGCGCCGTGTCGCATCCCGTGCATTATTGTCAGCCATCGCCTGCTCCCTGTTACCGTTCTCTTTTTAGGGTGCATTGCCAAAGCGGGCAATTCACGCTTGACTGAATGTCATAATAGATAAGTCAGGGAAGAAACCGTGCGTCACCTGGGCTTCGCCATCGCGTTCACCGCTCTGTCATCGTTGGCTGCGCAGGCCGCCGACATCACGGTCTATTCGCCGGCTATCGTCAATGGCCCGCTGAAAAAGCTGGCGGAAAGCTGGACCGCGGAAACCGGCAACAAGGTCACCTTTGCCGGCAACAATGTGGGGCGTGTCCGTACTGCCGTAACCACTGACGCGCCCGCCGACGTGGTGGTGGCGCCTACCGCCGACTTTTTGGTCTTCGCGCCCAAGCTGAAAACGGGCAGCGAACGGCCCTTGGGCCGCATCATCTTCGGTGTTGTGGTCAAGGCCGGCGGTGCTCGCCCTGATATTTCCACCCATGAAAAGTTCGTCGCCTTCGTCAAGAAAGCGGGCGTGCTGGCCCATGCCGATCCCAAGGCGGGCAGTCTAACCGGTGCCATGGTGGAGGAGATGCTCAAGCGGCCGGAATTCGCCGGCGTCGAAGCGAGGCCCATCAAGGGCATGATCGGCGACGCCATTGTGCGCGGCGATGCCGAATTCGGTGGCGGTGCCATGACCGAACTGTTGATGGCCAAGGATGCCGAAGTGGTCGGCCCGTTCCCCGACGATCTTGGCCTGCATGTCGATATGTCGGCGGCGGTCCTGAATGTCTCCACAGCACCCGGCGATGCCGAAGCCTTCCTGCGCTATGTCACCCGTCCGGAAACGGCAGCGGTGTGGAAAGCCGGCGGCGTGATCGAAACGCCTTCCAGGAAATAGTCAGAACGGTTTCATGCCCTTTGCCGCCCAGGCCGACTTGGCTTCGGGGCGCGTGAGGAATTTGATGAACTCTGCCGCTTCTTTGGGGTGAGCCGAGCGCGACGACACCGCCAGGATGGCATCCATGTGCCCGCCCAGTTCCACCGGGAGCGGCGCCACCAGATCGATCTCCGGCTTGTTGAGGATTTCCTGCACCAGCTGGACCGCCATATCGCCTTCGCCGTGCGCCAGCGCCGCCGCGCCTTCGCCGCGCGCCGACGGCACGACACGGGTGCCGGCGAATTCCGGGCGCTTGAGGATGCTGTCAATCATCACCCCCTGCATGGTGCCGCCCTTTGGGTCATTCACCATCACCGCCTGCGCCGTCTTCAGCACCGCGGCCAGCTTGGCGACGGTGGAGATGTCGGGCTTGGCTGCACCTTTTTTGACTGCCAGGCCCAGTTCGCCGCGCCCCAGCGGCGTGTAGGTCGCGCCCACAATGCCGCCATCCAGATAGAGCGTGTTCATCAGGTCGGCGGGCAGGCCGACCACGTCTGCGGCCGGCGTGTCAGTCTTGGCCTGGGCGATGAGCTTGTCCATGGTGGCGCGCACGATGACGGCGGTGTTGCCGCTTTTCTTGTTGTAGTCGTCCACCAACTCGCTCAGCGCCGCGTTGTAGACGATGCCGGGGCTGATGATGCGCAGCTCCACCGCCCGGACAGGCGAGGCGAGCAGGGCGGCAAGCAGCAAAGCGGAAGCGAACAGGCGCATAAGAAGTCCTTATCTGTAAAGAAGAACGGATTGCCAGAAACCGCACTGATGCGCGGCGGCGAACTGGGCATTGGTTTGAACGGTCTTCCAGTCCTTGTTCTGCAGGAAATAAGCAGGCGTCGCATCGCCTTTCTTCCAGCGCGGCCAGGGCGCGTCACCGCTCCCATTGGGATTGCCGGCCCGCGCGAAGTTCGCCCAGGCGTCAACCAGCCGATCAGACAATTTGCCCTGCACCGCATTCAGTTTGATGGGTACGCCTTCCGGTCCGCCGTGATAGCCGGTGAAGAGATAGGCAATGTCGGCGGTGTGGTAAGCCAGCGGCTGATAGCCCGGCATCTTGGGGAAATAGCTCGGCGCGGTGCGGTCGTCGAACAGATACATATAGACCGGTACCTGCGGTGACAGCGCTCCCGCCACATACTGTCCACGGCAGGCCTGCACATCGCTATGGGCCGCATCCCAGGCCATTTGAGCGCCCGGCTTGTTGACCGGATAGTGCGCCAGCACCTGATCCACCGTGCCTTTGGGATAGGCGGGCGGGCCGCCGCCGGGTCCGGCATTGCCGCCATAGGTCCTTTGCAGATAGGCGCGGTAATCGGCCTCGGTCAGAGCGGCGCGGCTCGGCTTGAAATACTGGATGATGCCGTTGGTGAAATTGCCTTCGTCGCGGGTGGTGCCGATCATGACCGGCATCTGGTTGAACGAACCCGACCGGACCGCGTCGATCATTTGGCGCGGGATGATCTGTCCGTCCACAAAAGGACCACCAACCAG
>Ga0193753_10001508_pt1 | contig 19818 bp, 19 predicted proteins | sample H1c2metaG_FD_144925 | JGI IMG/M metagenome (GOLD analysis project Ga0193753, IMG submission 144925) | Soil microbial communities from a riparian zone of the East river system, Colorado, United States - H1c2 | ecosystem: Environmental > Terrestrial > Soil > Riparian zone | place: USA: East...
CGTCGCCGACAGGCTGATCACCCTGCCGCGATTGTTCAGATCGTAAAATCCTCCAACGGTCGCACCGTAACGAAGCCAGCCCCCGCCGGGTGATCGTCGAACGTCGTTTCCCTGAAACCCCGAAAGCTCGATCCGAATGCCGGAACCGGGCGCGGGGCGCGGTTGCCGGGTGTCGAGTGCCGCCGTGATCTGATTGTACTGCGCGGTGTATCCGCGACCGAATCCATAGGGCAGCGCAAAGGTACCGGCTCGCGCGGTCTGTTCGATATCGGGATCCCCTCCAAAGTGCCCGTTGTAGATCTCGACCGTCTTCGCACCGATGCCCGCTTCGATCCGACTCGCGCGCCAGAGGTGCAAATCAACGAGCGCGCTCACATCGATTTGATCGCGCCCGTAGCGACTCTTGTCTCCCTGCAAGGTGCGCGGCCCGACTCCGAAAAATACGTGGTCGGGCCTACGGATCCCCGACGCCTGGATTGTCAGCGTGTCCTTGTCGTGGAACGTGATGCGATCCAGCAGCTGGCCCGCGATCCAATCACTGGTCCAGAAGGTGCCGTGAAATTGAAGCTCGTTCCCGTTGAAAAAAGCGTCCTTCCAGAACGCAAAGAGACCGACGCTCGGATTGAATCCGAAATCGACGAAGCCGATGGGGAGGACTCCAGCCTTGTGATCCGGCCCAAAGGTAAAAAAGTCGTAGAGCGCCTCGGGCAGCCCCGCGCGTTCGGCGCCGGAAATCAGCGCGCCCAGCGGTCTTCGAATCAAATATTCGCTGGTGAAGTAGAGAGGCGAAAACAGAACACGCGGCACCCATAGCGCCACGTCGCCAGCTGTCGTTGGATCGTCGCCGCGCCCATCGTAATCGGGAATCGCCCGCTTCGGAGACTTGGTCCCAGTCCCGGCCCGCGGAGCAGACGGCGGAGCAGCCTGCGCCGCAGGCGCGTCCGCCGGGGCATCGGCCGGCGCGGCCAACGCCTCGTGATGCCACAGCGCGAGAGCCGCCACGGCGATCGATGCACGCAACGTCTTCATGTTGGAAGCGGCTCCGCGGCCATGAGTTCTTCGCTCTCTTCGCTGCGCCGGCGGTGCTCCTTGCCGATCGCCACGATGACGACGAGCCACAATGCAACGAGGCACAAGTTGATCCCGGCCAGTGCCGACGTCGAAAGGGACAAAAGGCTCGCCACCCAGACGAGGCCGCCCGAAAAAACGTCCCCGATGCGTACGATGAGCGTCTCGATGGCCGTCTTTCCGACGTATTTCTCGACGCGCGAGGTCACGAGAAAGAGGGCTTGAAATGACGTTTTTTGAATCGAATAGTCGAGACTATTTTCGGATATTTTCGCAATCCGAATGAGCGAGAGAATTGGAGCGGCGAGCAAGAGCGAATAGCCGACGAACGCAACGCCCGGCAGAAAGAACAAGGCTACCCGCACCCCCAATTTCGAAAAGACACGGGAAACGACGAAGAGCTGCAGCAGCAATCCCACGATATTGACCCAGCCGAAATAGTCGGCTTTGAACGCGCCGACGAACTTCTCCGGATTGACTCCCGTCGCGTGCGAGTTTTCGAGTGAGGCGAGTAGGGTTCGGTCGAGCAAGTATTCGCCGTTGCTGTTGACCCAATTGATCAGAAGCGTCAGCGCTCCCGCGAGGAGCAAATATTTGTCGCGCAGGAAGAGTGAAAGCGTTCCCTCGGTCACGCCTTCTCCCGCGAGCCCCTGATCGGGTTGCGGCGCCTCGAGCGGTTCTTCCGGCGAGCCGGCTTGCGCCCGCGGCGATCCAACGTGGCGATCGACCCACGCAAGGCAAAAGACAACGAGGACCAGAATTGCAGCCGCACCGGCCATGAGCCCTTGCGGGCCAAGCGAAATGAGCGACTTAGCGATCTCCGAGCCTGCGACCGCCCCCGTCGAACCGCCGATTCCGAGAATCGCGAAGAGCCGTTTGCCTTGTTCGGGTGTGTAGATGTCCGCGGCGAAGCTCCAAACTTGCGAGACGGCCATCATGTTGAAAATGCCGACCCAGAGATAAAATGCGACACCGATGTTCGCGTGCGCGCGCGCGAATATGGCGAACAGAACGAGGTTCGAGACGAAGAAGAGATAGACCGTGGCCAGAAGCTTCATTCGGCCGACGCGTTTTGCGAGTGCGCTGTAGGCCGGCACCGCAATGAGGAGAAGGACCGATTGGCCCGCCGACGCGTACGATTTGACCTCCGCACCGCCGTGCAAAAGGATGAGCGGTTCGCGCGCCGTCTTGAGGAGATAGTAGGCGGTGAGAATGAGAAAGATGGTCAACGTCATGACCGAGGCGCCGATGGCCTCTTCCGGCTCCACTTTGGCGAAGGGGCGGAAAACGCGAGCGAATACGCGCGCGACGATGGAGGATCCGGTGCTCATGGATTCAAAAGACTCCCGCGAGGCCCATGCCGGCCCCACCCGAAAAGACCTGAGGTACCGGAACCATGTGCATGCCCGCTGTTCGAATGTCGCCCATAGGGCGGCCGCTGGCGAAACCGTAATGAAGAAGGGACGGGATCACGTAACCGGAGAGAGCTCCGATGCCCCAGCCCATCAGTACATCGGTGGACCAATGCCGATCGCTAACGATGCGGGCGGCGCCCGTCGCGGTTGCAGCCCCGATCATCACCACGCACGGGGCGAGGTCGGCAAGGCCGCCACCGTAAAGCGGGAGGTGCTGATGGTGCACGCACGTGAGTCCCGCCATCGTCGCCACGGCCGCCGCATGACCACTGTAAAAGCTTTGAAAGTCCCCATCGCCTCCGCAGCCGTTCGCGAGTACCCGCCCGGCGCTGTCGCGCGTGCTTCCGTCCGGTTGGCATTGGTCGGTGTACGGGCGCGCCCGCCCCACGCCACGCTCGACCGCGAGGGTGACCACCCCGGTCATTCCGAGCGCTTGCAGGTTGATGAGCGTCATCTCGACCGCCACGTCCGCGCTTTGGTGAATGCCGAGCGCGACGACGTACACGTCCACGATATAGGGAAGTAGGACGGCCCCTTTGTAGAGGACATCGCCAATGTCGAGGGCCGTGTTCTGCACGGATGCCGTCCGGCCGCGCAGTCCGTCACGAATCGCATTGTCGAAAAGCCAGCCGCCCGCGAAATTCGCGGACTTTGCGGGCTTCCAATACTCGCTGACGGCGTAGGAGCCAAGCGTCATGGCGGCGATGTTGAGCCCTTCGACCACGCGAATGCGCGGCCAATCGCGGCTCCATTCGACGCGCTCCGGATCGGTTGCCGACGCCGTGTTGGCCGCCGCGAGCCATCCCGCGATGGTCAGCGCCATCGCGCCCAGTCTAGCCGTACGAGTGTGGGCTACGCGGGTAGCTTGGAGGTTCGTCATCGGCCGAGTGGTCCGGTAGATTCGAGTGGAACCGGGAAAATCGCTACTTAAGAGGCGCCTCAGTTACCACGAACGGTGGATTTTTGCGGCGAAATCTGCGAACGACCAGGCGGCAGACGGAGTCCAGCCTTGCTGGATGGAGTCCATGACTTGTAGACGGAACGAAACGAAGTGACCCATGTCGATGCTCAAAATTCGTGACGATCGTCAGCGCGAGGTGCTCTTTGGCGCGCCTCCTCGCCGGGTCGTGTCCTTGGTCCCGAGCGATACGTTCACCGTGGCCGAGCTTGGATGCGAGGGCGCGCTCGTGGGGCGCACGGATTATTGCGAACTCCCCGCCGAGGTCGTGGCGCGCGTGCCCAGCATCGGCGGAACGAAAAACCCGCGCCTCGACGATATTACGGATTTGTCACCCGATCTCGTAATTGCCAATCAAGAAGAGAATACGAAAAGCGATCTCGAAAAGCTCGCGCAACGCGGTATTCGCGTCTACGTCGCATTCCCTCGAAGGGTGGCCGATGGAATTGCGCACATGGCGAGGCTGGCGCGCATTTTTCGTGTCGAGCGTGATGAACGGGTGCGTGCATTATGCAAGGGTGCGTACGAAGCGATCCGCGAGGCGGAAGAGGGGCGCGAAAAGCAGCCGGCGCTCCGCACCTTCTGCCCCATCTGGATGAAGCCGCTCATGACCATCCACGCGAGCACCTTCATCAGCGACATGCTCCGCCTGGCGGGCGCCGACAACGTGTTTGCCGATCGCGAACGGCGCTACCCCCTTGCAGCGGATCTCGGCCGCGCGGAACCTCTCGAGGCAGGCTCGATCCAAGGGCGCGATGTGCGCTACCCGCGCGTGACGATGGCGGAAGTCGAGGCGCGCGCGCCGGAGTTGATTTTGCTGCCCGATGAACCGCATCCGTTTTCCGAAGAGGACGCCGATGTCTTTCGTGCAACGAAAACGCCCGCCGCCGAGCGCGGGGCCGTGGTGCGAACGAGCGGTAAGGACTTGTGTTGGTATGGCGCACGCAGCGCGACAGCACTCACCCGCGTGCGTACCCTCGTTGACATGTATCGACAGACCCGACGCGCAGAATAGCGCGGCCACCTACGCTCTCCGACTCACTCACTCTCCGCTGAATTCGTTCTCCGTGGTCGCTTCGAGATGCGTGCAAGCGTTTCACTGGGGTTTGTAGTTTCCGAGCGCGCTGCATCAGGTATCATTCTTCGAACGCGGGTGAACACGGCGGCAGGTGTCGCCCGCGCGGGACAATTGCATGAGCATTTTTTCGAGGCTCTTCAACAAAGGCCAAACGCCGGAGGACGCGCCGGCGGCTCAGGAAGACGTTGCGGGCGATGCCGTCGCCGCGGCTCCGCCGCCGCAGCCAGCGGTCCCTGCGCCCCCGGGTCCTCCCGCGCCCCGTGCCCCGCGCGTCAAGTTCGAACCGTCGACGTCGGCGCGACAAGTCGCCCCGAGTCCACCACCGCCTTCGCGCGCGTATCAAAGGCCGCCGATGCCTCCCATTTCCTTGGGAGCGACGCCCTCGCAAAACGCGCCGCCATCGAGTCAGGCCGCACCCGCGCGCGCGGCGCCGTCGCGAAATCAGGCACCCGACGGCGAGAGCGCGGAACGGAATCGAGCCGCAAAGCCCGCTTCCCGTGACGCTTCCCGTGATCCTGGGCGGACGACCGGGCCCGTGTCGCGAAAAAACGACATTACGGTCAAAACGCGGATCATGGGCGGCGCCGCACCGAACTCGCCGCGCCCGACGGCGCCCGGACAATCGGCGTCTTCGGCGTCGATCCGTTCGCCCGCCGCATCGCACATCGGGGCCGGTGCCGCGTCGAGCCTGGGCGCTTCCGCGTCGCCCGCGCAGGGCGCCGTTTCTGGTATTTCCAGTAACGCGTCGACGTCGCGGCAGGCGAACGCATCGCGTCGCCGCCCTTCTTCTCGTCCAAAGCCGATGGACTCTTCGCCTTCTTCTTCTCACGTACCCGCCACGTCCCCATCAACAACGACGTTGCGAAACGCCCCGCGGTCTCCCTCGTTGGGCGCCATCCCCACTACTGCCCCCATTACCTCGCGTATGGGAGGCTCACCTTTGGCGTCGCCAGAGCCGGAAAGTCGCCCGCAGTTGGCGTCACAAGGGTCTATGGTGCAGCCGGATTCGGCCAGCGTATCGCCTTTCACGACGCTGGATCTGGGAGGGTCATTCTCGATGCAAAGTGAGTTCCCGCCGTCGATGGCTTCTACGAGCCAGGTCGATCCGAGTGACGTTCGTGGTCTTTTTGGCGAACTCGCCGCGAACTACATGCAACCCGTTCGCGACTTCGTTACGGAGCTCACGACGAAGCCCGCGAACGCTTCGTGGCTCGAAATCTGCGAGCCGGCGATCCGCTCGCTCCGCCGCTCCGCCGACGGGATGGACTTGCCCGATCTCTCGGTGGCACTCGATGGCTTTGCGGCCTCGCTGGTCGCCGCAGGTAGCGTGGGCGGCAAAGTCATCGACGGAACGGTGCGCGATGCGGTGCTCGCCGCGTACTCGGGGCTGGTGACGGTTCTTCCGGAGGCGTTCACCTTGCCCGAAAAAGCGGGAGATCAGCGCGAAGCACTCATCGTGCACTCGGTGCTCAGGCAGGTGCCCGGCGTCACCCGCAGCACCATCGAAAAGCTCTATGGCGCGGGGCTAACGTCACTCGACGCCCTCTATTCGGCCAAGGCCGAAGACCTGAGCGCCGCCGCGGGCATTTCCCGCCGGGTCGCGGAGCGCATCGTCGCGAAGGCGAGCGCGTTTCGCACGGCGCGCGACCGTGGTCGCGATGCCGAACGCGAAGAGCTTGCATTTACGACTGTGCTCCTGCGAAAACTGCAGACGGAATACGATCGGGCTGCGGAAGATTGGTCGGATTCAGCGGTCGGCCCGCGCAAGAGACAGGTGCGTCAAGCGCGGGCGGAGGCGCTGCTCAAAGTAGAAATCATTCTTGCGCGTTGGGGCGCGATCGAACTTGTTCAACAAATCGAAAAGCTGTCGTTTGAACGGAAGCTCGACAAACTCGAACGCTTCGTGAAGGAAAACGCGAAGAATCGCTGACGGGACCTCGGCGCAGTGCGGAAATGAACACCGATGAGCCAAAATATGCCGGAATTTACACCTGACGTCATCCTGAGCAAGATCAAGCGCGGCGAGCGGCTCGAGCGAGCCGATTTGCGCGGCGTGAACCTCGCGCGCGCACCGCTGGAAGGAGCCAATCTCAGACGCTGCGATCTGGAAGGGTCGAACCTCGAAGGGGCGCGACTGTCGCGCGCCAACCTCAAGAACGCGAGCTTGCGCGAGGCGTACCTCGTAAGCGCAGATCTGCGCGAGGCGAACCTCGACAACGCCGATCTCGAGGGGGCCAATCTCGAAGGGGCGATCCTCGCGGGCGCAAACTTGAGCCGCGCGAACCTCGAAGGGGCCAACTTGGTGGGCGCCGATCTCACCGGGGCGAAATTCAGCTACGCGCAGCTCGACTCGGCCAATCTCGGCTGTGCGGATCTAAGCGGCGCCGTGCTCTCGCACGCGGATCTCGTCGAGGCGTATCTCGGCGCAGCCAAGCTTCTCGTCGCGGATCTGTCGAACGCGAACCTGCGCTCGGCCAACCTCGAGGAGGCCGACTTCACCGACGCTCGGCTCAATGACGCGGAGCTCGTGAGCGTCAACGCGCGCGCCGCGAAGTTCGTCGGGGCATCGCTTCTGAAGGTGAATCTGTCGAACGCGAACCTCACCGATTCGGACCTGGAGAAAGCGGACGCGCGCCACGCGAATCTAACCGGTGCGACGCTCGACGGCGCGCACGTTACCGGGATGAAGGTCGGCGGTTTGTCGGGTACCGGCAAATCGATCAAAAACCTGCGCGGCGAATGGATCGACGTCACCATACCGGGGGACGGTTCGACGCGAGCCGCGTCCACTCAAATCGCGAGCATCCTCGCGGGCGAAACGCCGACCTTGGTGGCCCCGTCCCAGGTGCCGGTCCAAACGACGGCCGCGGGTGGTCGTTTGCCGGTCAAGCGCTACTTCGGACGCGGCGATACGTTTCGCAATGCGAGCCTCGAGTTCGACGACGGTGCGACCGTCGAGATCGAGAGTCTGTTCGAGCAGTGCTCCATCAAGCTGGGCACGGGCGTCGAATTGGTGATCGGCAAGTCCGGGATCTTGGCGGGTTGCCAGATTCAGGGGTTCGGCAAGATCGTCATCAACGGGCATTACTACGAGCGCTCGGCCCCCGGCATCGTCGGACCGCGCGAAGTGATCGTGACGTCAGGCGGCACCCTCGTCGGGGCCGTGGAACAAGCACCGGACGAAGGGACGCGTTTTGCCTTCGAACCGGGGTCCAAGCTTCGCATGAAGATCAGCAAAGCGGGGACCAACGGGAAGTCCGGACAAGGCAAGGCGGGGCAATCGTCGAAGAGTGGGAGGACGGGATGATCGACAAGAGCGGCAGTACGGCAGGCGCAGCAGGAGCGGCGGGCGCAAAACAAACGCTCGTAGAGGATGGGACGATTTTCAAAGGCTCGTTGACATCGAATTGCCCTATCGTCGTCAAAGGCCGAATCGAAGGAGACGTGGCTGCGCCATCGCTCAACGTGAGCGCGTCGGGCTCGGTGAGCGGTACCGTGAAGGTGACCGATCTGCGCTCGGCCGGCGAGCTGTCTGGCGACTTCGAGTCGGACACCGTCACCTTGTCGGGCACCGTGAAAGACAACACGCGTCTTCGCGCCAAGTCGCTCGAAGTGCGGCTCTCCGTGTCGCAAGGCAAGATGCAAGTCCTCTTTGGCGACTGCTCGCTCGACGTGGGCGATCCTCTGACGAAAGAGGAGGTCATCAAGGCCGCGACGCAGCCTCCGGTCGAGGTCAAATCCGAGACCGTGGAGGCGAAAGCCGCCGAGGATGGCAAACGCGATGCGGGCGGCAAAGGCGGCAAACCCGAGCCCGCGAAGGCCGACGCGAAGTCGGACGTCAAAAGTGACGTCAAGCCGTCCGTCCGCCCGAAAGAGGCCAAAGACGAAGAGATCAACGGCGCGGCGGCGGACGCGTCGAAGTAGCATCGCTTCGTAGTGACCCCTCCTCGTGCTTCCCGCGCTCGTCGCACGCATCGCTAATGCGTGGCGGTCGGCGACGCGGGGGCTACGGTCTGCGATCGCATAGGGTCTGCGATCGCCTAGGGTCTGCGATCTGTCGATAGGAGCGAGAAAACGGCGTGGTCGAGCCATCGGCCGTGGCATCGTTCCGCTTCGCGCGCGATGCCTTCGAAGCGGAAGCCGAGCCTGCGAATGACGGCCAGTGAGGCATGGTTGTCGGTCGCGGCGGCCACGCGCACGCGGTGCGCTTTGAGCTCGCGGAAGGCCCATGTCAAAAGGGCGCTTGCGGCTTCCGTCATGCAGCCGCGCCCGGTGATGTCGCTGCGCAGCCAATAGCCGAGCTCGACGCTTTGGTGCAGGTGGGCGAACGACTCGAGCCCAACGACGCCAAGAAACTTACGCGACGTGCGATCGCGAATGCCGAAGCGGCAGGCGCGCGCGTTGTCCCAGTCGAGTGCGCTCGCGTCCGCGTAGCGGAAGCTCGCGTCTGGATCGACATTGAAGGGAACCCACGGAAGCCACGGCTCGAGCTCGCGCCGCGACGAATCGACGGCGTACCAGAGATCGTGGGCGTCCGAAGAATCGATCGGCACGAGAAAAAGCCGCCGCGTTTCCAGGGGACGCAAGCGGAGCTCGACGCGCGGAGGTACGGCCAACATTCGGGGAGACCATTACTCTAAATCAGCGAGGGCGATTCTGCACCGCCGTCTCGCGCTCGGAGGCCCGGTCTACGAATCGGGGCGCCGCCTACGAGAGTGACGGATAGGCTTTGACCATCGCCTTCTCGGGACGGCCGACACGCTCGAGTGGGCTCGTAATGAGATCGCGCCCATCGTACGTAAAGTACATGGCTTCGCCCAAAATCGGCTCACCCGGATTGGGAACGATGGCTCCATTGCGGAAGAAGCGCAGTCCGCCGTTAACGCGGCGCCGAAGCGCGAGATGCCCGGGTAAAAAGTCGCCCGTGCGGCGGTCGCGCACGGCGACGCAGAACCCGTCGCGGAAATGATACTCGGTGTTCTTCGTCACATACACCCGGTGGCGTCGACGATCCGGACCGGCAAATTGGCTCATGAAGCTCCTCCCAGAGAAAACGGTCGCCAAAGACGAACGTTCGTCGAGGATCGAGTCACCAAGGAAATTGGGCCAAGTTTTGACCGCCCACACTGGGCCTAGAACGGTGCGCGAACGCGCGCGGGATCGATTTGCGCGTCGCGTTCGAGCGCGCCAAACACGATTTCCGTGCGGTCGCGGGGGCCTTCGATCAACGTGGCGCGGGTCGGCCGCACGCGATCGCGATCGAGTGAGAAAAGAATTTTATCGAGCTTCGCCGGCGGAGGCTGCCCAGGCGGCCCGCCCGCGGGCGCCGAGCGCGGATTGGCTTCGAAGGAGATCCCTTCTTCGGTGCGCGAAACAACGCGAAGGTCGTAGCGCTCTTTGAGGTGCGAGAGATCGCCGCCGAGCAGGGTCCGGATGTCTTCGAGGGCGACGGCGAGCTTGCCTTGCGCGACCGGCATGCGGCCCCGTCCGTGCGCGCTCTGATAGGCGATCCCTTCGGGTCCCACCCAATAGACGACCGAGTCCGGTGCCCCGAGCTCCCAGCGCAGTCGTTCGGGGCGCACGAGCGTGAGCGTGCCGGTCGAGCGGACCTTGGCCGACATGAGGCCGATGGTTCGCTCCTGCGTGAACGGTCCGCTAAGCGTCTTGAGCGAGGCGCGCGCCCGCGCCACTTCGGCCAGCGCGCTATCGACATCGGTGTCTGCTGCCGCGTACGCCTTTGGAATCGCGAGCGAGAGTGCTCCGACCCCTGCGCCGAGTCGTAGGAAAGTTCGTCGCGAGAGTCGGCTCATCGTGCATCTCCTCCGAAGTGCAAACCTCCGGCGTGGGCGCGACCGGCTTCGTAGCGGCCGTCGTGCAAGATCGGGTCTTCGGGCAACGTTTCCGGTTCGGAATCGCGGCTGGGATCGTGGCCTTCGGCAAAGATGGTTCGCAGATCGAAGCGGACGAAGCGACCGGAGAGGTGCGGCCCTTTGCTCACCCAGAGAACACGATCCGTTGCGTCGGCAACGATGCCGTGGGTGGCGATGAGTGCATCGATGGTGCGCCGGTCACCGAGCTCGCAGGCGCCGGCGAGATCGGCCGCGCACCTGTGATCGCGAAGCATGCTCACCATGCGATCGACGTTTCCGCCTCCGGGGCCGATGGCCCCTAGCATCTCGTCCAAGCGGGAACGACGTGCGAGCGTCGACGTCGTTTCGCGCACGGTTCGATCGCGCGGGTCGTCCTTCAACGAGCTCTCGAAGTGGTTCGTGAGCGCAACCCTGTCCGGGTCGTTCAACTCACGCAACATGGCGGGCTCGCCCGGTGCTCGCTCGACCACCGCCGCGTGGCCGTGCGCATCGGTGACCATCAGGATGTGCGAGACCATGACCGCTTGCTCGCGCAGAATGGCGACGGCTTCGTCGGTGTCGTGCGCGCGTTCGAGTACTTCGCGCAGGGAAAACACGACCGGAATTCCTGACGTTCGCGGTTCCCGTGCGCGCCCGCCGTGCACGACGATGGTGACGCCTTCGAGGTTCATGCCGCTCATCACGCCGATGAGTCCCGGCCATGCCACGCTCGCAAACGGGATCGCTCCGGGGCTCCGAACGAAGAATACGGCCTTGTCCCGATCGAAAGCGTCGCCCGCTTCGAAGTCGAACGCGCGCGCCAGCAGCGCGTGCTGATTTTCGGTGCGACTCGGGCCGAGCGCGAAGGTCGAGCACCCGATGAGCGGAGAGTGCTCGAAGCTCAATGCGATGTCGTAGAGCGCGTGCAGGAAAACCAAGCGTTGGTACGTCGGCATCGTGCCCGAGAACGGCTCGGGGGCAAACGCGGCTGCTTCGGCTGCGAGCTCGCGGCGGCGCGCATCGGGCATGCCGAGATCTACGTGGCGATAGCGAACGCGCCCGATATCCATCAGCAACGAACGCGCCGGGGCAAAAGGGATTGCGTGCGAAAAGTCGTTCCAGAGATCGGTCTCGTTGGCGATCATGCGATCGCGGAGAAGGCGCGCATGGTGCCTGCCGATCGTCTCCGGATCGCCTTCCAAATAGACCTCGCGTACGCCATCGCGCATGCGTGCGTAAGAGTGTCCGATCCGCTGGATGCCATGATCGTCGCGTCGCGTTTCCTCAATGGGGGCATCGGACGCGGGTGTCGCGCCGAGCGGCGGTGGTGAAATCGCGGTGCCGAGCCGCACGACGCCGTGGGCCGCGGGAACGAGCGCCAGCAGCGCGGCCAGCGCGATGAACTTCTTTTTGTGCCGCAGCAATATCGTCATCGGTAGCGTCGTCCCCGCGAGAGCCCGCGCGGGCGCTGCTCACGTATTGTACGCAGTGAATCTACGCAGCAAACGCAGGCGCGTTGTCAGCACGGTGCGCAAGACCACACCGATGATGCGCGCCGGATCGCGCACGCTGTCGAAGTGGGTGACCCGCTCGTCCTCGGGCGGGTACACGACCTCGATGGGGATTTCGACCATGGGCAGGCGCTCGGAGCACGAAAGCAAAATGACTTCCGCCTCGAACGCGTACCCTGCTGCCCGCGCACCGAGCGCGAGCGTTTCGCCGACCGGGTAGCGGCGCAGGCCGCACTGGGTATCCGAAAGGGACCTCCCGGCGAAACGCGAGAGGAAGAAATTCGAAATTCCGTTGGAAAACCGATTCTTGCCTGGCGCGCCGTCGCGCACGAGATCGCGCACACCGAGCACGAGCGCGCGCGGATCGCTCGACCCTTCGAGTACGGCTCGCGCCGACCTTGCTGGGTGCTGGCCGTCGGCATCGACGGTCAGCGCCACGTCACAACCAAGGGCGCGCGCCTCACGCAGTCCCGTCGACAGCGCGGCCCCTTTTCCGCGATTTCGAGCATGCGAAACCACATGCACGCCCGCCGTGTGCGCTAGATCTGCGGTCCCGTCGTGCGATCCGTCGTCGACGACAATCAACCGTTCAGGCGGAATTTCCGGAAGTTCTCTCTTGAGCTCCTCGAGCACGGAGCCCAAACTCGCCGCCGCGTCGTACGCGGGAATGATGACGCACGCCTTCACGTTCACCACGGCCTTCGGCCTACCTCCAAACTGCACCTTCGATACGTCGTTGACCAGGCTCACCGTTGACCCCGTCGAGGGGCACAGATAGCACCGGTGACGGGGTGGATGGTGGATAACTTCGCACCCATAATTGACCGAGGAGATCGGAAGCCATGAAGCTCTTTATCGACAGCGCCGACCTGAGCGAGATCAAAGAAATAGCCAGTTTGGGAATCTTGGATGGGTGCACGACCAATCCGAGCCTTCTCGCAAAAGTGGGACGCAAGATCGAAACCGCGATCCCCGAGATCTGCGAGATCGTGGATGGACCCGTATCGGCGGAAGTCGTTGCCACCGACTACGAAGGGATCCTGAAAGAGGGTCGCGTTCTTGCCAAACTGCACAAGAACGTCGTCGTAAAAGTGCCGCTGATTGCCGAGGGACTTCACGCCGTGAAAACCTTCACCAAGGAGGGGATCCGCACCAACGTGACCCTTTGCTTCAGCGCCACGCAGGCGCTTCTCGCCGCCAAGGCAGGCGCCACGTACATTTCGCCGTTTCTCGGACGGATCGACGATACCTCGCACGAGGGGATGGAGCTCATCGAGCAGATCGTCACCATCTACCAAAACTACGATCTCGCGACGCAAGTCCTCGCCGCCAGCATTCGTAGCCCGTACCACGTCACCCAAGCCGCGGTCATCGGCTCCCACTGCGCCACGATCCCCGGCAACATCTTGAAACAGCTCATCAAGCATCCGCTTACGGACGTTGGACTCGAGAAGTTCCTCTCCGATGCAAAGAAATCGGCGGCGACCGCGAAGTGACGGGTCGCTGAGCGACGATGACGCAACCTTGGCCCGGATTGAATCCGGGCTTCACTTCGGAGTGCCCTCGTGGGCCGGCGGCCTTCGGAACCTCGCGGTCCGGGCCAGAGAGAGCGGCGTGTCCCCCCTCCCGATGCGGGTGAGGGGGAGGATCGGCGCATTGACGCGACGGGGGCTTACGTAGGTTGGCCGGCGCCTTGGAATGAGAGCTTCGTAGACGATGACGGTTCGATTGGTGGTCGAGAGTGGGCCGTGGAAAGGCGTGGCTCGGCGGGAGGTGGAGCGGCGCGCGGTGGCGATGCTCACGCTCCTTCAATTGCAGGAGTCGGAGCTTTCTATCGTCTTAACTGACGATGATCACATTCACCAATTGAACAAAGTCTATCGCGAAAAAGACAAGCCTACGGACGTCTTGGCATTCGCGATGCGGGATGGGGAATTTTCGAGCCTTGCCGGCGAGCTTCTCGGCGATGTGATCGTCAGCATCGAGACTGCGCAAAGGCAGGCTGCGGCGCGTCACGTCGACGTGCTCACGGAAGTGACGATGTTGCTCGCACACGGACTCTTGCATCTTCTCGGCTGGGACCACGACACCGCGGCCCGCGATTGCGCAATGCGAAAGGAAACGGATCGGCTTTGCGCTGCAGCTGCCCCTTCCGCTTCGTCGAACTCTTCCAAGGCCCCCAAGTCCGGGGCCCCTCAAAGGAGAGAGCGGAAGGGTCGATAATGGAGGTTTCGCCGCACTCCGTGCCGCGCAGGAACCTCCAAGGATGGACACACAGAGGCCCATAGAAACCCCGCTTTTGGTGGATTACCGCTCACGTGGAGCTGAAAAAACCGGCCTCGAGGCGAAAGATCACGCTTTTTCCCCTTGCGGAGCGCTGATTTGCGATGTTACCTGTCGCGTATAGCCGTGCATCACCGGGTTTTTGCCTGTTCCCCCGAACGGGTCCCCGCGAGAGTGGGGCGAAGGTAGGGAGGGAAGACATTCGTTTGGACGGACGCGTTCGGGGCAGTATTGGCGGGAAACGATTGGCGCAGGTAGAGCGTTAGAGTGGGCCGGCGATCGTCGATCTCATTCGACAGGAGGAAAGCTCAAATGGCGAATAAGCGGATGACCAAAGCGCAGGTGATTTCGGAGATTGCCGAGTTCTCGGAGCTCGACAAGAAGAGTGTCTCTCGGGTGTTTGATGGCCTGACGGAACTCATCAAGAAGCAACTCAGCTCGCGGGGCCCGGGAGAGTTCGTTATCCCGGGACTGCTCAAGCTCAAGGCCGTCAAGAAGCCGGCGACCAAAGACCGCCCCGGCATCAACCCGTTCACGAAGCAGCCGATCACCATCAAGGGAAAGCCGGCTTCGAAGAAGATTCGCGCTTCTGCTCTGAAGGCGCTCAAAGACCTGATTCAGTGATTCAGTGACGCGAGATCTCCGCCCAAGCGGCGGAGATCGTAGGTGCAGGCGTTGGCTTCGGGGAGATCCCGGGTCGGCGCCTTTGCCGTTTTGTCAGCATTCGGAGGGCGCGGCGCGCTCTCGAAAGATCTCCGCGAGGAAGTCCAGGAACGCGCGCACCTTTGGAAGCAAGTGGCGGTTTTTCGGATAGAGCGCGTGGATCGGGCGCGTCCTCATCGGGTGGGCCCCGAGCACTTGGACCAACGCACCGCGGGCGATCGCGTCGCACACCACGAAGTCGAACAGTGCGACGAGCCCTTTGCCAGCGATGGCGGCTTCGCGGAGCGAGACGGCGTCGTTGGTATGATACGGGCCGATAATATCGGTGACCGCCGTCCCTTCGCCGGATGCGAAGTGCCATGGCGCGGGGCGTCCTTCGCGCAAGTAACCGAGACAATCGTGGCGCGCGAGGTCCGATGGGCTCTGTGGGGTGCCTCGCTTTTCGAGGTAAGCCGGCGAGCCGCACGCGATGACGCCGCTCGCGCCAAGCCTGCGCGCGATCAGCGTGGAATCGCCCAGAGGGCCGATGCGGACGAGCACGTCGATGCCCTCCGCGAACGGATCGACCCATTGATCGCGAAACGAAAGCTCGAGCCTGATCTCGGGGTAGCGGTCTAGAAATAGCGGCATCTTGGGCGCGAGGATGACGTGGCCAAGCGCGATCGGAACGTCTACCCGGAGCACGCCAGACGGCTTCTTACTCGCGTGCGCAATGGCATCACGAGCATCGCGCAGCTCCTCCAGGATGCGCATGCAGCGTTCGTGAAAGGCGCGCCCATCGTTCGTCAGACTGAGCGAGCGGGTCGTGCGCGCGAGGAGCGGCACGCCAAGCTCGTGCTCGAGTTGAGCCACGCGTCGGCTCACGGCGGACGCGGTCACGCCCAGCCGCCGCGCGGCCGCCGCAAAACTGCCCGATTCGACCGTGGTGGCGAAAAACTCGATCCCCGCGAGGGTGCTCACAATTCGTTCCTTTTTTGCACGAGTTACGTTCCGGTCAAGGGTCTACTGCGCGTATCTGCACGAATCTACGGTGAAGTCCGCACACGGCAACCTTGGAGGAACCCATGAAGGCTTGGATCGTAGAGGGCAAATACGGCATCGACGCGCTGAAGATCGTGGAGCAAGAGACCCCCAAACCGCGCCGCGGCGAAGTGCTCCTCCGGGTGCGCGCCGTCTCTCTCAATTACCGCGACCTCATGTTCGTCGAAGGGCGCGTGAACCCGGAGCACCCGTTGCCGCTCAGCCCCCTGTCCGATGCGGCGGGCGAGGTCGCGGCTGTGGGGGAAGGCGTGACGCGGGTCAAGGTCGGCGACCGCGTGGCCGGTCATTTTTCGCGCTGGATCGGCGGCCGAGCGACGTCCGCGAGCATGTTCGATGCGACCCCCGGCGGGTTGTACGATCTGTCGCTTGGCACGTCTCCGCATCCCGGTGTGTTGGCCGAATACGTGCGGTTCGACGCCGAAAGGGTGGTTCGTGTGCCGGAGCATCTGTCGTTCGAGGAAGCCTCGACCTTGCCGATCACCGGCGTCACCGCGTGGCACGCGCTCTTCGTCGACGCACCCGTGCGCGCGGGCGATACGGTTCTCGTGCAAGGCACCGGCGGCGTTTCGGTGTTCGCCATTCAGCTTGCACACGCGGCCGGTGCGCGGGTCATCGTCACGTCGAGCAGCGATCAGAAGCTCGAACGCGCGAAGAAACTCGGCGCGCACGAAGGGATCAATTACAAGAGCACCCCCGCGTGGGACACGCGCGCTCTGGAGTTGACCGGCGGCGCAGGCGTCGACATCGTCGTGGACGTGACGGGCCATGAGCTCGGCCGCTCGCTCAACGCCTTGCGCGTCGGCGGCCAGGTGAGTGTCGTCGGTGCCCTCGCGGGCATGTCGTCGCAGGTGGACATCTATACGATGTTGCAAAAGAAGGCGCGCCTTCAAGGCATTTTCGTGGGCAGCCGCGATTGGTTCGAGGACCTGAATCGCGCGCTCGCCCTCCATCAACTGCACCCTGTCGTCGACCGCACGTATCCGTTCGAGAGGGCACCCGAAGCTCTTTTGCACCTTCGCGACGGCCAGTTCTTCGGCAAGCTCGTGATCAAAGGTCTGTCGTGACGGCGCCGCGGCCCGGCCGCGCGCGCCTCTTTTCAACGAGACCTAGGGACAGCGTTGTGGCCAATACGAGGACCGCGAACGGAAGATCGCCAAAGCGCACATAGAACGTAGCCGGCCATTCGAGCAGCGCCGGGGTGGCGAGCAGCGTTCCCGGTGTGGTGCTTGCGTAGCGAGCGCGCACGCGACCCGCGGCGTCGACCCACGTCGTAGGGCCGAAATTGACGGCGCGCACCAGGTCTCGTCGCCCTTCGATGGATCGCATGATCGCCATGCGAAGATGAAGCTCGCTCTCGGTGCTCGCCTCGTCGTCTTCGCGCTTCGGGCGACCCTGCTCGATGCCTCGCCCCGTGTCTGCTCCCCCCAAGGGCGTAAACCATGCATCGTTCGTGACGTTGACCAATAGATTCGGCGAGAACCCCATCGCTTCGCGTCCAGCGGCTGGCAGCGTGTCCTCGAAGCAAATGAGAACGCTGGCGCGGATCTTCCCGCTCACGAGCACGGTCTGCGCTTCACCTCGAGTCAAGCCCAAGCCGCGGGCGAAGGTTCGCCGGATCCATGGGATCTCGTCCGCGAGTGGGACCGTCTCTCCGAACCAAAGGAGGTGCAACTTGTCGTACGGGGCCGAGAGTGTGCCGTCGGCGTACGCGATCATCGCCGAATTGGATCGGTCCAAGTCGCTGCCGTGCAGAATCAGCCCCGCGAGAACGGGCCCGCGCACGCCCTCTTGGAGAAGCGCGTGCGGGCCCTTGGGCGCCTGGCGCGCGGTGTGGGCGAGCTCGTAAGGGTACGCCGACTCGTGCCAAATCGTGAGCTCTGCGCCGTCCCTTTCGGCTCGTCGCGTCAGGTCCGAGAGCGACGACAGGATCTCGCCGGCGCGGTGGCGATCCCACCGCTGCGTCGCCCCGATGGAAGGCTGCACGAGCGCCACGTTGGCCGTCTCCGCGCGTGCGCGCAGCGCCTCGACTTCGGCCATGCGCATGCGGCCGTGAATCGCGCTGAGAAGCGGCACGGCGAGCGCGCACGCGGCGAGTGCGATGGCGTTCCGCGGCGAGCGCGCTCCACGGCGCCAAGCGCGAAACGCGCGCACGGCGGCGGCGAGCAATCCCGCGGAGAGCGCCATCAGCGCGCTGACGCCGCGTTCGCCGATGACGTCTGCAAGCTGCACGAGCTCGGGCCTCAGGGTGGCGCCGCCGGCCGGGTTCCATGGGAAGATCACCGGTACGAACGTCCCCGTGTAGACGGCGGCGGCAAACGCCCACGGGCGCGGTACCCGCCAGCGTACCAGCGCGTTTCGCACCCACGCCGCGACCACCCATCGCAGCGCTTGCGCCATGGCCAAGAGGACCAATGCGACGACGCCTACCGCCCATGGCAACGGCGTAAAGCGTGTGATCACGCCCGGCACGAATCGAAGCGCGACGACATTCGCACCGACCCCGAACGCGAGCCCACGCAGACCACCACGAAAGAGGGCGCTTCGCGCGGAGCCGAGCGGCGCCGAGTCCTCGAGCGAATACGCCAACCCCGCCATCCCGAGCCACAGGGCGACGACGAGGTCGAACGGTGGCGACGCGCACGCGAACAGTGCGCCGCTCAGCAGAGCAAGGGCGAAGAGCGCGCGAGACGGGCGAGACGCGAACGATGAGAGAAACGCGAACGACGGGAGAAACGCGAACGACGGGCGTCGTGCCACGTCAGAAGTAGATGGTCATGCCGCCCTGAAAGAGGCCTCCGGCGGACGTGTTGGTCGTGCGTCCCGTCCCCTCCTCGATGAACTCGGGGTTTCGGTCGGCGTCCGAATCGGTGCGGCCTCGGAGAAAGCCGATGACGGCGAAGTTCAGCGCGAAATGCCGCGAGGCGCGGAACTCGAGACCGACACCGGCGTGGCCGCCGAAGTAGTGGTAGCGCGTGTCGGCCGTGTACACGGGGGAAAAGGAGCTGTCGCGGGTGACGCTGGCGGTTGCCCAGTCGACGCCGATCGGGAAATAAACCTGGACGCGCGAGCGCGGATTCACGAAGACGAGGCCCCCGGCGCTGATGTTCACTTCGGTGCGTCGGTCCGAGTAGTAGTCGTGCCCTCCGAGGAAATCGACGCCCGCTTCGAGGCCGAAGTACGGCGAGGGCTTGAAGCGGAGCGCGACACCGCCGCCGCCCATTCCAGAGGTATCCCCTCGGTTTCGATCGAAGAACGCGCCCTCGAGGCGGAGGTTCAAGCCCCACTCTTGGCGGTTGAACGGCAGCTTGGTTTTCGGGCGCGGCGTGTACCGGTACGGGGGCGGCGCGTCCGCTCTTCCCTGCACCACCACGACGGGGGGCGGTGCGGGTTGGTACACGACGACCGGCGGCGCTACAGGCGTCGCGCCGGGAGCGGGCGCATACGGTGCGGGGGCAGGTGCAGGGGCGGCGGCAGGCGGGAGCGGCTGTCCGTTGGCGGCGGCGCCCGCCTGCGCGTTTCCGTTCGCCTCGTTGCAGAACCAGCTGCCGGGGGGACAGTTCGACGGAGCGCCGGCCGCCGGTGCGGGTTGCGGCGGGGAAGGAGCGGCACCCCCCTGTGCAAACGCCGTCGCGGGAAGGGCGACGGTTAGCGCAAGGGCCGAAAGAAAAATCGTTCTGACCGCCTTCTTGTTGCTCGTCATTTCAGAGTGCCTCGAGAGAGTATTTTACGTCGCAGGCGTTCCTGCGGTGACGCTTTTCGGAGGGATCTCGGCGGCGTGGTGCGGAGAGCCCGGCCAGAGCGAAACGAGATAGAATGCTTTCTAAGCAACCGAAGTGCCATGGAGATTTCCTCGCACTGCGGGAAAAAACAGATGCTCGCGCCGCGGGGTGTTGACCGTGGTTCACGTCGCACGGGGAACGCACGTCGGGTCGGAAGCTCCCCCACGCGGCTC
>Ga0193753_10001509_pt1 | contig 19811 bp, 17 predicted proteins | sample H1c2metaG_FD_144925 | JGI IMG/M metagenome (GOLD analysis project Ga0193753, IMG submission 144925) | Soil microbial communities from a riparian zone of the East river system, Colorado, United States - H1c2 | ecosystem: Environmental > Terrestrial > Soil > Riparian zone | place: USA: East...
TTTGATATATAATGTCCGGCAATAAAAAGTGGTTTTTGATAGCTGTTGTTGTTATTTCCGCAGCTAAAGCGTGGGGTCAGGCCGCGCCATCACCGTTTACCACGTATGGTATTGGTGAGGCTTATGGCAACGGGCTTGTTCACAATCAGGGTACAGGACTGGGTATCAGTCAGCCGCAATACTGGTATATCAATAATCAAAATCCTGCCATGCTCGTATTCAATACTTTCTCTGTTTTCCAGATAGGGCTAGTCGGTGAATCCAGGCAGGTTAAGAGTGATATAGCCAATGAAAAGAATGTGGGTGGCAACCTGAACTACATTGTTATGGCCTTTCCGATAAAGATTACCAAGTGGACATCAAGTCTTGGATTGATGCCTTATACGAACGTGGACTTCAGTTTCCAATATTTCGACTACGCAAGGGATCCGCAGGGTACTGTAGTCGACACGCTAATCACAAAAGAAACGGGCGCTGGCGGTTTAACGCAGGTATATTGGTCAAACGGTGTCCGCCTCAGTAAGGACATGAGTGTGGGATTAAAGATCAGCTACCTGTTCGGTCCTGTATCTAACGTCTACAGCAATGTATTGACCCCTGGCGCAAACGACGACGCTCCTTATATTGTTAACATTGAAGATAAAACGAATACGCATGGTTTTAATTTTGCACTTGGATATTCGCTCAGTAAGGACTCATTGGGCCGCAGGCAGAATCGGCGATTAAGCGTGGGTGCACTTTATAACTTCGCTTCCGATCTCACTTCTCTAAGAGATACCAGGATATTCAGATCAAGTCTGGCCGGTGATACGATTGAGCGCTACAAAATAAATGATGTCAGCGGCAAGGTACACCTTCCTCAATCCATAACAGTCGGCATTTCATATGGCAAAAACATGAACTGGTCCGTTGGTACCGAATTTTTTTACCAGGATTGGGCCAATTTCAAAAGTGTAAACTCCGATGATGAGGGGCTAGGCAAATCGTGGCGGGCATCATTGGGCGGTGAATTTACCCGTGATCCTTTTGCGCTGGAAAACTATCTAAAGCGGATTACCTTCCGCGCGGGTGCGTCATTCGAGCAGTATCCATTTTACGCCAATGGCGTGCAGGTAAAGGATTATGGCATAAATCTTGGTTTTTCACTTCCAGCCGGACGATCGAGTATGGATTTTGCGGTAAAACTTGGTAAGCGAGGTAACAAAGACCAAAATATCCTTGAAGAAAATTATTTTAAGATCTTTCTCGGCCTCACGTTCAACGACCAATGGTTCATCAGGCGGAAGTTTGACTAAGTATGCAAGCAAATCATGAGGGCGATTATTGTCAACAGTGTATTCGCAATGCTAGCCCTCTTACCTCACCGGGGTCTTGGGCAGTGCAAAGATGAAAAGTGGACAACGGATGAGCAGTTGATCAAGACTGCGACGGATCAACAAACCCTGTACAAAAACCAAGTCAGCGCGGGCAATCTCCAACAAGCCGTACTGCACATCAACTGGCTTGTCACTAACGCCCCCAGGGCTAACGGAAACATCTATACCGACGGCGCTGCAGTTTACGAAAAGCTTGCTTCGGGCGAAAAAGACCCTGTCAAAAGGAACACTTACGTCCATTCAATGTTGATGATGTATCGCCTGCAAAACAAAAACTGCGGCACACATCACGACCTGATGACCATTAAGGCTTTGTATCTCCACAAGTTTATCAAGCAAAGTGACCCGGCTGCAACACTTGCGTTATTTGATTCGCTCCTTGACAAACGCGGAAATGACGTGTCAGGCGAAGTGGTAGTTGCGTATATGGAGACCGTTAAGTACAACTACTGGAAGTTTCACAAGTTAACAGACGACGCTGTGCTGAAATGCTACAACCGCGCAATGGGGATCGCAGAATACAAGCAACGGGAAGCCATACGCAAGGGTGTTCCGGACGACGAATTCCTTGTGATTAAGGATGACGTTGATGCACTTCTCTTCAGCATGGTAGCAATAGACTGCAATTTTATTAAGAACAACCTGGGACCCAGGTTTAGACAGCACCCAGATGACCTCTCCATCGCCCGCAAGATCTTAAGTTTCATGCTGCAAAATCAATGCTTTGATGATCCATTGTGGTTAGTCGCCGGCGAGCTGCTTTACGAGAAAAACACCCAACGGGAATACACGCTTGCCAAAGCCCTCGGTCTCCGTTATTTCACGTTAAAAAATTATGAAAAGGCAAAGATATATCTTGATGATGCCCTGGAATTGACTGCTGACTTCCGTGAAAAATCTGAGACATTGCTTTACCTGGGACGTATACAGGCAAGGACAGACAAGCCTGCAGCACGAAAAATGTACATGGAAGCCTTAGACATTGACCGGGCGAATAAAGAGGCTTATGAACGCATTGGCGACCTGTACTATAACAGCGCAGATGAATGCCGGAATAACACGAACGACGTCGATGATGCGCTCGTCTTTATCCTTGCCGCTGACTATTATAAGCGGTCGGGAAATGACAAAAAAGTAGCTGCAGCCCGGGAGAAATTTCCAACAAAGGCATCTGTGACAAGCGCGGGCTATATAAATGGAAGTCTAAAGTTTGTGGAATGCTGGATACAGGAGACTACTACATTGAGAACGAAAGACTAATTTTGCACTTCATGAAGCTTCCCTTCGTTCAAAGCGATTATTCCAATAACCTGTTTTCCGGCGTTTGCCTGTTAGTTATTGCCTTGGTCTTTTGGGGATGCGCAGGTGGTGACACCAAAGAGATCGTGGAATATAAGGGACCCTTGAGCGAAGCTGAAAATGTTGAGCTTTATTATAGCGAGGACAATAAAGTAAAAGTGAAGATGCTTGCCGATGTTTTGTACGAATTCGAAAATGGAGATAGGGAATTCCCCAAGGGCGTGTACATGGAGTTCTATAATGAGTTTGGTAACCTTGAATCCACACTTAAGGCTAACCATGCTTATTTTTTCAAGAGTGAAAATTACTGGCGCGGACGTGGAAATGTGGAAGTGAAAAATAAGATCAAGAATAATCAGCTCAACACTGAAGAACTGTTCTGGAAGCAAAAAGACAGGAAGATCTTTACTGAAAAGTTCGTCACGATCAGACAGGATGGCGACGTGTTGTACGGCCAGGGACTGACGGCAAATGAAGACATGTCTGAGTACACCATTGCAAAGCCTTCGGGAGATATGGAGATCAAAGATTAACCAGACAGGGCTACCAGCCTATTTTTACACCACCAATGCAAATAATCTTATTTTTGCATCAGCATGAAACTAGTTGATGTTCTTGTTCTTTCCCTTGCGGTTGCGTTTCTCATCATCGGCATTCACCAAACGATGACAGCGGGCATCGGAAACGCCTATTGGGCGATCATGCTGTCTGTTGCCCTTTACTTTGTTTTTATCCTCAGGAAGAAAAAACGAACATGAATCCATTGCTTGTTACAGGAACTGTTGTTTCCCTCATCTTTGTCTTTTTCTTCTCAGTCATGGAGTCCACCTATCATGCTGCCAACAAACTCCACCTGGAACTGGAAGGAAGATTGGCAAACAGCAACACTGGAAAAATATTATTGTTTTTTGCCAAGCATCCTTCATGGTTCATTGGAACGACGCTTGTAGGATCAACGGTGTCGCTGGTGATTTTTACCGGACTGCTTTCGCTAAGCGTTGCGCCGGTGATCCATACAATTCTACCCGCCTCTCTCAGCAATGGCTTCCTCCTGATCGCTTTACAATCATTCCTGGCGGCCATCGTTATCCTGGTTGTTGCCGGCTTGTTACCGAAGACCCTATCGGCAATCAGTCCCAATACCATTCTTGCAAGGACTGCTTATCCCTTTTATACCTGTTTTCTATTGTTGTTTATTATTACTTATCCCGTCATCTTTTTAAGTCGCATTTTTATAGTTAGAGTGCTTCGTCTCAAATACGATGCACGGAAACCGTTTTTTGGTTCCACTGACTTTAAACAATATAAGCTTACCCATCAGGTTGAGGGCCAATCGGAAGAAGTGGTGCTGGATAAAAAGATCTTTCACAATGCGCTCGAATTCAAAACAGTCAAGATTCGGGACTGCATGATTCCCCGTACTGAGATCACCTCAGTCGAACTAAATGATCCCATTGAAAAGCTACACGCTAGCTTTGTCGAAAGCGGCCATTCAAAAGTTATTATATACAAACAAAACATCGATGAGATCATTGGTTATTGTCACTCGTCATCCTTATTTAAAAAGCCGGAAGAGATCCGGGAAGTGCTCACGCCCATCATAATCGTTGCGGAAACAACTTCTGCAAATGAATTGATGATCCGGTTTTTGCGGGAACGCAAAAGTCTCGCTGTTGTCATCGATGAGTTTGGTGGCACTGCGGGGATCGTTAGCATGGAAGATATCATCGAGGAGATTTTTGGGGAGATCGATGATGAACACAATGAGGATGACCAGGCCATCGAACAACAGCTCGATGAACGTACCTTTGTCGTGAGCGCCCGGCTGGAGATCGACTATCTGAATGAAAAGTATGGTTGGAATTTACCAACCGGCGAATATGAAACCCTGGGAGGGTTACTCCTGTCGTATACTCAAGATTTTCCAAAGCAGGGGCAGGTCGTAGCGATGCCCAATTTTACTTTCATCATTCAGGCTACGGCAAACAACCGCATTGAGATGGTTAGGATCACTACCGACTCTCCATATAACGTTCTGTAAATTAGGAAGTTAGTATATTAAAGAACAGGTTTGCGTCTGACGCTCAGTCTTTTTTGCCCCTCTATTTTTCTTATAGATAATCCGGGTTAAATTTGCGGCTCTTTAAAAATCAGAATATGGCATTGATTGGAACATTGCGCAACAAAATGGGAACATGGGTAGTTGTTTTCGTATTTGTGGCGATTGCGGCCTTTATCGTCGGGGATCTTTTCAGCGGCAATTCGTCTATCCTTAATTGGGGACAGAAAACCGTAGGAGAAATTGGGGGCAGGGAGATATCCATAGATGAATTTCAGAACACTATCCGTGAACGCGAGTCGAACTATTATCTTCAATTCGGACGCGAGGCTGGCGAGCGTGAGATGCCAAGTCTCAGGCAGCAGGCCTGGGATCTGCTTATTGCCAGGCATGCCATTCAATCGCAATTTGCCAAGGTTGGCGTTGCTGTGACTGATGATGAAGTTTGGGATATGATCCAGGGCAAGAACGTTGACGAAAACGTAAGACAGGCCTTTACGAGTCAGGAAACAGGGCAATTCGATCCCAATAAGGTTGTTAGCTATCTCGGACAGCTCAAAAACATGCCGGAAGGTTCTGAGGCCCGTGTCAGGTGGGAATTGTTTCAGCGTGATTTGAAACCAAGCCGTGAACGTATCAAATACGAAAATCTCCTCATAAAAAGTGGCTACGTGACGACGGCAGAAGCCGAACGTGAATATCACCTTCAGACGGATGTAGCTGAAGTCAAGTATCTCTATGTCCCTTTCTATGCTGTCAGCGACTCAGCAGTGTCAGTTACAGATGACATGATCAAGGATTACTACAACAAGAACATTGAGAAGTACAAAACGGAGGAAAGCCGCGATATCAAATACGTAAGCTTTCCGGTGGTTCCGTCTTCCGGTGACACTTTGGATATTAAAAAGGACCTTGACGATGCGGTTAAGGAGTTTAAGACGGCCGAGGAAGATTCGACATATGCGGCGGCTCACTCTGACGGGTCAAATCCGTATGCGAAATATACAAAAGCAACGTTGCCTACTTTTATCCCTGTCGATAGTATAAGACAGGGCAAGGTTTTCGGTCCATACCTGGATGCAGGCCTGTATAAAGTGGTAAAGGTCTCCAAAATTTTTAGCGACACGGTGTCTTCTGCACGTGCGAAGCATATTCTTATTAAATGGTCCGACACGACGGCGCCGGCAAAAAAGGAAGCCAAGGACAAAGCTGAGCGGATACTCAAAGAAATCCGTGGCGGAGCGGATTTTGGCGCCAAGGCGAGAGAATTCGGCACCGACGGAACTGCCTCCAGAGGTGGCGATCTTGGCCCCTTCAGTTCTGGCCAGATGGTCAAGCCCTTTGAAGCTGCCGTATTTGCTGCCACAAAACCAGGCTTACTGCCCAATGTTGTAGAGACTGATTTCGGATATCACATTATTGAGGTAACGGAAACAAAAAACAACACAGCATATCAACTGGCCGTCGTGGAACGCGAAATTGTTCCTAGCGACGCCACCATAACTGAAGCGTCTCGCAAGGCCGAAACCTTTGCGGCAGACATATCAGGGATAGCAGAGTTTGAACAAAAAGCCAAGACGGACGGGTATCTGTTGCAGGAAGCAAAAAATGTTGTCGCTGGCGACCGGCGTATTGGCACACTCGGTGAAGCACGGCAGGTCGTACAATGGCTTTTCCGTGACGCGTCCAAGGGAGATGTTTCAACTGTTTTCAACCTGGACGACCAGAACGTCGTAGCCGTCATGACGACCAAAGTCGATAAGGGCTACAAGCCGTTGGAAACTGTGAAAGATGAGATCGCGCCGGTGGTACGGAATACGGCCAAAGGAAAGATCATTACGGATAAGTTGGCGACTGCAAAAGGGTCACTGGAAGAAATAGCACAGGCATACGGATCTGACGCCAATGTTTACACCAGCAGCGATCTGAAGCTTAACAGTAACGCACTGCCTACTGTTGGATTCGATCCAACCGCTGTCGGCCTTGCATTCTCATTGGAAAATGGAAAGCGTTCGGCACCTCACGCCGGAGAAAATGGCGTCATCATCATGGAACTTCAGAACAAAACGATTGCCCCTGCTCTTGCCGATTATAGCACCAACAAGAACCAGATCGCGCAGGCCAACATCAATCGGAACAGCTCCGGCATCGGGGAAGCTATCAAGGAAAATTCGAACATTGTAGATAAGCGCTACAAGTTCTATTAAGTATAATCGAACATTTTGTCGCGCCTCTTTCTGAGCAACCGGAAGAGGCGTTGTCATTTTGAACATGGACGAGAACTGGATCAATTCATTTCGCGATAAACTTGATGAGCACTACGCATGGCCGGCGTTGTACATTTATAAGTTCATTGTACCCACGGGCCGCGAAGACTTGGTAAAGCAACTGTTCCCGTTTCATTCGGCTTCAGAAAAGCTATCCAAGCAAGGCAATTATGTAAGTGTTACGATCCAGGTGATGATGCAGTCGAGCGATGCCGTTATTGAAATGTACTTGCGGGCCGCTGAGATCGAGGGAATTGTTGCGCTTTAAACATGAACTCATTAAACGCCGGCTTACGATTGCGCGGTAATTGTTATATTATCACATAAAAAAACCCAAGACAATGGAATGGACTGTTGAAAACAACCGGCTTAAAAAAACCTTCAAGTTCAAAGATTTTATCGAAGCGTTCGGTTTTATGGCGAGGGTCGCCATTCAGGCGGAAAAAATGAATCATCATCCCACCTGGACAAATACGTATAACAGCGTATCATTTGAATTGTCCACCCACGACGCGGGAAATATCGTCACCGATAAAGACAGGAAATTGGCGGAAGCCATCGACATCCTGGAGCGGCAGGCTGTCGACAAACCATGATATGATAAAAACGGACATGATCTATGGCACCAGGGCTGTTATTGAAGCAATCCTGGCGGGGAAAGATATTGATAAAGTGATGGTTCAGACGGGGCTTTCCAACGACCTCATCAAAGAACTGCTTGCTGTCGCGAAAAATGGCAATGTCCCTGTTCAATTTGTTCCTGCTGAAAAGCTAAAGCGACTATCAACAAAAAATCACCAGGGAGTAATATGCCTGCTGTCAGCGGTCAGCTTTGCCTCTGTCGATAACCTCATCTTCAAAGCGTATGAAGCAGGCAAAGAGCCTTTCTTTTTGATACTCGATCGTATAACCGATGTTCGTAATTTCGGTGCCATTGTAAGAACTGCTGAATGTGCAGGCTTGGATGCGATCATCATCCCTGAAAAAGGCAGCGCACCGATCACAGGCGATGCCATGAAGACCTCAGCCGGAGCGTTGAATCACCTCCCGGTGTGCCGGGAGAAAGACATGAAAGCCACTTTGAAGTTGTTGCGTGACAATGGAATCCGGCTTGTTGCCTGTACAGAAAAAACACAAAACGATATTTATTCACAGAATCTCTCAGGGCCAATGGCATTGATCATTGGATCCGAAGAAGATGGCATCAGTGAAACGGTTCTTCGTGAAGCCGATGATCTTGTGCGCATCCCGCTCAAAGGCAAGATCGAATCCCTGAATGTCTCCGTCGCTGCCGGCGTGGCGATCTATGAAGTGGTGAGGCAACGCGGAAAGTAACGTGCATCTACGCTGCGCACTTTGCGGTGTATTTTCTCTGCGCACTTTGCTGTGTCCGCCGAAGCGCCTCGCGAAGGTGGGCGATTAAAAATCTGGACTATGCCCTTTCATCATTTCAATGCTCCTGATTTTATTTCATCCACAACTGCGGGGTCCAACAACGTGGTCGTATCTCCGAGGTTCCCAGTATCTCCTTCCGCCACTTTTCGCAATATCCGTCGCATGATCTTTCCGGAACGGGTTTTGGGTAATCCGCGTACAAATTGAATTTTATCAGGTTTGGCAATCGGCCCGATAATTTTGGATACGGTCTCACGGATTTCGCCGCGAAGTTTTTCTTCATCCGATGGTTGTCCATAGCAAATCACAAAGGCATAGATTCCCTGACCTTTGATGTCATGCGGATACCCAACGACGGCTGTTTCACATACATCCGGATGTTCGTCGATAGCACTTTCGACTTCTGCAGTGCCCATGTTGTGGCCGCTGACGATGATAATGTCGTCTACCCTGCCCGTTATTCTATAGTAGCCTTCTTCGTCTCGTTTGCATCCATCGCCCGTAAAATATTTTCCGGGAAAGGTTGAAAAGTATGTATCCCTGAAGCGTTGATGATCGCCATAGATAGTCCGCGCCATCGCCGGCCATGGAAATTTAATGGTCAGCCTTCCTTCGATGTTGTTTGTCAGCAATTCATGGCCGCCTTCATCCATTACCGCCGGCTGTACTCCGGGTAGTGGTAGTGTTGCTTGGGCGGGTTTCAATTTGGTGACATTGGCAATGGGTGAAATCATGATGCCACCGGTTTCAGTTTGCCACCACGTATCAATGATAGGGCACTTTTCTTTACCGATATGCACGTGGTACCAATGCCAGGCCTCCTCATTGATCGGTTCGCCAACCGTACCCAAAATCTTCAATGATGACAGGTCAGCGTCCTCTACGAATTTCAAAGGTGCCTGTTGAAGAGAACGTATTGCCGTAGGCGCAGTATAAAATATGTTGACCTTGTGTCTTTCTATCGCTTTCCAAAACCTACCCATATCCGGCCAAGAAGGAATTCCTTCAAACAGCACCGTGGTGCCCCCTGCTGACAGTGGCCCGTATAATATATAGGAGTGGCCAGTTATCCATCCGATATCCGCGGTACACCAGTAAACGTCCTTGTCGGTATATTGAAAGGCTGTTCGGAACGTATAATTGATAAAGACCATGTATCCTCCACACGTATGGACCATGCCTTTTGGTTTACCGGTAGATCCTGAGGTATAGAGGATGAATAGAAGGTCTTCCGAATCCATTTCCTCTGCCGGGCAGTCCGATGAAACCTTGGCAATTTCTTCATTCCACCAACAGTCGCGACCCGATTTCATTTCAGGATTAGATTTGATGCAATCAAGCACAATGGCTGCCTTAATGGTCGGACATTTTGTCAATGCTTCGTCAACAATTTTTTTGAGTTCGATTTTCTTACCACCGCGAAAAGACCCGTCGGCTGTGAGGATGACCTTGCATCCCGAGTCATTGATCCTGTCAACCAATGACCCAGATGAGAATCCGGCAAAAACCACCGAATGTACCGCACCGATCCTGGCGCAACCTAACACCGCAAAGGCAAGCTGCGGTACCATCGGCATATAGATGCAAACGCGGTCACCCTTTTTGACGCCCTGGGCTTTGAGCATGTTACCAACCATGCAAACCTGCTTATGGAGTTCGTTGTAGGTAATATGGGTGGCTTCATCCTTAGGATCGGCGGGCTCCCAAATGATGGCGGTCTGATTTCCACGCAAAGACAAGTGCCTGTCGATGCAATTTTCAGTGATGTTCAGCTTTCCGCCGACGAACCACTTCACTTCCGGCTTGTTAAAATCCCATTCGAGTACTTTGTTCCATTTCTTCTTCCAAACGAACTCTTTGGCGATTTCCTCCCAAAAGGCTTCCGGATTTTCAACACTATGCTTATACTGTTCTTTGTACGCGCTGACGGAATTAATGATGCTCATAAGAAAGACGTCCCTGTTTATGTTACAAACGATGTCGTTAAAATTCTATTCTTTTTCTGGAAATTCAAAAATGTTTCCTGGTGTGCGGAAGCACATTACCATATTTTCGTAAATTTCTTCTCTCTGAATGGTCGACATGAAAGATCTAAGTGCATCCATCACCATGAAAGGGCTCGTACAAAAGTATGTGGCTGTTGATGCAAAATATTCAGAGCGCAATACGTTACTTTAATAAGTGGGGATGGACAACAGATGCGGGACGGGAAAATTTCAATGCACAGGCACGGCAAAAGGCATGCATGAATTTGTGACGCTGATAAAAGATACGAGATGGGCCTTCGCAAACGCTTTATTACGAAAAAACTATGACCAATTGGTCAGTGCAAATTCCTGAAAATCAGCTGCTGCTTCATCAACATGTCATCCGAACCTTGTTGTATTACGATATTTTCAACTATCCGTTGAAAAGCAGCGAGGTATTCAGGTTTCTTGGGATGAATTCAGTCACTGAAAGTGATGTTGCCTTTGCGTTGACCAACCTGGAGCAGAAGGGCGCGATTTACAAAATAAGCGAATACTATTGCATTAAGCCCGCGGAAGACGATGTCCACCGTCGGATCAAAGGCAACAAAACGGCCGAGTCCTTCCTTGATCTGGCCAGGAGGCAAGCCTTGTTTATAGCATCTTTTCCATTTGTCAGAGGAGTACTTGTGTCAGGATCGTTGTCCAAAGGATACATGGACGAGAAATCAGATCTTGACTTTTTTATCATTACGGCGCCACGCAGGCTTTGGATAGCCAGGACGTTGCTTGTAATGTACAAGCGGTTGTTTCTATTCAACTCACACAAATTCTTTTGTGTTAATTATTTCGTGGATGAGGATCATCCGGAGATTGAAGAGAAAAATCTATTTACAGCAACTGAACTTGCAACGGTGATCCCATTCTACGGTTCTCAACAGTATCAGCAATTGATCGGATCAAACGTTTGGCTGACACAATACTTTCCGAACTTCAAACCTCGTTCAACAACACAGGTCCCAACATCAGCCTCCACCGGAATAAAAAAAGTGATGGAAGGTATTATCAATGCGTTCCTTCCTTCCCGTGTTGAACAGCACCTCAGGAAGGTGACGTTGCAGCGATGGCAACGTATATACAAGCAGCATTACTCTTCGGCAGATTTTGACATTGCGTTCAAATCTGAGGCTTACGCCTCGAAGAATCATCCGAAAAACTATCAGCACAAGATATTGGAGATTTACGCTGATAGGCTCAGATCCTTTGAGCTTAATTCAGTGATGTCGATCCCACATACTCAGGAGATGACCAAGGTATGAGGGTATTATTTGCTCATTCTTACTTTTACAAGCTTGATCCGAAGCAATGGCGTTTTAAACAACCTTATCCGCCATTGGGCACAATACAAGCTGCAGCGGTGATCCGCGAGGGGGGCCATAGCATTACTTTATTTGATAGCAATTTGCAGGATGGCCCATCAGCGATCATACCCCTGCTGCAAAGCGACAATCCCGACGTCGTGGTGATATACGATGACGGATTCAATTACCTGACAAAGATGTGCCTCACGGTCATGCGGGAAGCCGCATTTGTGATGGTACGGGAATGCAAAAAAAGAGGGTGTATCGTCATTGTCTCCAGTTCCGATGCTGCTGACAGGTACGAAAAATATTTAGAACAGGGTGTAGACTATGTGGTTAAGGGCGAGGGTGAAATCACCTTAAAGGCATTGATCGATGGACTTGAAAAAGGCGAGGACGTCCGGTCACTATCCGGCATTGTGCACTCAAATGTTGGCATTGCGCAAGTAAACACTCCGCGATCCGTGTTGCGAGACCTTGATACCTTGCCATTCCCTGCGTGGGACCTGGTAGATATTACTCAGTACAGAAGTATCTGGTTAAAGCACCACGGGTACTTTTCGTTGAACATTGCCACCACACGCGGTTGCCCATTCAAATGCAACTGGTGTGCTAAACCAATTTACGGAAACCGGTATACTTCAAGATCACCTGCCCACGTTGTAAAAGAGATCGAATTTTTAAAAAGGGAATTTTCGCCTGATCACTTTTGGATCAGCGATGACATTTTTGGCCTCAAACCAGGATGGGTCGCTGAGTTCAGGGCATTGGTTAACTCAAAGGGTCTGAAGTTCAGATTCAAGATCCAATCGCGCGTTGATCTGTTGTTGGAAGAGGAGACACTTAACGACCTTGTGCGGGCAGGTGTGGATACCGTTTGGGTTGGCGCAGAATCAGGTTCACAAAGTATTCTGGACGGCATGGAGAAGGGTACAACGGTGGCAGAGATCTATGCCGCCACGAAGCGAATGAAAGAAAAGAAGATCAAGGTTGGCTTCTTCTTGCAATTTGGTTATCCTGGCGAAAGCAGGAATGACATTGATGCAACTTTAAAAATGCTCCTAGAGCTTATGCCTGATGAGGTTGGGATATCCATTTCCTATCCCCTTCCGGGAACGGGATTTTATGAAAAGGTGAAGGGGCAACTGCGGGAAAAACAGAATTGGACCGATTCGGACGACCTTATGCCGATGTTCCAAAGTACATTCAGCAACATTTATTACAAAGAGCTCCATCGATACGTACATACTGTGTATCAAAAACACAAAGGATATCGCTCTCTTCAGAAACTCTTTTATCATCCGCTGCGTCTTACACTTAAGGAGCTCAAGTCTGGGATCGCCACGTTATATTACCTCCCGGATTCCATAGTGAAACGTTTGAGGTTAAAAAGTTTCGAGTTTGAGTCAAAAAACTAAGAGGTTTCCGCGAGGTTGAAAACTTAAAATATTATATTGTCTGTTCACAGCCTTAGCCCAGCTGTGAGAATCTTAACGAACCAGGTTGTCAGCAAATCCTTTTAAGCCCCGATCGGGTGAGAATAAATAAATAGTAATACGTGTTGGCCTGAAGATTGATAATTATCGTAAATAGTCTGGAATTCATCTTTAACGCGCTTTGCCCATGGCAGTGCCCTTTGATCATATCGCTACCTACGACTCACTGTTCACCAGGAGTATCATCGGTCAATTGCAACGGAAACAAGTTTGGCGGTACCTTCAAAAGATCACGCCACAACTAAAGGGTCTGGAAATTCTGGAATTGAATTGTGGTTCCGGTGAGGACGCTATGCTTTTCAGTGAAAAGGGTGTGAACCTCGTAGCAACCGACATTTCGGAAGAAATGCTGAAAGTAACCGTCCAGCGCGCCAATCAGTTTTCGATGCAAAACCGCATTAGCTCACAATTTTTGGATCCTGAAAGTTTCGATGAAACCGTATTCGACAAGAAATTCGACCTTATCTTTTCGAATTTCGGTGGACTAAACTGCATTCAGCCTGAATCTGTGAAGCGCTTGCTCAATAAAATTCCATCCATACTTGCTCCCGGGGGTCGTTTCGTAGGCGTGGTAATGCCGAAATTCTGTTTTACTGAAAGCATGTACCTGTTAATGACCTTTCGTTTTGGGCAGGTCTTTCGCCGGTCCACCAGCAAGGAGGTCATGCTCGAACTTCCGGGCGGCATCCTTAAATCCTGGTATTACAGTCCATCGCAAATACGCAGGTGGTCTGGTGAGAAACTTCGCCTGATCCGCACACTACCGGTAGGGTTTGCCACACCGCCGGCTTATCTGGAGCCTTCCTTTGCGGATAAAAAAAGTCTTCTTTTCAGGTTATCCCGGTGGGGTAAGAGGTTCGATCAAGTGTCTATTTTTTCAGGCATGTCAGATCATTATCTGATCGATTTGCAGCTGAAATGATCCGTGCGATCCAGCAATTACAAAAGTAATCCAGTCAGCGATCAAGGCGCTGTAAACCGCGCCTTCAGCAAGCAATCTCGTCACTACGACGAGGATGATCAAGGGAATGTCATTTTACAAAATATGCGGCAGCAAGTCTACGCCCATATCCAGGCTTATCTCAAGCCCGGCAGTCACATCCTTGAACTGAATGCGGGTACTGGCATCGACGCGTTGTATTTGGCAAACTCAGGGCATTGGGTCCACGCGACGGATCTTTCAACAGGTATGATCACGCAGATTGAGAAAAGGGTGAACACTCCGACAGCAGCTGGGAGAATCAGTGTTCAACAACTTTCGTATGATCGCCTGGATGAACTCAAAGGGATGGAATTTGATTACGTGTTTTCAAACTTCGGTGGCCTTAATTGTCTTCAGGATCTCTCCGTCGTTACAACGCACCTGAGCCAGCTTCTCAGGAAGGGATCATACGTGACCTTTGTTGTGATGCCCCGAGTGTATTTGTGGGAGCTGCTGTGGATAATCAAAGGTCAGTTCAAGAAGGCGTTGCGCAGATTGAATAAGAATGGTGTGATGGCACATCTCGAAGGAGAATATTTTAAAACTTATTATCACAGTTTATCCGCAATAAGAAGAGCGTTTCCGCCGACATTTGAATTCATAAGATCTGAAGGCTTATGCACGATCTCTCCTCCTCCGGGTTCGCATCAATTTGCTCCAAAGCACCCGGCGGTTTATAGGCAATTAAAGAAAGGAGATAGATTGCTTCGTCGCGTCTTTCCATTCAATCGATGGGCGGATCATATCATTGTGACATTTAGATTGAAATCATGAATTACGATACACTTACCATTTGTTCAGATTTTGATCTTAACTCAGTACCTTGAACGAGCTATTGAATAGTTTACGCCTTGAATTTCTTTAGATCCATCCTTGCACCATTGAGCGCCATGCTCACTCCTGGCGAACGCAGACGAGGAACCGTGGTTGTGTGCTTCATGCTCGTCAACGCGATGCTGGATTTTTTCTCTCTCGCTTCTTTTCTGCCATTAATTGTACTGCTCGTAAATCCTGACGCGCTTGTAAAGAATCCGGTACTACTCGATTTTTTTCGACTGGTTGGTAGTCCAACAAAATCCAATTTTATAATCTCATTAGCAGCAGGCGCTCTTGCCTTCACGATCATCAAGAATGTGATTGGTTACTGGATTACCCGCAATAAAGCCGCTTACATTTTTAACATTGGAAGTGAACTCTCTCGGCGTGCTCTCTCAAAATATATGGAGATATCGTATCTGACCTTCACGCAGGTCGATTTCACAAAAGAACTGGATAGGATCACGAATAAGCCACTCGCTTTTGCGAACAACATCGTTATGCCGCTTGCTGTGTTGATATCTGAAGCGGCGATTTTCTTATTGCTTTTGAGCGGTCTCATCATCTACGATTTCAGAATTTTTATTTTTGTCGCCGCCATACTAATACCAACCGCCTGGTTATATGTTCTGAAGCGCAAACGGCTGGAGGAGTTGAGCGCCGGGCTCAAAGTAAAGTATCCCCTGACGATGAAGTACGCATTGCAGGTAGTGGAAGGTTTGCCTGAGATCACCATATTCAGCAAGCAAACATTCTTTCAGGAAAGGTTTTCGAAAGTAAGCAAAGATCTGGCAAAAACTTTTGCCGAGGAGCACACCGTACAAACAGGTACGATGCGCATGACAGAAATTGTAGCGGCTGTGATCATTTGTACGCTAATCATATTTACTGTTTTGACGTCTCATCGGTTTGCAGACACCGTTGTACTGTTGAGTGTATACGCCGCTGCCAGCTTTCGACTTTTTCCATCGATGAATCGAATGTTGAATGCAAGCATCCAACTCAGGACGCACGCCTATCTCTTTCAGGAATTGATAGCGTTACAAAATCATCCGGTCACAACAGCTACGCATCAAATCACGCCAATGGCGTTCGATGACTATATTGAGTTAAAAGATGTGTCTTACCAGTACGTAGATGGGCTTGAAGTGCTGAAGAAGATCTCATTCAAAATCCATAAAGGTGAAAAAATTGCACTTGTCGGAAAGTCCGGATCCGGTAAAACAACATTGTTGATGATTCTACTTCAGTTTCTGGACAGTGAACCCAGTACAATTTCAATTGATGGAATAGATCTTAACAAAAATGATGCTGCCTGGAAGAAACTATTCACCTACGTTCCGCAGAACCCCTACATTCTTGACGGTACAATCCTGGAAAACATCGCCTGGGGTTGTTTTGATTTCGAGATTGATCACTACCGCGTAAAAGAATTACTGCACATCCTTGACTTGGATGGCATGGTATCAGGCTTGCCGGATGGCGTGGCGACCAGGATAGGTGAACGCGGGGTGAAATTGTCAGGAGGGCAACGTCAACGCATTGCCATAGCAAGAGCGCTTTATGCCGACGCTCCTATCCTCATTCTTGACGAAATAACCAATCAATTGGACAAATCAACCGAAGAAGATGTCCTGGAACGCCTTAGCAAGTTCATGAAGGACAGAACTGTTATAATGATTACACACCACCACGACATCCTTAAAAAGTTTGATCGCGTACTCACCCTAAACAATGGTAAGATCGAAGAAATAAGCTACGCTCCCGAATCAACCATATAATGCACGAGGGCCTTATCAGCATCATCATTCCTACCTTTAACCGCGCACAGTTTATTGGTGAAGCGATTCAAAGCGTAATCGATCAAACACAGACCGGATGGGAGATTATTGTTGTAGATGATGGATCTACCGATAACACCGAGGCGGTAGTGAAGACATTTCAAGATGAACGCATCCAATTTCATTTCTGCGAGCACACGGGCTCAATAAGCCGGCTAAGGAATTATGGAATCAAAAGATCGCGTGGAATCTTCATCGCTTTCCTGGACTCCGACGATATCTGGCTGCCGCGCAAGCTTGAAATTCAAATCGACCTGTTCAAAAAATTCACTAAGGCTGGATTTGCTTTCAGCCACGCAGAGCAGTTCGGTCCGGGTGCTGTCCCGCCGCCTGTGTTGCCGACGTTATTTGTCGGAGATGTCTTAAATGCACAACTCATCGAAGAGCGATTCGTATTGTATCCTACAACCTTCATGTTCCGACGTGAAACTGTCAGGGATGTTGGAATTTTGGACGAAGATTTCTCTGGAGGGGAAAGTGAATTCATTTTGCGAGCAGCTTCCCGATGGGACGGTATCTTCATAGGGGAAATATTGGCTAAACTCAGGAAGCATAGTCAGAATGTCTCGCTCGAAAGGGAAATGATATTCAGCTACGAGAACATTCAAATGCTGAAAAAGTTCTTAAAGCTAGGCATCATTAACAAAGCTCAGTACAACTCGGCATGTTCTAAACAACTCTACAAAGTGGGTTTACTGTATCAACGACGAGGGGTGCGGTTAGCAGCGTGCAAAACATTCATGTTGTACATATCCCTGAATCCCTTCAACTTTAAAGCATATTTTCGAATACTTCAATCTGCATTCATCATAAAAGGTTCTAAACCTCGATAGACCAGTGTATGCATTGTTGTGGTCCAAAAGATCGAATGTACGCTAGACCACTGTTGAGCGTTAGCTCTTATTGCATTTATGCGATCCGGGTCATGCAGTAATTTGATCACTTGTTGAGCCAGCATTTCATAATCTCCAACTGGGACCTGAATGCAGCAATCAGGTAAATCATGGATAAGCCCCACTATCGTGCCACAAACAACTACACCACTGCTCATGGCCTCAGTTACGACTTCACTCTGACCTTCTGACAAAGACGTATGCAATAGAATATCGGCGCGTTGATAATACGCAGGAAGCTGAGTGTAAGGTATGGGATCAACAAATCGTATTTCCTGTTCAATATTAAGGTCCCTTGCCTGTCGCTTAAGACTATCAGCTAATCTGCCTTCACCGACGATAGTGAGGTGAGCAGGTATCGTATCACTAATTAGTTTAAATGCTCGTAACAACGTTGACTGGTCTTTGACAGGTTCAAGATTTCCAATGTGCAGAAAGTTAATGGTATCGGAAAATTGCCTCAAATTGAATGGGAACATCTCAACATCGATTCCCCATGGAATGATGTGAACGTTCTTTCGCACTAATCCGGCGATGCGCAGATTGTTATAAAGGAAATTGGTTAGCGCCAGTACTTCATTGGCGTTCCTCAATGTCCACATTACCAGCCAGCGCTTGTACCCTTTTTGCAACTGGCCGTAGTTTATCGCCGGCAGCGAGATTGCGTCACCACCTAATACACTGACAATACTTTTAATGTTAAAGATCTTGCCGAGCATTACCGCCAACAACCCGGAAGGAATGGCCCAAAAGCCGTGTACCAGAAGAAAGGGACGATGAGCGTGCATCTTGCGAAAGGCAGAAACAAGCTTCCGTATTTTAGACACAGGACCGGCACCAGATACATCAACAATCTCAAAATCAGCAGATGTGTATCCAACATTGACCTTAAATAAAGAAAATACTGTAATCTCAAATTCCTTGGCTAGCAGCGACACCAACTGCACAAGCACCGGCACGCCAATATTATTGCTGCCAGTACCAATTCCTCCTGGAATAATAATAGCAACACGAGCCCGTTTTTCATTTGTCATCGCGGGTTGATGATTTGTTCACATACGTCAATCATTTTTTCAGCAATGGCTTTAACCGACAATGTAGTCGCGTACCTTTCCAGCACTTGTTTGCGGATACCGGGAATGTCAATTGTCAACGATCCTGTTAGGGCGTCCAATAATGCTTTATGATCACCTGCCTCGAATAATATACCATATTGGCCAGACCCGGTAATGGATCGAAACGATGCGATGTTTGTGAGGATAGGAATGCAACCGCAGGACATACCTTCTACCACTGCGATTCCCATACCCTCATAATGTGAGGTGGAGAGAATGAAATCTGAACTGTTATACCAATACAAAAGATCATTGTGCGCAACGTTCTCCATTACCCTAATTTGACCACTGACGTCTTGTGCGTCCTGCAGTATTCTTTCAACCTGCCCTAAGGAATCCGAACGATGATAAATAAGATAGAGCGTCACGTCAGCATTTGACCGGGCAAATTGAATAAAAGCACGCAGCAATGTATAAGGGTCTTTGTTTTCATCAATGCGGCCAACCCATATATAAACAAATCGTTCCATCGCATTAGTTTTGGCCCTTGCATCCTCCTTGGCAATAGGATAAAAAACCGACGGCACCTCCATTACCTCATGTACTTTTTTCATCGTGCTGATGAGGGCTTTCTTTATCCACGGTCTTGCCAAATCTACGGAGGCAAAAAAGTAGCCGGCCACATGGCGGTCGAGCCTACGCTGTACTATTGCTTTATAATGCCGCAACGGTTGTTCGGCATGATGCTGAATGACAATCGCGACATTTGCAGGCAACGCTTTTCGAAGCATCAATACCTGTAGGGGCTGATGAATACCATGTACGATAACAATGTGAGGATCGAGTTTCCTTACTTGCCGTGTCAGCATGACAGGGAAAAGGTGCTGCAGTCTCGTCATCCTTAGAAAATGATAATTGACACCGTTCCTTCTTAGTATTCCTGTGTAATTAATGCAATGGAAGCTGATCACCTCATTGGCTCTTGCCATCTCTTCGAGCAAGAC
>Ga0193753_10001510_pt1 | contig 19810 bp, 17 predicted proteins | sample H1c2metaG_FD_144925 | JGI IMG/M metagenome (GOLD analysis project Ga0193753, IMG submission 144925) | Soil microbial communities from a riparian zone of the East river system, Colorado, United States - H1c2 | ecosystem: Environmental > Terrestrial > Soil > Riparian zone | place: USA: East...
TGCGCACGTACTTGACCGGGCCCTGCAGGGTCAGTTTCAGTTCCGGCTGCGCGCCCGCATCGGCGGTGATCTCGGTGACAGGCGCCGGCGCAGTGTCGGCCGTCTTGTCGCCGTCCTCGCCCTCTTCGGCCTCCGGCTTGCTGGCGGTCGGCGCGGTGCCGCTGCCCTTGCGCACCACTTGCGCAATGTCGAAGTTGTAGGTCGTGCGGCCGAGCTCGTTGGTGATGATGCGCATCGGACCGACCGGCTGCAGGCCGTTGGCGGCCATGTTGCGCTTGATCCATTCCATGTTGGCGTTCATCGACGCCTGGATCGGGTCGTTGCCGCGCTCGATGGCGCCGGAATTGACGAACAGGACGTCCTCGGCCGGCAATTCAGCGATACCCAGATCGGCCAGCTTGATGCCCGATTGCGCGTAGTCGACGTTGGGCACGGCGGCCAGGATGTTGGTCAGGCGGCCCAGGCCCATCTTCATGTCGTCGCCGACGTAACGGCTGACGTACATGCCGGTATAGCGGCCGAGGATGTTCCAGCCGTAATCCACGTCGTAGCTCTGGATGATCTCGACGTTGCGGTTGTTGCGGCCGGTGGGCTCCAGCCGGAACGCGTAGCGCTTGTTGTCGCCACGGTCGGGATTGGTCACGGCATAAGCGATCCTGCTCTTGGGCACGCTCTCGGTGATGGTCCAGCTGCCTTCGCCCAGGCCTTTATTGGTGGAGGTGTAATCCAGCCGCGCGCCTACGCCGGTCTCCGGGCCGGACAGCTTCAGCTGCATGCCGGGATCGCGCAGCACCAGCGGGCTCCAGTCGTCGAAACGACGCAGGCTGTTGAGCGTGTCGAACACGATCGTCAGCTTGCGGTTGGTTTCGGTCCGCTCGACCAGATGGCGCGAAGAAGGCAACAGCACACCGACGACCAGAAACAGCACGGTGACGATCGCCAGCGAAATCAGGAACTCGATAACACGGGTCATTCAGGGTTCTCCAGGGCTGGCCGGGGCCAAGCGCGGGTCAGGTCGCGAATTTCGCATCGTAACAAACCGGGCCGTGGTCAGGCGAGAGACCTGCGCGACGAAGTCGGGCCGAGAGCCGAGGTTGGCGTCGCGAAACGACATTGGCCCCTTGACCTTTTCGAAAATTTAACGCAGTGCCGCGACATGCATTCCTTCTCCCTTGTGGAAGAAGAGCCTGCCCGGTACTTGATACGGGGCGGATGAAGGTACGCGTGCGGCCGCCACTTCACGCTCGCCCGCCCCCCGCCCGGCGCTGCCGCGCTGCCTTCTCCCGTGCGGAGAAGCAACAGCGCGCCACCGCGGCTTCAGACCAACTGCAATTCGAACGCCTTCAATACCGCCCGGGTGCGGTCGCGCACGCCCAGTTTGGACAGGATGTTCGAGACATGGTTCTTGATGGTGCCCTCGGCCACGCCCAGCGAGTTGGCGATCTCCTTGTTGGAGAAGCCGCTGGCCATCAGCCGCAGGATCTCGGTCTCGCGATCGGTCAGCGGATCGGGCCGGTCCAGGCTGACGAACTCGTTGCGCATGTGCTCCAGGCCCGAAAGCAGGCGCTGGGTGACGGCCGGCTGCACCAGCGAGCCGCCTTCGGACACCGTCTGGATCGCGCCGACCAGCTGCTCCAGCGACACGTCCTTGAGCAGGTAGCCCTTGGCCCCGGCCTTGAGCCCGGCCAGGACCAGCTGGTCGTCGTCGAAGGTGGTCAGGATGATGGTCGGCGGCAGCGCGTTGACCCGCGACAGGGCCTGCAGCGCCTCCAGGCCGGACATGGACGGCATGCGCATGTCCATCAGCACGACGTCCGGGTTGATCTGGGGGATCAGCTCGACCGCCTGCTTGCCATCGGCAGCTTCGGCCACGACCTCGATGCCGTCGGCGAGCGCCAGCAGCGAGCGGATGCCCTGGCGCACCAGGGTCTGGTCGTCGACCAGGCAGACACGGATCATGCGGGAACTCCTTGTTCGGCGATGCTCTGGACGGTGTTGGCGGGCAGGCAGACGCGCAGGCGGAAACCTTGTCCCGGGCGGGACTCGACCTGCAACGTGCCCTGGTACTGCAGCAGGCGCTCGCGCATGCCGCGCAGCCCGTTGCCGGGCAGGATGGTTTCCACGCCGTCGCCGTCGTCGCGCGCCTCGATCGATATCTGGCCCTGCTCGCGGCGCACGCCGATCCACAGTTTGCCGGCATTGGCGTGGCGCACGGTATTGGTGATGATCTCCTGGGTGCAGCGCAACAGCACGTGCGCGCGCTCCGGGTCATCCATGGTCAGCGGTTCGTCGATCTGCATTTCGATGTCCAGCGCCGGCACGTTCTCGGCCAGCGGCCGCAGCGCGGCGCCGACGTCGATGGCGCCGCCCTCGCGCAGCTGGCTGACGGCCTCGCGCACGTCGGTGAGCAACAGCCGTGCCAGCGTGTGCGCCTGGCGCACATGTTCCTGCGCCTTGCCCTCGGACAGGTGGCTGGCGACTTCCAGGTTCAGGCTCAGCGCGGTCAGATGGTGGCCCAGCAGGTCGTGCAGCTCGCGCGAGATGCGGGTGCGCTCGTTGACCCGGGCGCTCTCGGCCAGCAGGGTCCGCGTCGCGCGCAACTCGGCATTGAGCCGGCGCTGCTCGTCGCGCGCCTCGGCCTGCTGCCGGGCCACCAGGCTGGTGATGAAGACGAAGGCCGCAAACCCGACATAGGCCAGCGACTGCAGCAGCGCGACCAGCGGCGGCATGCCGATCAGGTAGACGAATACCGGGTACATGGCGGCGTTGCCGACGATCAGGCACGACAGCGCGAACCGGTTCGACGACAGCCACGGCAGCTGCACGGCCACCACCATCAGCAGGATGCTGCCGGTGCCGGTCCGCGACAGGAAGCTGACCCCGATCGCGCACGCGGTCAGCGCCAGCATCAGGCCATGGTCGACCCAGCGCGAGCGGCGCTGCCCGAGCGAACGCGAAACCCACCAATACAGGGCGCCAAAGGCCAGGTAGACCGCCAGCCAGCGCGCCAGCCGCAATTTCAGCTCGCCGTACTCGGCGCTGCTCATCGCCTCGGAGTAGCTGGGGTCCAGCACCACGCTGAACAGCCACAGCCCTACCACGGCCCAGGTAAAGAGACCGGCATAGCGCAGCAGGCGGGTATGGCTGAGTCGCGCGAACATGGCCCATCTTAGGCCCAATACGGCATCGGCCGTACGCACCGAAAGTCATGTACCAGCCGGCCGGAACCCGCCCCGGCCGGCGCGGCCCATGCGATAATCCGCCCAAGGCCACGCCGATGGCCGCACCATCAACAAGAACAAGACCCAACGGAGTCAGGAATGTCGATTGCTGTCCGCGACGTGCGCGAGCACGAGCTGGATTCCGTCCTTGCCTTAAACAACGCCGCCGGCCCCGCCATCCTGCCGCTCGATGCGGCCAAGCTGCGGCAGTTTTACGACTCCGCCGAATATTTCCGCGTCGCCGAGCGCGACGGCAACCTGTCCGGTTTCCTGATCGGCTTCGGTTCCGACGCCGCTCACGACAGCAGCAATTTCGCCTGGTTCCGCGAGCGCTTCCCGCAGTTCTTCTACATCGACCGCATCGTCGTGGCCAGCCGCCGCCGCGGCGGCGGCGTCGGTCGCGCGCTGTACGCCGACGTGCAGAGCTATGCCGAGCTGCGCTGCCCGCAGCTGGCGTGCGAGGTGTTCCTGGATCATGGCGCCGATCCGGCGCTGCTGTTCCACGGCAGCTTCGGCTTCCGCGAAGTCGGACAGAACGTCATGACCGAGCACGGCGTGCGCGCCAGCATGCTGATGAAGGAGCTGTGCAGCTACGCCTGGGTGCGCGACACCTATGGCGACGCGCTGCCGGAACTGCCCTGGGTCGGCCAGTCGCGCCACGTCGTCCATGCCGAACAACGGCAGCGGCCGACGGGCACCTGAACATGGCGTCCGCGCAAATCGACTACGCCCAGGCCGGCGAACTCAAGATCGGTCAGGTCGGCATCGCCAACCTGCGCGTGCGCACGCTCGATGTGCCGCAGCTGGCCCAGGAAATGCGCGAACGCGTGCAGCGCGCGCCGAAACTGTTCGCCCGCGCCGCGGTGATCGTCGATTTCGGCGGCCTGGCGCAGACGCCCGACGTCGCCACCGCGCGCGCATTGCTGGACGCGCTGCGCGAAGCGGGCGTGATACCGGTGGGGCTGGCCTACGGCAGCAGCGACAACGAAAAGCTCGCCGTCGAACTCGGCCTGCCGTTGCTGGCCAAATTCAGGGCGCAATACGAAACGACGGGTGCCACGCCAACGGAAACCGTCGATGTGGGAGGGGCTTCAGCCCCGGCAACCCGCACCGGCGCTGCTGTCGGGGCTGAAGCCGCTCCCACAAAAGCCGCACCGTCGCCGCACGGCGGCCAACCCGGGATGATCCAGACCGCCCCGGTGCGTTCCGGCCAGCAGATCTACGCCGACAACCGCGACCTGACCGTACTGACCACGGTCGGCGCCGGCGCCGAGGTCCTCGCCGATGGCTCGGTGCACATCTACGGCGCGCTGCGCGGCCGGGCATTGGCCGGCGCGCAGGGCAACGAGAAGGCGCGCATCTTCTGCCGCGAATTCCACGCCGAGCTGGTGGCGGTGGCCGGCCATTACAAAGTACTGGAAGACATCCCCAAGGAACTGCGCGGCAAGGCCGTGCAGATCTGGCTCGAAAACGAGCAACTCAATATCGCCGCGCTTGACTAGGCGCATCAAAGGAGAAGTGTTTTGGCCGAAATCATCGTAGTCACCTCAGGCAAGGGCGGCGTAGGCAAGACCACCACCAGCGCCAGCCTCGCTTGCGGCCTGGCGCGTCACGGCAAGAAGGTCGCCGTGATCGATTTCGACGTGGGCCTGCGCAACCTCGACCTGATCATGGGCTGCGAGCGCCGCGTGGTGTACGACTTCGTCAATGTGATCCAGGGCGAAGCGTCGCTCAAGCAGGCGCTGATCAAGGACAAACGCTTCGACACCCTGCACGTGCTGGCTGCGTCGCAGACCCGCGACAAGGATGCGCTGACCAAGGAAGGCGTGCAGAAGGTGCTCGACGACCTCGCCGCGGACGGTTTCGAATACATCGTCTGCGATTCGCCGGCCGGCATCGAGAAAGGCGCGTTCCTGGCGATGTATTTCGCCGACCAGGCCGTGGTGGTGGTCAACCCGGAAGTGTCGTCCGTGCGCGATTCGGATCGCATCCTCGGCCTGCTGGCGAGTAAGACCCGCCGCGCCGAGAACGGCGAGCGCGTCAAGGAACACCTGCTGCTGACCCGCTACAGCCCGGAACGCGTGGAAGGCGGCGAAATGCTGTCGATCACCGATGTCGAGGAAGTGCTCGGCCTGAAGACGGTCGGCGTGATTCCCGAATCGCCGGACGTGCTCAACGCCTCCAACAAGGGCGAACCGGTGATCCTGGATATGGAGTCGCCGGCCGGCCAGGCCTACGACGACGCCGTCGCGCGCCTGATGGGCGAATCCCGGCCCATGCGCTTCACCCAGTTCGAGAAAAAGGGCTTCTTCAGCAAGCTCTTCGGGGGTTGAGGCATGGGACTTTTCGATTTCCTGAAGACCAAGAAGAACACCGCGTCGATCGCCAAGGACCGTCTGCGCATCATCATCGCGCAGGAACGCACCTCGCACGGCGGCCCGGATTACCTGCCGCTGCTGCGTCGCGAGCTGCTGGAAGTGATCCGCAAATACGTCAACGTCGATGTGGATGCGGTCAAGGTCGACCTGGTCAAGGAAGGCGAGCACGACGTGCTCGACATCTCGGTCGCCCTGCCCGACGGCCGCGCAGCCACGGCATAGCGCTTTTGTAGGTGCGAATTCATTCGCACGCTCTGCCAAAGACAATCAAAAGCGTGCGAATGAATTCGCACCTACAGAAGCGATGAATCACGTACTCCTGCTCCGCGACATCGCCTCCGCCGATGTCGCCGCCCTGCTCGCCCGCTACGGCCTTAGGCTGGCGCCCGTCGACGATGGCGCGCCGATCCCTGGCAGCTTCTGGGGAGAACCGGAAGCAGGCGTCATCGGCGACACGGTGTATGCCCGCGGCGACACGCCCGTGCATTCGCTGCTGCACGAAGCCGCGCACCTGATCGTGCTGCCGCCCGAACGTCGCGCGCAGGTGCACACCGACGCCACCGATTCGGTCGAAGAGGAAGACGCCGTCTGCGTGTTGCAAACGCTGCTGGGCGATGTCCTGCCCGGCGTCGGCCGCGCGCGCGTGCTGGCCGACATGGATGCGTGGGGGTACACCTTCCGCCTCGGCAGCGCGAGCGCCTATGTGCAGCACGATGCCGAAACGGCCTGGTCGTGGCTGATCGCACATGGACTGGTCGCTGCGGATCGCGCTTTGTCGTTGCCGCGCTGAGCGAGGAACGCAAACAGCCTTCCCGGTGCTTGATAAGGGTATATGCGCCGTTTTTAGAAGCCAGGACGACCGGTAACCGTGAACTAAATCGAGCCGAGCGGCAGGAGCCTCGAGTACGGCGAAAGTGCGTATGCAGACCCACTCCCATGGCCGATAACGCTATCCGCACGACCCTTTTTTTAGTTACTTTTCTTTTGGGTCAGCAAAAAGAAGGTAACTCGGCCGCGGCAGCGAAAACCCGACCCGAATAGGGTCGGCAGGTTGCGGAAGAGTCGTAAGCAAAAAGCAGCGGAGCAAGCTCCGCTCTACGAAGCAGCGGCAAAGGCGCTGAAGTCGCGGGCCCTCGCCCCAGCCCTCTCCCGCAAGCGGGAGAAGGAGCCGTCTGCGCGAGCCGGAGACTTGCGGCCCCGCCCCACCCGCACTAGCCTGCCCCTTCCGCTCATCCATGCCATGCACGAGGATCCACCCGTGACCCATCGCCATGTCCTGCTCGCAATCGCCATCGCCGCGAGCCTGCTGCCGCTTGCCGCCTGCAAGAAATCGCCGTCGCCGACGGAAACGCCGGCAACGGCGGCGCAGGCCGCTCCCGAGGGCGAGACCGCCGACCAGTTCATCGCAAGGGTCAACGACGAGTACCGGAAGATGTATCCGGAGTTGAGCGCAGCGCAGTGGCTGTCCAATACCTATATCAATGACGACAGCCAGCTGCTGGCCTCCAAGGCCAACGAACGCTGGCTCACCCAGCTCAACAGCTGGATCGAGCAGGCCAAGCGCTTCGAAGGCCAGAAGATGTCGCCCGACACCGCACGCGCCATCCAGTTGCTGAAGCTGTCCACGTCGATGCCGCCGCCGCGCGATCCGGCCAAGCTGGCCGAGCTCACCCAGATCGCCACCAAACTGGAAGGCATGTACGGCGCCGGCACCTATTGCAAGGGCGAAGGCAGCGACAAGCAGTGCCGCCAGATCGGCGAGCTCGAAGACGTGCTGCGCAACAAGGAACGCAATTACGACGAACAGCTCGACGCGTGGCAGGGCTGGCACACGATCTCGGTGCCGATGCGCAAGGACTACACCCGCTTCGCCGAGCTGGCCAACCAGAGCGCCCGCGACCTGGGCTTCGCCGACGCCGGCGAAATGTGGCGCTCCGGCTACGACATGCCGCCGGCCGAGATCGCCGCCGAGACCGATCGCCTATGGAGCCAGGTCAAGCCCCTGTACGAACAGCTGCATTGCTATGCGCGCACCAAGCTCAATGCGAAGTATGGCCAGGGCAAGGGCGAAGTCGCCGGCGGCCTGTTGCCGGCGCACCTGATGGGCAACCTGTGGCAGCAGGACTGGGGCAACCTGTGGGACATCCTGGCGCCATACAGCGACGCGCAGGCCGGCAACCTGGACATCAGCGGTGCGCTGGAGGCGATGTACAAGGAGGATTATCGGGAGCGGCAACGCCAGTTCTCGGGTGAGCCGGAGCCGGAGCAGCAGGTCGAGCTCGAATACGGCGCGCAACTCGATGTCGCCAAGCAGATGACCGAGCGCGCGCAGGATTTCTACGCTTCGCTCGGCATGCCGCAGTTGCCGAAAAGCTATTGGGAGAAAACCCAGTTCATCAAGCCGCGCGACCGCAACGTGATCTGCCATGCCAGCGCCTGGGACATGAACATGGCCGGCGACGTGCGCACCAAGATGTGCACCAAGCCCAACGAAGAGGATTTCACCACCATCTACCACGAGCTGGGCCACGTCTATTACTACATGGCCTACAACAAACTGCCGCCGCTGTTCCAGTCCGGCGCCAACGACGGCTTCCATGAAGCGATCGGCGACACCATCGTGCTGGCGATGACGCCGAAATACCTGCAATCGATCGATCTGGTCGGCGCACAGCTGCCGAGCGACGAAGCTCTAATCAACTCGCAGATGCGCATGGCGCTGGCCAAGGTGGCGTTCCTGCCCTTCGGCCTGATGATCGATCGCTGGCGCTGGGGCGTGTTCGACGGTTCGATCAAGCCCGACCAGTACAACAAGGCGTGGTGGGAGCTGAAGGCCAAATACCAGGGCGTCGCGCCGGCGACGCCGCGAGGCGAAGAGTTCTTCGATGCCGGCGCCAAATACCATGTGCCGGGCAACACGCCGTACACGCGCTATTTCCTCTCGCACGTACTGCAGTTCCAGTTCTACAAGGCGTTGTGCGATGCCGCCGGCTACAAGGGTCCGCTTTACGAATGCAGCTTCTACGGCAACAAGGCTGCGGGCGAGAAGTTCTGGGCCATGCTCGGCAAGGGCGCCAGCCAACCGTGGCAGAAGACGATGCAGGAGCTCACCGGCAGCCAGAAGATGGACGCCACAGCGATGCTGGAGTACTTCGCGCCGCTGCAGGGCTGGCTCAAGCAGCAGAACGAGGGTCAGCAATGCGGTTGGCAAGCGCCGACCGCGGCGACGGCCGGACCCGCACCCGTGGCGAAGCCCGCCGCGCCCGGGCAGGGCTGAAACGGTCGCGTTGCATGGGGGGAAATGCCGCCCCAATACGTCTCTGACTTTGTCGGTTGCCCGTGGAAATCGGGCCGCACACAATGACTTCCGGCACGGTTGCGGGGGTTTCCGGGCCACCTAGACTTGCAGGGTTGACCAGTACTCTTTCCGCCACCCAATCGAGACAAACGCATGAACAGGGGAGCTTTTCGCAAAGGACTCACACGACTCGTCGCGATAGCGGTTTTCAGCCTGGCCTTCGCCACCGGTGCGATCGCGCAATCCAGCTCAGGAGGCCTCATCGGCGAGGGCAAGGCCGGAGATACCGTGATCATCCAGGGACCGGACAACGGCTTCCACCGGCAAATGGAAATCAAGGAAGACGGCAAGTACCAAGTGCGCAGGATCCCGCTCGGCGATTACACAGTGGTCATCAAGCATGCCGATGGCACCTTCAGCCCGGCGCAGACGGTCTCCGTCAGGGTCGGCAGCACGGCTCGCGTGCAGTAAAACGTTTCTGTTCTTCCCGCACTGCGGGTGGACAGGTGCATCGGGCATCGATCAGGGCCGGCTCAAGCCGGCCTTTGTTTTGCCGGACACAAGGCACCGCCCGGCGGCATACTTCCGCCATGGACCCACACGCCTCAGCCGCCCTGTCCGGGGACCTCGAGCCACAAGCGCTGGAACGGGCGACCGCCCTGCCCGCGCGCTTCTATGCCGACGCGGTGATGGCCGCCGTCGACCGCAACGCGATCTTCGACCACAGCTGGCAGCTGATCGCGCACATCTGCCAGTTGCAGAACGCGGGCGACCATGTCGTCGCCGATCTGGCCGGCCTGCCGGTGATCGCAGTGCGTGGCGCCGATGGCGAGATCCGCGTACTGCACAACGTCTGTCGCCACCGCGCCGGCCCGATCGCGCAGTGCGATGGCCTGGCGGCCAAGTCGCTTCGCTGCCGCTACCACGGCTGGACCTACGGCCTGGACGGCGTGCTCAAGTCCGCTCCGGAAATGCGTAGCGCCGAGGATTTCAATGTCGCCGACATCCGCCTGCCGCAACTGCAGACGCGCACCTGGCAGGGGCTGGTATTCGCCTGCACCGGTAGCGAGCCGATGCCGTTCGAAGAGCTGGTCGCAGACATCGATGCCCGGATCGGTCCGGACCGAGGTCTGGCCGGTTACGGCCATCACCAGCGCGCCGGCTACGACGTGGCGTGCAACTGGAAGGTCTACATCGACAACTACCTCGAGGGCTACCACGTGCCGCACGTGCATCCGGCGCTGAACCGGATGCTCGATTACCGCAGCTACGTCACCGAAACCGCGCAATGGCATTCGTTGCAGTGGAGCCCGCTCGAGAGCAGCGACGCGTTGTACGGCAGCGGCGACGCGCTTTACTACTGGCTGTGGCCGAACACCACGCTCAACATCCTGCCGGGGCGGCTGCAGACCAATCGCGTGGTGCCGACGGGCGTGGATCGTTGCCGCATCGAATTCGACTTCTACTACCCGCTCGACGATTCCAGCGAAGCGCGCGCGAAACGCGAAGCCGACCTCGGTTTCAGCGACGAAGTGCAGCACGAGGACCTGGGCATCTGCGAGGACGTGCAGCGCGGGCTCGCTTCCGGCTCGTACCTGCCGGGCCGCCTGAATCCGTTGCGCGAGAACGCGCTGCACCACTTCCAGGAACTGCTGCGGCAGGCTTACCGCCAGGTGTCCATCGCCCGATGAACTCGGCCAAGCCGCTGGGGCTGCTCGCCGCGACCGCATTGGTCGTCGGCAACATGATCGGCTCGGGCGTATTCCTGCTGCCGGCATCGCTGGCGCCGTACGGCGCTACCAGCCTGATCGGATGGGGCATCACGCTGGCTGGCGCGCTGCTGCTGGCATTGACTTTCGCGCGGCTGGCGGCGCATTGGCCGCAGACCGGCGGGCCTTACGCGTTCGCACGCAACGCCTTCGGCGAAACGCCGGGGTTCCTGATCGCGTGGAGCTATTGGATTTCGATCTGGTGCGCCAACGCGGCGATCGCCGTGGCGTTCGCAGGCAGCATCGGCTCGATCTTCCCCAGCCTGGTGTCCACGCCTGCGCGCGGCGCCGTCTGCGCGCTGTCCGCGCTGTGGATCTGCACGGCGATCAACCTCGCCGGCGTGCGCGAAGCCGGCCGCATGCAGGTGCTCACCACCTTGCTGAAGCTCGTGCCGCTGCTGCTGTTCGGCGGCGTCGCGATCTGGTTCATGGATTCGCAGAACCTGCGCTTGCCCGAAATGGGCACCGACTCCCTGCCCAATGCGATCCAGGCGACCGTGGCGCTGACGCTGTGGGCATTTCTCGGCCTGGAGGCCGCTACGGTGCCGGCCGGGTCGATCGCCGACGCCAAGCGCACGATTCCGCGCGCGACGATCATCGGCACGCTGCTCGCCGGTGTCGCCACCATCCTCACCTGCACCGCGGTGCTGGGCCTGTTGCCCGCCGACCGGCTGAAGGATTCCGCTGCACCGATGGCGGAAGCGGCGCGCGCCTTGTGGGGTCCCGGCGCCGCGATCGGCGTCGCCGCCGTGGCCATGGTGTCGTGCTTCGGCGCGCTCAACGGCTGGGTGCTGCTGTCGGCGCAGGTACCGCTTGCGGCCGCGCGCGATGGCCTGCTGCCTTCGCGATTCGCACGTCTCGATGCGCGCGGCACGCCGGCCTTCGGCGTGGTGGTAAGCAGTGCGCTGGCCAGTGCGCTGGTGATCTCCAACTACACGCGTTCGCTGGTGCACCTGTTCACGTTCTCGATCCTGCTGTCGACTGCGGCCTGCCTGCTGCCCTACGTCGTCAGCAGCGCAGCCTGGCTGCGCCGCAACGACGGCAACGGCAGGATCATCGCCGCGCTCGCCCTGCTCTACAGCCTGTATGCGCTGGTCGGCACCGGCGCGGAGGCGCTGATCTGGGGTGCCGTGCTGGTGCTGTGCGGCCTGCCGCTGCACTGGCTCAACCAATGGCGCCATCGGCGCGCGCCGCAGAATCCGCCCGCGTAGCGTCGCCTAAAGACGATCGGTAGGTTCGAGCGCCGCCACCGCTTCCGGCGCGCATTCCGGTGCGGCGCCCTGGCCCGTCGACATCTCCCATCGCCAGAACAGCCAGCCGAGCAAGGTGAACACCGCCGCGCCCAGCGCGAGGTACAGGCCCGAGCCGCTGAGCAGCGGCGACAGCACGCCGGCGACGATCGCATTCATCACCAGGCTGGTGAACGCCTGCAGCGACGAAGCCGAGCCGCGCTGGCGCGGATACATGTCCAGTACCGCCAGCGTCAGGATCGGGAACACCAGTGCGATGCCGAACGAGCCGATCATCATCGGCAACACCGCCCACGGGATCGAAGGCACCGGCACCAGCCCGTTGTAAAGCACGTTGGCGAGCGCGCCGAGGCCGCAGAACAGGAATCCGATATTCGCCAGCCGCGTGCCGCTGATCTTGCCGGCGGTGCGCCCGGAGGTATAAGCGCCGAGCATCATGCCGCCGATCATCGGCACGAAGAACCATGCGAACTGACGTTCGTTGAGCCGCAACAGATCCAGCACGAACGCCGGCGCCGACGAGATGTACAGGAACAGCGCGCCGAAATTGAACGTGCCCGCCGCCGCCAGCCGCTGGAAACGAGGATTGACGAAGATCGCCCAGTAATCGCGCAGCAGCCGTTTCGGCGCCAGCGACAGCCGCGCTTGCGGCGGATGCGTTTCCGGCAGCGCGATCCACACCGCCAGCAACAGCAGCAGCGAGAAGCCGACCAGAAACCAGAAAATGGCCGACCAGTGTCCCCAACCCAGGATCCAGCCGCCGATGATCGGCGCGATCGCCGGCGCCACGCCGAAGATCATCGATACCTGGCTCATCAGGCGCTGCGCATCGTGGCCCTGCAGCACATCGCGGATCAGCGCACGGCCCACGATCAGGCCGACGCCGGCCGACAGGCCCTGCAGTGCGCGGAACGCGAGCAATGTGGTCAGGTCGCGCGACAGCGCGCAACCGACCGAGGCGAAAGTGAAGACGATCAAGCCGCCGAGGATCACCTTGCGCCGGCCGATCGCATCCGACAACGGCCCGTGCACCACGCTCATCAGCGCGTAGGCGAGCAGATAGACGCTGATCGTCTGCTGCATCGCCACCTTGTCGGCACCGAGCTCCGCGCCCATGTGCTCGAACGCCGGGAAGATGGTATCGATCGAGAACGGCCCGAACATCGCCAGGCCGCCGAGCAGCAAGGCCAGGGAGCGCAGCGAAATCCTCGGGGCGGTATCGGTTTCCTGCGAGGACTTCGAATCGTTCACCGCGCAAGGATAAGGCCGAATGCGCCGCGCCGATAGCGCCGCCATGCGCTTCGTAGGAGCGGCTTTAGCCGCGAGCTCTTTGGAGTGCTGGCACGCGACGTCTAGAGCTCGCGGCTAAAGCCGCTCCTACGAAAAGCAAAGAGCCGGCGATCAGTCCGGCGGACCTTTCAATTCGACCATGTTGCCCTCGGGATCGAACAGGTACTGCGACGGCCCCTCCCCTTCGGCGCCATATCTGGAACCGAAATCGCCGATGCGGGCGCCATGCGCCTGCAGGTGGGCGACGATCGCATCGCGGTCGAAGGAGTCCACACTCAGGCAAAGATGGTCGAGATTGCGGCCTTCCGCGCCCGGCGCCGCACCGCCCATGCGGCCGAGCTTGCCGTCGACGGCGACCAGGTCGATCAGCGAGCGGCCGGCGCGCAGCTGCAGCAGGCCGATCTCCACCTGATGGCGCTCGACGCTGCAGCCGAGCACGTCGCAATAAAAGGCCTGCATGACCGCGCTGTCGCGCACGCGCAGCACCACGTGGTCGATCTGCTGAAGCTGGAAGGGGACGCTCAAGGCGGCTCCGGAAGCGGACATGGGGGGCCATATTACGACGCCCCCTGCAGCGGCCCGGGCCGCTGCGGGCGCCGCCCGGCGACCCGGCGCCGACGCAGGTATAATTCCCGGGCAGCACATGGTGGGAGAAGCGGCCAGCCTTGAATCAGGATGAGCCGCTGCCGAAGGCGCAACGCCCGTAATCGCTCAGGCCCCAGACCGCCGCGTGCCACACACTCTGGAGAGACCGGTTGAATCCGGCGCCGAAGGTGCAAGAAGCGCGATCCTCCCGCCTGTTTTTTGGGAGAACGCTTCGAAACTCTCAGGCAAAAGGACAGAGGGGCGCCCTACGTGCAGCGTGCACGTCACTACCGGACGCCCGTCATGCCCCATAACGCTACGCCCAGCCTGCGCGAGCTCGAACACCATTCCGCGTTCATCGAGCGCCACATCGGCCCCAACGATGCCGAGATCGCGCACATGCTGCAGGCGATCGGCCACGGCTCGCTGGATGCGATGACCGATGCCATCGTGCCCGCCAAGATCAAGTCGCCGACGCCGCTGGCCCTGCCCGCGGCGATCACCGAAGTCGAAGCGCTGGCCAAGATCCGCGGCATCGCCGACAGCAACCAGGTGTTCCGCAGCTTCATCGGCCAGGGCTACTACGGCACCCACACGCCGAACGTGATCCTGCGCAACATCCTCGAGAACCCGGCGTGGTACACGGCCTACACGCCGTACCAGGCGGAGATCTCGCAGGGCCGCATGGAAGCGCTGATCAACTTCCAGACGATGTGCGCCGACCTCACCGGCATGGAGATCGCCAACGCCTCGCTGCTCGACGAAGGCACCGCCGCGGCCGAAGCGATGACGCTGGCCAAGCGTTCGGCCAAGTCGAAATCCAACGTGTTCTTCGTCTCCAGCGGCGTGCACCCGCAGACGCTGGAAGTGGTGCGCACGCGCGCCGACGGCCTGGACATCGAGCTGCACGTCGGCGACGACAGCCAGGCGGCCACCGTCGACAGCTTCGGCGTGCTGTTGCAATACCCGAACACCTTCGGTCAGATCAACGACTACGCGGCGCTCGCTCAGGCCGTGCATGCGCGCGGCGCGCTGGTCGCGGTCGCCACCGACCTGCTCGCACTGACCCTGATCGCCGCGCCCGGCGAATGGGGTGCGGACATCGTGGTCGGCAACTCGCAGCGCTTCGGCGTACCGTTCGGCTTCGGCGGCCCGCATGCCGCGTTCATGGCCTGCCGCGACGCGTTCAAGCGCTCGATGCCCGGCCGCCTGATCGGCGTGTCGATCGACGCCGAAGGCAAGCCGGCCTACCGCCTCACCCTGCAGACGCGCGAGCAGCACATCCGCCGCGAGAAAGCGACCAGCAACATCTGCACCGCGCAGGTGCTGCTGGCGGTGATGGCCAGCATGTACGCCGTTTACCACGGCCCGGAAGGCCTGGCCCGCGTCGCCCGCCGCACGCACCGCTTGGCCGCGATCCTCGCCGCCTCGCTGCGCAAGTGCGGCGTCACCATCGGTCCGGACTTCTTCGACACGCTGCACGTGATCGATGTCGACGCCGCCGAAATCCACGTCAAGGCGGAGAAGTCGCGCATCAACCTGCGCAAGATCGATGCGCGCAGCCTGGGCATCAGCCTGGACGAAACCACCACGCGCGAAGAAGTGATCGCGCTGGCGGCGCTATTCGACGCGCAGATCGACGATATCGACGCGCTCGACGCCGCGACCGGCGACGCCCTGCCCGCCGGCCTCGCACGCAAGAGCGATTTCCTCAAGCACCCGGTGTTCAACACCCACCACAGCGAGCACGAGCTGCTGCGTTACATGCGCTCGCTGGCCGACAAGGACCTGGCGATGGATCGCACCATGATCCCGCTCGGTTCCTGCACCATGAAACTCAATGCCACCGCCGAGATGATCCCGGTCACCTGGCCCGAGTTCGGCAACATGCATCCGCTGGCGCCGGCCACGCAGACCGCCGGCTATAAACAGCTGATCGAAGAACTCGAAGCGATGCTGGTGGAGTGCACCGGCTACGACGCAGTCAGCCTGCAGCCAAACTCCGGCGCGCAGGGCGAATTCGCCGGCCTGCTGGCGATCCGCGCCTACCACCGCTCGCGCAACGAAGGCCATCGCGACATCTGCCTGATCCCGGAATCCGCGCACGGCACCAACCCGGCCTCGGCGCAGATGTGCGGCATGCAGGTAGTGGTGACCAAGTGCGACGCCAACGGCAACGTCGATGTCGAGGACATCCGTCGCGCCGCCGAGAAGTACAGCGCCCGCCTCGCCGCGCTGATGATCACCTATCCGTCCACGCACGGCGTGTTCGAGGAAGACATCGTCGAGATCTGCGAGATCGTGCATGCGCACGGCGGCCAGGTATACACCGATGGCGCCAACATGAATGCGCTGGTCGGCGTCGCCCAACCGGGCAAATGGGGTTCGGACGTTTCGCATCTCAACCTGCACAAGACCTTCTGCATTCCGCACGGCGGCGGCGGCCCCGGCGTCGGTCCGTGCGCGGTGAAGTCGCACCTGGCGCCGTTCCTGCCGCGCACGCTCGGCGGCGATGGCGAGGTGGGCATGGTCAGCGCTGCGAGCTTCGGTTCGGCCTCCATCCTGCCGATTTCATGGATGTACGTCACGATGATGGGCAACGCCGGCTTGCGCAAAGCCACCCAGGTGGCCCTGCTCAACGCCAACTACATCGCCAAGCGCCTCGCGCCGCATTACGAAACGCTGTACACCGGCCGCAACGGCCTGGTCGCGCACGAATGCATCCTCGACCTGCGCCCGCTGAAGGACGCCACCGGCATCAGCGCCGAGGACGTGGCCAAGCGCCTGATCGATTTCGGCTTCCATGCGCCGACGTTGAGCTTCCCCGTAGCCGGCACGCTGATGGTGGAACCGACCGAGAGCGAATCGCTGCACGAACTGGACCGCTTCATCGACGCGATGATCCAGATCCGCGACGAGATCCGCGCAGTGGAAGAAGGCAAGCTCGACCGCGAGGACAACCCGCTCAAGCACGCGCCGCACACCGCCACCCAGGTCGCCGCCAGCGAGTGGACCCACGCCTACCCGCGCGAACTGGCCGCGTTCCCGCTGCCGGTGCTCAAGCTGCAGAAATACTGGCCGCCGGTCGCGCGCGTCGACAACGTGTACGGCGACAAGAACGTGTTCTGCAGCTGCGTGCCGATCGAGGCCTTCGCGGGCGAGATCGAAGCGTTCAGCGAGCCGAACGTGATGTGATCGATCGGCTCCGCCTTTCGATTTTTATGGCCCCGCATTGCGGGGCCATTTTTTGCCTTGCCGCTACCCGGACATCCGGACGGCGCTGTCTCTTCGGCTTGCCGATCAATTCACCGGCGCGGTCGTCTTGGGCAGCTCGGCCAGTGTTTCGCTCGCCACCGAATCCAGGCGCGCCTGCGAGCCGTCCTTCGGACCGCGCACGGTTCCCGTGTACAGCGCGCGCCAGAGCACCCGGATGGCGCCCGGTTCGAGGATCTCGACCATCAACCCGCCTTCGACATAGTCCGTGGTCTCTATCTGCATCGCCAATGCGCCGTCGTCGCCGCGCGTGACGATCTGCGAGCAGCCGCCGAGTCTGCACTCGATTGCCGCTTCCGGCGCAGACTCGGGTTCGGCATCTTTGACCTGGGCGTCCTGCAGGTCGCGAACACCCACCCGGTAAGCGACGTTGAAGTCGGCTTTGCCCGTCGCGTCGGCCAGCCGATAACCTTTCGCCTGCAGGGCCTTGTCGATGGCAGACCGTATGCGTGCCCTGAGCTGGATGTCCTGCACGCGGATATCCATTTCCGCCTTCAGCCGCTGCGGCATGGAGATCCATGCGTAACGCGGCCCGGGCAGGCTGGCCGCCGCTTTGGACACCGTCACCTGGGCCGCCGGCGTTTCCGCCGCGGCGCATGTGCTGGCAGCGAGAAGGAGAAGGATGCCAGCGATCCAGGCAAGAGAAATGCCCCGGTTGCAGCGAGCGTCCTTCGGCACGCACCCCTTTGGCCTGCGCGACATTCTCGGGCTCATTTTTTATGGTTCCTTGTCGATACCGCGGCGCGTGACCGCATCGGCGACCGCTCGTCCCCGGGATGCGTCGAAGGACCGAGATGGTTCTCGGATGGCCAACCCATCAGGGGCGCCCGATGCGGAAAGGCCAGCCTTGACGCACCTCGGTGGATGCGCACGCTGCTCTCCGGTAACCACGCTGAAACGGGGAGCGGGCGTGCGCCAGGCACTTATAGGTCGAGATGGCGTTCTGTGCATTCGTAGTTCTACCCGCCGGCGCTACGTATTTGTACTTATGGGAATGGCCGCTTGGGAGGCATTACCTCGACCTGCCAGGACATTTCCACTTGAAACACGATGCACTCGCGCATCCGCTAAGCTAGCCGCATCGCCACGCAGGGATCGTCCATCCGGATGCCCGATTTCGAGGTCAGCCGCCTGCTCGACACCGGTACCGTTACGGTGAAGAACGTGCATTGCCTGGGCACCTGCCGCCATCGCAGCGCGGAGGAATGCGCCAGCGCGACCCATCTGGCGTTCCCTTACCGCGGCGTTTACATGCGCCATGTCGGCAACGACCAGTCGGTGGCCGATGCCAACCATGTGCTGTTCTTCAACGAGGGCGAGGGCTATCAGGTCAGCCATCCGGTGACCGGCGGCGACGACAGCCTCGTGCTCGCGGTGTCGCAACCATTGCTGCGCGAGCTGGTGCCGGCTGCGTTCGTCGCCAAGCGCGACGAATTCGGGTTCCGTGGACAATCCCTGCGCATCGATCCGCGTGCGCAGGCGTTGGTCGCACTGCTGCGGCACAGCCTGCGCAACGGCAGCATCGAACCGCTGGAAGCCGAGAGCCTGGCGTTGACCCTGGTCTGCCGCAGCCTGGGGCCACGCACCACGCGTGAGACGGGCGCGACCCATGCGCGGCAGCGGCTGGTGGATCGCGCCAAGGTGCTGCTGGCCAGCGATCTGACCCGGCGTTGGAGCCTGGCGGAAATAGCCGCCGAGATCGGCGGATCGGCCGTGTACCTGACCCAGGCCTTCCAGCAGGTCGAAGGCGTGCCGCTGTACCGTTATCACTTGCGCCTGCGCCTGGCGCGCGCGCTCGACCTCGTCGCCCGCTACGACGATATGTCGGCGCTGGCGCTGGATCTGGGCTTCTCCAGCCATAGCCACTTCGCGGCGGCTTTCAAACAGGCCTATGGCCGCTCGCCGACCGCGTTCAAGCAATCGACCGTGAGCAAGAGCGCTTAAGCGGCGACGGTTCCGTCGTCGCGTCCGACGGGAGGCCGCGATGCCGTCGGCCGCCGCAAACGCCTAAAGATTTCGACAGCGGCCGCTGCGCACGAATGGTCTCCTGTGCCTGCCCGATCCGCGGGCATATTCCGGAGAACCATGATGGCTGAGAGAACCTGTGCCGCTTGCGATTGCGAGCTGGATGAGAACGCGATCAAGATCAAGATCGGCGGTCGCGCGGTGGAAGTGTGCTGCGACGAATGCGCGCGGAAGCTGCGTGAAGCAGAGGTGCGAGCGTGACCGGCGGCGGCGGATTCTTCGCGGCGCGCAAGACGGTCGAGACGCCGTCCGGCCGGATCGGCTACGTCGAACAGGGCAGCGGCCCGGTGGCGCTGTTCGTCCACGGCGTGCTGCTCAACGGCTACCTGTGGCGCCATCAGCTTGCCGCGCTTTCAGACATGCGGCGTTGCATCGCGGTCGATCTCATGGCGCACGGCGAGACGGAGATCACGCCGGCGCAGGACGTCTCGGTGACGGCGAACGCTGCGATGCTGGTCGAATTTCTCGATGCACTTTGCATCGATCGCGTTGACCTCGTCGGTAACGACAGCGGCGGTGGCATCGCGCAGATCTTCGCCGCGCGCAATCCCGATCGCGTGAGGTCGTTGACGCTCACCGATTGCGACACGCATGACAACTGGCCGCCGGAGGCGTTCAAGCCCTTCCTCGTCAACGCGGCGGCGGGAGGGTTGCGCGGCGCCCTCGATGCAATGCTCGCCGACAAGGATTTCTATCGTAGCCCGCAAGCTCTCGGGCCGTC
>Ga0193753_10001511_pt1 | contig 19784 bp, 19 predicted proteins | sample H1c2metaG_FD_144925 | JGI IMG/M metagenome (GOLD analysis project Ga0193753, IMG submission 144925) | Soil microbial communities from a riparian zone of the East river system, Colorado, United States - H1c2 | ecosystem: Environmental > Terrestrial > Soil > Riparian zone | place: USA: East...
CACCGCAGCCGAGGAGACCAAAAATCCGCAGCGCAACCTGCCCATCGGGCTGATCGCCTCGCTGTCGATCTGCACCGTGATCTACCTGCTGGTCGCGGCGGGCACGATCGGCTCCTATGGCGCACAACCGGTGTTCGGTCCGCATGGCGAGATTCTGGAGCCCGGCTCCATGGCGCTGGGTCAGGTCTGTGCCGGCTTCATCAGCCAGCCCGTGGCCTGCAGTCACGAAGCCCTGGCCCATGTGCTGCGCTCCATCCATCACCCGCTGGTGGGTAACCTGCTTGGCCTGGCGGCGGGCATCGCCCTGCCCACCGTCATCCTGATGATGATTTATGGCCAGACCCGCATCTTCTTCGTGATGTCGCGCGACGGGCTGCTGCCGGAAATCCTCAGCAGCGTGCATCCGAAATTTCGCACGCCGCATGTGGTGACCTGGATCACCGGCATCTGCGTCGCCTTCGGCGCCGCCTTTCTGCCGGTGGGGCAACTGGCCGACTTCTCCAACTCGGGCACCTTGTTCGGTTTCGGCGTGGTGGCGCTGTCGGTGCTGGTGATGCGCCGCACCCAGCCCAACCGTCACCGCCCCTTTCGCGCGCCGCTGCTCTGGCTGTTCGCGCCGCTGGCGATCATCGGATGCACCGTGCTGTTCATCTTCCTGCCCTGGCAGGCCAAGATGCTGTTTCCCATCTGGTCGGCGATCGGACTGGTGTTCTATTTCGCCTATGGCTATCGCCACAGCCATATCGCGCGCGGCGTCACCGAAGTGCCTGAGCTGGCGCCTGACGCACCGCCCGGACCGATTGCGGAGTGATCACGCCCGTACTTGGCGTTTTTGCAGCCTGTATTCAATTCGGCTGAGTTTCCTGTAAACAGAATTGACATGGCTTAAAACCCCTCCCAGCCAACCCCTTGTTCAACCTGCAAATTCAATCCCGGCAGGGAAATTGCATGGTTAACGGCGCGAGGGCCTGCCGTAACGGGAGGCTTGTTATGTTGTCTGTTTTCACGATGTCCCGGCAAAACGGAGCGATGCTCGCGGTTTTGCTGCTTACTGGTGTGCCCGCATATGCCGGTCCGCTTTACAACCAGACCAACCTTGTTTCGAACGTTGCCGGATTTGCGACGATCACCGACCCGGCACTGGTGAACCCCTGGGGCTTTTCGCATAGCGCCACAAGCCCCTTTTGGGTTTCGAACCAGGGAACCAACACCTCAACGCTTTACGCCGTTACCGGCAGCACGACCGTCACAAAGACCAATATCAACCCTCCCAGCGGCTTTGTAGCGATCCCGACGACAGGAAGCGGTCCCCAGGGACCGACGGGTCAAGTCAACAACACCAACGCAACGTCCTTCTTGGTGGGGAATGGTGGGAATGGCACCCGCGCCAGTTTCATCTTCGGCAACCTGAACGGCACCATCTCTGCGTGGAACGCCGGTGCGACGGCCTTTGTCCAGGCCACGGTTCCGGGCGCAGTGTATACCGGGCTGACAGTCAACCAAGCGCAGACCCAATTGTACGCTGCCAACGGAGGAACCGGAGGCATCGACGTCTTCAACAGCGCTTTCGCCACAGTGAGTCTTGGTGCGGGCGCATTTGCGGCGCCTCCTGCGATCAGCAGTCTCGGGCTGGTGCCCTTCAACGTGCAGGACATCAATGGCAGCATCTACGTGACCTACGCTCCGGCGGGGCGTGCAAACCAGATCGCGGCCACGGGGGGAATGGGAGCGGTGGCGGTCTTTAGTGAGACAGGGACCTTGCAGAACACCTTCATCAACGGCGAAATGGCCGCGCCGTGGGGCCTTGCGATTGCCCCATCCGACTTCGGTCTGTTCAGCAACGCCTTGCTGGTCGGTAATTTCAGCTTTGCCGAAAGCGAGATCAACGCGTTCGACCTAATAACCGGCGCGTTTTTGGGCTCAATCGCGATTGATACCGGAAGCAATACGCCGGGCGGACTTTGGCAGATTGGTTTTGGAACGGGTGGCAGCAACGGGGATCCTCACACCCTCTACTTCACCGACGGCATCAATGGCGAGACCGGCGGGCTATTTGGCGCCATAACGGTACCGGAGCCACTTACGATTTCGCTTTTCAGTGCCGGTGTGATCGGGTTGGTCGCATCACGCCGCCGCAAAGCAAAATCTGCCTGAAGAGTTTCGCGCGATTGGGAAAACGGCGGCCATTGGGCCGCCGTTTTTCTTTTGGTGAGGAGCGGTCTACCGGAGCGCAGCGAAGGCAGACGAGCAGGTCCAGTGGACCTGCGAGAGCGACGAACGCCGCGAGCTTAAGCGAGCGGCCGGGTCGGCCCGGTTCGCCGCCGGCGGACTATTGGGGTCAGGGAAACTCGACTCTGACCTCGATTCTTAAGTGTGCAGCATCGCTATAAATATGTTCCTGGAACTGTCTGTTGTATTGCAGCAGCAACTGCCTGAACCATTAGAGAACATGCCTGGATGAAGTCATCATCAACTTTTACCAACGAATAGACCTGCGACACATCACCCTCATCGAGGTCCTCACCATCCGGCAACACAACTCGGAACGGCAAGGTGGACGCCTTCCCAACAAGCGCATCATAACTACGCCCGCGTCCATGTTTGAGAACGTTGATGGCGCATTGAAATTCGTAGAACTCTTCTTGGAGCGCAGTGTGACCACCAGCGATAAGAATTTTGTTCGCCTCGACAAACCCATCATTGCAATGGAGGGTAGCCTGCAGGATGGACTCAAATAGCGAAAACATGCCCACGCAAACGATGATCTTTGCATTTGGAGCATTTGAAGATTCTTTACTAACGAAGTCGCGCCGCTTGTCTGCAAAGCTTCTAGGGTTCTTTCATTATCTTTTCTGATCGTCGCGATGGAAAATTGTGCGCAACGATCGACCAGCTCGGTGAAGGGATGCATCGGGTCATCCTGTATAGTGATGAGAGATTACTTGGGGTCTGAGTGCATTCTTCTTGAGGGCGAAGTATCAATTTCCGCCTGCCGCGCCCGCCCTCTTCCCGCTGTCGCGGCGGGCGGGCTTGGCAATTATTTCCGCGTATCCGCAGAAATAATTGGTCGGAGCGACAGGATTTGAACCTGCGACCCCTTGTCCCCCAGGAAATGGCTCGTATGCCAAGCCCCTGTTTTTACTGGCGACGGTTAGAACAAAACGCGCCAGAGAGTGAACGATTTAGCAGCAAGGTCCCACCCGAAGTTCCACCCGGACCTGGCGGCTTGTTCTGCGGCTGCCCTCCGCCGTTATATAGTGCCAAGGAGTTGACTCCATGACAGGGACACGGCTGCAGCCAGCACGTTAGGAGTCCGCCCTGTTAGGCCCCGACGGCGGACAAAAAGTTCAGTTTGTTCCGGCTCCGTACCCACAAAATCCTCGATTGCTGGTTCTTCCTTTCAAGGTTCGAATCCTAGTCCCCCAGCCACCCAGTCCTAGGACTGGGGGCTGATCCCCAGTCTCCCGAAACTACTCCGACATTTCCGAGGCTTGCGCGCGTTCTCCCACAAGGAGCACTGGATAGGCGCTGAGCAAATCGAAGTTTAGCGGCAGCTGCGCAAACTTGCCGTCCCGGCGGATGGTAACCAGCCTGGAATCGGGCCAGAGGCCGAGACCTTTCCTCCACCGTTCGATAATGCCAAGGTCTATGCCCACAACGCAGGAGTAGTCTTGGGACTGTTCGACAATCTCGAAGCCAAGGCCAGCGAGATCGCCCAGAAGACCGGGCTTGCCGTGACGGATGTCCACGCAATCGCGAACACCTTTCAGGCCAATCTCACTAGCAGCGATGGCAATCCCGAAGTAGCGATTGAGGCCACTGCGGCGCAGCACGGCGTCGACACTGCGACAGTGCGGGAGATCATCGCCCGGGCTGGCGGTCTCGAAAGCGAGATCGGCGACATTACCGAGCACTCCGTCAAGCCTGGCGGCATCTAGAACAAGCGGTCGTGGTGGCTATCGTCGGGCAGTTCCAGAGCGTCCTCCCAATCGGTCGGAGACGCCGAGCCTCGCATGAAGAATCGTTACCCGAGGGCCAATATCTGTAGGAACTGGTGGCGGCACACCACAGAGCTCGGCCTTGCGCACGCACGTCCCATTTGTCTCATTTCGCCCGGCAGCAGAGTCAGCAATCTGCAAGGCTATTTTCGAAACATTACGACAGCAATTCCGCCAATTCTCGAGGAACTCGGAATATCCTGGGAATGAAGGATAGCAGGCACGACAAATATCGTGTCAGATCATCCTTACTATCTCCCGCACGTGAAAGGACGATAACGATGAGAGACGATGAGGTTCAGCCGTGGATCGGCAAGCCAGTCCGCGTTACTTTAACGGACGCAAGCATTATCGCGGGCACACTCCATGGTGAGGATGGCCACGGCCATGGCCACACGCATTACACCGTCGTCTCAGATCCGATCAAAAAGGGCGATGACAAGGTGAAAGTGCTGATCCACGGCGCAGAGTTGATCACCAATATTGAAGACGCGTCGGACGATTCTGCCGCCGTGGAGTAAAACAGGGATAATCGCACATAACGCCCCAAAACTTGGAACTGCATAAGTTTAAGTTGGCGCCTCGACTCCGCTCAGACAGACAATTCCAGGCCCATCTGGACGGGTCGGCGCCGATCTCGCATCAACTCGAATCAGCTATCAAGAGATCAGTCGATCCCTTCGCAACCGCGCGAAGAGGGCGAAGAAGGCATCATCGGTTGTCTGATACAGGTTAAAACCAAGTCGGCGACTTTTTGACATGTCGGTGACAACTTCTATGGGGCGGCCAAGGTCCGCATCGGTGTGCCAGGGCGAAATCAGCCGATGGATATCTCGTTCCATCAGCTGATCACGCACTGCGATATCCCGCCAGAGCAAGGCGTCATCCGCCATCTGCTGCTCAAGTGGCCTGACAACACCATCGAATTGTGCTGCTTCCATGCCGAACCAGTTTGCAATTCTCTGCCACATCCAGCTCCAGCGAAAGATATCTCCATTGACGACATTGAACGCTTCATTGGCTGCGGCAGGGGTGGTTGCGGCCCACAACATGTGACGGCCGAGGTGATGCGCGTCCGTCATGTCGGTCAGGCTGCTCCATTGTGTCTCGACACCAGGGAAACGAAAAGGACGGCCCGTTTCCCGGCAGATCGTCGCATATACGGCCAAGGTGGTGCCCATATTCATCGCGTTGCCCACGGCTTTTCCGATGATGGTATGAGGTCGATGGATGCTCCAGTTAAAGCCATCCCGGGTAGCAGCGGCGAAGATTTCGTCTTCCTGGGCATAGTAGAAGTTTTCGATATCCAGCCGGTTTTGTTCTTCGCGGAACGGCGTCTGCGGCAACGTGCCTTTGCCATACGATTCAAATGGTCCCAAATAGTGCTTGAGACCTGTGACCAGCGCGACGTGACGAACCGACTCCGCTGGTCGTAACGCATCCATTAGATTGCGCACCATCCTGGTGTTGACACGAATATTTTCCGCCTCGCTCGCCTGTCGCAGCCAACTGGCGATGAAGATATGAGAGGGCGCTCTTCCGGCAAGCGCGGCTGTAACGGAGGCAAGATCAAGCAGGTCGGCGGCGATGGGGATGACACCGGCCGCCTTGACGGGTCTGCGGGCAAGTCCCGACACATTCCAGCCCGCTGCACTCAAGACATCCGCCGTCGCGCTGCCGACAATACCGCTGGCGCCAACAATGAGAGCTTCACTTGCCATGCTTATCCCGGACAGAGGGTGCTAACGGTCGATATCGTGGCGCGAGGAATAAAATACAAGCCCCATCAGCCCTACACCAAGACCGATCGTGAACACGACATCCAGCACCAAAGAGGTCCAGCCGAACGTCCAGATCTTCACGGAATACCACATGGCGGCACCGATAAAGGCAATAAGAACTGATAGCGCCAACCAACCCGCAGGCGAAACCATGTTTTGCCCGCGCTGTCTCTTCATCTTATTTTCATCCTGAGCACGGAGACGCTCCGTCACTGCCCCGGCCACGCCTTGTCGACCGGCAAAGTGGGATTGGCCGTGATGCGCAAATCGGCGCAGTGGTGGTAGGAATAATCGCCATCGGGATTGCGGCCATGCTCTGCCATGAACTCAATCACCTGCAGCGTGCAATGAACGCAGTTGATGTTCGGCAACTTCACGTCGGTCTCCCAATCGGCATCCGGGGCCTGTTTTACGGTATGAACATACAAGCCATCGGCCAGAATCGGAATCTGCGGGTCTGCAATCTTTGCCGAAACGGACATGGGACCCACGGGCGTGTCGCGCGTCACGACTTCGGGGTCGGGCGGCAATTCCGCCCGCGATTGCACCGCCAGCGTCACACGGTAATGACCCGGATGGAAAATTGCCTCGTGCAGCTTGATGTGAATACTGTCTCCGCCCTGTATCTGCGTTACCACGTTGCTGGGCGTGCCTTTGTCCGCCGAGGTGCCGCCGCAAGGAGCGAGCTTCTGCGGATCGCCGAGCGCGTCGTTCTCAACCAGCCAGCCAGTCGGCGCGAGCATCTGAAAATGGGCCTCGCTATCGATTGACATCGCGACAGTGGCCGTCATGGCCAAAACGGCGAGAGAAAAATGTCTCATGGTTGGTCTCCTGTGATTGGGATTGGAGAAACACAAAAAAGGGGTGCGGGCCGCTCAGGGCGGGTAGTAGCGAATGCTTGTGAACACCATTTCGTCCGACGTCGCAGGGGCGTATCCGCTCACCCCCGCGAACGCGGTCAATTCGGTGTGCGAATACTGCGCGCCGAACCGCACCTGCCCGAAATCGCCGGTATAGAGTTTGTGCCAAAATCCGGCGCTGATCTGGTTGACGCGCCGGATGTTCGGCGCGCAAGTCCCGCCCTCGGTGGTGCAGGCCGCTGCCGTGAGATTGGCAGCGGGATTGCCCAACCCGAAATGCCCGCCGGCCGCATCGAAAAAATGCGCGCTCTGGCTCTCGCCGCCGCCGAACACATAGAGATCCAGCTGCGGGGTGGCATGCAAGGTACCGCCGGCCAGGAAAATGGTCTCATGGATCGGCGCAATGCTGCCGTCCGGCTTGAGTGTGGCGTCGGGCAACTGGGCGCTGCCATAGCGTCCGATACCGTAACCGTGCAGAACCGAAGCCTGGATATCGAGCCATTTGGGGATCACCGTGGCGAGAATGCCGGCGCCCACACCGCCGCCGTCGGCCTTTGCGTTGCCGACTCCCGCCGGCAGACCCAGGGCGTTGCCCGCGGCGACATTGATCCGGTCGGAATAGCTTCGCCAGATACCAAAGACTTCCATATGCACCGGACGGGTGTCGCCGAACATCGGTTCATAGGCCAGCTTGCCCACGACATCGGGGATATGGTTGATCGACAGGCTGTTGGCGCTGTCGAAGCCCGATACGCCGGCTGAAGCGGTGAGGACGGTGATGCCGCTGGCGGTGGAAAGAATGCCGGTCGCGGGCGCGGCGAAGGTCGATTGCGGATTCTCCACCGAGATCGCCACCCAGAATGTCTGGTTCCAGTCCTTTACGAGGCGAATCTGCGGTTGACGCGCCCAGACGAAGCCGGGGACATACTGCCCGTCAATAACCACCGGCGGGACCTCGTTGCGAGGCGTGATCCCCTTGCTGTTCATGGTGACAAGCGACCAGTTCTGGCCAGCCAGGAGGTGAAGGCCATAATCGTCCCAGTCCAAAGTGCCATAGACATGACGAATGCGCGGAACATAGGAATTGCTTTCAAGGGAGTTTGACGTCTGGGCGCCGGCCTGGAAGTCGAACTCGCTGTAGAAGGCGGCATGCGTGCTCGTATTGATATCGCCCTCGATCAATAGCGAGAGACGACTCTGGCGCGCCGTGCCCCGCAACTCGGAAGTATGGGCGAGGGGCGAATTTTGGAATGGAATGCGGCTGAAGTTGGACGAGATGTCGGAGACGTCGTTGCGGGAGCGATAGATGCTCGCCCCCTCCACGAACCCACCCAGGGTGATTGTCACGCCCTTGTAATGGGGCCCGTTGGAATTGCGGGAGACGGCGCCAGTCGTGGCGCTGGCGAAAAACGTTTGAGCCTGCTCGGCATATCGTGCGCGTGCGTCCTCCGCAACGGCACGCGCTGCCCGCGCCTGATCTTCAGCGGCAGTGACGCGACTTTCGAGCGCGCTTACCGTAGCGGCCAGATTCTTGACATCCTGATCCGCGGAAGAAACACCGGGGGCCGAAGATCGATTTCGTGAGGCGGGCTCGGCGGAGACGCCCTGCCCTACCATGAGCAGCAATCCCAGCGTGGCCGCGCCGAGCGCGAGATTTGCCCGCATACCTCTCTCCTTCGTCACTTTCGTTCAACGTTTGCCGCGGGGATCGAAGGCATCACGGACTATCCCCAGAATTGTCGGTGCGGCGGATCACATCCAGACCCAGACGCTTGCGCAGGACGGCGACCGCGCCGGCACTGACCGGCTCCGCATGATTGCCCCAGTTGTTGCGGATATAGGTGGAGACATCGGCAATCTGCTGATCGGTCAGCTTCCAGGCGAAGCTCGGCATCGACAAAGCGGTTGGCCGGGACGGTGTGGGTGCGGTGCGCCCACCCGCCAGAATCAAGTGGATCAGGCCCGCGGGATTGTCCTGTTGCAGCATCGCGTTGCCGGCGATCGGAGGGAACGTCCTGGATTGGCCCCCGCCTTCCAGCATATGGCAGGATGCACAGACATCGCTGTAGATCGCCTTGCCCCTGCGCATGGCGCCCGCGTCCACATCGCGCATGTCGCTCGAGGGACCGGCGGGCTGATCCTTGAAATAGACGGCGACCGCGCGCAAATCCCGATCGCTCATCAGCGAGGTCGAATTGGTGACCACATCGGCCATCGGTCCTCCCGCATTGGCATGGCGGTTGCGGCCGGTCTTCAGATATTCGACGATATCGCTTACATTCCAGACGCCAAGTCCGGTGCGCGCGTTCGCCGTCAGGTCCGGCGCGACCCATTGGTCCAGGTTGCCACCTCGGAAAGCCTTGCTGGTCTTGTCGGCGCCCAGAAAATTCTTGGGCGTGTGGCAGGAACCGCAATGACCAAGACCGTTGACGATATAGGCGCCCCTGTTCCAATCCGCGGACTTGCCCGGGTCGGGGATGTAGTTACCCGAACTGAAGAATAGAGAATTCCAGCCGCGTAACAGGAAACGCATATTCAGCGGGAATGGCAGCTGATTGGCCGGCCGCACGCGATGCACCGCCGGGACCGTCTTCAGATAGGCCAGCATTGCGTCGGAGTCGGCGCGGCTGACGCGCGTGAAGGCGGTGTAGGGCATCGCAGGATAAATCGGCAGGCCTTTAGGCCCTATTCCATCATGCAGGGCGGCATAGAACTTGTCTGCGCTCAGCGCTCCGATGCCTGTTTCAGGGTCCGATGTCAGGTTGGTCGAGTAGATCACGCCGAAGGGTGTGTTCAGCCCGAAGCTGCCGGCAAACGGTGGCCCGCCCTCGGGTGTATGGCAGGCCGCGCAATCGCCCACCCGCACCAGGTATTGGCCGCGGCGGAGCTGATCGGCATTGGGGATCTGGTTCAAAATGGGTTTGGTGAGAAAGAGCGGCAACGCCAGGTGTCTGGGGGAGACATTCTGATTGCGTACGGGGGGGGACGCCGGCGTCGCACCAATGGCCCCGGCGGCCAAACCCAATAAAAAAATGGCCATAACGATCAGGAGGGAGCGTATCATCATCGCCGCTTACCCCTGAACCAACGGACCGGTGTTTTTCAGATACCGTTCCTTGATGGCCGCCGCGGAATGATAAGCCAGCGCTGCCAGGGTGGCGGTCGGGTTGTAGCCGGCATTCTGGGGATAGGCGCCAGCACCCATGACGAACACGTTGGAGACATCCCAACTCTGCAAATATTTGTTGATCACGCTGTTGCGGGGATTGTCGCCGGTGATCGCACCGCCGGTATTGTGCGTGGTCTGGTAGGGAACCACGCTCCATGAGCCCTTGCGCGGGGTCGCCTTGATGCCGCTCGCCCCATCCATCGCGCGGCCGATCTCAGCCGCCTTGCCGACAATGTGGGCCGACATTTTCCGCTCGTTGTCAGTGAAATCGAAGGTCATGCGCAACATCGGTCGCCCGAAACCGTCGCGATAGGTCGGATCCAGGTCCAGGTAATTGCCGCGATGTGACATCATCGAGCCGTGACAGCTGATGTTCAGCGAACGCAGATAATTCTGGGCCGCCGCCTTCTTCCAGGCCGCGCCCCATTTGGGGATTCCTTCCGGGGTGTAGATCATCTCGATCGGGCGGCCGCCCGTGTTCATCTGGGCCAGGTACCCGCCACCGATGAAACCCAGGCCCGAATGATTGAAATTGTCGCCGTTGAATTCATCCACCACCGAAGCCAGCGCACCGGCGCCGATGAACGGATTGAGGATCTTGTCCTTGAAGAAAACATTGACCGAACCCATCGTTTGATAAGCATAATTCTTACCGACCACGCCCTCGCCGGTTTTGGGGTCGTAAGGCTTCCCGATGCCGGAGAGCAGCAGCAGGTGCACGTTCTGCAACACATAGGCTGACAGGATCACGATCTCTGCCGGTTGGAAGAACTCCTTGCCGGCGCTGTCGATATAGGTGACGCCGGTGGCCCGTTTCGCATCGACCGTTTTTTCCACCTTCATGACCTGGCATTCGGTGCGCAGAGTGAAGTTGGACTTGGTCATCAGATACGGCAGGATGGTGGTCTGCGAGGTCGACTTGGAATAGTTGCCGCAGCCGAACTTCTCGCAAAATCCGCAATAGGTGCATTGGCCCAATTGCACGCCCAGCGGATTGGTATAGGGCCGGGACATGTTGCCGTTGGGATGCGGAAAAGGCTTGTAGCCCAACTTGGCGGCCGTCTCGGCGAACAGGGTGGGGCCATAGGTCAGCGGCAGCGGCGGATTGGGATATTCGCTGGAGCGTGGCCCTTCGAACGGATTGCCGCCTGGCTGGATTTGCCCGCGAAGATTGCCTGCTTTGCCGGTGGTGCCGCAGACCTTGTCGAACATGTCGTAATAGGGCTCGATCTCGTCATAGGTGAAGGGATAGTCCTGCACCGTCATGTCGTAAGCGTTCACCGCGGCCGCGCCGTAGCGCTCCTTGTTGTGGCTGTAAGCCTTGAAGTCGCTGGGCAGGAACCGCCAAATCTGCGCGTTCCAATGCACCCCCGCACCGCCGACGCCGTTGCCGAGCAGGAACGAGCCCAGCCGCCGCATCGGCAAAGCCTGTTGATCCACATTGTTGCGGATCGTCAGCGTGTCGTTGGCGAGATTCTGAAACAGGTGATGACGCCACATGTAACGCAGTTCGTCCTGGGCGAAGGTCGGCGCGAAGTCTGTCGGGGTGTCGCGCCACACGCCGCGCTCCAGCGCCAGGACGTTGAGGCCGGCGTCGCAAAGCTGCTGTCCCATGATGGCCCCGGTCCAGCCGAAACCCACCAGCACAACATCCGTCGGGGGAAGACGCGTCACCATCTCAAGCCTCCGACCAGCCGGGCCGGCCTTTGATGCTGACCGGGGGGAACGGCACTCTCTGTCCGTGGCGGGGCACCCATTCGCGATAGTCGTAATGGGCGCCGGGGAAGCCGATCATCTTCCAGGCGGCCATGTCCTTGTTGCCGCCATAGATCGGATCGGAAAAATAACCTTCCAGCACATTTTGCAGGAACATGGTGAAGAAGACCTGGCCATCGGCCTCGCCCAAAGCCGCCTTGCCGCTTTCCAATTCCTTCAACATCTGGTCCTGACGCGGCAACGATAGCTGCTTGAAGGTCGCACCCTGGAATTGATGGCCGACGTAACTTTCAATCGCGGGAATGGTGGTGCGATAGAGTTGTGCCGGCGAAAGCCGGCTCTGATAACCTTGCTCGGGCGTTCCTTTGGGCCAAGGGCCGCCAAGAAAGAAGTGATCGCCGCGCCCGAACGGGCCGGCAAGCTGGCGATCCAGGAACACATGCACATCGGCTTGGCTGGCGCTGGGGCCATGAGAGTCGGGCGGGATCAACCGGTCGATCGCTGGTTCGATGAACGCTCGTTCCGCATCGGTGAAAAAGCGAAAGCCGCCGGGTTCGGCAATCGGCGGCACGTCGGCGGCGCCCTCTGTCCAGGGCATTGTTCCGCCATACTCCCGCGGCGGCGCGCCGAGCTGTCCGTCGCGCAGGGCCGCTGCGGCACCGGCAGAGCCAATCAGAGCTCCACCGATCAACAATCCACGGCGATTAAGGCGTTTCACGTCCATCGATGCCTCCCCGGCGCACGTGCCTGAGCTGTTGGCGATGCGGGCCGCTTCACCACCGCGCCGCGTCATCAAGATGTGGGGAATGCGCGCCGCAATCTTGTCGGGAAAAGCTCGATTTGAACGGATCCGCCTTGACGCTCGGAGGCGATGTCACCGATCGACAAAAGAAAAACGGCGATCGGACATCCGGTTCGCGAGAATTGCCCGATCATAAGAGGAAAGTTCAAGAAGCTCTTCGGAACACGGGCAAGGATCGGATTGTCAGCGCGGGATAGTCCTGCGCGCGATCAATTGCTGGAGTGCTGCCATGAATATCACAGCCCGTCAGGCCAGGACGCTTATCGAAGCTGCGGAAGCCAAGGCCACTGCAATCGGCACGCCTGTGAACATAGTCGTGCTGGACGCCGGAGGGCATTTGAAGGCCTTCAGCCGCATGGATGGCGTCTTTCTGGCGGCGACTGATGTCGCGATGCAAAAAGCCAAGACAGCGGTCCTTCTCGAAATGAACAGCGAATGTGTCTGGGACTATTGCAAGCCTGGCGGGCCGGCCGAGGGGTTACAGTCGACCAACGGTGGGCTGGTGACCTTCGCCGGGGGGATTCCCCTGAAAGCGCCCGACGGCCGAATGATGGGCGCGATCGGCGTATCCGGCGGCACGGTGTCTCAAGATCTCGATATCGCCAAGACCGCCCTCGACGCCTTCGTCTGCTGAACGGTCAACCATCCCCCAATAAGCAAGGAGCGATCATGTCAAAAACCATTCTCATCACGGGCGCCGGGTCCGGATTCGGCGAGGGCGCCGCGATCGGACTTGCCCGCAACGGCCACAACGTCATTGCCGGGGTCCAGATATCCCCCCAGGTCACGCTTCTTCGCAGAAAGGCCGAGGAACTCGGACTGAAGACGCTACGGGTTGAAAAGCTGGACCTGCTCGATCCCCATGATGTGGGCCACGCCTATGGCTGGGACATCGACATTCTGTTCAACAATGCCGGCATCGGTGAGAGCGGACCTGTCAGTGAAATTCCGGTCGATCTTGTCCGCCGCAACTTCGAGACCAATGTGTTTGCGCCCTTGGCCCTGACCCAAGGCTTCATCAGGAAATGGATCGCCGCCAAAAGACCTGGAAAGATCGTGTTCACCTCCTCCGTGGTCGGCCTGTGCACACTGGCAGGCTTCGGCGTGTATGAATCTACCAAGCACGCGCTGGAGGCGGTTGCCGAGGCGATGCAGCAGGAACTAAAACCTTTCAATATCAAGGTCCAGACCATCAATCCCGGCGCCTATCTGACGGGATACAATGAAACCATGGCCGACACGGTGTTCCGCTGGCTGGATGACAACAGGAACTTCACCACCCGTGCCGCGATGCGAAAGACCTTCGATAGCCTGCTGAAGCAACCCGAGGGCCATCTCGACTCGGCGGAGATGATCAGCCGCATGATCGAGATCGTTCCAGCCGACAGGGGCAAGTTCCGTAATGTTGTGCCCAAATCTGCGGAGGACATGCTGAAAAAACTCCAGCTGGACGCCTGGGACAACCAGATTTAGGCGGGCCGGCAAAACACCTGCAGCTCATCGGAGCGATCTGGCCACGCTCAACAACAAGGAGAGAAAAAATGTCCAAGACCATCCTCATCACGGGTGCCGGATCCGGTTTCGGCGAGGGCGCCGCAATCGGGCTTGCCCGCAACGGCCATAGCGTCATCGCCGGTGTTCAGATATCCCCCCAGGTCACCCGCCTTCGCAAAAAAGCCGAAGAACTTGGCCTGAAAAATCTGCGGGTTGAAAAGCTGGATCTGCTCGATCCCTACGATGTGGCGCAGGCTCATACTTGGGACATCGACATCCTGTTCAACAATGCCGGCATCGGCGAGTGTGGACCGGTCAGCGAAATCCCGGTCGATCTGGTTCGCCGCAACTTCGAAACCAATCTGTTCGCGCCCCTCGCGCTGACCCAAGGCTTCATCAGGAAATGGATCGCCGCCAGAAAGCCCGGAAAGATCGTGTTCACCTCCTCAATGGGCGGGCTGTTCACGCCACCAGGCTTCGGCATCTATGTCTCTACCAAGCATGCTCTCGAAGCGGTCGCCGAGGCGATGCAGCAGGAACTGAAACCCTTTGACATCAAGGTCCAAACCATCAATCCCGGCGCTTATCTGACGGGATATAATGAAACCATGGCCGATACAGCATTCCGGTGGCTGGACGATGCCCGCAACTTCACCGCACGCGCCGCAATGCAAGAGATCTTCGACAGCCTGCTGAAGCAGTCTGAGGGCCGCCTCGATCCGGCGGAAATGATAGACCGCATGATCGAAATCGTTCCAGCCGACACGGGCAAATTCCGCAATGTCGTGCCAAAATTCGTCGAGGAGATGCTGAAAAATCACCAGCTGAACGCCTGGGACAACCAGATTTAAGCCGACGGCTTGGGCGGGCACTTTGCGCGCGACAGAAAATGAGAGCCTCGCAAAATTGATTGCAGATGCTGCAAATGCCCTGGAACATAACCAGGCGTCAGCACTCACTCTGCTGCGCCGGGCAGCGACATTGTTGCAGTCAGGGGACCACGTCAAAAGATCCACAAAGCCGCCGACAGCGACAGGGGCTTCGCTTGCTCCATGGCAGGTAGAGCGCGTCGCCGACCATATTCGCAACTATCTGCACCGCCCGATAGCCTTGCGCGAGCTCGCCGCAGTTTTGCGCTTGAGCAACAGCCAATTTTGCCGATCCTTTAAAGGCGCCTTTGGGCAAACTCCGCACGCCCACATAATATCCCAACGCATCGAATTGGCGATGGATAGAATGTTAAATAGCCACGCGCCACTTTCCCAAATCGCGGTGTCGTGCGGATTTACAGATCGAACACACTTCACCCGGCAATTTCGGCGGAACACCGGCTTTACGCCATCTCAGTGGCGCCGTGCCAATCGGTTCTCGCCGCCATAGACGTTGACCGCAAAAAACCTCAGCAGGTCAGCCGCCGCTTTCTTTCGCGCGCCAATGGGATCTCCGCACGTGGCTCCGGAAAAATGCGGCCGATCCGGGAGGCGGACCGGCCGCAAGAAACCCGGCAGGGGGCGTTGGGGGCGAGTGCCGGGCGTCACGGACTTGTAGCCGATTGGCACTGGGCCGACTTGAACGGAATTGCTCCCAAACGCAACGGAAAGATCGTCATAGCCACGGCCCGCCCCCAGGCGGAAAATCCACTGGCATGATGGTTTCCAGAACCAACGCACAGCGCTTGTCATCGACCGCCGTCACTTCGGGGCCGCCGTGCCCCAGCCATCGGAGAAGCCATGTCAAAGTTCGATTATTTCAGAACGCGCGCGGCAGGGTACCGCCGAATGGCGATCGGCGCGAAGAACGACCGGATATCCGCAGATATGTATGAGGTTGCTGCGATATTCGATTTTATCGCGGACACTTGCGACGACCATCGATCGGTCAGCCCTCTCAGGCAACGTGTTTTCTCGACAGGCGCGCTTATCCGAAGAATTTTTACCCGATAGGAAATAGCGCTTGCTGCCTTTTACCCGCCTCACCCTGCGCTGGGCCCGTCTCGCGGTTGACCTTCCAAAAGCCACGGACGGCGCCCTGGTCCACCCCGTGCTGGCGCCGATGCCAAAGTGAACCGCCGGACCCGCGCCAATGCGAGAAATCGCCAAACCTTGGCGCAGCCATTCAATTGCTGGACGGCGGGCCGTGCCGTAATGACGCCTGTGAGCGCGAATTTGGGTCAGCCGTTAAAATTACCGAAGCGGCTCAATGCCTTGATCTTCGGCATCATTCAATCCTGCATAACATGCGCGGTCGCGGCGGCGGTCGCACATGCGGCGGAGCCTTTCGGTGCATTCGTCGGTCACTGGATGAAGACCTGGTTCCTGTCATGGATGATGACCTTGCCCATCGTGGTGCTCGCCGCACCCATCATTCGCAAAATTGTCGGCCGTATAACCGGCGCACAATGGTGATCCTGCCTCGCTGGCAAGAGCAGTTCTGTGCAATCCGGCTTAGCGCGGTGTGCCGGCGCCGTGAGAACCTTCATATGTCCGTATGCATTCCTCCTGACTTCGGGATTGGCCGGCATGAAAGGGATTGAAAATGGCCCGTAAGGATTCGGTTGCGTTGGTCGAGGCTTTCTGGCGCGAGGTCTGGCAGGCGCCGCAGAACCCGGATGCCATCGACCGACTGGTTGCCGAGGACTTCGTCATCACTTCGGGCGGCCATGAAATCCATGGGCGTGAAGCGTTTAAAAAGTGGGTGGTCGAGTTCCAGACCAAAATTGTCGATCTCGACTTTGAGGCCATTGAGACCTTTCAAAACGAAGATGGGAGCCGCGTCGCTTCCCGGTGGCGTGTTACGGGCAAGAATAACGGCATTCTTGGAACGCCTGCCGACCATCAGCCCATTTTGATGCTTGGCACCGCAGTCTTTGCGGTTCGGGAAGATGGGTTGCTGCAGCATAACTGGGTCGAGCGCAATGCCTGGGAACTCCACGGGCGTTTGATCAACGTGAATTAGCAGCCGGCACGTCGTATAATCTTACGCACGCCGCCGGCGCCGCTCAATTCGCAATTCGGAGAATACCAATGGCTAGACCTCCTCTTCCGCCCTTTACACGTGACACTGCCATCCAAAAGGTCAGGCTCGCGGAAGACGGTTGGAACAGCCGTGACCCGGTGAAGGTTGCGCTGGCCTACACCACCGATACACATTGGCGAAATCGTGTTGAGTTTCTGGTCGGCCGACAGGCTGTCGAAGCCTTCCTTGCCCGCAAATGGGCAAAAGAATTGGACTATCGTCTGATCAAGGAGTTGTGGACTTTCGCCGACAACCGCATTGCGGTGCGCTTCGCTTACGAATACCACAATGACAGTGACTACTGGTTTCGCGCCTATGGCAACGAGAACTGGGACTTCGATTCAGAAGGGCTCATGGTCTATCGCCACGCCAGCATCAACGAACACCCCATCGAAGAGAATGAACGAAAGTTCTTCTGGCCGCTCGGCCGCCGTCCGGATGATCACCCTGGCCTCAGTGAGTTCGGCTTTTAGGCGGACGGATTTGCCGGGATGATAGATCGAAGACAAATCTCCGGTCGGATTTAGCCCAATGACGACTGGTTGGCGCGCCGCCATTGACTGGGTACAACGCCGGTCTCGCGCCGGAAGCGCCGGGCAAGATGAGCCTGGTCCGAAAAACCGCAAGACAATGCTATTTGCGCGAGCGGCTCATCGCTTCCCATCATTTTTTTCTTTGCCAGCTCCACTCGTCGACTCATGATGAACATATGCGGGGGCCGCCCGAAGGCACCTTTAAAGGCCCTGGAGAAATGGCTGCTGCTCAATCGTGCCACTTCCGCCAATTCACGCAACACGATCGGCCGATCGAGATGAGCGGATATGTGCTCAGCCACACGCTTGGCTTGCCAGGGGGCCAGCGACGACTGGTGCGCCACCGGCGCAGCCGAGCGGATTGCCGGGTTGCCTTTTTGCAGAATGGCGATCGCTTGCTGAAGCAGCGTTCGCGTCGACGCCCTGTCGCATTCCAGGGAGTCCACGGCGCCAGCGATGAGCTGGGCCAGGATATTCGCATTGGGTGACGGCTCACCGTACCCGGTCTGTACCAACGTGCTGATTGTCATTTCCATCGCCTAGTTGCCGAAAGCGTGTTTTTGCGGCGTGCCGGCCTCGACCAAAAAGGTGCCGGAAGTACGAACCGTTGGCGTGAAACAAATGAGAGGTCTGAAGATAAAGGGTTGATGGTTCATCGAAATCCCCAATTGTCGCTTGGGAGCCGCGCCCGGCGACACGCGCCAATTCAGCAGGTCGATCCCACATCCAGGAACGCAGTGCCCGGCAAAAGCCACATGCCCGCCGCAAAATTTGTTCGAAGCGGCGACGTCTTTCACGAGCTGGACGCGCGGGTTAGAGTGCGGCGGGGAGTGCGACCGCAATGGCACGCATTGCGCGAAAAATGAACACCGGCAAGGCCCTGGCCATTGCCATGGCGGCGATGCTGCCGATGATCCCCGCCCATGCGCAAATTCACCGGATCGATATTGCCGCCCAGGATCTGGCGCATGCGCTTTCCCAGCTGGCCCACGCGGAAAACCTGGAGTTGCTGTTCGATCAGTCGCTGGTGTCGGGGAAAAGCGCGGACGCGGTGAATGGCGCCACATCTACGCAACAGGCGTTGGATCAATTGTTGCGCGGCACCGGGCTTGTCTATCGCCGGACCGCCACGGGAGCCTTTGTTATTTTCAACGATCAGGCCAGAGCGTCCACGTCCCGTCCTGAAGAGCCACTGGCGATCGAGGAAATTCTGGTGGTGGGACGCAGAACCCAGAATACCGACATTCGGCGCAGCATCGATGACATCCAGCCTTATCAGGTGTCGGATTCCGGCTCGATCACCAACGCGCAGCCGGCAACAGTCGAGGATTTTCTCCGCACCCGCCTGTCATCTGACACGCTGGCATTCGCGCTCGACCAAGACCCGTTGAACAATACTGGCTCGACCCGGTCGCTGGTCGATCTCAGAGGACTGGGGCCGGATCAGACCTTGGTCCTGGTTGACGGCCGGCGCCTACCAAGCATTCCGCAATATACCGGCTTCACCCAGTCCGACCTCAACGGCCTGTCGCCGGGCATGATCGACCGCATCGAAACTCTGGCCTCCTCGACGGGCGGCATATTCGGTATCGGCGCCGCGGGCGGCGTGGTCAATGTCGTCCTGAGGCGGGATTACGAGGGCGCGGCGTTCAGCGCCACCAACGGTATTTCGGCACGGGGCGATGCCTGGCGCTGGGTCGCCGAGGGCCGGTTCGGTTACACGATTGCCAGCACTGGCACGCGGGTCATGCTGCATGTCGGCCATTCCCAGGACGATGGCCTGAAATGGGGCGACCGGGATTTCGTTCTTAGAGCGCGGCAGCTGCAAATTGAACGGGACCCGGATCACCGCGTTTCACTGGCTTCGCCCAGCCTCAATTTTGTCAGCAATGATGGCTCCGCCCTGACCCTCAAACCCAGTTTTGGCGGCGGTTCGCTGGGCGCATCCACCACGTTTCTGCCCCTTGACGCGCCCGCCCTCACGGCGGGCGGTCTGGACATTCTCAAAGCCAATGCAGGAAAGTATGATACCGCGCTGTCGCCCGACGGCCAGGGCGCGGGCCAGTCTCTCATCAATTCCAGGCGCGCGACATCGATCGTGGCCACGGTCCGGCAGGAAATTGCACCTTGGCTCGAAGCCTATCTTGATCTTCTGTGGCTGGAGGATGACGGCAGCGCCGCCGTTGCCGCCGCAAATACTGCGTTCAACCAGCTCCGGGGTGGTTCTCCCAGCAATCCTTTCGTCCAACTGGTCAATTTTTCCTTTCCCACGCCGGGCTTGGTCGGCCGCGCCCAGACTTTGACGGTGACGGACCGCGCCTCGGTGGGCCTCATCGTTCGGCTTGGCGGCGACTGGAGCGCCAACTTCGATGCGGCGCTGGGGGAAGCGCGGACCAGCAGCAGCATGACTGCAATC
>Ga0193753_10001512_pt1 | contig 19781 bp, 16 predicted proteins | sample H1c2metaG_FD_144925 | JGI IMG/M metagenome (GOLD analysis project Ga0193753, IMG submission 144925) | Soil microbial communities from a riparian zone of the East river system, Colorado, United States - H1c2 | ecosystem: Environmental > Terrestrial > Soil > Riparian zone | place: USA: East...
CTGAAAAGCTAAGTTTATTGGGTATATTAAAATCGTAATTTGTTCCTGATCTTTTCCTCCCGCTACCCTCCTTGCCGGATTACCCAAATTCTCTGGCGATTTAGCCGATCCACACGCTCCCATCCCCTGGCTGTCCCGACGCCCCAAGAAAATGTTAAGCCATGCCGGCGGCGTACCTTTAGATCGGTTTTGACGTCATACCGTTATAAAAAATCAGATGAAGCCTCTTTTACTTTCTTTATTTATTGTGATGTTTTGCGGCGGACTGCATGCCCAGCAGGTGGACAGCATTTACTTCCACCTCTACACGGATAGCCTTAAGAAAGGCACTCACAATTACATCAATGTTGATGGGAAGATGTCCGACGGCACCTGGTTGCCCCTGACAGAAAAGCAGGTACAGTTCTCTTCAACCGCCTGCGAATTCTCGGGCAATGAGCTGATCATTCCCTCGGGTTACAACGGCGAGAGCATAACTATTAAGGCCGTATTGAAGTCCCGCCCTGCTACCTGGAAAGAGATCACGATGTGGATTAAGAAGAAGCCCGATCCTGCTATCTTACCTACCAAGGAAGACGTAATGAAGGACAGACCGGGCCGAAAAAAGCATTGAGTGGGAGATATAGGAAATGGAAAAAGCCGTCCCGACGATGTCGGGACGGCTTTTCAGTATAGATCGATCAGTTTTTAAGCTGATTTCTTAGCGTCTTCGAGGAATTTCGCCAGACCGATATCGGTAAGGGGATGCTTAAGGAGACCGAGGATCGACTCAAGCGGGCAGGTGCACACATCGGCACCGGCTTCAGCACACTTCACGATGTGAAGCGCATTGCGGATGGAGGCAGCGAGTATTTCCGTCTTGAACCCCTGTATAGCAAAGATATTCGCTATCTGTGCGATCAATTGAACGCCATCCCAGCTACTATCGTCTATGCGGCCTATGAAGGGCGAGACATACGCAGCGCCTGCCTTGGCCGCCAGTATAGCCTGTCCTGCGGAGAAAATCAGTGTACAGTTGGTACGGATCCCGTTATCGGTAAACCATTTCATCGCCTTCACTCCGTCCTTGATCATGGGGACCTTCACTACGATATTAGGGTGTATTGCCGCAAGCTTCTTTCCTTCTTCCACTATCTCGTTGAAATCTGTAGATATCACCTCTGCGCTAATGTCTCCATCTACTAACTCGCAGATCGTCTTATAATGGTTCATAACGGCCTCCTTTCCCTTGATGCCTTCTTTGGCCATCAGGGTTGGGTTTGTCGTTACACCATCGAGTATTCCGAGATCGTTTGCTTCTTTGATTTGAGCCAGGTTGGCTGTGTCTATAAAAAATTTCATACAAATATCGCCCGGGCGGGCTCAGTTTAGAATTGTAAGAAGAACCCTGATCAAACCAGCCCCTACAGGGATTAGGGGGAAAAAAAAGGCAGGCTACTCACATCGCACCGCTCAACCACGTATCCTTGCTACCTTCCGGTCCTGGGGAGGTTCAGCAGGAGCTGGCCGTGTAAGACCTGCCGCTGCAAAGATAACGGAAAACAATTAGCCAATTTGACAATTTGGTAATTTGATAATGAGGCCACTCAAATGTGCCAATGTGCAAATATGCCAATGTGCCAATGAGGCGTGTTATTCGGAGATACCTGGTCTCACGACACGCTTTTAATTAACGTAAAACTCTTCCGAAAACACGCCCTTTTGACTGTCACGGCTCGCTAGTGCAAGCTACGCCCTTTAGGGCGAGGCTTTCAGCTTCTAAAAATCTACCTAAATTGGGAGATGGAAGATACCAGAAAAGGGGGTCACACGGTACATCAATTGCACGTTCATTTGATATGGAGTACGAAGTACCGTCTTGACATGTTAAAAGGAGAGGTTCAGTTACGTTGCAGGGACTTACTGCGTCAAACGTGTGACGCATTGGACGTTCGGATACTGAAAGGAGTGGTGAGCAAGGATCATATCCACTTGCATTTGAGTTATCCACCCAAATTATCAGTGAGTGATTTGGTAAAGCGATTAAAAGGAAGAAGCGCAAAAATGTTATTGGAAGAGTTTACGGAGTTGCGTCGTCGATTTTATGGGGGTCATTTGTGGGGGATAGGGTATGGAGCCTGGAGCACCGGTAACATAACAGATGAAATGGTTCAAATGTATTTGGACCATCACAAGGATGGTCCAAACAGTGACCAGAATTTCATTCTGGAATAGTTTTAATGCACTTCAGTGTAGAGTTTTCAATGGGCTTCAGCCTATACCCGCGACTTTCAGTCGCAACACCAACCTATGGGTTTTTAACCCATAGTATTTTGAGTTTTGACTTTGACTTTTGAATTTGACTTTTGACTTCATGACAGATGACTCCTCCATAAGACGCATCGCCATCTTCGGTTCCACTGGTTCCATCGGAACCCAGGCGCTGGAGGTGATTGCAGCAAATCCCGGAAAATTTTCGGCAGAGATCCTGACGGCGCATGGGAATGAGGAACTGTTGATAGAGCAGGCGTTGAAATTCAACCCGAACATTGTCGTTATAGGCGATGAAAGGAAATACCTTAAAGTAAAGGAGGCGCTTGCCTCCACTAATATAAAAGTCTTTGCCGGCGAGAAGGCTCTTGAAGAGGCCGCGGCGATGGATTGTTACGATCTCATGCTGGCGGGCATCGTTGGCTATGCGGGACTGCGGCCCACGCTGCAGGCGATAAGTATTGGAAAGGCGGTGGCGCTGGCCAATAAGGAGACGCTGGTGGTAGCGGGCGATATCGTGATGAAGAAGGCAGTGGAGCACCGTGTGCCGGTGATACCGGTGGATTCGGAGCATTCCGCGATCTTTCAATGCCTCGTTGGCGAGGCGCGTAACCGGATAGAGAAGATCATTCTCACGGCATCTGGCGGACCCTTTCTTGGAAGAAAGCCCAACTACCTCGTGAATGTCAAACGGGAGCATGCCCTGCAGCATCCCAACTGGAGTATGGGTGCGAAGATCACTATCGATTCGGCGACGCTGATGAATAAGGGACTGGAGATGATCGAGGCCAAGTGGTTGTTCAATCTCAATCCCGACCAGATCCAGGTGGTAGTCCATCCGCAGAGCATTATTCATAGTATGGTGCAGTTCGAGGATGGAAGCGTGAAGGCGCAGATGGGACTACCTGATATGAAGCTGCCGATCCAATACGCCATGGCCTTTCCGAAGCGCATACCCAATAAATTCCCACGCCTGGATTTCAAGAAATTCAATACGCTGACATTCGAGGAGCCGGATCTGCGGACGTTCAGGAACCTGGGGCTGGCGATGGAGGCATTGAATAAGGGGGGGAATCTTCCTTCGGTGATGAATGCGGCGAATGAGATTGCGGTGTTTGCCTTCCTGCGCAACCGGGTCAACTTCCTGGATATGACGGATGTAATTGAGAAGACGATGGAAAAGGTGCCTTTTATCGAGAATCCCACGTTGGAGGAATACTTCGAGAGCGACGGCGAGGCGCGGAACTACGCGGCGGATATTATCAAACTTTAGGGTTGCCAACCGGCCGCTCGGGTTGCCAACCCGGAATTCGGGTTGGCAACCGCTCACCTCTCCCCCACAATCTTAACAAAATCAAATAATTGAGGAACGGAGGCCGTATATTTCAGATTTAGCTGATATTTGCGGTTCGTTTTTAGAAAGGACGTATTACACTATGCATTTGTTAGCAATAAATTGGGCAGCCGTCAGTGTTCAGGTTGGACAATTGATCCTCGCGCTTTCGATCCTGATCGTTCTGCACGAATTCGGTCATTACATCACCGCCCGTTGGTTCGGCTGCCGTGTCGAGAAGTTCTTTCTCTTCTTCGACCCCTGGTTCGCACTCGTGAAGAAGAAGGTCGGCGAAACCGTTTACGGAATCGGATGGCTGCCACTCGGCGGATACGTCAAGATATCCGGAATGATCGACGAGAGCATGGACAAGGAAGCCATGAAACTCCCGCCGCAAAAATGGGAATTCCGCAGCAAACCAGCCTGGCAACGCCTGATCATCATGCTCGGCGGTATCATCATGAACGTGCTCGTAGCCATTCTCATCTATGCCTTCGTCTTAATGGCGTGGGGAGAGAAGACCATTCCCAATAATAGCGTAACCAATGGAATATGGGTAACCGATTCGCTGATGAACAAACTCGGTTTTCAGAATGGCGATAAGATCATTTCAGTCAATGGAGACTCGGTAAAGAATTTCGACGATATACAATTGAAGGTTTTGATCGGTGGAAGGAAGGTGATGCTGGAACGCGACGGGCAGGTAAAGGAATTGGATATCCCGGAACGTTTACTCGGCATGCTCGTATCGCGGAAAGACAAGAAACGTACGCTGATACTTCCCCGGATGCCCACTTTTGTTGGAGTATACGACAAGAAGGACACCAGCTACGGCAAACAGGCCGGCCTGCTTCCATTGGACAGGATAGTGTCGGTAGCCGGGCAACCGGTAGCGTTCCTCGACGAGATCAATGCGATCGGCGCCCAACACAAGAGAGGTTCGGTCCCTATCCGGGTATTGAGAGGAAATGATACGATCTCGCTCACCAACAAAGTGAATAGCGAAGGAAAGCTGGAGATCATGAATCTCACATACGAACAATATGATAGCCTTGGATCTTTCAAGGTAAACGTGAAGCCATACGGATTCTTCGAAGCATTTCCCGCCGGGGTGTCCAAGGCCGGTGAGAAACTGGGATCGTATATCGACCAGTTCAAGCTCATCCTTAATCCCAAGACCGAAGGCTACAAGGCAGTCGGTGGTTTCAAGGCCATCGGTTCGGTCTTCCCGACGGACTGGGACTGGGAATCGTTTTGGAATATCACGGCCTTCCTCAGTGTGATCCTTGCCTTCATGAACCTTTTGCCTATCCCGGCGTTGGATGGAGGACATGTGATGTTCACGCTCTATGAAATGATCAGTGGCCGCAAGCCGAATGAGAAATTCCTGGAGTACGCCCAGATGGCTGGCATGATTTTGTTATTGATGTTGATGTTGTATGCGAATGGGAATGATTGGTTTGGATGGGGAAAGTAATTTGGCAATTTGGCAATTTGATAATTTGGTAATTTGATAATGTGCCAATTAGCAAATGTGAAAATGTGCCAATGAGGCGTGATACTATTTGGAAATTCAATTCGAAATTAAATAGGTTGAGAAAGAAATGAATAATGTAAAATAGGATAATTGGCACATTGGCTAATTATCAAATTTTCAAATTGTTCTCTGGGGCTGCACCGGTTTTGACAGCATAGCTCTTTGAAAGTGTAAGCATGCCGTGCGTTGGACAATTAGCACGTTAATCTGAATGTTCAAAACTCAAATGGCAATACTCAGTATGCCATGGCCGCTTAATCAGTGATTAAGTAGTCATTAGGGCCGCCAGGCAGGTTGTTCTGTTACCATGCCCCGCCGCCGACTTAAAAACAAATACAGGATGCTGCAACCGAAGGCTGTGACGGTTGCTTAAGAACATACAGCTAAGGAGATGATCGGTCGCCAGGTTTTCCAGTCATCTCCCGACATAACAAACCAGGATAAGCATGTAGAAAGCTTTCGGCGAATATGTTTGGACAGGGGTTCGATTCCCCTCAGCTCCACTTAAGGGGACTTTACAGTCCCCTTCTTCATTTTTGTCCATTTCCGACAATCGTTTCTGCTTCATTTTAAATAAGTATTCCATAATGGTCGAGGCATGGTCGGGTTCGATACAGCCCGTTTCGATAGTAGAGGTTACTATCGAATCCCTTGTTTATATAGGGAAGCCCGTTCGTTTTGTTCCACCCGCATTTGCGTTGAAGAACATCTCGAAGATTCCCGTTTCAAAAATGCCATGAAATGGAGATCCGCTAAGTCTTTTTGCCGGAGATTTCCTTGTCATGATGAGATGAAAAAGACTTCAACCAAACTAATTAGATATTTCGTTGTACTATCGAACCGACATTTAAATAACTCTCATAGCCGGGTCACCCGATCAGGGTATTTTGCTTCCGGGTAAGTTGCCTATTTTGTACCTTTAAGAGACAAGTTTTAATTGAGGACACTTGCGCTTATATTGTTCATGGTACTGCACATGGGCTGGCAGGGGACTGTCACTGCGCAGGTATACTCCAAAGCACGAACACTAACTACTGAAAATGGCCTTTCCGACAATGGCGTTCATTGCTTTTACAAGGACCGTACGGGATATATGTGGATCGGCACCCGGCATGGATTGAACCGGTATAACGGCCATACATTCACCGTGTTCAAACCAGACGCCGGCAATTCTATCTCGAATGAAGTGATCAATTCCATAGCCGGTGAGGCAGATGGGACTATTTGGGTAGCCACTATGAATGGGCTAAACTATTATAAAGCCAGCCAGAATAAATGGTCCACAATTCTGCCCGATCCGGTAAGCGGCGCGAACGGTCCGCCTAATAATCTAATATGGGATATTGCTTTCGGACGCGATAGCCTGCTTTGGATTGCTTCAGATGTCTTTGACTTCAGCAACTACAATACGAAGACAAAACAGTTTACCTACTACGATTGGCCAGGATTCGCTAAGTCACTTATCAGCACCTCAGGTAGATCTTATGCATCCATTCAAAAATTTATCATGAGGTCGGATCATGAATTCTGGCTCGGAACGACCCAGGGATTGGTGCATTTAAATACTCAAACCCGCCAGTTCAAACTATTAGGCGCAGGATTCAACGGCAATGTCGCGGGCCTCGCATACGATTTGTCTGCCGGAAAGGTATACCTGTCTACCGAAAACGGACAGTGTTTTGTGTATAACGAAAAAGAAAAAACATACAGTAAAGTAATGCCTTTACCGGATGTCTATCCTTCTACCAGTTTTAAGAAGCTTTGGGGCGACGATATCTGGCTTCCGGCGTCAACGGGGTTATTAAAAATTTCGAGCGATCATAACAATGCGAGTCTATCACACCATATTCCCGGTTTTTCCGGATCACTTTTACCGGGTGGGGTAAAAGCAGTATTTAAAGATGATATGGGTTTTCGCTGGGTTGGGACCACCAATGGGGTAGCCTTATATGAACCCGATAGACTGGCCTCATTTTTACCTTTATTGGAAGTATCGGATAAAGCACCTGACAATAATATGGGAGGGATTTGTTACGATGAAATCAGTAGCAGCTATTTTGTATGTTCGATTGATCCCGCTATAGTTTTTATTGTACCAGTCGACGGAAGCCCGGTTCAAAAAATTATTGCCGGCAGTGACGGGAAGAGGCTGGCAAAATGTAATACCATTAAAATCGATAATGAAAAAAATATCTGGTTGTTGACCGACAAAAATGTTTACTGCTTCGACAGAAGGCGTGAGCAATTTGTTTTGTTCCCGACGCCTGGCAAAGGAACGGATATTGGCTTCAGGGCTTTTTTACAGGATGGAAAAGGCGATTACTGGTTTGGCAGTTCGTTGCAGGGAATTTATCACTACCGTTTGCGCGAAAAAACTTTTGATTCTATTCCATTTCCGTTTTTGCCCTTTACAAAAAAGATCGGATCTCTCAGTTACGATCCTTTCCACCAAAGCGTATGGATCAGCGCCTACTCAAGTGATGTGATCCGCTATGATATACAAAAAGGAAAAATGGAAGGATTCGAGGATCGTGTTGGTCTTTCAGCATTGAATATGGTAAATGATATCATCACCGATCATCGTGGCCATACCTGGATGGCAACGAGCAGCGGTGGTGTCTTTCGGTTTGATCCGGGACAACCCGCTGGAGCATCATTCAGGCAATTCGATATGGCAACTGGTTTACCAGGAAACAGTTTTGTTTCCCTTTGCGAAGATGACCGCTCTAATATTTGGCTATTGTCAGAAAGGGGGATCGACATTATCGATTCGTCCGGCAAAATAATGAATGAAGGAAAGACACCGCGGGGATTCGGGTTTTCCAGCTATACATCCGACACAAGAAGCCCACATACTATTCTTTTTAATAGAGGTCGCAACGAAATAGCGATAGCTGTAGGAGGAGGTCTATACCTTGTTCCTGTGGACTGGGAAGAACGCACAAGGGCTTTCAACGTGGTGGTGACCAGCATACGAGTCGGAAACCGTGATTTAACTGAAGAACAAAGCGCCTCCCAAACTTCACTACGGCTGCCCTTGGATTATAACAGGCTTAACTTCAATTTTGCAGGCTTGTACTATGGTGCGCCGGAGAATATATTTTATGAATATAAATTGTCTGACTATGATAAGCAATGGATTCGTAGCGATAATTATAGCGCAGACTACCAAAACCTTCCGGCGGGAACCTATCATTTCCAGGTAAGAGCAAGGTATCGCAACGGGCAGATAGCGGGCGAAGCTTCAGGGTTTACGGTTAACATCGTGCCGCCGTTTTGGAGAACCAATTTGTTCACGATTATGGTGTTGCTTCTCTTATGCGCTGCGATCACGTGGCTCATATATTCGCTGGCGCAGAAATTGAAAGCTGAAAAAATATTGAGTTCATTCAAAACTTCATTGTATGGACAAAATACAATCGAGGACATAAGTTGGGATACGGCCCGCAACTGCGTTCTTCAGCTCGGGTTTACCGATTGTGTCATCTACTGGTATGAAGAAGACCGGAAATTGCTGGTACAGAAAGCGGCGTACGGGCCCAAAAATCCGTGGCAGCGGGAGATTTACAATAGTATGGCCATTCCGCTGGGAAAAGGAATCGTCGGCCATGTAGCGGCTACAGGTAAAATGGCGATTATAAAGGACACGTCAAAAGATCCAAGATATATTGTGGATGATGAAAGAAGACTGTCGGAAATATGCATCCCTGTTTTTGTCGATGGCAGGTTATTCGGCATCATAGATTCCGAGCACCCACGCCGAAATTTTTATACGCGCTATCATGCAAAAATATTACGAAAGATTGCTCTCATTTGTGCAGAACGGATAGCGAATTACCTGGCTGAAGAAAAGTTGCGAGGGAAAATCGCACGCGACCTGCACGATGAAATGGGCTCTACATTGACCAGCATTAATATCATGAGCAAGGTAGCCATGGAGGGTATGATGAGTGAAGCAGACATCAAAAAATACCTGCAAAAGATAAAGGACAATTCAGGTCGCATACTCGAGAGCATAGGCGATATGGTGTGGGTGATCAATCCAGCTAACGATAATTTTGAAAAGCTGATGCTTCGGATGAAGGAATTTACAGCGGAGATGCTTGAACCGCTAAAAATATATTATCATTTCCATAAGGAGGGTGTACTGTATGCTGTGCAGTTGAACGTGGAGCAGCGAAAAGAGATATATATGATCTTTAAGGAAGCTGTTACCAATGCCGCTAAATACAGCGGTACAACGGAGCTGTTTATCATACTTGCTGAAAAAAATGGCATGCTGAGTATGGAAATTGCAGATACGGGATCTGGCTTTGATCTCAAGTCCGTTTTGCATGGCAATGGCCTTAAGAATATGCGAGCCAGGGCAGCGCGGATTGGTGCAGTGATCAATATCGAATCAGTTAATGAAAAAGGAACCAGGATTCTTTTCCGCCTGGCCATATCCCCTAATCAGGGTATGATAAGTTGAATGAATAAAGTTATCTTAGATATCTACTATTTATATGGCAATCGGACTGCTTATATATGAGGACAATGCGAGCTTACGGGAAAGCCTTGTTACGTTGCTTACGCTTTCGCAAAAGTATATCGTCCTGGGAGCATTTGAAGAATGCGGCAGCGCCAGCGAGCAGGTAGCGGAATTGCGCCCCGAAGTGATCCTGATGGATATCGATCTGCCAGGTATTAGCGGCATCGAAGGTGTTATACGGGTGCGTAAAGTGAATAAGGAAGTTCAGATCATCATGCTCACCGTATTCGATGATAATACGCATGTCTATGATGCGCTTTACGCAGGTGCCAATGGATACCTGCTCAAGACATATATCTCCGATAAGTTAGTCAACTCTATAGAGGAAGTGCTGCAGGGCGGAGCGCCGATGAGTCCTTCTATTGCCAGAATGGTCATCTCACACATGCATGAAACAACTGCAGGAAATGATTACCAGTTGACCGCACGGGAAAAGGAGATTTTGCAATCATTGTCAAAGGGTAACAGCTTTAAGCTCATTGCTGCAGAACTTGGTATAAGTCTTGAAACTGTGCGCACACATATCAAACATATCTACGATAAGTTGCATGTGCAATCGCAGATAGAAGCCGTAAGCAAAGCAATAACCGAGCGACTGATATAGCAAGCGCATCCCCCCATCGCGGTATTTGTAGTATATCTTTTTTAGGTCAATTTTATAGTCGAAAAGCTAACCGACTATGAAAAGGAAACAACCCCATTGCCTATTTCTTTTACTTATTCTTATTGGCCTGCAATTGCCCGCGTGCAAGAAAGATAAAGTTGAAGTTTCCCTGCCCGACCCGATTGCCGCTTATAATTATGACAATGACTGGTTGACCAACAGCATGTCGTCATTATTACATGGCAATGCTGTCGGTAATTTATCGAGCACAACCGACAGTTTCAATACATCTTACGCTGCGCTTTTATTTTCAGGGGATGGTTATGTGAAAGTGAAGGACTCGGATCTGCTCGATTTTGTCGGCGGCCAGTTTACTATCGCGGCCTGGATAAGACCAGTTGAGACGAAGACGGCATACATAGTTCTAAAAGGCGAGGATGCGAATAATGATTCACCCTATTCTTTAGATATTCATCCTGGAGTTGTGCGCGCGTTTGTTCGCACTAACACGAACGAGCAATTTTTAATTCAGGGGCAAACACCCATTGTAAAAGGAGTTTGGCAGCATATTGCCGTAACATTTACCGGTGAGCAATTGAACATTTATTATAATGGTAAGAGCGAAGGGAACATAGCGGTAGATCGGCCACTCGATATCTCGAGCGGCGACCTGGCTATTGGCGCCAGTGCAAAATACTTTCCTGCCGCAGCCTATGTAGGGAAGATCGACAATGTGAAGATATATGATAAGGCATTGTCTGCTGCGCAGATCAAAAACCTGTACCAGAATTATAAAAAATAGAACCCACCGCTATGAAAAGAAAATCAGTCTACGTAGTAATAATCCTGTTATTGACATCGGTTCAATGCAGTAAAGATAAAAATGAAAAACCAGCACCAGACCTGACAAAAGATTTATTGGCTTTTTTTCAACTGAACGGCGATTTCGATGATTCTACAAAAAATATCCAGGACGTGGCCTACGGTGGCTTTATCAACAACACGAAGAACAGGCTCGGATATGCAAATCGCGCTATGTTTTTTAATGGGGGTTTAATGTCCTTTGAAACGAATGAGTGGAATGCGAACCCGATTACTATAAGCCTTTGGGTAAAACCAAAGAGCCTGACCAATGATAACTACCTCGTATTGTCACACGAGGGAGCTTTTGGCGTATACCAGTCAGGATCGAAATTGGGTTTAGCGGTAAGCATTCCGGCCACGGAGTCGGCCCTTGCGACCATTGATACAGGATGGACACATTTTGCGGGTTCATACGATGGCAAGGATATTAAGACCTATATCAATGGCAGTCTGGCAAATACATTTCACCATCCGGGCACACCGGATATTACCACTGTGGTCACTGTTGGCGCCAAAGATATTCCCGACTGGCTGGGTATTATCGATGACCTCCGATTCTATAGGCGGGTACTCAGTGCAGAAGAGATTCAACTACTAGCCGGGCTCTAAATCTTTTCATTATGAAGAAACAACATTTTTTATCAATTATTTTGATAGCGCTGCTCGCTATTGCAAGTTGTAAAAAAGATAGCGGCAATGAAAAAAAGGAATCCTGCCGTATCACGAAGCTGATTAAGAATGGTACGCAGGAATATGACATCAAATACGGGGGCGATGGAAAGATCAGCTCCATTGAACTGACTCCCGGCACGGAGAAACATGTATATACTTATGAGGATGACAAGGCGACAATTACCATCACTCAAAACGGTAGTTTTCAACAACGGTGGATCGTTACCACGAATAAAAATGGTTTGGCAACCAATGTGCTGTTGGAAAGCAACCAGTCAGGGTCAGATTGGTTTAACCAGGCATTCACGTATGAAGGCACCAGCGTCGTCAGCAATAAGGCAACAGATTCCGGCAGCAACGATTCAGCCACCCTTAACTATATCTGGGAAAACGGTAACCCCGCTGTACTTATTAATAATGGTGATGTTTTTAATTACGAATATTATACTGATAAGAGTTATCGGCCAGGAGACTGGCGATATATCCAGGAATTGATCGGTGGATATAAGATATATGAATACCAAAACCTGTTCAAGTCCTCTAAGATCAACAATAACACCACTTACTACACATACAATTTCGATGACGAGGGGCATATAACAGAAGTTACATCCACCTCAACCAATGTTACCACTGCATTCAAAATAGTATATGACTGCTACTAGAAAAAAAATACATCACATCTTTATTGGTGTTGTTGTATTACTGTTACACGCATCGAATACCTATGCCCAGTGGACTGCTGATCCCACGATCAACACACCGGTATGTACAACAGCAGGTACGCAACAATTCTATCCCAGCATGGTCGCCGATGGTTCTGGCGGGGCCATTGTCACCTGGATGGAAACCTCACTTGATTTCACCAGCAGCAAAATATATGCACAGCATATCTCATCCACCGGCACAAGGCTTTGGGCGGGGGCAGGTATGGACCTGGGTGCCACCGGCACAACACTTACGGTTCCGCAAATAGTAACCGATGGCAACGGCGGTGCTATTATTACATGGATAAATTTGGAAAGCGGACAGATCAGGCATTATGCTCAGAAAATTTCCCCTAACGGACAGTTACAATGGACGCCAGGTGGCGTGTTGGTTTGTCCGGCCACCGTCAGCCAGGTGGTTTACTACCAGCTCATCTCCGATGGACAAGGTGGCGCCATCCTGTTATGGGATGATTCGCGGGCAGGCCCTAACCAGGTTTTTGCGCAGCGAATAGATGGCAATGGTACTCTACAATGGCTACTAAACGGACTGCCATGTACTCCCCAATACACTTTTATGTCCAGCTACGAAGCCGTGCCGGATTCTACCGGCGGCATGATACTTTGCTGGATAATAAATACCGGCCTGATCAGCCGTAATGATGTGTTCGTGCAGCATTTCAGCCACGATGGCACTCCGCTGTGGGGAGCTGGCGGTAAAAATATTTGCAATGCAAACAGTGATCAGCTCTTTTGCAAAATCGCCAAAGACGCTGATGATAATGTGATCGTCATCTGGCAGGATTTCCGTCTTGATCCTGTCTGGTCGCAGATCTATGGACAGCGGATCGACTCTGCAGGAAATATAAAATGGCAGACCGATGGATCATTGCTGGCAGACTCTGTTTCCCCTACGCCCACCGTTGCCAAGATAGCGACGGATACCAGGAAGGGAGCGATTATCACCTGGCTGGATGATTTTATGGGTGGTCAATCAACCATCGCTCATCTACGCGCCGTTCGCGTAGACAGTACTGGTAGTTTTGTCTGGATGAAAAAGGAAGTAGCCACCTGGCAGGAACTGCAATTGCCGGCGGATTACAAACTGGTAGCTGATTTTAACGGAGGATGTTTTATCAGTTGGACCAAAGTGGTTACTTATGGATTAGGGGCGTATGATGTGTACGATCTTGGAGCTCAACATGTATTTGCCGATGGACTGATGGAATTTGGGACCAACGGGAAGAACGTGAGTTCAGTTCCCATGAATCAATACTATCAGCAGTTGGTAAGTGATAGTAATGGTGTTGCTATCGTTGCCTGGTCTGACCTGAGAAATAATTCTGATTATGACCTGTATGCTATGCGAATAACTGAGCTTACTTCGCTTCCCGTTACCTGGCTTCATTTTTCTGGCAGTATGAATGGCTCGACAGCCTTGCTTACCTGGGAAACCGTCGATGAGCTCAATAACAAAGGATTCACCGTACAGCGTAGTTATAACGGTATAGACTTCGAAAATATCGGCTTCATACCCGCTTCGGAATTGGCACAGGAACGTTATGCATATACATTTACAGACCTACAGCCCTATAGTGGTTTCAATTATTATCGTTTACAACAAAAAGATATTGATGGAAGAACTTCATTAAGTCATATCATCCGGCTCAATTTTGGCTCGAAAAACTTCCTGAGCGTTTATCCAAACCCCGCTTCCCGGTATTTTAAGGTACGTGGGATCAACGCCGGAAGCATTATTAGCATTTACGGTATGGATGGTAAAAAATACAGGGAGCTTAGGAGCAGTGGTAGTTCTATGGAAATAGATATCAGTAAAATGCCAAGGGGTATCTATTCACTGCGGGTGACAGGAGATAACAATTCCCATTCATTGCTGGTCTCTATTGTTGATTAGCAAGATTCTTCACGTGTATGTCGACTGGTGGCCAGGGGATGCAGATTTCAGATAAACTAAAAGCCAACTCGAATATTATTTACACGTGTTAAAAGATTAACAAGGCTTCGATTGCAGTCGCCTCAGCTCCACTTAAGGGACCTTACAGTCCCTTTCTTTATTTTCATTCATTTCCAGCAACCATTTTTTTGCTTCATTTTTAATAAGTTTGTGATACGAAAATTTTATTCTACCGCTCGCGAATAGTTTCCTTTACAAAGACTCCCCTTCCCAGATTCCCTGTACAATACCTGCTTACCGTTAATAAGTATATCAATTCCACCCTCTTCCTCATTGCCTGTCAACGATCTCTATTACAGTTCCCCTTCCTCCAACTTTAAATTCGTAGAACGAATAAATCCATACCTTGTACAACTCAATGTTGACAAGGTTCTGAACGTTCCAGAAACTGAACTTAAGAAAAAGGTATAGAGTTTGCATGATCCAGGGAAGGTGAACATAGTGGGGTCAGTATTAATGCTACATTGACTGACTTGTTATGCGAAATCTCTTCCAAACAGCAATCGTTATATCATGAAAACACCCAGTCTCCTGTTCGTTCTGATTTTCCTCCTTGGATCTTGTTCCCCGCCTAAAAAGGCACCGGCAAAGGCTTCGCCAACCGTGACACCTGCTGATGTATTAAACGGAGGCACTTCCTTCAATAATGCCGTTGTGCTCAGGGTTACAACTGAAAGAGAGGGCAAGGATGAAGAATACCGGTGGCTGAAGAATCTTTATCCTGGTTATGCTTTGGTGAGAAGGTCCGAGGTCAAGAGGTCGTCCCGGCACTACGATATTGTGCGGATAAGGACAAGGGATGGACATTTAAAGGATATTTATTTCGATAGCACCAGTTTTTCTGGCAAAACCGGCACTCTGTAAATTAGAAAGTCAAAATTCAAAAGTCAAAATGCAAAAGCGCTCCCTAACGATGAAGACTCCAACCACGTCGGGTCCATTTTTTACTTTTTACTTTTTAATTTTGACTTTCCTCATTCCGTCCGCAGATTCTTTACCGGGTTTGCCAATGCCGCCTTAATAGTCAGGAAACTTACGGTGATCAATGTGATGACCAGCGACATCGCAGAGGCTATTACAAATACGTTCCAATGGATCTTTACCCGGTAATCATAGTTTGCAAGCCAGCTGTTGAGGTAATAGTAAGCAATTGGTGCAGCAATGATGCAGGAAAGTAGCACCAGTACCACAAACTCAAGCGACAATAGTCTCCACAGGTTGACAGAACTTGCGCCCAGCACTTTACGGATGCCGATCTCTTTGGTCCGTTGTTCAGCCACAAACCCTGATATGCCCAGCAATCCCAAACAGGAAATGAGAACGGCGAGGACGGCGAAATAAGAAGACAGCTTGCCGATCCTTTCTTCGGCGTCGAATTTGGAGCCGAATGTCTCATCCACAAACTGGTACTCGAAAGGAATATCAGGCGTATATTTTTTGAATGTCTTTTCGATTGTGGCAAGTGAGGATGATACGCTTTTATCCGGGCTTAAGCGAACTATCAGATTGTACATGTTATCATACTGACCCACGTGATAAAGCGTAGGTCTGACCGGATAAAAGGGGGATTCCTGCATGATATCCCTCACCACGGCAATGATCGTATAGGGCTTATCGTCCCATTTGAGTGTTTTGCCGACAGGCTCTTTAAATCCCAGGAAGCTGGCCGCCGATTCATTGATGATGAAGGCAGCGGAATCCGTAGCATACTCTCTCGAGAAATCACGCCCTTCTTTGATATCCCAATTTACCGTTTTCCCATAGTCGTACGATACAGTATTATTGGGAAAGTCGACAGCCAGGTTTGGATCCTTGCCTTCCCAATCAAACCCACCATTGGTATTCCACACCCCAGTCATTGGGCTATTGGACGCGGTCATTTCTTTGATGGCGCCCGCGCTTTGCAACTCCGTTCTTACGGCGTCAAAATGTTCCCTGATCTCTTTTTCAAGACCCAGATTAACCAGGCCATGCCGCGTGTAGCCAATGGGGCGGTCTTTCGCGTATTGTATCTGCTGGTACACGATAATGGTCCCGATGATCAGCATTACCGAAACAGTAAACTGTATCACCACCAGTATTTGCCGTGGAAGCGCGGCATTCTTGCCAGCCTTGAATGAGCCCTTTAATACTTTCAGCGGGCTAAAAGACGAAAGATAAAAAGCGGGATAGCTTCCTGCTACCAAACCTGTGAACAGCATGAACAGCAAGCTTGCCATCCAGAAATAAGAATTTGACCAGGGCATCGCCATCTTTTTGCCGGCTACGTCATTGAACATCGGCAACAGCAATCCCACCACCACGAGCGCCAGCACAAACGCGAGCAATACCACTACATACGATTCCATAATGAATTGCCTGATCAGCTGCATGCGCAGCGAACCTAAGGTTTTGCGGATACCTACTTCCCTTGCTCTTTTCTGGCTTCTCGCGGTACTGAGGTTCATGAAATTGATGCACGCCAGTATCAGTACAAAAATGCCCACCATACTGAACAGCCATACATAACGGATGTTTCCTCCTGTGTTGACCCCATTCTTAAATTCATTGTACAAGTTCCAGCGGCTCATCGGTTGCAGGAATACTTTCCATTTATAGCGTTTTTCATCACTACCTACATTATCCATTTTCAGGTTGGTGATCTTGGCTGATACCTGGCGCATGTCTGCATTATCTGCCATCTGTACAAAGGTCTGAGAGAAGTTGCTGCCCCAGGGGTTCTTCATTTCTTTTTCCCATGGATTCTGGATCTTCCACAATTCCCATGGCAGAATCACCTTCAGGTCATGGAACGTCGTGTTTTCGGGGAGATCTTCATACACACCCGTCACTTTCACATCGTAGGTCCGGCTGAGTTTTATGATTTTATTCATGGGGTCATCACTGCCAAATAACGCCTTGGCGGTAGATGCAGCCAGCAGGATGGAATAAGGATCTTTCAAACCCCGGCGTGTGCCTTTAAGCATTTTCAGCGTGAGCATGTCCGGCCCGTCAGCTTCCATGAAGATGCCTTCTTTATTGAATGGCTTATTGCCTACCGTCAGCAACTGGCCGCCCTGCCATGATGTTTGCACCACGTACTTGAAATCGCTTCCGTATTTCGCCCGGATAGCAGGCCCCATTACAGCGGGGTTGGATACCTGCGATTCCACTGTTCCATTGAAATTGGCATGTTGCATTACCTGTGCAATGTGGTCATAGTTTTGGTGATATTTATTATAGGAGAATTCATCCTGTACCCATAGCCCGATCAGGATAGACACAGCCATGCCGATGGTGAGGCCACCAATATTGATCAGGCTGTAGCCTTTGCTTTTTACCAGGTTGCGCCAGGCGATTTTCAGATAATTTGTAAGCACGGCAGAGAATTTTAGTTTGAGATTGACAGCACTATATCTTTTTGTGCCGCGGATTGAGCCGTAAAAGAATGCCAATCTGAGCGCTGTTGGTTACCAGCAGATTGTGTTTGCTTCCCGGTAGATGAAGTACGGTTTTGATACAGTGGATGTCCGGTTACGGGCACAACGTGAGTCGTGAGCGTGAATCGTGAGTCGTGAACGTGAATCGTGAGTCGTCAATCGTGAATACAACACTCTATAATGAGAATATTCGAATCGACTAGGACGAGACCTTACTCGATTCGAATATTCTTATATCGGAGTGTATTCACGATTCACGATTCACGATTCACGCTCACGATTCATAATCTACCGGTTATCAATAGAAAGAAGCGTAGCGCAGATCAAATAATGCATCGGTGGGCTTGATTCTTTTTGCGCGGATAAACCGGCGTTGACTGCCGCCATCATAGTTGGATGCGCCGGGGTTAAAGCTGCTGATCTGCACGCGGCTGGCTGACTGGATAAACTCGTTGTTAGGTCCGCCCAACCACATTCCAACATGACTGATATGTTCGGGTTTTCCGTCCCGCGCTGGTGTGCCAAAAAACAACAGGTCGCCGGGTTGTAAATTGCTCCATCCATTTTTCGTGTCTACCTCTGTCCCGATATTCACTTGCTGTGATGCATCACGTGGTAATAGCAATCCATTCATGAAGTAGATCGTGCGGGTAAAACCGCTACAGTCTACGCCCTTGAAAGAGGTGCCACCCCATAGATAGGGTACGCCCATCAGCAGCATGGATGAATTCACCAGGTTGTCCCTGGCGGGATTGCGGGACGCAACCCAATCGCGGTACAGCATCATTTCGCCAGAGGGAACAAATGAAATGCGGCCATCTGGGAAACGGATTTGGTAAAAGCCGTCTTGCTCACGTTGAAATTCGGCCACATCACCATAGACCAGGTCGGAGACCGTTTGGCTATTGGTTGAAGAGGTGCTGTACGCAAACCCAAATGGTTTTGTGTAAATGACTTTCTCTACCTGCCGCCAGGCTTCCATCTGGGGTTTATTCATTGGCTTGATGCCACCACCTTCCGTCCAGGCAATATAATTGTCTGGCGTTTGTACCAGGTACCAGCCTCTTTCCCTCTTCAGGATATTTAATGGCATTCCCATGGTGGCTTGTGTAACCATTTCATTGACGTGACCCGCTTTGGCTCGCAGGTTAGCGACAGAAAGGGATACGACGGCCATCGAGTTCTCATGCAGCGAGGAATCGGGAAGCAAATGAATACTGTCTGTGTACTGCAAATGATCGTTGTACAACAATCGTATCAACGCATCTTTTGCATCCGGAAGATTTGTTTCTCCTACCAGGATACCCTGGTGTACCGAAACATCGAATAAGGCTGTCTTTTTATCTGGCGCAAATTGCTGACGGATTGTATCCAGGGCCGCCTGCAGGGATTGATCGGGTAGTTGCACCGCTATTTTCCTGGAAGAGGAGCAGGCCCAAATAAATGACAGGGGTAACAGCAGACAGACGGACAATTTTTTCAAGTAGAAAACTTTGGATTGAAGGTACAGAATCCGTGGAAAAATAATCCGGCAAAAAGCCGCAACCATTTGCCTTGATATATACTGAAAAACTGTTTACAGGTAGCGGCAATCAGTAGACGCCGGCGGTGATGTTGTACTACTTATTGGATAAGGTTATTGTACAATACTTGAGCGGACCTGGTCAAAAATTCGTTAAACCCGTTACTATAGATCGGCTTACACCCATTGGTGATCAATACAAAGCCAAACTTATCTTCTGGGCTAAAGAACATAAAGCTATACAGGCCATAAGCCGAGCCGGTATGGCCATGCAGCGTTTTTCCGGGAATGACATTGTCTGTCTGTAAAAGCGCAAGCCCATACTTGGCCGTCGGCGCTATGATGGATTGCATTTTTTTTTAGCTGC
>Ga0193753_10001513_pt1 | contig 19780 bp, 13 predicted proteins | sample H1c2metaG_FD_144925 | JGI IMG/M metagenome (GOLD analysis project Ga0193753, IMG submission 144925) | Soil microbial communities from a riparian zone of the East river system, Colorado, United States - H1c2 | ecosystem: Environmental > Terrestrial > Soil > Riparian zone | place: USA: East...
TATAAAGACCAGCGGCACTAATGGTTTCAAGTTCCTTTTGCAGCACTGGCTGAAGCTTGCTATACATACATCAACTTATTTTTGGTTTGGGTTTGAATACCGGCCTTGGCACGGCAGGTTTTGAACTCAACGGCGCAGCAGAGGATTGAGGCGAAGAAGCAGTCTCGGGTGGCGCCGCTGAGACCTTAGTTTCAATGATCTCCTTTATCTCTTTGGTATCCAGAAGATATTTCCTTCGAAGCGGGTTGATAAGATACAATTTCTGGGCAGTGAAGCTGTTCGGGTGCACTTGTTCAAATTCGGATTGCCATTGCCTCCATAAGTCTGGTTCTGCATCAGCGAAAAGCTTGCTGTCAATTTTTTTGGATATTAAGTACCCCTCGAAATCCATAACCGCAAAGTTAGCTAAAATGCAACGCTGTGTAATACGCAACGCAAATGGTAAATTTTGGTAATTTCGAAGCGATCCACGAAATCGATATCAGCTTCAGGGATTTTGGATCATGTAAACCATGGGAAGAGAAAAAATCCTGGTCATTGGAGCCGGTGGGCAACTTGGGTCAGAACTTACGCAAGGACTTTGGAAGTTGTATGGTCGTCAAAATGTCATTGCAACTGACATCAAGGAGCCTGAAGGAATACTCGGTCAAGCAGACTTTGAAATCCTCGATGTGCTCAAGCCAGAGAAACTTGAAGATCTCATCGCAAAAAGTAAGACAACACAGATATATCATCTTGCCGCCGTTTTGTCAGCGACTGGTGAAAAAAATCCAAAACTGGCCTGGCATCTCAACATGGATGGCCTGGTTCACGTGTTGGACGCGGCGGTTCAGCATAAGGTAAAGAAAGTGTACTGGCCAAGCTCCATTGCCGCGTTTGGTCCCACCACGCCCAAAATAAAAACGCCGCAGGATACCGTTATGGATCCGACGACGGTATATGGTATTACTAAGCAGGCTGGTGAACGCTGGTGCGAATGGTACTTTCGAAACAAAGGACTGGACGTAAGAAGTCTCCGCTATCCTGGACTCATTGGTTACAAGTCAAAACCGGGAGGCGGGACGACCGACTACGCGGTAGATATTTTTTTTAAAGCTCTTACCACAAAGAAATTTGAGTGCTTTCTTAAGCCGGAAACGTACCTACCCATGATGTACATGGATGATGCGGTCAAGGCCACGCTTGAATTAATGGAAGCTTCACCTGAGAAAATTAAGGTTAGGTCCAGTTACAACGTGACAGGTATGAGTTTTTGCCCGGCCGAGATTGCGGCGGAAATAAAAAAGTATGTGCCGCAGTTCGAGATTACGTATGCCCCGGATTTCAGGCAATCAATTGCCGACTCATGGCCCAAGTCCATTAACGATTCCGTTGCCAGAATCGACTGGGGTTGGGAGCCAGCATTCGACCTCGAAGAAATGACAGCAGATATCCTTAAGAATTTGCCAGCGCTGCTGTGAATGTTTAGGATAATTGGAATTACGCCCAAAACGTGGAACTAAAGCGAGTACCTGCACGGCACCGCCAACTCATAACGCATAACCCATAACGCTCATGAATTGCTTTATTGTAAATGAGACTGACGGCATTCAGACAGTTTCCGTATCACGCCCTCAGGCACTCAACGCGTTGAACATTGAAGTACTTGACGGCCTTCGTGAAATAATCACGCGGTTTTATCAGAATAAGGATACGCGAGGGCTAATTATTACAGGTGATGGAGAAAAATCCTTTGTAGCCGGCGCCGACATCAAGGAATTCTCTGCCGTAACCCCCGAGAAAGCGCAGGGCTTCGCCGAACGCGGGCAACATTTATTCAAACTCATTTCAGACTGTCCTAAACCGGTGATTGCTGCCGTTAATGGCTTTGCGCTTGGGGGCGGATGTGAGCTTGCTATGGCATGCCATATCAGGATCGCGACACAGAACGCCAAGTTCGGGCAGCCGGAAGTGACGTTGGGAATAATACCGGGTTATGGCGGAACCCAACGGTTGGTGCAACTTGTTGGACGAGGCAAGGCACTTGAGCTGATGATGACGGCGGATATGATATCGGCTGAGGAGGCGAAAGCGCTTGGGCTTGTCAATCACGTTGTCTCAAGCCGGGATGAATTAATGACCCTTGCACATAGCATTATGAAAAAGATCCTCAGCAATGGAAGTACAGCCGTTGCAAACGTCATCCACAGCGTCAATGCGGGATTTGGATTTGAAAATGCAGGCTATGCTGCAGAAGCAAAAAACTTTGCCGCCTGCATCGGTACTGAAGACTTCAAAGAAGGGGTCAATGCATTTATTGCAAAAAGAAAACCTAGTTTTACGGGCAAATAATAAACTACGCGATGTAACCGTCTCGTTCGCGATGCTGGAGCAGCAATGCAGGCACGCGCCGGATAGCGGTAATCTCAAACATGAGTAAGATCAAACGACTCGCCGGGGAGACCATTCTTTATGGCTTAGGAAGCATGCTTCCTAAATTTCTAAATTTTTTGCTGGTGCGCCTTCACACTGATGTCTTTGCCCCCGAGGAATACGGCGTTATTACGAAACTTCTGGCATACGTTGGGGTTATCAATGTACTGTTCACATTCGGTATGGAAACAGCGTACTTCAGATTTGCGACAATACCCGGAGCAGATGAAAAGAAAATTTTCAACATCACGCAGACGGTTGTCATTTTTATAAGCGTCATGTTCACCGCATTGTTCATGCTGACATCCGATGACATCGCGGTGGCCTTGCAGATACCCGGGAAAGGAAACCTGGTAATCTGGCTCAGTGGTATAATGTTTATAGATGCCATTGTGGCAATACCATTTGCGCGACTGAGGCTTTACAAAAAAGCACTGTTATTTGCGGCTTTGCGGATAACCAACATTGTCGTCGTCATTGGCCTTAATCTGTATTTTCTTAAAATAGCGTATGACCCTGCCGTGGGAATCGGCTACATCGTCATTGCCAACATGATTGCCAATGTCATCTACATCCCATTTTTCTTCAGGACGTTGATCAGCTGGAGACCGTCGTATGACCCCATACTTTCGAAAAAAATAACGACTTACGCTTATCCTGTCATGCTCACCGGCCTTGCCGGAATGACAAACGAAATGTTTTCACGACAAACGCTGGATTGGTGGCTCCCGCCAGACTTTTATCCTGGTCAAACATCTAAGTACGCGATGGGAGTCTTTGGAGCATGCTACAAATTTGGAATGTTGATGAATCTGACTGTACAGGCGTTCCGATATGCAGCTGAACCATTCTTCTTTTCAAATGCCGCCGACAAGGAGTCGCCTAAACTGTTCGCCACCGTAAATTATTATTTTGTTATCGTAGGCTGTGTGATCCTCCTGGCCGTTTCGCTTAACATGGATATTATAAAAAATTTTCTGGGTAGTGCAGCCTATTGGCAGGGTATTGCCATAGTTCCGATCCTTTTACTTGGCTATCTGTTTCTTGGCATCTATTATAATATTTCAGTGTGGTTCAAGTTAACTGACCGGACTTATTTTGGAACCATTATCACTGTAGGAGGTGCAGTGATCACCGTCGTCGCCAACTATTTACTTATTCCAGTAGCGGGATACGTCGGGAGTAGTTGGGCTATGCTCATTTGTTATTTTACGATGACCGCCGCTTGCTATTTCATTGGTCAACGTTATTACCCAATACCCTATAATATCATTGGCAGTCTTGGCTATATTCTCTTCACAACCTCACTTGTCTATGTTACGGGGTTGGTGTCATTTAATAACCCGTGGTTCGACTTTGCTTTTCACAACCTCATCATCGTTGGATATCTCTTAACAATTTATTTACTGGAAAAAAATAACTTCAAAAGGGCTTCAGTTTGATTTTTCTTAGTTTTACCTGGTTAAAAACTTCTCAATAGCATGAATATTATCATTCCGATGGCAGGGTTGGGGAAAAGGATGAGACCGCATACCCTTACCGTTCCCAAACCACTATTGCCTATTGCTGGAAAGCCAATCGTGCATCGCCTGGTGGAAGACATTGCGAAAGTTTGCCCGGAGAAAATCGACTCTATTGGATTCATTGTTCATCCTACTTTTGGAAAGGAAGTTGAAGAAAGTTTAAAAACGATTGCAACGCAGGTTGGTGCCGTGGGGAAGATATATTACCAGGAGCAGGCCTTTGGAATTTCGCACGCACTGCTGTTCGCTAAAGAGCTGTTCAAGGGCAAGGTTATTGTGGCCTTTGCGGACACGCTCTTCAAAGCAAACTTCAAGCTCGATATTAATCAGGATGGTATCATCTGGGTTCAGCACGTTGAGGATCCGTCGCAATTCGGGGTTGTTCGCGTTAACGAAAGTTCTGTCATCACGGAGCTCGTCGAGAAACCAACCACATTTGTTTCGGACCTCGCGATCATTGGGATATACTATTTCAGGGACGGGGAAGCACTGGCGATGGAAATGCAATACCTGATTGACAATAACATCAAGGACAAGGGAGAGTTTCAGTTTACATCGGCCCTTCAGAACCTTTCCAAAAAAGGTGCGAAGCTTGTGCCGGGGCAGGTCGCGGAATGGTTGGATTGTGGAAACAAGAATGTGACCGTTCAAACCAATCAACGGTATCTGGAGTTTATCAAAGATCAGGATCTGGTCTCAAAAAAAGCGCAAATCATTAATTCTGTAATCATTCCACCGAGCTTTGTTGGGGATGACGTAATAATTGAAAATTCCATAATCGGTCCTCACGTGTCAGTTGGGGAAAAAACACACATAAAAGATAGTCGGATTATAAACTCAATCATTCAAAAGGAAGTTAGGATTCGGACAGCGCTGCTTGAAAACAGCATGTTGGGGAATTTCACTACTTTTGAAGGTTCAACCCAAGACGTCAGTCTTGGGGACTTCAACGTAATAACGTAAACGTGAAATTGCGGGATTTCCTTGGTGCGATTGGCTTGTTTCTGACACTAACGATGTTAATGTCAGTGCAGTTGTTTGCTCAACGAAAAAAGAAAGCCGCTGAAGAAGTGCAGGCATCCGGAATCAAACTCCGAGAGGCCGAATTCTACTTCACCGAAGGAGAAAAGTTCTTCATCCTTGAGGACTACGCCAAAGCACTTCTGTATTATCAACGAACGCTTGAGATCACACCCGATAATGCAACGGTTCACTATAAGGTCGCAGAGGTCCTGGCCCAAAGTAATAAACAAGATGACTTGCTTAAGGCATCTCTCAGCATCGAAAATGCGATCAAACTGGAGCGAAAGAATAAATATTTTTACCTGTTAGCTGCTAATATTTACAACAGCATGACGGCGTTCGACAAGTCCGCCGCTGCCTATGAAACGATGATCAGGGAGGTCAAGGGTACTGAAGAATACCTTTATGAGCTCGCGGCGGTGTATCAATACGCGAATAAACCGGACGACGCGATAAAGGCCTACAACCGCGCGGAAGCTTTGTTGGGCGTAAATGAAGTATCATCCATTCAAAAACTGCGGTTATATCTTGAACAAGGAAAAAATAAAGAAGCCATTGCCGAGGGTGAAAAGCTCATCCAGACTTTTCCAGGAGAAGATCGCCTCATCATGGGTTTTGCGGAGGCCTTATCTCAAAAAGGATTGCGGACTGAAGCAATAGGCTATCTTGAGAAATTTGTGGATACGAATCCTGAAGCTGGCAACGTAAACATGCTGCTCGCAGGACTATACCGTGATAGTAAACAGGAGGCAAAGGCCAGACCGTTATTATTGAAGCTCTTCGATGACAACAACATTGAGCTCGGAAGCAAATTGATAATACTCGGTTCCTACAATAGTGAGTTGAACCAAAACAAATTGAAGAGTTCACCAGATCCGGAAAAGGAATCTTTCGCCCTTGCGCTGTTTGATAAACTCGTGAAAAGCAATCCAACGGAAGCGAATGTGCACATCATTGGGGGCGATCTTTATTTGTCTACCGGCAAGCAAAGGGAAGCACAGGCAGAATACCTTAAAGCCATTGAATCTGGCGATGTCAATTTCGAGGTATGGGAAAATCTCCTTTACCTGGATACTCAAACAGCTCAGTATGACAATGCCATCGCGCATGCGGAGAAAGCCCTGGAATTATTTCCGAATCAGAGCATGGTGCATTATTTCAAGGGATTTGCTCATTTGCAAAAAAGGCAATACGATGAAGCGATCTTTTCCCTTGAGCAGGCAAAGAAACTTTCATCCAAGAATCCAAAGCTTGTTGGTGAAATAAACGGCATGCTCGGTGATGCCTATAACGCCATGAAGGCTTACGAAAAGTCGGATAAGGCCTACGATGATGCATTGGCGATCGATCCGTCAAACAATGCAATACTAAATAATTATAGCTACTACCTTGCGCTCAGGAAGACCAACCTCGAAAAAGCCGAAAGGATGTCGGCTCAACTGATAAAAAACAATCCCGACAATCCAACTTTCCTCGATACCTACGCATGGGTGCTGTACGCAAGAGAAAAATATAAGGATGCGCGAAAAGTAATTGAACGCGCCATTAACACAGGCAATGCCAATGCAACGCATTTTGAACACTATGGGGATATTCTTTTTCAGCTGGGTGATGTAACGGGTGCGGTTCAGCAATGGGAAAAGGCGAGGGGACTGAATGCCAACAGCGAAATGCTGAACAAAAAAATCGCGAACCGAAAAATCTATGAATAACCGTACCTGGGTAATCTTTATTGGAGTATGCTTACTCGCCTTCTCATGTAGCAAAAAAGTAACTGGCCCCAACCTTACCCTGAATCCTTCGAAACCGGCGCTGCAGGTCGAAGAGATCGACTTTGACTTCATGCATGGTAAAGCCAGGATGGTGTTGCGTGATGCAAATAAGGAACGGGAAGTAAAAGCCAATATTCGCATACGCAAAGACAGTGTTATCTGGATGACGTTTTCCGTTATTGGCGTGCAAGGCGGGAAGGCCCTCATTAATCACGACTCTATTACCATCGTGAGCAATGTCGATAAGGAATACTTTGTATTCGACTACCCGGAGCTCAGTAAACGATACAATTTTGAGATTAACTATGACGTTATCCAGTCAGCCATGCTGGGTAACCTTATTATGCCGCGCCAGGAAAAAGACCAGGTTGTTCAAGAGACAGCCTTCTTCGTGTTAAAGCAACAAGCCAATTCAATTACCGTTGATAATTTTGTTAACGCGGCCAGCATGAAAGTTGAAAAAGTGGAATTGAAAGAAGCTAACAGCAGCAATTCGTTGGTAATTAATTACTCGAACTTTCAACCCCTTGACACCAAGTTGCTGCCCTATAATGGTACGATAAATCTATTTTACAAAGCTCTAAGCGGAACGTTAAATACTACTGTGGTCTTTGAATATAACAAGATAGAAGTGGGTGGCAAAGAGCTTAAGTTTCCGTTCAATATTCCAAAACGCTATGCTCGCAGGTAGAGTACTGCTTTGCCTTTTTTTGTTCAGCATATGCTCTCTTTCTGTAGTCGCACAGAAATCGAAGTCACAACTGCAAAAAGAGAAACAGCAGAACCTGGAAAAGATCAAGGAAGTCGAAAAGATTATTGACGAAACTTCTGTAAAAAAGAAGAACACCGTGGGTGCGCTCAATGCACTCAACGCGCAAATCAGAGAACAAGAAAAACTCGTCAAGTCAATCAAAGGTGAAGTCAATCTGCTCGATGGGGAGATCACAGAAAACAACGACATCATTGGAACACTTGAGGACGATCTTGAAAAATTAAGAAAGGAATATGCTTCTATGCTTTTTGCCGCGCAGAAAGCGAATAACAGTACGACCAGGTTAACATTCCTATTTTCGGCGGCTTCCTTCGATCAACTCATCATGAGGCTGCGCTACATGAAACAATACTCCGAGACAAGGGTGCTTCAAGCTGAACAGATCACCAAAGTTCAGGAGGCGCTGTCGGGCCAGGTAAAAGAAATAAGGGTGCGGAGGGAAGAAAAAAATAAGCTCCTCAATGAGCAGGTAGCCGCTTCCGACAATCTAACAGGGATGAAGCAAAAGCAAAGCAGCCTGGTAAAGTCATTAGAGAAGGAGGAGAAAAAGTTAAGGAGAGATCTTGAAGAGACTAAAAAGTCTGTTGCAAGACTTGACAAGTTGATCGAGGATCTTATCAAGGAAGAAATGGAACGCGCGACGCGCACCAATAAAGGCGAAGCGATAACACTCTCAAATTCATTCGAGGAAAATAAAAATAAGTTTATGTGGCCTGTGTCCTCCGGCTTTGTTTCGCAAAAATTCGGCCGCCAAAATCATCCCGTCCTTAAAGGGATCGTCCAGCAAAATAATGGCGTAAACATTCAGACCCAGGAGAACGAAAAAGTGAAAAGCATTTTTGACGGCGAGGTTCGCAGGGTGGCTTTCATCCAGGGACTTGGAAGTACAGTCATCATAAAGCATGGCGATTACCTCACGGTGTATGCTGGCCTGAAAGAGGTCTTTGTAAGAAGTGGTCAAAAAGTAACGACCAACCAGGATATTGGAAGGGTTTTTTCGAACACCGAAGGCGTTTCTGAGCTCAGATTTCAGATCTTCAAGAATACAACTGCCCTTGATCCGCAGGGATGGTTGAAAAATATGTAAGATTGGCTTCTGAGTGTTTCAGGGACCATTTTGACCGTGAAACCGGCCTTAAAAACCGCCCCTCCCATGTTGCAACAACACCCCGCAATTCATTTGACGGTACACTTTTTTACCCTATTTTTGTCGTTACGATTTTAAATTTTAATGCCATGAAAGCTACATTTTTGTTTTTAAGTGGGGTTGGGTTCCAGGAAATTCTTCTCATTGGTCTGTTTGTCCTCGTGTTTTTTGGAGCAAAGAAAATTCCTGAATTCATGAAGGGACTGGGAAAAGGCGTTCGTGAATTCAAAGATTCTGTGAAGGATGTTAAGAAGGAAGTTGAAGACGCGACCGACGCCGCAAAAATTGAAGACACAAAATAAGTGTTGAAAACGTACGCTACATTTCGGGAAATTCAGAACGATCTGCAGCACGGTACACTTTCTTGCCAGGATCTTGTCCGACATCATCTCGGAAATATCAAGGCAAAATCCCACCTCAATGCTTTTTTGAGTGTGTACGAATCTGAAGCGCTTTCTCGCGCTTTAGAAATAGATAACAAAATCAAACAAGGTAAAGCCGGAAAACTTGCAGGCCTCGTCGTAGGCCTCAAGGACGTCTTGGCCTATAGGGACCATCCACTTCAGGCAAGCAGCAAGATACTTGATGGTTTTGTATCGCAATTCAATGGCACGGCAGTTCAACGGCTGCTCGATGAGGATGCCATCATCATCGGACGTCAGAATTGTGACGAATTTGCCATGGGTTCTTCTAACGAGAATTCTGCTTTCGGTCCTGTGCTCAATGATGCGGACAACGAACGTGTCCCAGGGGGATCATCTGGTGGCTCTGCGGTCGCAGTTCAGGCAGACATGTGCCGCATTTCTCTTGGCTCCGATACCGGTGGATCAGTTCGGCAACCCGCTGCATTTTGTGGCTTGATTGGTTTGAAACCAACCTATTCACGAATATCACGCTATGGCCTAATTGCCTATGGGTCATCGTTCGACTGCATAGGCATATTCGGCAAATCCGTGCAAGACGTTGCGCTGGTGCTTGAAGTTATTGCCGGACCAGACGAACATGACAGCACCGTTTCCCAGCAACCAGTTCCCGCTTATTCGCAAGAGCTTACCAATTCCAATGGAAAGCGGTATAATGTGGCATATGTCAGTGAGATCGATGAATCTGAAGGACTTCAACCAGAAATCCGTGAAAATATCCTTGAAAAAATCAAGGAGATCCGATCAGCGGGACATAACGTAGAGAAAATCGAATTTCCTCTTAACGACTACGTGCTCCCAACTTATTATATACTCGCAACGGCAGAGGCAAGCTCAAACTTGTCGCGCTACGACGGGGTGCGTTATGGCTATCGCAGCAAAGATGTCACTGACCTGCAGTCACTCTATAAAAAAAGCCGGTCCGAAGGCTTTGGCAAAGAGGTTCAGCGGCGAATCATGTTGGGTACATTCGTGTTGAGTGCAAGCTATTATGACGCTTATTATACGAAGGCTCAGAAAGTGCGCCGTATTATCCGGGAAAAAACAAAAGATCTGCTAAAGAAATATGATTTTATCATCATGCCGATCACGCCCACAACGGCGTTTAAGCTTGGTGAGCATACCGACAATCCGTTAGAAATGTATCTGGCGGATCTCTTCTCAGTCCAGGCCAATGTAGCAGGTGTTCCTGCAATTGCCATCCCGTGCGGTGAAGACAAGCAAGGATTGCCTATTGGTTTTCAGATTATCGCAGATGATTTTGAAGAGTCAAAACTTTTACATTTTTCGGATTCACTATTGAAATGAACCTCATCAAAAAACAACTCAGTTTTCCGTCATTTATAACCGTTGAGCTCACCCGCAAATTTTCTGCGGCGTGGACCATAGGATTTATTAAGGCAGCTGGGCTGTGCCTATTCCTGGTCACATCGTTTCCTGCCTTTTCGCAAATTCAACCAGACTCTGTCGTTGTTGACTCATTGGAAGTTGCCGTTGCAGAAGAAGATCTGCTCTATAAAAGTGATACTGCAGACTTTGTATACTTTGTGTTGCCTAGTGAACTAGAATACATACCTGGCGATGATGATCCGGCCATGATCGAAGACCGCCTTGCATGCATCGAACGGACCATGCCACTCACTTACAATGAGCGCATCCACGCTTTTATTAATTACTTCACCGTTAAGGACCGCGAATACACGCGCATGATGATGCGCCGCAAGAATCTGTACTTCCCAATCTTTGAGAAGTATCTCGCAAAATACAATTTGCCGGACGAGCTAAAATATTTGTCGATCATAGAATCGGGACTTAATCCACGGGCGTCCTCACGCGTTCGCGCTGTCGGTTTGTGGCAATTCATGTCCGCTACAGGAAGACACTATGGATTGAACAATAACTGGTACGTCGACGACAGAATGGATCCGGAAAAATCAACCGATGCCGCGTGCCGTTTTCTCCGCGATCTTTATAACATGTTCCATGACTGGGAGCTGGCGTTGGCCGCTTACAACACAGGTCCGGGAAATGTAAAAAGAGCAATCAGAAAGTCAGGCTATAAGAGACCCGAAGGCAATCTCGGCACCCATCTTACATTCTGGGACATTTACGCGCACCTCCCGCGTGAGACGAGATCATACGTTCCTCAATTTGTGGCCATAACCTATGCGATGAACTATCTCGATGAACACAATTTCTTTGATGAAGGCGAGGAAATGTTGCCCAAATACGACACGGTACAAATATCGAAATTCCTGAATTTTGAAACTTTTGCCAATCTTACCGGCAGTTGTGTGGAGGATCTTCAAAGGCTCAATCCATCCATCCAACGCAACGCCATTCCAGAAACCAGTAAGGTGTATACGTTTTATGTTCCGGAAGAAGCCAAGTACAGGCTGGCTGCGAACCGCTTTACCATTCTCGATTCGGCTTCACGCACAGGTAAGAAAGAGCTTGAAGCCCTGGCTAAAAATACGGAAGGAACAACCTCCGGACGTGATCGCATCATTTACAGGGTACGCAACGGTGATGTTCTGGGTTCTATTGCGATCAAGCACGGCGTTAAACTTGCCGATCTGAAGCGATGGAACAATTTACGGAGCAATACAATTCACGTCGGCCAGCGACTTAATATCTTTCTGAAGTCCAATTATAGCGCGCCGGCATTGGCAAGTAACAAGCCTAAGTCGAACATAGCCGCCATCCCTGTTCCTAATTCCAAAACATATACTGTCCAACCCGGCGATACGTTGTGGGATATCTCCAAAAAGTTTGAAGGCCTTACAATTGAAAGGATCAAAAGCCTGAACAACCTTAGCACAAGCAAGCTACAACCTGGGCAAAAGCTGATCATCGGCATGTAGGTAGCGCTTCGCGCAACGCAGCTCACGCATTCATTTTTTACCTCCCAGTCCCGTTAAAGCGGCTAATTTCCTTACAGCATCTGATGAGGTTGGGAAGCCTGTATCATGATGTGTCTCCAGGCTTGCTGCTTGGTGCTATTTATTATCTTTACCCCCTGACCAACCCAGACCCGCTATGTCCATAAAAATCCGAAAGCAGGATGCTCTGAATTATCACATGCAGGGACAGCCTGGAAAGATAGAAGTTGTCCCCACAAAGGTGCTCAGCTCTCAACTGGACCTCGCATTGGCCTACTCACCTGGAGTGGCAGAGCCGTGCAAGGAGATCGCCCTGAATAAAGAAGATGTGTACAAGTATACGGCGAAGGGAAACCTTGTCGCCGTCATTTCCAATGGTACCGCTGTGCTAGGTCTTGGGAACATTGGTCCGGAGGCGTCAAAGCCGGTAATGGAGGGTAAAGGTGTTCTTTTTAAAAAATTTGCCGGCATTGATGTATTCGACATTGAAATAGATGAGGAGGATCCGGATGAGTTTATCAAGATCGTAAAGGCACTCGAGCCTACTTTCGGTGGCGTTAACCTGGAGGACATCAAGGCGCCGGAATGCTTCAAGATCGAAACTGAGCTTCGGGAAAAAATGAACATCCCTATCATGCATGATGATCAGCATGGTACTGCGATCATATCAAGCGCGGCTTTACTGAATGCACTGGAGATCGTCGGCAAGAAAATGGATTCTATCAAGATCGTTGTCAACGGCGCAGGCGCAGCCGCGGTAAGTTGTACAAAGCTTTACATCGCATTGGGCGCGCGTAAAGAAAACATCATCATGTGTGACAGCAAGGGTGTACTCAGTCATTCAAGAACCAATCTTGACGAAATCAAAAAACAATTTATAACGGATGGGCCATGCGCAACTTTGCAGGAGGCAATGAAAGGCTGCGATGTTTTTGTAGGACTTTCGGTTGCCAATTCAATAACGCCCGATGATCTGAATGCCATGAGCAAGGATCCAATTGTTTTTGCGTTAGCAAATCCCGATCCTGAGATCAGCTATGATCTCGCCATGAAAACAAGAGATGATATCATCATGGCCACCGGGCGCTCCGATCATCCTAATCAGGTTAACAATGTTTTAGGTTTCCCCTACATCTTTCGCGGCGCGCTTGATGTAAGAGCTACAGAGATCAATGAAGAGATGAAACTAGCCGCCGTTCATGCTTTGGCGGTACTGGCGAAAGAACCGGTTCCCGACATCGTCATCAAAGCATATGGCGCGGACAAGATCAGGTTTGGTCGGGAATACCTTATCCCGAAGCCACTTGATACGAGACTGATCACAACCATTTCACCTGCTGTAGCAAAGGCAGCTATAGATTCGGGGATTGCCAAGAAACCAATTACCGACTGGCTCGCCTATCACGACGAACTTCAAAAGCGGATTGGCATTGATCAAAAGTTAATGTCCCGTGTTATCGACCGGGCGAAGAAACAACCCAAGCGCATTGTATTTACAGAGGCCAATCATCCCAAGATCCTCAAAGCCGCACAGATCCTGCGCGACGAACACATAGCCTATCCGATATTGCTTGGAAACAAGGAAGAGATTACACGACTCATTGAGGAGCACAAGCTGGATCTGCAGGACTGCCCGATCATCTATCCACGCGAGGAAGATGAAATGGTCGAGCGGTACGCTGCCTCATTCTATGAGAAGCGTCAACGCAAGGGAATGACCTACAATGACTGTGTGCGACATATGCGCGAACGAAATTATTTCGCGGCCATGATGGTGGAACACGGCGATGCCGATGCATTGGTGAGTGGATTGACCAAAGATTACCCCAAGACAATCCTGCCATCATTACAGGCCATCGGAACGGCTAGTGGCGTGGAGCGGGTTGCCGGGATGTACATTATCCTCAACAAACGCGGAACGTTCTTCTTTGCCGACACGACGGTCAACGTCGATCCAACCGCCAAGGAGCTGGCGGGTATCATTGAACTTACTGCCCGCGGCGTAAAATTCTTCGACATCGATCCGCGCATAGCCATGCTTTCATACTCCAACTTCGGTTCATCCAAAGGAGACATACCTGATAAAACACGCGAGGCCGTTCGATTGGCGAGACTCAAAAATCCCGATCTGGTTGTTGAAGGTGACATACAAGCCAATGTCGCCTTGAACACACAATTGCAGGAGGAGAATTTTCCATTCAGCGCACTTGCCAAGGAAGCCGCCAATACATTGATATTTCCCAATCTTGCATCTGGAAATATTGCCTATAAGTTGTTGATGGAAATAGGAGGTGCCGAAACAATCGGACCTATTTTGCTGGGCATGAAAAAACCGGTGCACGTGCTGCAACTTGGCAGCTCAATACGTGAGATCGTAAATATGGCAGCAATCGCCGTCGTTGATGCCCAACTGCATGAACGTGACGATCACCTGTAGCCGGGTGATAACACGCTGCGTTATTGTTATACAACATCATCTGAAGATCATATAATTAACAAGTCCTATTCATGATTGCATTCCTCAAAGGAAAGCTGGTACACCAGGAACCCACGCAAGTAATCATTGACGTAAATGGTATTGGGTATCAGGTATCCATATCGTTGTTTACATTTTCGCAGATAAAAGACCAGGAGAATATCATGTTGCATACACACCTGACGATCAGGGAGGATGCGCATTTACTTTTTGGATTTAGCACCGAGGCTGAAAAGAAACTTTTTCAAATGCTGATATCCGTCAATGGCGTTGGTCCCAGCACCGCTATGGTCATGTTGTCCTATATGGGAAGTAATGAACTGAAGTCGGCCATTGTCAGTGAGGATGCCGTGACCCTGCAGTCCATCAAAGGTATCGGAGGTAAAACTGCTCAGCGCGTCATCATCGATCTGCGCGATAAGCTTAAGAAAGAGAGTTGGGAAGAATCTCAGCCATCAATTTCACTTGGACCTCACAATACAATGCGCAGAGAAGCGTTATCTGCTTTGCTTACGCTAGGTCTGTCAAAGGCTATTGCGGAGAAAAGTGTAGACGCCGCCCTGAAAAAATCAGGAAATACCATTACCTTAGAAGATTTAGTTAAACAGGCCCTCAAAAACGCATAGTACGTTTGACTGTTTTTACACAGAAGCATCAGGTTACCCTTACGCTTGGCCGAGTGTTCGTTGTATGGCTGAGCTTCTTATTCATCCCGGAAGAGGTGTATGGTCAGGAGCCAGTACGTCCAACGCCTTCTGATACTACGCGCAACCAACCATATACACCAAGCAGACGTCCTACTTATCGCGCTACGGATCGTTACGGCGATCCTTTCTCCAACACACCGTCACAATCGCCGCTTTATCTGAAAGATCCGAATCAACTCAAGCTTGATGTGGAGATCGATACAGCACTTAACTATACGATCTACGAAAAGATCGGTGACCTGAACTACAGGCCTACCTCGAGCATGACCTTTGAAGAGTTCAAGCAGTATCAGGACAGGCAGATATTGAAGGAGTATTGGCAGTCGCGGGCAAAGGCACAGGACGGTGAGAGCGCCGTCAGCGGAAGAAGCCTCATTCCCAAGATTTTTATCAGTCCCGTTTTAGACCGCATCTTTGGCGGCAGCTATGTCGAACTTGTACCCCGGGGTTTTGTTACCCTGGACTTTGGAGCAGCATTTCAAAGGATCAATAACCCGGCGATTCCGATCCGTCAACAACGCAACGGCGGTTTTGAGTTCGATCAGCAAATCAACATGAGCGTCGTAGGCAAGATCGGTGAAAAGCTGGCTGTCACCGCGAACTTCGACAACAACAACTCGTTCGACTTCCAGAACAACATGAAGGTCGAGTATACGGGTTTTAAAGAGGACATTCTCCAAAAACTGGAAATTGGGAACGTAAGCCTGCCCCTGAACAATACATTAATCCAGGGAGCGCAGAATCTCTTTGGACTGAAAGCAAGGATGCAGTTTGGAAAGCTCGATGTTACCACCATTGCTACAACACAACGGGGTAAGACACAATCTATCAACCTGGGTGGTACCGGCGGAGGCCAGGGCAGACCATTCGAGATCATAGCATCGAACTACGATGAGAACCGCCACTTTTTCCTTGGACAATTTTTTCGAGATCATTATCAGCAGTGGATAGCCAATCCCCCGCAAGTAATTTCCGGCGTTAACATTACGCGCGTCGAAGTTTACATCCTGAACCGGAACAACGATACCCAAACTCTCAGGAACGTCGTGGGTCTGATGGATCTTGGAGAACCAGTGCGCATATACAACTCCAACGTCAAGGTGCTGAATTCTTCACTGCCAAATGCCAACCAGGCCAATGACCTATTCAATTTTGTAACTGGCCTTAACCGAAGCGACAGCATAGACCTCCAACTCCAGCCCAAGGGTCTGGTCGGCGGCACTGACTATGAAAAAATAAATGGCTCGCGAAGACTTTCAAGTACTGAATTTACATTTCATCCGCAGCTCGGATATATCACGTTGACGCGTAAGCTACAAAACGATGAAGCGTTGGCGGTATCGTACGAATACACATACAATGGAAGGGCCTACCAGGTCGGTGAGCTATCCAATACTTATAGCAGCCTTAAAGATAATGAGGTCGTATTCCTCAAGTTGCTGAGGCCGCGCAAGGTTTCCATCCGCGACGCTAACAAACGCATCATTCCCACCTGGGACCTGATGATGAAAAATATTTATAACCTCAACGTTAACGCGCTCTCGCGGGATGGTTTTCAATTGCGCATCATATACCGCGACGACCGAACCGGTATCGACAATCCTCAATTGCAGGAGGGCGCCAACGTGCGAACGCGACAACTCATAGAAGTATTGGGACTCGACAGGGTTAATCCCGTCAATGACCCGCAGCGCGATGGCAACTTTGATTTTATCGAAGGGATGACAATAAACTCAACAACAGGGTTGATCATCTTCCCATACCTGAAACCATTCAGTGACGGACTGCGCCTGGCATTCAGAGGAGAGACCAACGAGAATTTTCTGATACAGAAATATTCTTACGATACACTTTACAATACAACAAAGGCAGACGCCGAGCTGTTTGCAACAAAGAACAAGTTCTACATCAAAGGACTTTATAATGCCGGATCTTCCAAAGAAATTCTGATACCGGGATTCGGCGTCTCACAAGGATCGGTTAAGGTATACTCAGGCGGTATCCCGCTGAATGAAGGAACGGACTTCGTTGTAGATTATACATTTGGAAAAGTGACGATCATGAACGATCAGATCCTGAATTCCGGTAAGAATATTGAGGTGAAATATGAAACGTCGGATCCATTCGCGTTTCAGACCCGTAGCCTCGTCGGTACAAGGCTTGACTATCACTTAAGTGAAGATGTCAACTTCGGGTTCACAGGGTTGTACTACAACGAACGACCACTGATCAGCCGCAACCAGATCGGTACGGAACCAGCTCGAAATTTTCAGTATGGCCTTGATTTCAACGTGAACAAGAAAAGCCGTCTGCTGACAAAAATTGTTGACGCCATACCCCTCTTACAAACCAAGGAGCAATCGTCGTTTAACATTACAGGCGAATTTGCGCAGCTATTGCCGGGAACGTCGAACAAGATCGACGGCGAAGGCACTGCCTACATAGATGACTTTGAAAATACAGCGACGCCATATTCGTTGATGAGTCCGTTCGGGTGGAAACTGGCGTCGGTTCCTCAATCTGACGATAACCGCTTTGATCCCAGTGGTCGCTCAACTGACGACATACGGGCCGGCTGGACGCGAGCCAAGCTGGCGTGGTATATGGTCGACAACCAGCTGTACAGAGACGTCGGCAATTTCAAACCTGATAATATTGACGATGAGGACTTGAAAAACCACTATGTGAGACCCGTCGATCCTCAAGAGATCTTTCCGAAACGACAGCTTACACAAGGTGTGTTCTATGAGCAGATCTTTGACGTCGCGTATTATCCAAAAGAGCGAGGCCCTTATAATTATAATCCCGACCTAGACAACGATGGATTTCTCAACAATCCTAAAAACAACTGGGCAGGGATCACCAGCGCCATCAGAACGGAAGTTGATTTTGACAAAGCCAACATAGAATATGTGGAATTCTGGCTGATGGATCCGTTTATCGATGGGAAATATGGCGTTGTTGACGATGGTATTAATCCAAACCCGAAATCAAACAAGACAGGCGGACAATTGGTCTTCCAGTTGGGAAGCATCTCCGAAGATGTGATGCGCGACAGCAAACATGCTTTTGAAAATGGCCTTCCACCGGATGGAAACCTTGACGGTTCAGGCGCCATTAAAAATAGTTGGGGATACGTAACGTCCAAACAATACCTCACACCTGCCTTTGAAAACTCTACCTCCTCGCGGCCCAACCAGGACGTCGGCTTTGACGGTGTACCGACAACAAAAGAGCCTACTATATTTCAAAGTTTTCTTAACAGTTTGACTGCGGGTGCAAGGGCCAAGGCTGAACAAGATCCTTCCGCGGATGACTTTCACTATTTCCTGGGGAGTGACCTGGATGATAAGGATGCCCAGATCCTTGAGCGCTACAAGGAGATCAACGGACAGGATAACAATTCTCCCATCATCACCTCCAGCGATCAGGTGTCGCCTTCAGGAAGTCAGAACCCCGACAACGAAGATCTGAACGCAGACAACACTCTAAGTGAACTGGAAGAATATTATCAGTACGACATCGATCTGAAGGCAGGGCAGTTGGGTATTGGAAAGGAATATATTGTTGATCAGATCTCCAGGAAAGGAACAAACTCACCTGAAGAGATTAAGTGGTACCTTTTCCGGATTCCGGTACGACAGTTCGAAGCGAAATTTGGGAACATTGACGGTTTTAAATCGATCAAGTACGCAAGAATGATACTCACAGGCTTTGTTGATCCTGTGGTATTGCGTTTCGCTAACTTCAGAATGGTGGGCAGCCGGTGGAGAAGATATACAGACAATCTACGTGATGCAGCGTTGATCCCGGATCCCGAACCGGGAGCCGATAATTTTACCGTCAATGTTGTTAATCTGGAGGAGAACGCGGTAGGAGGTACAGAAAAGGGCACGCTGAAATCCCCTTACGTTATTCCTCCCGGCGTTGTGCGCGACCGTGATAACACGTCCTCTGTACCTCGCCAGCTGAACGAGCAGTCCGTTCAGGTGTGCGTGGATGGCCTTCAGGATGGAGATTCGAGGGCAATCTATAAGAATGCAGCAGCCGACCTTTTTAATTATGGACAGATCAAGATGTTCTTCCACGCCAATAGCGATGCTGCCGATGGAGAGCTTACTGGATTTCTTCGGATGGGTTCTGATTTTGATCAGAACTTTTATGAGATAGAAATACCATTAGAAATTACCAATCCCGCCAACTCGGAGGATATCCGCGAAATCTGGCCGGAACAGAATGAGATCGACCTGGCGTTGAACGAACTTTATGCTTTGAAAGCACAACGTGATCGAGAGGGATTTCCTTTAACGGAATTCTACCCGCGTTCAGGTCCGAAGATCGTTGACCGGCATAGGATAAGGGTGTTCGGTCGTCCTGACCTAAGCAGCGTTCAGGTCATGATGATTGGTATACGCAATCCAAAAAGTGCCGACCGACGGGCGATCTCTGCGTGTATTTGGGCGAACGAACTACGTGTAACAGACTTCGACAGGACGCCTGGCTGGGCCGTTAGCTCGACGGTGAACGCAAAGCTGGCCGATTTCGCAACCGTCACTGGCGCAATCCGGCATACAACCTTCGGGTACGGCGGTGTAAGCTCAAAGATCTCTGAGCGGACGCGCGATGAAACCACGGCATACGATA